>JAESGR010000185.1_pt1 | contig 90384 bp, 77 predicted proteins | sample 9269771 | NCBI WGS metagenome assembly JAESGR01 (sample SAMN15739572, study PRJNA653492) | algae metagenome | isolation source: Chroococcus sp. CMT-3BRIN-NPC107 and co-occurring heterotrophs from well... | place: USA: Clark Mountains Wilderness, California | collected 2010-04-18 | reverse complement strand
CGCTGGTCCGGCTCCCCGAGTGCGGGTTCGCGAAACCCGCCCGCAGGCGCCGCATCCTCTTCCGCACTCAACGACGCCTCGCGAGAGCGCCCCTCGGCGAAGAGGACAATCCCGCTATACAGCATATATTCCTAGATTGTCAATGCGTTTCGCACTAGGCTGGAGAGCGTGTCGCCTCAGGCTCCTCGCAGCCGCATCTCACCCTCCCCTGGTCATCTCGCTATGCGCGGCTCGGGCGACCATCATCAGCCGGTCGGGGTCGAGGGCGCCCGAAAGCGCGTAGCCGTAGCCGTCGGTCGCCCAGGTCGCCGAGGCGAAATCGCCCTGCTTGGTGACACGGAGGTCCCAGCGCCCGGCCTCGCCGCAGCGGACGTAGAGCGTGAGGCGCGAGCCATCCGGCGCGCCATACATGAGCTGGGCCGCGACGTCGCTCCGGCCCGCCGGCAGGAGACGGCCGCCGATGAGGCGGAAACCGACCGCCTCCAGGTCCGGGATGGCGAGGCGCCGGCCGAGCCGCTTGGACAGCCATTGGGCGAGATGCGCCTCCTGGTCCGCCTTCACCTCGACCGGGTGCACGGCCTCGACCGTGAAGATCCGGTGCGCCGCGACCGCCTCCTGCGGCAGCGGCGCGAGGCGGGTTGCGCCCCCCGAGAACCGGTCCGACAGGTCGCGCGCCAACCAGCCCCCCGCTCCTCCGACCAGGAGAACCAGGCAGGCGGCCAGGGCCCGGGTCAACCTGGCGTTCCGGACGCGCCGGCGCTCCGCCACGAAAGCCGCGGCACGCAGCCGGGCCGGAACCGGATCGTCTGCCTTCGAGGCGAGGCGCTCGCGAAGCCCTGCCCGGATCGCGCGGTCTGCGTCCACCCGCGCCGCTTCCTCCGGACGCGACGCGAGATATCCTTCCACCAGGGCGGCACGTTCCGGCGGCAGGCGCCCGTCCACCAGCGCGCTGAGATCATCCTCGCCGACGGGCCGGTCGGAGCCGGTCACTTGACCCTCCTGAGCACGGGCTGCGCCCCGGCCTCGAGCTGGCGGCGCAGCTTCTCGCGGCCGCGGCTCAGCCGGGACATGACGGTCCCGATCGGGATCTCAAGGACGCGGGCGGCCTCCTCGTAGGACAGGTCCTCGACGCCGATGAGCAGGATCACGGCGCGCTGCTCGGCCGGAAGCGCATCGAGGCAGGCGAGGATGTCCCGCATCGCGGCCCGGGATTCCTGCTCGACGCCGCCGGGTTCCGGGATGCCGGACAGGTCTTCGACATGGATCCGCATGAGGTCGCGGCGCTTGCGGCGCAGCCCGTCGATGAAGAGGTTGTGCTGGATGGCGAACAGCCAGGCCTTCAGGTCGCCGTCGCGGCGGCGCAGTCGCCAGCGCCCGACGGCCCGCTCCAGGCAATCCTGGACGAGATCGTCTGCCGCCTCTTGGTCCCGCAGCAGCGCCCAGGCGTACCGCCTGAGCGCCGGGATATGCGGCTCGATGAGCGCGGCAATCTCGTCCATCGGACGGATGTGCCTCAGGGTTTCGCGACACGCCAGACGTTGTTCACGCCGTCGCCGGTCACGTCCCCGGGCTTCGTGTCCTTCACCCAGCCATAGAGCGGCTTGCCCTTGTAGGCCCATTGCTTCCCGCCGTCCTGGCGCGTGATGACCGTCCAATTCCCGGACGGCTTCGCGTCGGCGGGTGCCAGGAGGGGCGGCCAGTTCTGGGCGCATTGGCCGGTGCAGTTCGAGGCGCCGGCGCTGTCCCGGTCGAAGGTGTAGAGGGTCATGCCGCGCGCATCGGCCAGCGCCTTGCCCTTGGACGTGTCCGCGACCTTCGCGGGCTCCGCCGATTGCGCCAGGGCTCCGCCGGGCAAGAGGCCGAGCGCGAGCACGAGGATTGTCGCTCTCATGGTGCTTCTCCCTCTCCATGCCCCTCAGACGTGCGGCGCGCGCTCTCTATTCCGAGCGGCGGGGGCGGCCCGCACGGCAAGCTTGCCACACCACCCGGACATTGTCTGGGGATAAACAGAGGCCCTCCGGGGGGACTCTTGCGCCCGAGTCAAACGGTCGAGTAGGGTCCCGGCGGTCGGGCGATTTCCTTTCGTCCGGCACACAATTTCTCATCACTGACGAGCTGGCGGCAGCGCGGTCGGACGGGTCTTCGTCCGCGGTCGATGAGGGATTCGGACTGGAGGCTGTCCGGTGGAGACGATGGATGATTGATGCGGCCACGGGCTGGACGGACGACCGCGTCGAGTTGTTGACGAAGCTGTGGGGCGAGGGCCTGAGCGCCAGCCAGATTGCGGCGGCTCTTGGCGGCGGCGTGACCCGAAATGCAGTGATCGGGAAGGTGCACAGGCTCGGACTGTCCGGCCGCGCGAAGCCCGGGGCGAATGCGGCGGCCCGTCCGGCCAAGCCGCGGGCCGTTTCTCCGACGCCACCACAGCTCGATGGCGGACGTACGCCGCCGCGCGACCCGGAACAGCTCATGCGGCCGACCCTCGTGGTCGAGGACCGCTGGGGCGTCGAGCAGATCGAGATCCCGGAGTCGCAGCGGGTCTCCATCATGGAGCTGCGCGACAGCACTTGCCGTTGGCCGCTCGGCGATCCCTCCAAGCCGGACTTCGCCTTCTGCGGTGGCCGCGCCGTGGGGGGCCTCCCCTATTGCGGGCACCATTGCCGGATCGCGTACCAGCCGGCGGCGGAGCGGCGGCGCCTGCGGGCCTGACGCTGGTCGGGGCAACTTCAAGCGAGATTCAGGCCCGCTTCGGCGGGCCTTTTCGTTTCAGGTCGCACGGTGATCGACCGGCGACCCCCGACCCGGTGAAGCCTCGGCTCCCCTGCGTCAAACGCGGGAGCTTGCCATTGCGGCCGTATGACAGCAGTTTCCGGCCGGCAAAAACGTTAAGAGGCGCCTCTTAGAATGACCTCTCATCGGCCGGCAGGCATGGGGAAGCTCGACATGACGATGGTGGACCGCGCGGATTCAGATGCCGGCGAGACGGGCTCGCACCGGCATCAACCGGGGCTGATCGGCCGCCGGTCGTTTCTGTTCGGCTCTGCCGCAACTGTCGGAGCACTCGGACTGGCCGGTTGCCAGACGACCGACGGCATGAGCTTCGCCGAGGCGTCGAAGCTTTACGGACCGGTGCCCGAGGAGAAATTCCCGATCCCGGCCGCCGATATCAGCAAGGTCGACCCGAAATACTTCCGCCGGACGGTGGCCTACGACAGCAAGGAAGCGCCCGGCACCATCATCGTCGATCCCGGCAATTACTACGTCTACCGCATCGAGGGCGACGGAACCGCGACCCGCTACGGCGCCAATGTCGGCCGCGACGGCTTCCGGTGGAGCGGTGACGCTTATGTCGGGCGCAAGTCGGAATGGGCGACCTGGACACCGCCCAGGGAGATGATCAAGCGCCAGCCCGAGGCGGCCAAATGGGCGCGCGGCATGCCGGGCGGCCTCGACAACCCGCTCGGCGCCCGCACGCTCCATCTCTATCAAAACGGCCGCTACACGCTGTACACGATCTACGCCAGCAGCGACCCTGAATCGATCGGCTCGGGCATCACGAGCGGCTGTGTCGGCCTGCTGAGCCAGGACATGATCCACCTCTACGGGCGGACGCCGGTCAAGACGAAGGTGGTCGTTCTGCCGGCATAGGCCGGCATCAGCTCTCCTTGAGCGCGCCATCCAAGCCCGGCCAGCAACAGCCGCGCTACTGCGCGGCGTAGGTCTCGTCCAGCGAGTACCCGGCGCCGCGGACGGTCCGGATCGGGTCGGGGTCGGTCTCCCCGAGCGCCTTGCGCAGCCGGCCGACATGCACGTCGACCGTGCGCTCGTCGATATAGACGTCCCGGCCCCAGACGCGGTCGAGCAGCTGCTCCCGCGAGAAGACCCGGCCCGGATTGCTCATCAGGAATTCCAAGAGCCTGAACTCGGTCGGGCCGAGCCGGAGCGCCTTGCCCGCCCGGCGGACACGGTGCTGCGATCGGTCGAGCTCGATATCCCCGAAGGCCAAAAGCTCTGCCGTCTCGCTCGGCTTCGCGCGGCGGAGCAGCGCCCGCACCCGGGCCAAGAGCTCCGGCACGGAGAAGGGTTTTACGACGTAGTCGTCGGCCCCCGTCGCCAAGCCGCGCACCCGGTCCCCCTCCTCGCCCCGCGCGGTCAGCATGATGACGGGGAGGCGTTCGGTCTCTCGCCGCATCCGCAGCCGCCGGCAGAGCTCGATCCCCGAGAGGCCGGGCAGCATCCAGTCGAGCAGGAGCAGGTCCGGGACGTTCTCCCGGATCATCAGCTCCGCCTCGTCGCCGCGCGCCGCGACCTCGACCTCGCAGCCCTCGGCCTCGAGGTTGTAGCGGAGCAGGAGCGAGAGCGGCTCCTCGTCCTCGGCGATCAGGATCCTCGGCTTCGCGGCCAGCATGACGGCCCCGTCACTCCGCCGCGGCCGAGGCCGGAGCGGTCGTCCGGTCGTCCTTCGGCCGCTCGGCCGTGAGGTTCTGGCCGGTGACCAGATAGTTGATCGTCTCGGCGATGTTGGTCGAGTGGTCGCCGATGCGCTCGACGTTCTTTGCGACAAACAGGAGATGCGCGCAGAAGGAAATGTTGCGCGGGTCCTCCATCATGTAGGTCAGGAGTTCGCGGAAGAGAGACGTGTAGAGCGCGTCGATCTGGCCGTCCCGGCCCCAAACGTCGAGGGCGCGCGCGAGGTCGTGCTGGGCGTAGGCGTCGAGCACGTCCTTGAGCTGCTCCATGACCAGATCGGCGATGTTCTGCACGCCAATGACGATCTTCTGCGCCTGGAACCCGTCGGCGATAGCGAGAACGCGCTTGGCGCAGTTCTTCGACATGTCGCCGATGCGCTCGAGATCACCCGAGATGCGGATCGCCGCGATGACCTCGCGCAGGTCGATCGCGAGCGGCTGCCGCCGCGCGATCGTGAGAACCGCGCGTTCCTCGATGTCGCGCTGGAGCGCATCCATGCGCTGATCCATGGCGATGACCGATTGCGCGAGCGCCGTGTCCCGGCGGACGAGCGCCTGAATCGCATCCGCGAGCTGCTTCTCGGCGATGCCGCCCATCTCCGCGATGGAGGAGCGGAGGCTCTCGAGCTCGGCGTCGAAGGACGAGACGATATGGTCGGGCATGGCGTTCCTCCTGGCCCCCGGCTCAGCCGAACCGGCCCGTGACGTAGTCGTGCGTCTGCTTCTTCACGGGGTTCATGAAGAGGTTGTTGGTCGCCCCGAACTCGACGAGCTCGCCGAGATACATGAAGGCCGTGTACTGCGAGATGCGCGCGGCCTGCTGCATGTTGTGCGTGACGATGACGATGGTGAACTCGGTGCGGAGCTGCTCGATCAGTTCCTCGATCTTGCCCGTCGAGATCGGGTCGAGAGCGGAGGTCGGCTCGTCGAACAGGATCACCTCCGGCTTCTGGGCAATGGTGCGGGCGATGCAGAGCCGCTGCTGCTGCCCTCCGGATAGCCCCATGCCGGAGCCTCTCAGCTTGTCCTTCACCTCGTCCCAGAGCGCCGCGCGGCGGAGCGCGCTCTCGACGCGCGTGTCGACCTCAGCCTTGGGCAGCTTCTCGTAGAGGCGAAGCCCGAACGCGACGTTGTCGTAGATCGACATTGGGAAGGGCGTCGGCTTCTGGAACACCATGCCGACGCGCGAGCGCAGCTCGTTCACGTCGACATTCGGGGCCAGGATGTTGCGGCCGTGCAGGAGGATTTCGCCGGTCGCGCGCTGGTCCGGATAGAGGCTGTAGATGCGGTTGAAGCAGCGCAGCAGCGTCGACTTTCCGCAGCCGGACGGGCCGATAAGGGCCGTGACGTGCCGGTCCTTGAAGTCGATCGAGATGTTCTTGAGGCTGTGGAAATCTCCGTAGAAGAAGTCGAGGCCGCGCACGGAGATGCGCGCAGGCGCGTCCTGCACGCCGGCGCCGGCGCTGCGGTCGAGATGCACCATGGAACTCGCGGCGGCACTCATCGGACGACGTCCTTCTTGATGACGAAGCGGGCGACGACCGAAAGCCCGAGGATGGTAAGGGTGATGATCAGCGCGCCCGCCCAGGCGAGCTCCTGCCAGTTCTGGTACGGCGAGAGCGCGAACTGGTAGATCGTGACCGGCAGGTTCGAGACCCCGCCGACGAGCGACGGACTGAACCAGAAATTGTTGTTCAGCGCCGTGAAGAGGAGCGGCGCAGTCTCGCCCGCGATGCGGGCCATCGCGAGCAGGATGCCTGTCACGATCCCGGAGCGCGCGGCCTGCCAGGTGACCAGCGTGATGACCTTGGATTGCGGCGCCCCGAGCGCAGCTGCGGCCTCCCGCAATCCGTTCGGGACGAGGCGCAGCATGTCCTCGGTGGTCCGGACGATGACCGGGACCGCGATGATCGCGAGCGCCACGCCGCCGGCCCAGCCCGAATAGGATCCGAAGGGCGCGACCAGGAGCATGTAGACGAAAAGACCGATCAGGATCGACGGGGCGGAAAGAAGCACGTCGTTGATGAAGCGGACGACCGAGGCGAGCTTCGACGTGCGGGCATATTCGCCGAGATAGGTCCCGGCGAGGACGCCGATCGGCGTCGCGACCACGATGCCGAGCACCGTCAGCACCAGGGATCCGAGCATTGCGTTCGCGAGCCCGCCGCCGGCCGTTCCCGGCCCCGGCGTGACACTGGTGAAGACGGACGGCCCCAGCGCCGAGAAACCACGCCACAGGAGCATCAGGAGGATCCAGCCGAGCGCGAAGACCCCGATTGCCGTGAAGACCGCGCTTGTGACCTTCAGCGCCCGATCGGCCGCCCGGCGGGCCGGACGGACACGGCGGGCGAGCTCGGGAAGCTCGGCTCCAGCCGCGCCGGACAGGATTGGAGTGCCCACCGCCATGGCTCAGATCCTCTGCACGCGGGCGATCAGGAGGCGCGCGGCGATGAGCACCGTGAAGGTAACGAGGAACAGGATGCAGCCGAGCGCGATCAGAGCGTTCAGCTGCAACCCGGCCGCTTCGTTGAACTCGTTTGCGATGCGGGACGCGATTGTCGAGCCCGGATCGAAGATCGAGTTACCGAGCCTGTTCGCGTTGCCGATCACGAAAGTCACGGCCATCGTCTCGCCGAGCGCGCGGCCGAGCCCCAGCATGATGGCCCCGATGATCGAGACGCCGGCCTGCGGGACGAGGACGTGGCGGACGACCTCCCAGGTCGTGCAGCCGATCCCGTAGGCGCTCTCCCGCAGAATGGGCGGGATCTGGTCCAGCATGTCCCGCGTGACCGACGCGATGAAGGGGATGATCATCAGGGCCAGGATGATGCCGGCCGTGAAGATGCCGGTCCCGGAGGGGACCCGCGAATACAGGATGGTGCCGACGATCGGCAGGCCCTCGACCACTGAGTTCAGCGGGACCTGGATGAGGCTCGCGACGAGCGGGGCGAAAACGAAGAGCCCCCACATGCCGTAGATGATGGACGGGACGGCCGCCAGAAGCTCGACAGCGGTCGAGACGGGCGTCTTGAGCCAGGGCGGCGAGAGCTGCGTGAGAAAGATCGCGATGCCGATCGAGATCGGCACCCCGATCACGAGCGCAATCAGCGCGGAGGACAGCGTCCCGGCGATCGCCGGCCAGGCGCCGTACTGGTCCGCGCCGACGTTCCAGATGGAGCCCGTGACGAAGCCGGCGAAGCCGAATTCCTGGAAGGCGGGCCAGCCGCCGTAGACCATGGCCCCCAGGATGCCCGCGAGCACCAGGAGGACTAGGGCCGCGCAGCCGAGGGCGGCGGCCCTGAAGATCCGGTCAAAACCGGCATGGGAGAGACGGCCGGAGCCGGTATGGGGAGGAGCCAAGACGTGCTCGCTGCTCGCGACCAGGGACAAGCGGCCCTCCCCTTACCCGTTCAGCCTTGGATGGTCGACGCGATCCGGAAACCGGTTACTGCGTCTTCACCGACTTGAAGGCCTGGCCCTGGACGTCGCCGACGACCTTTTCGGGCAGCGCAACGTAGTCGAGCTCGGCCGCGAGCTTGTCGCCGTTCTTGAAGGCCCAGTCGAAGAACTTCACGACCTCGGCGGCCCGCTTCGGGTCCTTCGGCTCGCTCGGCACGAGCACGAAGGTCGGCGCCGTGATCGGCCACGCCTTCTCGCCGGGCTGGCTGGTCAGCGAGATGCCCATGCCAGGCTGCGAGCCCCAATTCGCGTTCGCGGCCGCAGCCTCGAAGGCCTCGGCATCGGGAGAGACGAACTTGCCGTCCTTGTTGCGGAGCTGCGTGTGCGGCAGCTTGTTCTGCTTGGCGTATGCGTATTCGACATAGCCGATCGCGTTCGGGATCTGCTTCACGGCCGCAGCGACGCCCTCGTTGCCCTTCCCGCCCTGGCCGATCGGCCAGTTCACGGTCGTGTTCGCACCGAGCTCGCTCTTGAAGGACGTCGAGGCTTCGGAGAGATAAGTGGTGAAGATGGACGTCGTGCCGGAGGCATCCGAGCGATAGATCGGAGTGATGTTGGCGTCAGGCAGCTTCACGCCCGGGTTCAGCTCGGCGATCTTGGGATCGCTCCACTTCTTCACCTGGCCGCGATAGATGTCGGCGAGGATTTCGCCCGTCAGCTTGATCTGGCCGGGCTCGATCCCGGGGATGTTCACGACCGGCACCACGCCGCCGAGCACCGTCGGAAACTGGACGAGCTTGTCCTTCTGGAGGTCGTCGCCCTTCAGGGGCGCGTCGGTGGCGCCGAAATCGACAGTGCGCGCCTTGATCTGGCGGATGCCGCCGCCGGAGCCGATCGACTGATAGTTCACCGTGACGCCGGTCGCGGCCTTATAGGCCTCCGCCCACTTGGCATAGACCGGGAACGGGAAGCTCGCGCCCGCGCCGGTGATCTCCTGCGCGGAAGCTGCGCCGGACAGGATGGCGGCAACGCCAACGGCGGCCGCGAAGAAGCGAGGTTTCATGGTCATCTCCACTGATCGGCCGCGCAGCGCTCGCAACGAGCACCGGGTTTCCCCGACCTTCCGCCGGGCCAGACAGGCTCGACGCCCGCTCTCTAGGACCCTGTTCGCCGCACTCGTATGACGCTTGCGTGACAGTTCAATGACAGCGCCCGGCTCCGGGTTCAGGCTGCCGGGAAGAATGCCCGGAACGTGGCGCCCTGCCCCGGCTCGCTCTCGATCGCAAGCCGGCCGCGATGCCGGCCAACGATGTGCTTGACAATCGCCAGACCCAGTCCGGTTCCGCCCAGAGTCCGGCTTTCCGCAACGTCGACGCGGTAGAAGCGCTCAGTCAGGCGCGGCAGGTGCTCGGCTGGAATGCCAGGGCCGTAGTCGCGCACCGAGAGCTCGACCCGGCCGCCCGACCCTCCCGCTCCGAGTGCCTCGCCGACCGCGACCTCCACGGCCTTGCCCGGCCCGCCATACTTGATCGCATTCTCGACCAGGTTTTCCACCAGCCGCAGCAACTCATCCCGATCACCCAGCATCCGAACCGGCGCTTCGGGGACGTCCAGCTTCAGCTCGACGCCCCGCTCCCGCGCAAGCGGAGCCATGATCTCGACCATATGGGCGACGGTCGATCCGAGGTCGACCAGAGTCGAAGGCGGGACGTGCTCCTTCATCTCGACGCGCGAGAGCCGAAGGAGGTCGTCGATCAGGCGCGTCATCCGCTGCGCCTGGGCCTGCATGATGTCGAGGAAGCGCTCGCGCGCCTTCGGGTCGTCCCTGGCCGGGCCCTTCAGGGTATCGATGAAGCCGGACAGCGAGGCGAGCGGGGTGCGCAGCTCGTGGCTGACATTGGCGATGAAATCGACCCGCATCGTCTCGAGCCGACGCTGGTCCGACAGGTCACGGAAGAACAGCGCGGCCGCGGGTTCCCCGAGGCTCGCCCGGTCACCCGATGCAAGGCGGCGAATGCGCACCTCCCAGGTTGGTTCGTTGCCGGTGCGGCCGGCGACCTCCACGCGGGCCGGCTCCCCGGTCGATATCACGGCGGGAACGGCCTCGAGCACCTCGGGCGATCGCATCGCAAAAGCGAGCGGCTGGCGCTCCTTCAGGGCCGGCAGAACGGTCCGGGCTGCCGCGTTCACCTCGACCACCACAACACGGGGATCGACCAGGATCACAGGATCGGGGAAGACGGACGCCGAGGGAAGGAGCGGGATCGCCACCTGCAGCGCTCCGTCGGACGGCCTGTTCCCCGTACCCCGGCGCGGCCACGCCCAGGCCAGCGCGACGCCGGCGAGCGCCGCGAGGAGCACCGGCCAGCTCAGCTCGCCGCGCGATGCGAGTACGGCCAGGATGGCGGCGGCCGCCAGCACCGCCCCGAGAACCGGGCGGTATCGCGCCCCCTCCCCTGTTCCCGTCCAGCGCATCGGCCTCACCAGCGATCGCAGCGCTCATCCCACGCCGGACCGGGCCCGCTCAAGCCGGGAGCGCGCCCGCCCCCTTCTGCGCTCCCGGAAAAGCGGTCTGTGGCATCGGGCGGCACATGGGGAGCCAGGTCGCGGGAGGCCCTGGCGCAACCTTTGCGGGGGTTTGAGAGTCTCATGACCCTCTGGGATCCGGTCTGGTCTCAACTCACACGCTCGGACGTGCCCTTGTCGATCCTCGTCGCGCTCCATCACGTCACGACCTACACGTACGATCGTCCGATCCAGCTCGGGCCGCAGACGATCCGGCTGCGGCCGGCGCCTTACAGCCGCACCCGGATCCCGAGCTACTCGCTCAAGGTCACGCCCTCGAACCACTTTCTGAACTGGCAGCTCGACCCGAACGGCAACTGGATTGCCCGCCTCGTCTTCCCGGACAAGACGAAGGAGCTTCGGATCGAGGTCGACCTCACGGCCGAGCTCGCGGCTTTCAACCCATTCGACTTCTTCGTCGAGGATTACGCGCAGAACTGGCCGTTCAGCTACCCGGATGACCTCCGGGCCGAGCTCGCCCCCCATCTCACCCTGGAGGGCGGCGGCGAGCACCTGGACGCCTTCATGGGACGGCTCCCGCAGGACACGAACACCGTCCAGCTTCTGATGTCGCTGAACGGCATGCTTCCGGGAGAGGTGGCCTACGGGACGCGCCTGGAAGCCGGCGTCCAGAGCCCGGACGAGACGCTCCGTCTGAGAAGCGGGTCATGCCGGGATTCCGCCTGGCTGCTGGTCCAGATTCTGCGGCGCCTCGGCTTCGCGGCGCGGTTCGTGTCCGGCTACCTCGTCCAGCTCACCGCGGACGGGGGCGCCGTCGAGGGGCCGCCCGGGCCGGAGCGCGACTTCACGGACCTCCATGCCTGGGCCGAGGTCTACGTGCCGGGCGCCGGCTGGCTCGGGCTCGACGCGACGTCGGGCATGATGTGCGGCGAGGGCCACATCCCGCTCGCGGCGGCGCCGCATTTCCGCTCGGCCGCGCCGCTCTCCGGGTCGAACGAGCCGTCCGAGGTCGATTTCGGCTTCGAGATGAGCGTGACCCGCATCGCGGAGGCGCCGCGGATCACCAAGCCCTTCTCGGAGGAAAGCTGGCAGGCGCTGGACAGGCTCGGCGAGGCAGTCGATGAGGACCTCGGCGCTCAGGACGTCCGCCTGACAATCGGCGGCGAGCCGACCTTTGTGAACCTCGCGGATTCCGGCGCGCCGGAATGGAATGCGGCCGCGACCGGGCCAACGAAGCGGGGCTTCGCGGACAAGCTGATCCGCCGCCTGCGTGATCGCTTCGCACGGGGCGGGCTCCTCCATTACGGCGAGGGGAAATGGTACCCGGGCGAGAGCCTGCCGCGCTGGGCCTTCGGGCTCTACTGGCGCCGCGACGGCCGCCCGATCTGGCGAAACCCCGACCTGATCGCCCGCGAGGATGCCCATTCAGGCGCGGGACAGGAGGATGCGAGACGGCTGATGGAGGCGATCGCCTCCCGTCTAGGCCTGTCCGGCTATCCCCTCCCCGCCTTCGAGGATCCGGTGCACTGGATGGGCGAGGAGGGGAAGCTCCCGGCGAACGTGTCCCCGCATGATCCCAAACTCATGGATCCCGAGGCGCGGGCCCGCATGGTGAAGGTCTTCACGGGCGGCCTCTCGGACCCGGTCGGCTATGTCCTGCCGCTCACGAGCCTGGAGGCGGAAACGGGCCGGAACTGGGTGTCCGAGCATTGGGAGTTCCGGCGCGGCGAGATGTTCGTGCTCTCGAGCGATTCCCCGCTGGGCTCCCGCCTGCCCTTGAGCTCCCTCCCGCATGTCCCGCCGGAGCACTACCCCTACTACTCGCCCCAGGACCCGATGGAGGACCGGGACGAGTTGCCGGACGACCCCGGGGCACCTCGCAGCCGAAGCACAAGCCGCAAGGTCGCCGTCCGCACCGCGCTGACCGTCGAGGCGCGCGAGGGCACGCTGCGCGTGTTCATGCCCCCGCTGGAGCGGGTCGACGAATACCTGGAACTCCTCGCCTTGCTGGAGGATGCGGTGTCCGAGCTGGGGCAGCCCATCCACGTCGAGGGCTACCCGCCGCCCTATGACCCGCGCATCGACAATATCAAGGTCACGCCCGATCCCGGCGTCGTCGAGGTGAACGTCCAGCCTGCCAAGAGCTGGCGCGACACCGTCGCGATCACGACGGCCGTCTATGACGATGCGCGCGCGCTTGGGCTCGCTGCCGAGAAATTCATGCTCGACGGCCGCCATACCGGGACCGGCGGCGGCAACCATGTCGTCCTCGGCGGGACGACACCCGCCGATTCACCCTTCCTGCGCCGCCCGGACCTGCTGAAGAGCCTTGTCCTCTACTGGCAGCGCCATCCGGCGCTCTCCTACCTCTTCGCCGGCCTCTATATCGGCCCGACGAGCCAGGCCCCGCGCTCGGACGAGGCACGCCACGAAGGCCTGTACGAACTCGAAATCGCGCTCGCGCAGATCCCTGGTCCCGAGGCTGAGAAGCCGCCGCTCTGGCTCGTCGACCGCGTGTTTCGCAACGTCCTGGTGGACGTCACCGGCAACACGCACCGGGCCGAGATCTGCATCGACAAGCTGTATTCGCCGGACAGCCCGACCGGCCGGCTGGGGCTGCTCGAGTTCCGCTCGTTCGAGATGCCAGCGGACGCCCGGATGAGCCTGGCGCAGCAGCTGCTCCTCCGCGCGGTGATCGCCTGGCTCTGGCGCGAGCCGCAGGAAGGCGGCTTCGTGCGCTGGGGTACGGCCCTGCACGACCGCTTCATGCTCCCGCACTTCCTCTGGGGCGATTTCCTCGACGTTCTCGGAGACTTGAGGGAGGCCGGCTACGCGTTCGACCCGGCCTGGTACGACGCGCAGCGCGAGTTCCGCTTCCCGCTCTTCGGCGCCGTGGAACATGCCGGGGTTCGGCTCGAGCTCCGCCAGGCGCTCGAGCCTTGGCATGTTCTCGGCGAGGAGAACGGCGGCAGCGGCACGGTCCGCTATGTCGACAGCTCGGTCGAGCGGCTTCAGGTGAAGGCGACTGGCTTCGTGCCCGGACGGCATGTCATCGCCTGCAACGGCCGCCGGCTGCCGATGACCTCGACCGGCATCTCCGGCGAGGCGGTCGCCGGCCTCCGTTTCAAGGCATGGCAGCCGACCTCCGGCCTGCACCCGACCATCCCCGTTCACGCGCCGCTGACCTTCGATATCCTCGACAGCTGGAGCGGGCGCGCACTCGGCGGCTGCATGTACCACGTCGTCCATCCCGGCGGCCGGATCTACGATACCTTCCCGGTCAACAGCCTTGAGGCGGAAGGGCGGCGGCTGGCCCGGTTCCAGGCGCATGGCCACACGCCGGGACGGGTCTCGATCCCGCCGGAAGAGCAGAGCCTGGAATATCCGCTGACGCTCGACCTTCGGCGCCCGCCGCCGCACGGATCGGCGGTGCACAAGCGGACCGCCGGATTGTGAAGCGCCAGCTGCTTGGCTATGGCGATTCAACGGCCCGGGCCCGAGCGCCCTCGAGCAGGATGATCCGATGCTGAAGCCCCTCGGTGTGGCGGCGCTTGCGGCGAGCCTTCTGGCGGGTTGCGGCTACTTTCCGGTGCCGCCGGATCCGATCCGCCTGGTCGACTCGCCGGCCGATGTCGCGGCGTGCCGCTCCGTCGGCTCCGTTGGTGGCCCCATTCGCACCGACGGACGCGGACCGTATCTCTACAATGCGCTGACCACGCCGGTGCCGGCCTCCAGCCCGGCCGCCGTCGCGCCGTGGGGCGGCTGGGGCGTGCAGCAAGAGGCTGACAACTTCGCGGTCCGGATTCAGCCGCTTCGCGACGAGGCGCTGCGGCGCGGGGCGACCGACCTCCTCCTTGTCCGCCGCATCAAGCGGGACTGGTCCTACGTCGAGGGCGTCGCGTATCGTTGCCGCGGCGGCCAGCCGCGATAATCGCCGGGACTAGCTAGCCGCGGCGCAAAAACTGCGCCCGTCAACACGCTGAGAACGTTTTTTTACTAGCTTCGCCGCAGCGAGCGGGCGCGAGGGCCGCTTCCGGTGCTTGGGATGCGGCTCGACCTCTGGACACTGATCTTCGTCACGGTCTTCGTGACGGGCCTTCTCGGGGGGCTGCTTCTCTTCGCTTGGAGCCAGAACCGCCGCATCACGGCATTGTCCTGGTGGGGCGCAGCTTTCCTGCTCGCCGCGGCCGGATCGTGTCTTCTGGTCGCCCGCGGGCAGGTGCCGGAGTTCCTTTCGATCACGGTCGCGAATGCGGTGCTGCTCGCGTCATACGGGTTCATCTGGGCCGGCTGTCGCTCCTTTTCTGGGCGGGAACCAAGCGGGCTGCTGCTCCTGGCCGGGAGCGCGACCTGGTTCGCCTTCTGCTCCGTGCCGCTGTTCTTTGCCTCCTTCGGGGCGCGCGTCGGGCTCTGCTCGGCCGTCGCCGCCGCCTACACACTCGGCTCCGCGGCCGAGATGTGGCGTGGGCGGGCAGAGACGCTCGCTTCGCGCCGCCCGATCATCGTGTTGCTGGTGCTGCACGCGGCCGCGATGGGCTCGCGCCCGCTTCTTCTCTGGTTTTTTGAGGCGACGCACGAGGCCACCCTCTTCAGCTTCCCCTGGATCACGGCGCACGCCTTCGAGACGCTGATCGCAACCGTGCTTCTCTCTTTCCTGTTCCTGGCCATCGCTAAGGAGCGGGTGGAGCTCGAGCAGCGGATCATGGCCTCCTGTGATCCGTTGACGGGAATCATGAACCGACGCGCCTTCCTCGCCAAGGCAGAGCGCCGGCTGGCCGCCTCCCGGCCGGGCGAAGAGGCCGTCCTGCTGCTCCTCGACATCGACCACTTCAAGCGCATCAACGACGCCCACGGCCACGGGACCGGAGACGCGGTGCTGCAATCCTTCTGCCGGCGCGTGGCCGAAGGCCTCCCCGCCGGCGGCCTCTTCGCCCGGCTCGGCGGCGAGGAATTCGGCTGCCTGCTCACGGGTGTCGCGCTCGTCGACGGCTTCTACGCGGCCGAATATCTTCGGAATGCCCTTGCGCTCCGCCCCCTGGCGGCCGAAGGCCAGCAGGTCAGGGTGACTGTCAGCATCGGCCTGGCGACCAGCGCCGAATGCGGACACGATCTCGAGCGGCTCATGTCCCAAGCCGACGCCGCGCTGTACCAGGCCAAGCGGGAAGGCCGGAACAGGGTCGTTTGCAGAGGCTTCCAGTTCGCGCGGGCGGCGTGACGGTTAGGTTTCGTCGCGCGCCGCCTTCATGACCGACTCCGCAGTCGCCCGCACGCGGACGTCGGACAGGTCGTTCTCGCCCATCTGTGACTCGAGCGCATCCTGCACGGCGCCGCGATCGATCGAGCCGGCCCGAAGCTCACCTGCGAGGGAGGCGATCTGCGACGCAGGTTCCGCGCAGTCGGGGCATTGTCGCGCGATGCCCATCGCAAGCTCGACGATCGTCCCGAGGATCGCGTCCGGATCGTCCGACATGGTGATCTCCTCGGCGCTCAGGTTCGCGCATGGCCGGCGCGATGTCGAGCACGGCTTGCGCCGAACATGCCCCCGCCCCATCACGCGGGCATGACAACGCCTGGCTCCGGCCTGCCAATCGAGGCGGCGCTGCCGGAACTCACCTCCGCCCTGCGGGCGCGACCGAACGCCGTGCTCGTCGCCCCGCCGGGCGCAGGCAAGACGACGCGCGTGCCGCTCGCCCTCCTGGAAGAGATTTGGGCGAAAGGCGGCCGCATCATCCTGCTCGAACCGCGCAGGCTCGCGGCCCGCGCCGCGGCCGACCGGATGGCAAAGACGCTCGGGGAACGCGTCGGCGAGGCAATCGGCCTCCGCGTCCGCATGGAAGCCCGGGTCGGCCCGCAGACCCGGATCGAGGTCGTGACCGAGGGCGTCTTCACCCGCCGCATCGTCGAGGACCCGGCGCTCGACGGGGTCGCGGCCGTGCTCTTCGACGAGTTCCACGAGCGCTCGCTCGATGCGGATCTCGGCCTTGCGCTCGCGATCGAGGCGCAGGCGGGCCTGCGCGAGGACCTGCGCATCCTCGCCATGTCGGCGACGCTCGACGGCGCCCGCGTGGCGCGGCTGCTGGGCGACGCGCCCGTCATCCGGTCGGAGGGCCGCGCCTACCCGGTCGAGACCCGCTATCTCGGCCGCGACCCGAACCGCCGCATCGAGGAGCAGGTCGTCGACGCGACGCTTCGAGCGATGCGCGCGGAGCCCGGATCCGCTCTCGTGTTCCTGCCCGGCGCGGGCGAAATCCGCCGGGTCGAGACGGCCCTGCGAGAGAAGCTCGCCGATCCCGAGGTCGATGTCGTCCCGCTCTTCGGCGCGCTCGACCGCGGCGACCAGGATGCCGCGATCCGGCCGGCGCTGCCCGGCCGACGAAAGGTCGTGCTCGCGACCTCTATCGCCGAAACCTCGCTGACGATCGAGGGCGTTCGCATCGTCATGGATTCCGGGCTCTCCCGCGTGCCGGTCTATGAGCCCGGCATCGGCCTCACCCGGCTCGAGACCCGCCGCGCGTCCCGTGCCTCGGCCGACCAGCGCCGCGGCCGGGCCGGCCGCACCGAGCCCGGCGTGTGCTACCGGCTGTGGGAGGAGGCGGCGACCGGAGCGCTCGACGCATTCAGCCGGCCGGAGATCCTGGCCGCCGACCTCTCGGGCCTCGTGCTCGACTGCGCCGAATGGGGCGTCGCCGACCCGACCACCTTGCCCTTCCTCGACCCGCCGCCCGCGCCTGCCCTCGCGGAGGCGCGCGCCCAGCTCACCGGGCTCGGCGCGCTCGATCGCGATGGCCGCATCACGCCCGTCGGGCGCCGCATTCGCGCGCTGCCGCTGCCGGCGCGGCTCGCCCGGATGGTGCTCGCCGGCTCTGAGCACGGCCAAGCGAACGAGGCCGCAGAGCTCGCCGGCCTCCTCTCCGAACGTGGGCTCGGCGGCGACGCCGTCGATCTCGAGGAGCGCCTCGACCGCTTCCGCCGCGACCGCTCCGGCCGCGCGACCGAGCTCCGCCGCATGGCCGCAGGATGGGCCAGGCTGGCCGGAACCGCGGGCGACAGCTCCGAACTGTCAACGGGCGCGCTCGTCGCGCTCGCCTACCCGGACCGGATCGCGAAGGCGCGCGGGAAACCGGGCGACTACGTCATGGCGAATGGACGTGGAGCGGCGATGGAGCCGCATCTCGCGCTCGCCCGCGAGCCCTTCATCGCGGTCGCGGAGATCGCGGGCGGGGCCGCCTCCGCGCGCATACTCGCCGCCGCGCCGATCACGCCAGACGACATCGAGAGTCTCGCGGGCGACCGGATCGAAGCCCGGGAGGAAATCCTCTTCGACGCCGCCGCGAAGGCGCTCCGCGCCCGCTCGGTCCGGCGGCTCGGATCGGTCCTGCTGGGGGAAAGGCCGCTCCCCGTGCCCGCGACGGAGGACGCCGCCCGCGCGCTCGCGCGCGGCCTCGCCGGGCTCGGCATCGTCGCCCTGCCCTGGTCCGATGCCGCGCGCCAGCTCCGGGAGCGCGTCACCTTCCTGCGTCACGCGGAGGGGTCGGAATGGCCGGACCTTTCGGATGACGCTCTCGCCGACACCATCGAGGATTGGCTCGCGCCACATCTCGCCGGGAAGCGCGGCCTAGCCGATCTCTCCCCCGGCGAGCTGCGCGATGCGTTGGAGGCCCTGATTCCCTGGGACAAGCGGCGCCGGCTCGATGAGGAGGCGCCGACCCACGTCACCGTCCCGACCGGTTCCTCGATCCCGGTCGATTATGCGGCCGAGGGCGGGCCTGCCGTGTCGGTGCGGGTGCAGGAGCTGTTCGGAATGTCGAAGCACCCGGCGATCGGCGGCGGGCGCGTGCCCCTGGTTCTGCACCTGCTCTCGCCGGCGCATCGGCCGATCCAGGTCACGCGCGACCTGCCCGCCTTCTGGCGCGGCTCCTGGAGCGATGTCCGCGCCGAGATGCGGGGCCGCTATCCACGGCATCCCTGGCCGGAGGACCCGGCCAATGCCGAGCCCACCCGTCGGGCGAAGCCGCGCGGCACGTGACCCCGTAGGTTCCCCTCACCGCATCCCCATCACTTGGCCGAACGTGATGGGGTTGCGGCCCATCGTGATCGGCCCGAGGCCGCAGAATTTTCCGGCCATGTCGAGACCGCGCAGTTCCGCCTCGATCTGGAACGAGCCGGGCTCTCCGGAGACGGTGAAGAGGTGGTAGCCGGCGCGGTGGGTCAGGGCGCCGCCGCGGGCCGAGGCGCTCGGGGCGCCGATGACCGGCACCCAGCCGTCCGGCCCCTCGATATGCGCGACCGAGCCGACATGGTTGTGGCCGTGGATCACGAGGTCGGCTCCGGCCTTTCGGATCATGGCCTCGAACTTGTCGGCGTCCGTGAGATTCCGGCCCGCCGGAGCGCCGCCCACATGGGGCGGATGGTGGATCAGCACGAGGCGAAAGAGCGGTTCCTTGGCGAGCGAGGCGAGGAGCTCTTCAGCGTGCTTTCGCTGGGTGCGACCCATCTTGCCGGAGGCCACGAAGGGCGCGGTCGGCACGGCCGAGGACAGGCCGACGATTGCAACCGGTCCGCGTCGGCGAACGTACGGAAACCGATGCGGCGACGGCTCGTCCCCCCGCGCATAGGGATCGACCGCCTTCAGGAGCCCGGCCAAGGACTTCTGCACGTAGGCGTCGTGGTTGCCGGGCACGAAGCTGACGGTCTCCGGATCGCCGAGGCCGTCGAGGAACAGGCGCGAACTGCCCCATTCGCTGGCGAGGCCCAGATTGCACACGTCGCCCGTGCACGCGATGTGGTCCGGCGCCTGCTCGCGCAGGTCACGAACGAGCGCCGCTAGAACCTCCATGTCATGGGCTTCACGCCGGCCCCGACGCCAGTTCACGTAGCCCGTGATGCGTTTTCCGAGAAGGTGCCGGATCGCCGGCCGAGGCAGCGGCCCCACATGGGGGTCGGTCAGGTGAGCGATGCGGAACATGCCGGCCGAAACTCGGGCCGCGTTCCCGCCCCGTCAAGCCGCAAGGGGCGCCGCAGCGCCCCGGAATAAGCCTTAGTACTGGACGCCGGGGATCAGAGCCGAGCGGACCTCGTTGTTGCTGAGGTCGAGCGAAGGTGTCCACGAAAACGCGGGCTTCCGCGCAAGGAGGGCGAGGACGTAGGAAAGGATCATGACTGAGGCCTTGAATTGACCTTTGTAGTAGTCCCGCATGGGACGCAGGACAAACGGTCGTTTCTCGGCTCAGCTATGCTCGTTCAACATGGATGGCGTAATGGTTCCGAAACGGGTTCGCGCGTCACCTGTTCTGGCGAAAGCTTTCCGACGAAGCCTGCATGGCTGGTTCCTCCTCTCGCGCGGCCTGACCCTCGGCGTGCGAGCGGCCGTGATCGACGGCGAGAACCGCGTCTGCCTCATTCGCCACACCTACACGCCGGGCTGGCAGCTTCCGGGCGGCGGCATCGAGATCGGCGAGGATGCGATCGAGGCGCTCGCCCGTGAGCTGCGCGAGGAAGCGGCGATCGAACTTGCGAGCGTGCCGAAGCTGCACGGGGTCTTCTTCAACGGCCATGTCTCGCGCCGCGACCATGTGCTGGTCTTCGTGGTCCGGGATTTCGTGGGCCTCGGCCCGAAACAGCCGGACCGCGAGATCGCCGAATGCCGGTTCTTCGGGCTGGACGCACTCCCGCCCGACACCACCCGCGGCACAAGGGACAGGCTTCGGGAGATTGCGGAGGGACGCGTTCCGGCGGCAATCTGGTAGCGGCGGATAAGGTGGATTTCGATGAGCCTCCTGCGCGGAGCTCTGATCGCCACGGCGATTATGCTAGCCGAGCCTGCCGTGTCACACGAGGTCTACCCGCGGGATTGCTGCAGCGGTCAGGATTGTCGGCCGGCTCTGTCCGGCGAGATCGAGGTCATGGCGGATGGCCGCTACCTGATCGTCCCGACGGGCGAGATGTTCACCCGCTCCCAGGTTCGGCCGAGCTTCGACGAGCGCTACCACCGCTGCCTCTACAATCCGGCAAACCCGGTGAGCCGCACCTTCTGCGTCTTCGTGCCGGCCGGAAGCTGAGGTTTTCCCCCGGACCGGCCAGCGCTATGAGAGCAAACATCGGCGCCCATGATGCCGCCCGACGCTGAGGAGGAGCATGTCCGGCCCGCTTACCGGCCTGAAGGTCATTGAGCTCGGGCAGCTGATCGCGGCCCCTTTCGCGACGCGGCTCCTGGCCGAGTTCGGGGCGACCGTGATCAAGGTCGAGCCGCCGGGCGCGGGCGATCCGCTGCGAAAATGGCGCAAGACCCATAACGGCACCTCGCTCTGGGCCTATGTCCAGAGCCGCAACAAGCATTCGGTCACGATCGACCTGAAGGCGCCCGAGGGCCAGGAAATCGTGCGCCGGCTCGCGGCCGATGCCGACGTTGTGGTCGAGAACTTCCGGCCCGGCACGCTGGAGAAGTGGGGCCTCGGCTTCGAGGATGTCTCCAGGCTGAATCCGAAGATCATCCTGGTCCGGCTCTCGGGCTATGGCCAGACGGGACCCTATCGCGAGCGGCCGGGCTTCGGCGTGATCGGCGAGGCGATGGGCGGCATCCGCTACACCACCGGCTCCCCCGACCGGCCGCCTTCGCGGGTCGGGGTCTCGATCGGCGACTCGCTCGCCGCGCTCCACGCGGTGATCGGCACCCTGATGGCGATCATCGACATCGTCCGGAACGGCGGGACCGGGCAGGTCGTCGACGTCTCGCTCTACGAGAGCGTGTTCAACATCATGGAGAGCCTGATCCCGGAATACGGAGTTCAGGGCGAGATCAGGGAGCGCTCCGGCGGCGCATTGCCCGGCATCGCGCCGACCAACGCCTACCGCTCGAAAGATGGCTACGTCCTGGTCGCCGGGAACGGCGACTCGATCTTCCGCCGGCTGATGAAGGCGATCGGCCGCGAGGACATCGGCGAGGATCCGCGCTTCGCCGACAATGCCGGCCGCGCCGCGGAAGCGGATTTCATCGACGCTGCGATCGAGGCCTGGACCGAGCAGCGTACCGTCGAGGAGGCGCTTGCGGTCATGAACGACGCGTCCGTGCCGGCGGGCCGCATCTACAACGCAGCCGACATCATGGCCGACCCGCATTACCGGGCACGGGACATGATCATCGACGCGCAACTGCCTGACGGCACGCCAATGCCCGTTCCAGGCATCGCCCCAAAACTCTCGCGGACGCCGGGCGCCATGCGCTGGCTCGGGCCGGCGCTCGGTGAACATACCGACGAGATCCTGGGCAGCGCCGGCTACTCGGCCGACGCGATTGCGGATCTTCGCAACCGAGGAATCGTATGAGCGCCGCACTCTCCGGTCTGCCGAGCCGGGTTTTCATCCACGAGGTCGCGCCGCGCGACGGGCTGCAGATCGAGCCCGTCTTCGTACCGACCCACGACAAAGTTGCCTGGATCGATCGTCTCTCGGATACCGGTGTCGCTAAGATCGAGATCGGCTCCTTCGTATCACCCAAGGCCGTTCCGGCGCTCGCCGACGGCGAGGAAGTCGCGCGCCGGATCAAGCGGCAGCCGGGCGTACGCTATGCGGCGCTGATCCCGAATGTCCGGGGCGCGGAGCGTGCGGCGGGAACCGGGCTCGACGAGGTGAATGTCGTCATCTCCGCCTCCGAGACGCACAACCGGGCGAACCTGCGCATGGCCCGGGCGGAATCCTTCCGCCAGCTCGGCGAGATCGCTCGTGTGCTGGAAGGAACGGGCCTTGTCCTCACGTCAAGCATCGCGACCGCCTTCGGCTGTCCCTTCGAGGGCCCGCAGGACCGGGCGAAGGTCTACGACCAGGTCGGGCGCCTGATCGACGCGGGCTGCGTCGGAGTCACGCTCGCGGACACGACCGGCATGGCCAATCCGCGCCAGGTCGCCGAGATGGTCGAGGAGGTCACGCGGACCCGGCCCGAGATCGACCGGAGCGAGGTCCAGCTCACGCTTCACTTCCACAACACGCGCGGGGTCGGGCTTGCGAACATCCTCGCCGCCGCGGAGTCCGGTGCCACCCGCTTCGACGCGGCGCTCGGGGGGCTCGGCGGCTGCCCCTTCGCGCCCGGCGCGACCGGCAATGTCTGCACGGAGGACGTGGCCTCGATGTTCGCCGAAATGGGCATCGAGACCGGAATCGACCTCGAGCGCCTCATCACGGTCTCCCGAGACCTCCCGCGCCTCGTCGGCCACGAGGTGCCGGGTCAGGTGGCCAAGGCCGGGCGGCCCTGCGACCTCCACCCGGTCCCAGCAGCCGCAGCGTAGCTTACGGCTTTCCGAGCCCCGAGGTCGCGCGCTCCACCGCTTCCTTTGCCTCCGGGCTCTCACCGGCCACCTTCGGGCCGCCGACATCCCCCGCAGGATCGCTGATCCGGCGGATGTTTTCGGCCGGCGTCTCGGCCGCCGTCTGGTCCGAGCTCTCGATGCTGCCGCCCCCGACGGAGTCGAGGCGGGCGAAGCCGGACGCGCCGCGCGCCGTCTCCGCCTCCCAGCTCGGGTCGCTGTTCAGCCGGCGCTGCAGGTCGTCCGGGCGCGCGAGGTCCGTCGGCGCATCCTGGCCCATGAACTGGCCGTTCTCGTCGCGGTAGGCGTCGAAGCTCTTGAGGTTCTCGGTTTTCGCCTGGTCGGCCATCGGGCTCTCCTGAAACTGTTGGATGGAGAACCCTTTGGACGGCAGGCGGTTGCCGCGCCCATGAAAAAGGGCGGCCGAAGCCGCCCTTGAGCCGACCTGCTGGATCGGCCGCGATTGCTAGCCGATGCCCTCGAACAGCGCGCTCGAGATGTAGCGTTCGGCGAACGAGCAGGCGACCGTGACGATGCGCTTTCCTTCCATGCCGGGCCGCGCCGCGACTTCGAGCGCCGCCGCGACATTCGCGCCCGTCGAGATGCCGCCCGGAATCCCCTCTACCTTGGCGAGGAGGCGGGAGGTCTCGAAGGCGGTCTGGTTCGACACGGTCAGGACCTCGTCGATCACCTTCCGGTCGAGGATGTCCGGGACGAAGCCGGCGCCGATCCCCTGGATCTTGTGCGGGCCGGGCTGGCCGCCGGACAGGACCGGGGAATCCTCCGGCTCGACCGCGATCACCTTGAGGTTCGGCAGCCGCGGCTTCAGGACTTCGCCCACGCCCGTGATGGTACCGCCCGTGCCGACCGCAGAGATAAACACGTCGAGCTCGCCGGAGGTGTCGTTCCAGATCTCCTCGGCCGTGGTGAGCCGATGGATCTCGGGGTTCGCCGGGTTCTGGAACTGCTGCGGGATGATGGCGCCCGGGATCTCGCGCTTGAGTTCCTCGGCGCGGGCGATGGCGCCCTTCATGCCCTGCGGGCCGGGAGTGAGCTCGAGCTGCGCGCCCAGGAAGGCCAGCATCTTGCGCCGCTCGAGCGACATCGTCTCGGGCATGACGAGAATCAGCCGGTAGCCGCGCGCCGCGGCCACGAAGGCCAGCGCGATGCCCGTATTACCGGAGGTGGGCTCGATCAGCGTACCGCCCGGCTTCAGCGTGCCGTCGGCCTCCATGGCGTCCACCATGTTGACGCCGATGCGGTCCTTCACGCTCGCGATCGGGTTGAAGAACTCGAGCTTCAGCAGGATCTCGGCCTTGACGCCCTTCTGCTTCACGAGGCGGTCCAGCCGGACCAGCGGCGTGTCCCCGATCGTCTCCGTGATGGACCCGTAGACGCGGCCCCGGCCTCGTGTGCGTGCCTCGCTGGCCGGCTGCCTTAACGCTGACTGAGCCATGACCCTCTCCTCGAATGATGCCTCTGCCTAGCTTATTTCCAGCTCTGTGTCGATAATCAGCAAAATTCACGTGATCAAATCGTGAAATCGACAGGATGTTCGCTTGCCGTGGCCTTGTCGACACGACCGCAGAGGTCTTCGACGGTAATCCCATCGAGTTCCCGCAGGAAGACCTCGCCGGCTGCCGCGACCGCCGGTGCGACGACGTCCTCCACGAGGGGCGACCGCGTTTCGGACCCGCCCTCCTCGTCGCGAGCATCGGCCCCGCTCTGCGCCGCCCGCACGATGTCGCCGACGGAGACGCGCCTTCGCTCGCGCGCCAGTTCATACCCGCCCTTCGGCCCACGCAGCCCCTTCAGGATGCCCGTTCGGACAAGGGCCTGGAGCACCGTTTCGAGATGGCGCGGCGACAGGTTGTGCCGCGCCGCCAAGGCCTTCGCCGTCACGGGGACGGGGCGGGCATGGAGTGCGACGTCCACGACGGCCGCGATCGCGAAAAGGCTGCGGCGCGAAAGGAGGTTCACCGACCGCTTCCCGTTTCGTTCGGGGCCGCAAGCCCGGTCGATCCAAATCCCCCTGCCCCGCGGGCGCTCGAATGGGAGAACTCGGTGACGATCCGGAAGTCGGGCCGAGCGACCGGCACGAACAGCATCTGCGCCAGGCGGTCACCCGGCTCGATGGTGATCGCTTGGCCCGATCCCGGCGGATTGCGGTTCCAGCCGGAGATCATGCAGGGGCCTTCATAGTCAGCGTCGATGATCCCGATCGTGTTGCCGAGGATGAGGCCGCGATGCCCGAGCCCGGAGCGCGGCGCGATGATGGCGCACCAGCCGGGATCGCCGATGCGGATGGCGATTCCGGAAGAGATCAGGGAAGCCGGGTCGCCCGCATTCAGCGTCAGCGGCTCGTCCAGGCAGGCGAACAGGTCGAGCCCAGCGGCCATGTCCGAGCCCCAATACGGGAAGCCCCAGGCCGGGAGGCGTAGGTCGAGCAACTTGACGTCTATGTCCATCGACGGCCCGCTTGCAGGCGTTCGCCCCTTGCGCCCTGTCCCACCGGCGCGCCGGAAGCACAAGTGCTTGCGGTTTCCGGCCCTCTCTGTCATAAGCCGCGCCCTGGATCGCCCGGCCGGTAGGGCTGCCGTGGCGGTCCATCCCTGCTCCTAAAGCAGCACTCGAAGCGCCGCCCGGGCATGCCCGGGCGCGGCGCGTTCAGGAGAGCCAAATGCCCAAGCTCAAGACGAAGTCGGGCGCGAAAAAGCGCTTCAAGATCTCCGGTACGGGGAAAGTGATCAGGGCCCAGGCCGGCAAGCGGCACGGCATGATCAAGCGGACAAAGAAGCAGATCCGCAACCTGCGCGGCACCACCACCCTGTTCAAGGGCGACGCCGACAACGTGAAGAAGTTCTTCCTGCCGAACGGCTGAAGACCCTCACGCATCCCGCAGATACCGATTTAGCTCCCCAGGAGATCACCCATGGCCCGCGTGAAACGCGGCGTGACGAGCCACGCCAAGCACAAGAAGGTTTTGGATCAGGCGAAGGGCTTCTACGGCCGTCGCAAGAACACGATCCGGATCGCCAAGCAGGCGGTCGAGAAGTCGATGCAATACGCCTACCGGGATCGCAAGAACCGGAAGCGTTCGTTCCGCGCGCTCTGGATCCAGCGCCTGAACGCGGCGGCCCGCGAGCAGGGTCTGACCTATTCGCGCCTGATCGACGGTCTCGCCAAGGCGGGCGTCGAGGTCGACCGCAAGGTCCTGTCCGACATCGCGATCCGCGAGCCGGAGGCTTTTGCGGCGATCGTCGCCCAGGCGAAGGCCGCGCTTCCCGCCGACCTCGTCAAGGCGGCGTAACGCGCGTTCCCCTTGGTTGTCATGGCGGGCCTGCCTCCGGATCAGTCCGGGGGTTGACCCGGTCATCCCGATAGGCTGAGGCGCTGCTCTACTCCGATCGGGGTCTCCGGGCCGAGCCCGGCGACGACGCATCGGCAGCAGATCGCCCCAGCCCATGACCGACCTCCAGACACTCGAACGCGACCTCCTTGCGCAAGTCGACGCCGCCCCTGATGAGGCGGCGCTCGAGACCCTGAGGGTCACGGCGCTCGGCAAGAAGGGCTCCGTCTCCGAACTGCTGAAGACCCTCGGGCGCATGACGCCGGAGGAGCGCAAGGAGAAGGGCCCGTTGATCAACGGGCTCCGGGACACGGTCCAGGGCGCGATCCTGACGCGCCGCGAGGCCCTCGCGGACGCGGCCCTCGAGGCCCGGCTCGCCTCAGAGAAGATCGACGTCTCCCTCCCGGTCCGCGAGGCGCCCGAGACCCGCGGGCGCATCCACCCGATCAGCCAGGTGATCGATGAGCTGACCGCGATCTTCGCCGATATGGGGTTCCGGGTCGCCGAAGGCCCGGACATCGAGACCGACTACCTGAATTTCACGGCCCTGAACTTTCCGGTCGGCCACCCGGCGCGCGAGATGCACGACACCTTCTTCCTGCAGCCCGACCACAAGGGCGAGCGGAAGGTGCTGCGGACGCACACCTCGCCGGTGCAGATCCGCACGATGAAAAGCCAGGAGCCGCCGATCCGGGTTATCATTCCGGGGCGCACCTACCGGCACGATTCCGATCAGACGCACACGCCGATGTTCCACCAGGTGGAAGGCCTGGTGATCGACAAGGCCGCGAACCTCGCCAACCAGAAATGGGTCCTCGAGGAGTTCTGCAAGGCGTTCTTCGAGGTGGACGAGGTGAAGATGCGGTTTCGGCCGTCCTTCTTCCCCTTCACCGAGCCCTCCATGGAGGTCGACATCCAGTGCTCGCGCCGCGGCGATGAGATCCGTTTCGGCGAGGGGGCCGACTGGCTGGAGATCCTGGGCTGCGGGATGGTGCACCCGAACGTGCTGCGCAATTGCGGGCTCGACCCGGACGTCTATCAGGGCTTCGCCTGGGGTATGGGCATCGACCGCATCGCCATGCTGAAATACGGGATGCCGGACCTGCGGGCCTTCTTCGACGCCGATGTGCGCTGGCTCGACCGTTACGGGTTCCGGCCGCTCGACATCCCGAGCCTCGTCGGCGGGCTGACGTCGTGAGATGCCCACCGTTCTGCGTTGGAACGGGTTTCGGTTCTTCTTCTATTCGGCGGATGGGAGCGAGCCGGCTCACGTGCACGTCGTCAAGGACGGCTGCGAAGCCAAGATCTGGCTGTACGACCTCTCCGTCGGCGTGAACATCGGCTATTCTAGCCGGGATTTGAATACGATCATCCGCAAGGCTCGCGACGAACGCCAACGGTTTCTGGACGCCTGGAATGCCCATTTTGCAGATCGTCGTTGAAGACGCCCGCCCTGTCGCCGCGCTCTGCGACAGCGAGCAACTCCATGTGACCCTGGCCGACGGACGCGGATTGTCGGCGCCGCTCTGGTGGTATCCTCGACTGGCGGAAGCGTCCCCCGAGGAGCGCAGCGAGATCGAGCTTTCTCCCCTCGGCATCCATTGGCCGAGGATCGACGAAGATATCAGCGTCGCCAGCATCTTCCGCGGCGAGCGCGCGCCGGGCGCCAAGGCGCCGTCTGAGACGAGATCATGAAATTCACCCTCTCCTGGCTCAAAGAGCACCTCGACACCGCCGCGTCGCTCGAAACAATCACGGAGACCCTGACCCGCATCGGCCTCGAGGTGGAGGCGGTCGAGGACAAAGCGGCGGCGCTGAAGCCGTATGTGATCGCATCCGTCATCTCGGCCGAGCAGCACCCGAATGCCGACAGGCTGCGGGTCTGCATGGTCGACACCGGAGAGGGCCAGCCGATCCAGGTCGTCTGCGGCGCGCCGAATGCGCGGGCCGGCATGAAATCCGTGTTCGCGCCGCCCGGGACCTATGTTCCGGGGAAGGACCTCACGCTCGTGGTTGCAAATGTGCGCGGCGTCGAGAGCCGCGGCATGCTCTGCTCGGCGGCCGAGCTCGAGATTTCCGAGGACCATGACGGAATCATCGACCTTCCGGCCGATGCTCCGGTCGGTCAGGCTTACGCGGCCTATGCCCGGCTCGACGATCCGCTGATCGAGATCAACCTGACCCCGAACCGGCCGGATTGTACGTCCGTCGCCGGGATCGCTCGCGACCTCGCCGCGGCAGGCATTGGGTCGTTCAGAACGGCTAGGATCGAACCCGTCCCCGGCTCTTACCCGTCGCCAGTTCGCGTAACCCTGGATTTCGATGGCGACGACAGCAAGCTCTGCCCGGCCTTCGGACTGCGGCTCGTACGCGGCGTGAGGAACGGCCCCTCCCCCGAATGGCTGCAGCGTCGGCTGACCTCCATCGGGCTCCGGCCGATCAACGCGCTCGTCGACATCACGAATTTCGTCACCTTCGACCGCGGCCGGCCGCTGCACGTGTTCGACGCGAAGAAGGTCGCGGGCCAGCTCACCGTGCGCCGCGCGAAGCCCGGAGAGGAGATCCTGGCCCTTGACGGGCGCACCTATGCCCTGGATGACGAGATCGTTGTCATCGCCGACGAGAACGGCCCGGAATCGATCGCGGGCGTGATGGGCGGCGAGCATTCCGGATGTGACGAGAACACGACGGACGTCCTTATCGAGTCCGCGCTCTGGGATCCCCTCAACATTGCCCGAACCGGGCGCCGCCTCGGCATCAACTCGGATGCGCGCTACCGCTTCGAGCGCGGCGTTGACCCGGCCTTCAGCGTCCCGGGGCTCGAACTCGCGACGAAGCTCGTGGTCGACCTTTGCGCCGGCGAGCCGTCCGAAATCCTGCTCGCCGGCGCGATCCCTGAGCGCGAGCACGCCATTGACTTCCCCTGGACCGAGGTGAAGCGCCTGACCGGCCTGGACCTGCCGCGCGCCGAGGCTAAGGTGATCCTGACGGAGCTCGGCTTCACGGTCGCTGGCAATGCCGCCAACGAAAGGGTGAAGGTCCTGCCGCCGTCCTGGCGGCCGGATATCGAGGGGAAGGCCGATCTCGTGGAAGAGGTCGTGCGCATCGCCGGCCTCGACCGCGTCGTCTCCCAGCCGCTGGCGCGGATCGACCCCGGCGTGGTGAAGCCGATCCTCACACCGCTGCAGAAGCGCACGCGGCTCGCCAAGCGCGAGCTCGCCGCGCGCGGGCTGGTCGAGGCGGTGACCTGGTCCTTCATCGCTCACGAGGAGGCGAAGCTCTTCGGCGGTGGCTCACGGAATCTTCAGCTCGCGAACCCGATCGCGGCCGACCTCTCCGACATGCGACCGAGCCTGCTCCCCGGCCTGATCAAGGCGGCGCAGCGGAACGCCGATCGTGGCTACGGGGACGTGGCCCTGTTCGAAGTCGGGCAGTGCTTCACGTCCGACGAGCCGGAAGGACAGGCCATTCACGCCGCTGCGATCCGCCGCGGCACGGCGCGGGCCGCCGGCACCGGCCGGCACTGGGACGGCGGCGCCCGGACCATCGACGTGTTCGACGCGAAAGCCGACGCCATGGCCCTGCTCGCCGCGCTCGGCGTCTCGACCGGTGGCCTCCAGGTCGCGCCCGGCGGGCCGGACTGGCTCCATCCCGGCCGCTCCGCCACGCTCCAGTTCGGGCCGCGCAATGTCGTCGGCTCGTTCGGGGAGTTGCATCCCCGTATCTTGAAGGCGCTCGACGCCAAGGGGCCGCTCGTCGGCTTCGAGATCCTGCTGGACAGCCTCCCGCTGCCGAAATACCGGCCGACGAAAATCAAGCCGAAGCTCGCCATCTCCGACCTGCAGCCCGTCCGGCGCGACTTTGCCTTCGTGGTCGGGCGGGAGGTCGCGGCGGGCGAGGTCGTGCGCGCAGCCGAGAATGCGGAGCGCGGGCTGATCACCGGCGTGACGCTCTTCGACATCTACGAGGGCCCGGGCATCGAGGCCGACAAGAAGTCGCTCGCGCTTGAGGTCACCCTGCAGCCGACCGACCGCACGCTGACAGATGCCGAGCTCGAAACCGTTTCCGCCAAGATCGTGGCGGCCGTCGCCAAGAAGACCGGCGCGGTGCTGCGCTCGTGAGCGAGGGCTGGGGCGGCGACCTCATCCCGGGCCGCGGCCGTGTCAATCTCGTCGAGGCCCTGTCCGTCGCGCAGCATCTCCCCGTCGAGGCGCTCGAGGAGGCGGTCCGGCGTCCGCAGGCGGTGGCGGATGCGGTCCTGCGTGTGGTGGAGCGGGCAGCCGGCGGCGACACGCTCGCCTCGCGCGAACAGAACCTGTTGTTCTGGGGCATCCACGTGCTTGCTGCGGCCCGCGAGAGCCGTCTCTCCGCGCCGCTTCTGCGGCTTCTGCGGCGTCCTGCCGAGCCGCTCGGCGAGCTCATCGGCGACGCCGTCGGGACGACCCTGCCCCGAATCGTCGCGAGTTCGTTCGGCGGTGATCCGGATGCGCTCGAAGCCGCTTTGCTCGACCGCGAGGCCGATGAGTTCGTTCGCTGGAGCCTGTTCGGAGCCTATGCCTACCTGACCTTCTCCGGCGCGATCCCGCGCGAGCGGGCGCACGGCCTTCTGGTGCGCTTCGATGAGACCCGGCCGGCACGGGCCGGCGATGCGGCCTGGACGGGCTGGGAAGAGACGATCGCGCTCCTCGGCTTCCGGGACCTCGCGCCGAGGGTCGCAGCCGCGCATGCCGATGCCAGGCTCCTGGCGGACGAGGGTGACGGCGACTGGTTCGCGCTGACGCTTGCCGAGGCGGAGGCGAAACCAGCGGATACCATGCGCTTCGAAGAGCGTGAGCTCGGTCTCATCGAGGATGTGGTGGCCGAGCTCGAGGCGGCGCTGCAATCCGAAGAGGACGCCCCGTCGCCGGAGCCGGCCGAAAACCCGCTCCGCAATGTGGGGCGGAACGATCCCTGCCCTTGCGGCTCGGGCAAGAAGTTCAAGAAATGCTGCCTCGGCAAGGAGGCCGAGCCCGCATAGGGGAGAGATGATGTCGGACTCGATCGCCTGGGCGAAGCCGGAAGATGTCGGCATGTCGCGGGAGCGGCTCGCCCGCATCGGCGAGGTGATCACGGCCGATATCGAGAAGGGCCTGGTTCCCGGCGCCGTAACGGTCGTCGCGCGGCGCGGCCGCATCGTGCACTTCAAGGCCTATGGCCGCCGCGACCCGGCGCATGACGAGTCGATGGAGCGGGACGCGATCTTCCGCATCTACTCGATGACGAAGCCGCTCGTCTCGGTTGCTCTTATGATGCTGGTCGAGGAAGGCCGGCTCCTCCTCTCCGATCCGCTGAGCGCCTTCGTTCCCGAATTTGCGGACGTGGAGGTCCGGGTCGAACGCAACGGGCAGGTGGAACTGGTCGCCCCGACACGCCCGATCACCGTGCACGACCTCCTCCGCCATACCTCCGGCCTGACCTATGAGTGGATGGATGAGGGCCCGGTGCAGAAGGCCTATGCGGAAGCCGAAGCGGGGCGCCGGAGCCGCAGCAACCCGGAACAGGCGGCGCTTCTCGCGACCCTTCCCCTCCTCGCGCATCCCGGCACGGAGTGGAACTACAGCCGCTCGACCGACCTCGTCGGGCGGGTGATCGAGGTCGTGACCGGCCTATCGCTGGGCGTCGCGCTACGGACCCGCCTGTTCGAGCCGCTCGGCATGATGGAGACGGGCTTCGTCGTGCCCGCGGGCTACCAGGCGCGCATCGCCCAAGCCCACCCGGTCGATCCCGAGACGGGGGAGCCGCAGGACCTGCTCGATGTCACCAAGGAAGTCGCGATGGAGAATGGCGGTGGCGGGCTCGCCTCGACGGCCTCAGACTATGCGCGCTTCCTGCACATGCTCGTGTCGGGCGGCCAGCTCGACGGCGTGCGCGTTCTCTCGCCGAAGACGCTCGCCTACATGATCGCGGACCACCTCGGCCCCGAGATCCGGATCATGCCGGACATCCTGCCCGAGGGTTACGGGTTCGGACTCGGATTCGCGGTCCGGCGTCAGGACGGCATTGCGACCTTCCCTGGCTCGGCTGGCGACTACTACTGGGAAGGCCTCGGCGGGACGAGCTTCTGGGTCGACCCGCGCGAGGAACTCTACGGCCTCGTCATGATCCAGGCGCCCGGCCGCCGCGAGCATTACCGGCGCATGATGCGCCAGCTCGTGTACGCCGCCATCCTGGAGTGAGCTGACGAGATCAGCTCGCCTTTTTGAGCTTCGGCGAGGCTTTTGCGGCAGTCCGGCGGCTGGCCGCAGCGGCAGGTTTCGGCTTCGTTTGCGCTGCCGGCTTCGCGACCTTCTCCGGCACGGCAGTCTTCTCGGCCTTTGCGCGAGCGGGAGCCTTCTCCTCTTTCGTCGCGCCCTTGCCGTTGTCCTGCTCGGCGATCGAGCGGCGGAGCGCGTCCATGAGGCTCACGACGTTGCTCGGCTTGGGCGCGTTCGCGGCGACCTTCACCGGCTGGTGCGTCTGCTTCGCCTTGATCAGCTCGAGCAGCGCGTTCTGGTAGCGATCCTCGAACCGTTTCGGATCGAAATGGGCGAGCTTGCGGCCGATGATGTGGGTCGCGAGGTCCAGCATCTCCTCCGAGACCTCCGGCTCGCCGATGTTCTCGAAGTAGTCCTCGTCCTCGCGCACTTCGTAGGCATAGCGGAGCGTCGTCGCGACCAGTCCCTTGCCGCGCGGCTCCAGCATGATCGGCCGTTCGCGGCGATAGAGGACGACGCGGCCGATCCCGACCACGTTCTTCTCGCGCATGGCATCCCGGATGACGGCAAAGGCCTCCTCGCCGAGCTTACCGTCCGGCGTGAGATAATAGGGGGTGTCGAGGAAGGTCTCGTCGATCTCGTCGCGCGGAACAAAGGTTTCGATGTCGATCGTGTGCGTCGACTCGATGGCGACGGCGTCGATCTCCTCCTCTTCCAGGATCACGTATTCGTTCTTCGCGACCTGGTAGCCCTTCACCTGCTCGTCGGATTCGACAGCCTCGTCCGTCTCCGGATCGACCAGCTTGCGCCGAAGGCGATTGCCCGTGTCGCGATGGAGGAGATGGAAGGATACCCGCTCCTTCGTGGTCGTCGCCGGGAAGAGCTGGACGGGACAGGACACAAGCGAGAGCTTGAGATATCCCTTCCAGTTGGACCGGGGGGCCATCGGCGAACTCCGTACGCTACGAGGACTCGTAAGACTCGACTCGGGCGACTCAACGACTCCTCGGATGGACTCGTTCCCGCCGCAATCCGGAAGCTTGGCTTGCGCTTAACAAGGGGCACGACCACGTTGCACGCGATGCTGGATTCCGAACCGGTCGCCCCGCGCGCCTGCTCCTGGCCGAGCGCCGACAGCGAGGGCGAGGAGATCGGCGACCTCGATCCCGGACTGTTCAAGCCGGGGCTCGCGCTGCGCGACTGGCTGCTCGCCGAAGGCGCCCGCCTGCAGGAGTGGGACGTGCTGCTCGCGGGCCTTGCGCAGCGCCTGGAAGCGCTCGGGGTGAGGGTGGACCGGATCACGACGGCGATCGACGCGCTCCATTCGGAATATACCGGCATCGGCCGGATGTGGACGCGCGAGAGCGGCTACGCTTTCCGGCTCTTCCCGCATGGCGAGCAATCCGAGCGCGCCTATGAGCGCAGTCCCTTTGCCGAGGCGCACCGGACGGGGCGCTGGCTTATTCTCGACCTTTCGAAAACCCCGGACGACGCGTTCGACATCATCGCGGAACTCAAGGCGGAGGGCTACACCGATTACATTTGCGTGCCGCTCTGCTTCACCAACGGCACGCGGAACGGCGTCACCTTCGCGACACGCAGGGGCGGAGGCTTCGATCGCCGAGCGCTGTCAGTCCTGCGCTTCATCATGCCGACGCTCGCGGCCATGCTGGAGACCAGGTCGGTGAACGCGCGGCTCGACAACGTGCTGCGCATCTATGTCGGGGACGAGCCGCACAAGGCTATCCTGTCCGGCACCATCCAGCGCGGCCAGGTGAGCCGCATTCGCTCGGCGATCCTCTTTGCCGACATGCGGAGCTACACGCGCATCACCTCCGAGATCGAGCCGGAGCGCGCGGTCGAACTCCTGAACACGTTCTTCGACTGCCTCGTGCCGCCGATCGATGCGGAGGGTGGCGAGGTGCTGAAGTACTTGGGTGACGGGCTGCTCGCGATCTTTCGCGACCAGGGCGATGATACCGGGCAGAGCGCGCAGGCGGCGCTGGCTGCCGCCGTGGCTGGGCTCGTCAAGCTCGACGAGGCGAACCGCGACGGCCGCTTCCCGACCCGAGTGGATGCGGGGATCGCGCTGCACCATGGCGAGGCGGCCTACGGCAATGTAGGCTCAGGCGCCCGGCTCGACTTCACGGTGATCGGTCCCGACGTGAACCTCGCCAGCCGCCTCGCGCTGATGAACAAGACGCTCGGCGAACCGCTCCTGATGTCAAAGGCCTTCGCGGACCACCTCTGGGGCGACCCCGAGATGATCGGCCGCCACCCGCTGGACGGGTTTGTGGAGCCAGTGCCGGTTTATCGGTTGAGGGGCAGCCACGAGTCCAGGTCCTGCTTACATCCTTGAGAACACGAGCAGATCGCTTCGGCCCGCGCCGCTCCTCTCTAACGAGAGTTGCGGTATCCTCGACGATTGTTGCTGCCCGGTCATGCGTACTCGGGTTGACCTGCTTCCACAATCAGGATCAGCTAGCGTCGCCAACGCAATCCGGCTCTGCATTTCCCTTCAGCGGCCCACTTGCAATGCTAACGATCACTCCGTTGCAGATGGAACGCCTAGAGCACGACCGCGAGAGGAGACTCGCAGAATGGATAATCGGGAAGTGCGGAGGGATTGAAGAGGCCGACGCGATCGCTTCGGCTCAGCACATTAGGCTTTGTCAATTGGGTATATCAGAACTTAGAGCAATCGGTATCCGCTCTCTACCATGGCTTCTACTCTGCGCCCCTTTATTCCTCATTTTCGGCCAGAACGCCATTCGCGACCTAGACGCAGACCTGGCGGAGGCTTTGCGATCTCCCGAAACCCCGGAGGAGACGCGCGCAATCTTGTTGTTTCAGTATCTCAAAGCCCTGATCGAACACTGATCCAGCCTGGAGAAAAGGCATGGCTGCTTGGGTAGGCTTTGTCGCGCGGGCGCTCGCGGCAGCGATCATCGCGATTACTACCGACGCAGCCAAAGATGCCGCTTCGAAAGGGCTCGACAAACTAACGACTCCCCCGCCCGATACGGAACCTGTGAAGCAGTGCCTCGTGGACGCATACAAACACATTGACCCGTTGAAGCAGGTGATATCCGCCGAAGAGGAACTTACGGAATCTGAGCGCGCTCTTGAGGAAGCGCTCAGCGAGCTTGCAAGCCAGCGCGCGGAAATGATAAGGAAATATAATTACGACCCGGAGAGTAAAGAATTCAATGGAGATATTTTTTTAGAGAAATTTGAGGATGAGACAGAAGAAACTCTTGGATTGAACGTTATTTCTGAAGATCTCAAAGAGAAGACAATCAACCTTGTTGTCAAGAATCGTGCAAAGAGGTTTTTCAACAAAATTAGAGATATCATGAATTCTAAAGCCGTCGAAATTACAGGAACAGCATTGGAAGTTGCACTTCCGTCGACAATCGCACCCGATAGCGTCGTCGACTACATTGAGGCGAAAAACAGAACACAACGCTTGATTCGCAACTATGAACGGTCTCTAACGCTCTACACCCAGTCACTTTCTCGATTACCGTCGAACGTTGATGTCATACGCGTGAAATGAATTCATTTCTTGACGTCGCATGCAAGACCTGCGACGTGCAACCTCGGCGCGCTACGACGCTTGTCCACTTCGAATAGCCTCGTTGGCCGTTCTTGCGACCAACCCGCCGCTGGAGAGAAATAAACGTACCGGCTTTTCTCTCTCTGCTTCTATCAGAAATTCCTCTGCTGCATCGAACCATTCCGCCAGTTCGACGTCGGAACATGCTCGCAAATATGTCGAGAATACCCTTGGGTCATAAAACCTGAACAGCACCACACGCCCATCGGGCAGCTTCGCCTGCAAGAAGTGACGGAAATGCCGTCGCACGGCCATGAGCGGCCGGTCGGAGAAGCACTTGATGCCCCAGTTCTTGCCCCGCCCTTCCGTATCCCAGCGGGCGAGGAAGGCGGGAGCCTTGTCGAGATTTAGGATGTAAGGCGAGGCCCGCTCCAGCACCGGGTCGAGCTTGCCAGCGAAGAGGCAGGCGTGCTCGGGCGTAGCCTTCACCCAATCGTAGAGGCGGTCGTCCTGCGCCGTGTCGATGATGCCGTACAGAATCGTCATCAAGCCGCGCATTGCTCGCAGAAGGGCGTGCCGTCCTCGGCTGCCCGCTTCAGCGTGTCGGCCTGCTGCGCCGGGCTCGGGAAGTTGTCCTGCTCGGGCGGGCTTGGGGCGGGCGCGGGTTTCGGCGTGCTGGATGCCGGAATCGGCCGATACCGCGGCGCTTGCTCCGGCGGCGGGGCGATGCTCCGGCTTTTCGGTCGCTCGCGCTCCTTCTCGATCGGTAGCGGGCGGCGGCGGGCGGCGGCGAGCATTTCGCGCAGACGGGCGCCGTCCAGCAGCATGAGCGCGGCGGCGAAGAGGTCGGAGGCGGCGTCGAGGTCGAGGTCGCTTTCGGCCGCCTCGACCCGCTGCAGCATGTCCCGGAGACGGACGATTCCTTCGGTTGCCTCCTCAAGGGGCCCGAGCAGCGCCTGCCAGGGTAAGGCGCCCTCCACGAGATACGCAGTTCCGAGCCGGAGGGCGGCGGCCCAGGTCGCGAGCGCGCCGATCGAGGCATGGATCTCGGCCGGCGAGGCAAGATGAGCGAGATGACGCCGCCCTTCGTCAGACAGCCGCGTCGAATCCGCGGCCGCCTTCAGCACGAGGTAGAGACGCTCCTCCAGGCTCATGGCCCGGACGTTCTTGGCGCGGACCGGCCCTGCCTGGGCCTGCGGGCGCACCATCTGCGGCCCGCGAACAGGCTCCGGCGCGCCGATCTGCGGGCGCGCGCTGGACGATGCCGCCGGCTGGCCCGGGCCTTTTCCGTCCCCGTCGCGGAGCACGGGGCTGTTCGCCAGCGCGCTCTCGACCCGCGAGGGATCGGGGGTGGACATATAGAGAGCGTCGGCGTTCGGGATGATGAAGGCGGCAAGCCGCCCGCGGGCGAGATCCGCCAGGACCCGCTCCACGATATCAGCATCGCTCAGCCGGTTATGCGTGTCGCCATGCCACCACGTTCCCGAGGAGGCGCGCATGCGCGCAACCGCATCCGGATAAGCATGAATGCGCGCGAGCCATATGCGCGCGCGATCGGCATACTCGACCGCATGGCGTGCGAGCGGCCCGAAGGACGACCTCGGCCCTATCAGGATGGCTTCGCCGGACGCATCGAACCGGAATATCTCGAACGAGAACGGCAAGGCGGGCGAAGGACGGACCTAGTGGCTCCGCAACTCTGTCGAGACATGGCAGGGCCGTCAACTGACGAAATACGAATGAAATCTTTGTAACAGAAGAAACGCGGTTCCGCCCGAACGGCAGGCGCGACGCGTCGCGGCCGCCTCTCGCCTGCCCAGCCGCCATGTGCGCACCGGCACGTTCGAAACACGGCCGCAATGCAAGTCTGCACAGGTCGAAAGCCGAAGGCAGCTTTGCTTGCTGCCCTGCCGCCCGTCGCACTATACGGTTTCGGGGAACAGGGAACGCGGATGTCCTGGACGAGCAAGGTCGTGTGGTCGGAAGGCCTGTTCCTTCGACCGCATCACCTTCAGCAGAGCGACCGCTACATGGAGGCCCTGCTCGAAAGCCGGGTCCGCCACATCACGCCCTATCCGTGGGGCTTCTCGACGATTGAGATCGACCGGGACCTTGCCCAGCAGAGCAAGTTCTCGGTGCGCCGCGCCACCGGGATCATGCCGGATGGAACGCCCTTCGACATCCCCGGTTCCTCGCCGCTGCCCGCGCCGATCGACGTGCCCGAGACCGCGGGGAAGCAGCTCCTCTGGCTCTCGATGCCGCTCGGTGCTGCGAATACGCGTGAGGTGGAGGACGCCGACGCGGAGAGCGCGAGCCGCTACTACCCGGCGACCGAGGTCCTGATTGACGCGACCTCGCCCATGCGGGTCGAGGAAGAGATCGATGTCGCGCATCCGCGCCTCTCCTTCGAGCTCCGGCGGACGGCGAAGCCCGGCTATGTCGGGCTGCCGATCGCCCGCGTGATTGAGGTGCGCGACCGGACGATCGTTTTCGATGAGAAATTCGCGCCGCCCATCCTCAGTTGTGCGGCCCATCCGGTTGTCGACGGCTGGATCGACCGCGTCATCGGCTGGATCGACAACAAGCTCGAAGAGCTCGCCCGCTACGCCGCAGACCCAACCGCCGGCGGCGGATTGCAGAGCGCGGATTACTTCGTGCTGCAATTGCTAAACCGGCACATCCCGGTGCTGAAGCACTTTCGACAGTCCCGCTACATTCACCCGGAGCGGCTGTATGAGGAGTTCCTGCGCATCGCGGGCGAGCTCGCGACCTTCGCGACCGCCGAGCGCCGAGCCCGCACCTATCCGGCCTACGATCACGACAACCTGGAAGAGGTGTTCACGCCGATCGTACGGGACATCCAAGACTTCCTGTCGGCCCAGCTCGGGCGGCGCGCGATCCGGCTCGAGATCATCGAGCGCGCGCCGAACGCCTTCGTGTCGACAATCCGCGACCGCAACCTGTTCCGTAACGCCGCGCTCGTGCTCGAAGTCGCGGCGCGGCGGCCGCTGACGGAAATCCAGAGCCAGTTCCCGCACCTCTTCAAGGTCGGGCCGAACACGAAGATGAACGAGATCGTGCACGCCCACCTTCCGGGCGTCGGGCTCGTCCATCTGCCGACGCCCCCGCCGCAGATCCGGGCGATCACGGACCACGTGTACTTCCTGCTCGACCGGCAATCGCCGCTTTGGCCGGAATTCTCGGTCGCGAGTTCGATCGGGATGCACTTCTCCGGGGACTGGCCGGAGCTCGAACTGGAGCTCTGGGCGGTTCTGGAGGGACGGCGGTGACACGCGGCCGGGCGGAGCCGGCGGGTAGAACGGCCCACCTGCGGGGAGGCGGCCCATGAGCAAGCCCTTCGATCCGTTCGGTCGCAACGACCGCACCATCATCATGCCGAACCCGGGCGGGCGACGCGCCGATCCGGCGCCGCAGCAGCCGAGCCCACCGCCCGCCGCGCCCTACAGCGCTCCGCCGCCACCCTCGTTCACGCCTCCACCTCCCCCGCCGGTGCAGCGCGCCGCGCCCGTCGCGCCGAGCTCGCAGCCGGCCTTCGCGCCTGCCTCCTACGGAGCCGTGCCGGGTGCGCAATCCGGTGGTGATGATTGGGCCTTCCCCCAGCCGGTCGCGCCGCCTCCTCAACCGACGGCGGCCGAGCGGCAGCGCGCGCTGGTTCTGAAGCGCGACGTCGTCGTCGCACCCAACGAGAACCCGTTCCTGCGGGCTGGGGGGCCACTTCTTCTCCTGCTGGGGCGCCTGCGTGTGCAGCTCTCGCGCGCCTCCTTCGCCAACCTGATGGAGCAGGTCGCCGCGACTATTGAGGATTTCGAGCGCGACACCCGGACGGCCGGCATCTCGGCCGAGCAGACGCGGGTGGCGAAGTACATCGTGTGCGCCACCGCGGACGACATCGTCCAGAACATCCCGACCGACGACCGGCACATCTGGACGCAATACTCGATGCTGTCGCGCTTCTTCGGCGAGCGCATTGGGGGCGTGATGTTCTTTGAGGAGCTTGAGCGGGCCAAGGTCGATCCGACCGGGAACTACTACCTGCTCGAGCTGATGCACGCCTGCCTGGCGCTTGGTTTCCGAGGTATCCACGGCACCTCGGCCGGCGGTGCGGCGACGCTGCAGACCATCCAGCGCAATCTTTACGAGCTGCTTCGGCGCACCCGGCAGCCGAACAAGGAGATATCGCCGCGCTGGCAGGGGCAGGCCATTGCGGCCGCGGTCTCGCGCTTCCAGGTTCCGGTCTGGGCGGTCGGGGCAGTGGTCGGGGTTCTGCTCCTCGGTTTGTTCTTCGTCCTCCGCATGTTGCTTGCGGGCGGGGCCGAGGCCGCCGCGACCGCACTGGTGACCGTCCACCCGACCACGGAGGTCGGGATACAGCGGCGCATCTATACACCGCCGCCGCCTCCCCCTCCTCCGCCGCCGCAGAGTCAGGTCGCCCGCTTCCGGGGGGCTCTCCAGGCTGAGGTCGCCAACGGGAATATCTCCGTCCAGGAAACCGGGAACCAGATCATCATCCGGATCGCGGCTGCGCTCTTCGCGCCGGGCCAGGCCGAGGTGAAGCCCGAGTACGCGGCCCTCATCCAGCGCCTGACGGAACTGCTCGACAAGGAGCCGGGCGCGGTCAAGGTCGTCGGGCACACGGATGCGCAACCGATCAAGAACGTTCGGTTCCCATCGAATTTCCACCTGTCACAGGAGCGTGCGAAGGCGGTGGCTGGCCTGATGAAGGCCAAGCTCACCCGGCCCGAGCGGATCGAGGTGGACGGAAAGGGGGCGGACGTACCGATCGCGTCGAACGAGACGGTCGAAGGGCGAGCCAAGAACAGGCGCGTTGAAATCCTCATCCCCCGAAGCGCGTGACGGCATGGTCGTGAGCGCCGCCCGAGCCTGGAGGCAGGCCCGATGAACTGGAAGACCTGGCTCAGATACGCGTTCACGCTGATCGGCGCACTCGCGATCGCCGCGCTGATCTGGTGGGCGGGGCCGCTCATCGCGATCGGCGACGTGCGCCCGTTCGAGGGGTTCTGGATCCCTGTTGCGCTCTGCACGCTGGTCATCCTGACCGCGCTCGGGTTCATCGGTTACGACATCTGGAAGCGCCGGCGCGCCGCGCGCGCCATCGAGGAAGCGCTGGCGGCATCCGAGGAGAACACGAGCGACGGCACGATTCTCAGCGAGGCGATGCGGGACGCGCTCGCGACGCTGAAGAAGTCGCGCGGGAAGGGCGATTACCTCTACGAGCTGCCCTGGTACATCATCATCGGGCCGCCCGGATCGGGCAAGACGACCGCCCTCGTCAATTCAGGACTGAAATTCCCGCTGAACAGCGGCAAGACACCCGAGGCTGTCGCGGGATTAGGCGGCACGCGATACTGCGACTGGTGGTTCACCGAAGACGCGGTGCTGATCGACACCGCGGGCCGCTACACGACGCAGGATTCCGATTCCAAAGCCGATCGCGCGAGCTGGCTGTCTTTCCTGGACCTCTTGAAGCGGAATCGGCCGCGGCAGCCGATCAACGGCGTCCTCATCGCGATCAGCCTCGACGACCTCCTCAGCGCCAGCGAGAGCGAGCTCGAGGCGCACGCGAACGCGATCCGCAAGCGGCTCCTCGAACTGCACGAGCGGCTCGGGGTCGATTTCCCGGTCTATGCCCTCTTCACCAAGGCCGACCTTGTCGCCGGCTTCATGGAGTTCTTCGGTCACCTCTCCGAACCGGACCGGCGGATGGTCTGGGGCCACACCTTCCAGACCGCGGACAAAACCCGGAACATGATCGGCGAGGTGCCGGCCGAATTCGACGCGCTGGTCGAGCGCATGAACGAGTGGCTGCCTGATCGCCTCCAGGAGGAGCCGACGCCCCAGTCGCGCGTCGTGATGTTCGGCTTCCCGAGCCAGATGGCGGCGACCAAGAAGCACGTCGTCGACTTCCTGAACAAGATCTTCGAGCCGAGCCGTTACCACGCGAACGCAACGCTCCGCGGCTTCTACTTCACGTCCGGCACGCAGCAGGGCACGCCGATCGACCAGCTGATCGGGGCCCTCTCGCGATCCTTCGGGTCTGAGGACATCGGGGCCTCCAGCTATTCCGGTCTCGGCAAAAGCTTCTTTCTGACCGACCTCCTGAAGAAGGTGGTGATCGGCGAGGCCGGCTGGGTCTCCACCAACCGCGCCGCCGTGCGCCGAGCGACCATCATGCGGATCGCGGGCTATGCCTCGATCGCGATCGTGTCGGCCACGCTCGTCGGGCTCTGGTGGACGAGCTACCTACGCAACAACCAGCTCATCCAGCAATCCAACACGCAGCTTACGAAATATCGCGGCGAAGCAACGGACACATTGCGTGAGACAGTGGTCGCGGACCGCAACTTCGCGAAGGTGCTGCCGCTCCTCAACACGCTCCGCTATCTGCCGACCGGGTACGCGATGCGGGAGGACGGCACACCGGTCCTCGCCACAATGGGGCTGAGCCAGCGCGAGCGGCTGCAATCGGCGTCCGAGACGACCTATCACACGGCGCTCGAGCGCATGTTCCGCTCGCGGCTGATCTTCCGCATGGAGGAGTTGCTGGAGGCGAACCGCAACAACCCGAGCTTCATCTACGAGGCGCTGAAAGTTTATCTCATGCTCGGCGGCCGGCCGGAGGCGCCGCCGGATCGCGACCTGATCATCAACTGGATGCGGCGGGACTGGGCGGAGACGCTCTATCCGGGCGCCGGTTTCGCGAAGGGCCGCGAGCTCCTCGAGCAGCACCTTGTCGCGATGCTGGACCTCGAGGACGGCTTTCCTCCCCTGGTCACGATCAACCAGTCGCTCGTCGAGGATTGCCAGCGCACGCTGGCCCGCTTGAGTGTCGCCGAGCGCACCTACGAGTTGCTGAAATCGCAAGCCCGCACCGCAACTGCGCGGGACTGGACGGTGCTGAAAGCCGGCGGCCCGGACGCGAACATCGTCTTCGAGGTGGCCGGCGGCGGCGATCTCGACTCCGTCCGCGTGCCCTTCTTCTTCACCTATGATGGGTTCTTCGAAGCCTTCATCGACCGGTTTGGAGACGTGGCCGAGGTCGCCGATCGCGATCGCTGGGTGCTCGGCGAGGCGGGCCGGCAGCAGGCCTACACGGCGCAATACGGCTCGCTCTTCACCGATCTCCTGAGGATCTATACGCGTGAATTCACGCCGGCCTGGACCGGAGCGCTGAACAAGCTGAAGCTTCGGCCGCTCGCGAGCGACAAGCCGCGCTACACGGCGCTCCAGGCCGTGTCGGCCCCGACCTCGCCGCTGAAACAAGTCATCGAGTCGCTTCGGGACGAGACGCGCCTCACGCGGGAGCGGCCCGCAGGCCGCCCCGGCGCACGCGGCGGTCAGGCCGGCGCTCAGGCCGCCATCGATCCGCGGACCGGAAAGGCCAAGGCGATCCTTGCCGAGGCCGGGGTCCGTCAGGCCGAGACCCAGGCGCAGGGGATCCTGCCCTCCAGCGTGGCGAGCACGGCCTCTGCCCTCGGCCGTCTCGCGCTAGAAAACACGCTGAGCGGGCGCAGCGGCGGACCAGCCGCGGGTGGAGGCGCTCAGCCGGACCGGTTCGCGATTCCGACCAACGAGGCGCCGGGCGCGAATATCGAGGCGAGCTTCCGGCAGTTCCACCTGCTGCTCGAAGGCGATGCCGGGCGGCGAACGGTCGACGTACTGATCCAGAACCTGAACGAGTTGAAGAACGCGGCGCTCGAAGCCACCAACCCCTCAACGGCGCAGGCCGCGAACATCAACTTGGTCACCCAGACCCGCAACCTGCGCTCGCTCGCCTCACGGTTCCCGCCGCCCTTCGAACCGATGATCCGAGGCGTGGCCAACGAGTTCGAGGGCAGCGCCACGGGCGCGGCGGTCTCCCAGCTCGCGCAGATGCTGGCGGACCAGGTCACGCGCGACTGCCAGCAAATCGTCACCAATCGCTACCCCTTTACCCGGAGCAGCGAGCGCGAGGTGCCGATCGCAGATTTCGCCCGGCTCTTCGCGCCGAACGGAATCATGGACAAGTTCTTCCAGGCCAACCTTGCGCCACGGGCCGATCGCTCGCGCCCGCAGTGGGTCTGGCGCCCCGACGATCAGATCGCGCGCGGGCTCTCGCCGGCGACGCTGCGTGACTTCCAGCGCGCCTCGGAGATCCGCGACGCCTTCTTCGGCACGGGCGGGAACATGCCCGCGATCACGATGGCCGTGACGCCTCTCACTCTTACGGGCGACGCCGCCCGGGCGAAGCTCGAGATCAACGGCACGCCTGTGATCACGCAGCAGGGCATAAATGCGCCCGTAACTGTGCAATGGCCCGGACCGACGGGGCTCGGCCGCACGGCGATCATCCTCGAGGGCCAGACCACGGGCGGCGGATTCTTCGGCGGTGCTCAGACCACCCCGCCGCAGCTGCTGGTCGAGCGGACCGGGACATGGTCCCTCTTCCGCATGCTGGATTCCGGCTCGGTGCTTCGACAGGGCGACAGCGTGGTTGCAACCTTTGTCGCCGGTGGGCGCGAGCTTTCGTACCGCTTCAACGTGAGCTCGATCCTGAACCCGCTGGTCCTTCCGGCCCTGCGGGAATTCCGCTGTCCGTCCGGTATCTGATCTCGTGCGGTGCGGCCTCTACGGGAAGCTCCCGTCCAAGCGCGACTTCATCGCCATCACGACGCCGAGAGAGTTTCTCGCTGCCTGGGAGCCCTGGCTTCAGGGCGGCATCTCGGCCAGCCGCATGAAGCTCGGCGCCACGTGGCAGGAGGCGTTCCTGCGCGCGCCAATCTGGCGCTTCTGGCTTGGAGCCGAAATCTGTGGCGGTGCCGTGGTCGGTGCGATCATGCCCTCTGTAGACGGGGTCGGCCGTTACTTCCCGCTGACGATCTTCGCTCGCGCGGAGGGTGGCGACGAGTTGCCGCCGCCCGAAATGGAGACCTACGACTCGTGGCTCGCGAGTGCGGAGGACCTGCTGCTCTCCGCCCTAAGCGAGCAGACGAGTTTCGAGGCCTTGAGCGCCGCCTTCGAGCGGTTCGCCGGGCCGGAACCCGCTCCCGCAGCTCCGCCCGCGACCGAACGCCTGATCCGGACGCGCGACGGGACCGTCGTTGCGAATGCCTCCTCCGCCCAGTTCGGCAGCGTCCTCGCCGATGTCCGCCGGCTGGACCACGGGCGTCTGTACGGGACGGCCAGCTTCTGGTGGACGCTCGGCGGCGAGGGATTTGCGCCGCAGGTCATCGTCGGCCGCCGGATGCCCGACCCTTATCTCTATACCGGCATGTTGACGGGCCGGTTCGACGAGACGCTATGATCGGCAGGCGGAGGCCGAAGCATCGGCCGACAACCGGATGACGACCGCGATGGCATCCGAGGACCTATCACCCGGCCTGGGCGACCACGCGCAGCATGCCGCTTCGTTCGACGTGGGCGCGACCAGCCATCCCGGGCGCGTGCGGCAGGTTAACGAGGATAGCTACTTCGTTGCCCCCGCCGCGGGCATCTTCGCGGTCGCGGACGGCATGGGCGGGCACGAGGCGGGAGCGCTCGCCAGTTCCACCGTGGTCCAGTCTCTTGAAACGATCGGGAATGCCGTGTCGGCCGCCGACCTTCTGGCGCGGCTTGAGGACAGGATCCTGCGGGCCAACATGGCCCTGCACGAGATTGCCTCGCAGCGCGGGAAGATCGTTGGATCGACGGTCGCAATCCTGCTCACGTTCGAGGACCATTTCGCCTGCGTCTGGTCTGGCGACAGCCGCATCTACCGCATCCGTGATGGCACGATCTCGCAGCTTTCGCGCGATCACACCGAGGTTCGCGACCTCGTCGAGCGGGGCCTCCTAACGCCGGAAGAGGCGAAGACCTGGCCGCGCAAGAACGTGATCACGCGCGCGATCGGAGTCCGGAGCGAGCCGGAACTGGAACTCGAGCATGGCACGCTGATCCCGGGCGATGTGTTCGTCATCTGTTCCGACGGCCTGACCGGCCATGTCGAGGACCGGGAGATCCTGGCCGCGCTGGACCGCGGCCCTTCGCAAGAGGTGAGCGAAGCCCTGGTCGCGCTAACGCTCGAACGCGGCGCAACCGATAACGTGACGGTAGTGGTGGTGCGCTACGTGTCGGCTGCGCCGGCCAGGGCGGCTGCAACGTCGTCGGACACAGTCGTGATACGTGGAACTAGGCAGGGCTCGGCCGCCCCGGCGGAGACCCTGCAATGAGCGATGAGACGATCATCGCGCCGGGCCCGTTCAGCCGGATCACACCCGGCTACCGCCTGAACGAGATCTATGAGATCGACAGCCTGCTCGCGACCGGCGGGATGGGCGAAGTCTATCGCGGGCATGCGATCGAGACGGGCGACGAGGTCGCGATCAAGACGATCCGGCCCGAATTCGCCCAGAACACGGCGGCGCTCGCGCTCTTCAAGAAGGAGGCCTCGGCACTCCGCAATCTCTATCACGAGGCGATCGTCCGCTATTTCGTGTTCTCCATCGACCGTGGGCTGCCCTATCTCGCGATGGAGTATGTCGAGGGGAAGTCCCTCTCGGAGCTTCTGCAGAAGGGACCGCTGAACCTGGAGCAGCTGCGTGTGCTGCAGAAGCGCCTCGCTTCGGGGCTTCACGCCGCCCATGAGCTTGGGATCATCCACCGCGACGTCTCGCCCGACAACATCATCCTGCCGGGTGAAAACCTCGCCCGCGCGAAGATCATTGATTTCGGCATAGCTCGATCTGGGCAGGGCGAAGGTACCGTCATTGGCAGCGGCTTCGCGGGCAAGTTCAGCTACGTCTCGCCCGAGCAGCTCGGCCTTTTCGGCGGCAACGTCACGGCGCAATCCGACATCTACAGCCTCGGGCTCGTGCTTGCGGAGGCCGCCCTCGGCAAGGCCATCGATATGGGCCACAGCCATGTGGATGTCATCGAGAAGCGCCGCCGTGTCCCGGATTTGTCGGGCATCGACGCGAAATTTCGCCCTCTGCTCCAGCGGATGCTCCAGCCGAACCCGAAGGATCGGCCGGCAAGCATGGCCGAGGTTGCGGAATGGGTACCGAGCGGCGGACGCAGAGCCAGGGCCGGAGCGAAGCGCATGGCCCTTGTGGCGGGCGTTCTGCTCCTGGTCGGCGGTCTCGGCGGGGCGGGGTATATCCTGGCGCCTCAGCTGAAGGGCCTCGTATCGGGATCGAATTCCGACAGCTCGGCCCAAAGCAGGTCCGGCGATGTGGCGGGCCTCCCGAATTCGTCGGACCCTGCGCGCGGCAGTGATCCGGGATTCCGAAACTCGGCTCCGCAAGGCGACGCGCTTCTGCCCTCGACGCCGCCTGCCCCGGCCCGGGCCGAGCCGGTCCAGGAGCCATCGACCGAGGTCGCCAATCTGCCGCCTCCAGCGCCGGCCGGCCCGCCCGTTGTGGACCCACCGCGGCCGAGCGGGCCGGCCAGCCCGGACCAGGTCGCCAGCTATTTGCGCGACTACAACGGCGGCGAGTGCTTCTTCGTCTCCCCAATCTCGGTTGCCGCCCGTGAAGCGCGGATCGAGGCATTCGGCGCCACCCCGGCGCCTTTCATCGAGTTCGACAGCGCCTTCCAGCGGAACATGGGCTTCGAGCCCGAGATCAGCCTGCGCCAAGTGACGAGCGCACAGTGCCCAGTCGTCGAATTCCTGGCCCGGAAGACTGCGCAGCGCGGCAGCAGGCCTCCCCGTCTGACGATCAAGTCGGACCGCCTCCGAAGCGGGCAGGAACTGAGTGGCACCGTGGACGCGAAGGCTGACGCCAACGTCGAGGTTCTGCTCGTGGCGGATGACGGCCTCGTGCACAATCTCGGACCGTTCTCGAAGCGGAGCGGCGATACGATCTCCTTCAACCTGCGCGTTGAGGCGAGTTCGGGGGGTGAGAAACCGCAGCTCGTTATCGCGATCTCATCCCCGAGGCCGCTGGCCAGCTTGAAGATGTCGGGACCGGCGAACGCGGACCGCTTCTTCCGACAGCTCCAGGAGGAAACGTCCCGAGGGCAGGTCTCCGGGGTGTCGACGCGCTACTTCAAGCTGGGCGGCTGACCAGAAAGCGGCATATCGATCGAGTGACGGGCATGCGCTAGAGTAGCCCCGGAAGCTGGCCCGGGAGCTGGCGGCTTCGCCGGATTTGTCCAGTTGAGGAACGCCAAGGCACTCGAAAGGCAGTTGTCGGAGGAGGCATGCCTCCAGGAGCTCTTGCGCCTCCAGCACGGCGACAAACCGTGCAAGGCCTGCGACGCGCGTGCCGGATACAGGCACGTTCCGAAGCGCAGGGCCCTCGCCTGCCGCGCCTGCGGCTTCGTTAGCTTTCCCACAGTCGCTAGTCCTTTCGCGCGACCGCAACCGCCGCTGAGGCAGTGGTTTCAGGCAATCTACCTCCTAGCCGGGCAGGATCGGGTGACGGCGCGTGACATCCGCCGCGAGCTTGGCGTGTCGCCCGAGACGGCCGAGCTGCTCCTCTCGGGGGCACAGCAGCTCAAGGCCGAGAGCGAGCAGCGGCTGAACGAAGTCGATTGGTTTGAAGGAATCAGGGACTTCACCGAGAACCTCGCGACCGAGCCTGAGGTCGTTCGGGCCGCGCAGTCAGGCGGAACGGCGGGCAGGCGGGGCTTTGCCGCGACGCTCGCCGAACGCTGGCAGATCGCCGCGATCGGCGGGATTGTTGGGCTCGCGGGGCTGGCGGCCGGCATCGGCTGGCTGCTCGTGCCGGAGGTGCCCGAGGAGGACCAGGAACTCGCCCAAGCAACCGCGATCCTGTCGCTCGCCTTGGACCGGCCCGTGCTGATCGTCTCGGCCGATGTCGCGCAGCAGCTCTACGATGTCGAGGACGTCGAGGCCGATGCCTCCACCTCGGTCATGCCCTCCATCCGGCTCGCCGCGCCACCGGGCGACGGCAAGAAGGACGCGCTTGCCGAGGCGAAGCCGCTCTCCGCGCCTTCGGTCAAGCTCGCGCCCTCGGTCGGCCAGTCGCTCCTCAAGGGTGACCTCTCGGCCCTGAAGGGCAAGACCGGCCAGCAGCGGCCCGAACTTGCGGCCTACAATGCCCTGGCGCTCGAGCTCGAGGCCAAGGGTCCGCGCAATCCGGACGAGCTTCTCACCTTCGGGCCGATGAAGATCCGGCGGCACCTTGTCGAAAAGATCATCCGGGCGTCGCGGCTCACCCAGGTCGACCCGGTGCTGTTGATGGCGATCGCAGATAAGGAGTCGAGCTTCGCGACCGAGGTCCAGGCGCAAACCTCCTCCGCAACCGGCCTGTTTCAGTTCATCGAGAGGACCTGGCTGGGTGTGGTTCGGGATTTCGGCCCCAGCTACGGGCTGGAGAACGAAGCGAAGCTCGTCCAGGGAACTCTCCCGCCCGCCGAGCGCGCTCGCATCCTGGAGCTCCGGCGGGACGCCTATTTGTCGGCGGTCTTCGCAGCCGAGATGCTCAAACGTGACTCGCTCCGGATACAAAAGCGGATCGGTCGGCCTCTGACCGGGGGAGAGGTGTATCTCGTCCACTTCCTGGGCCCGGACGGGGCCGAGCGGCTGATCGACCGTGTCGCGAACGCGCCGACGCTGGCCGCCGCCGAGCTGCTGCCGAAGCCCGCTGAGGCGAACAAGACGATCTTCTATGCGAACGCGCCGGATGGCGGCGCGAAGAAGCTCTCGGTGGCCGAGGTAAAAGACAAGTTCGAAACGATGATCTCGCTGCGTCTAGATCGCTACCGCGACGTCCGTGGGGTAGCCGCCACGGGCGATAAGAACCCGAAGCCTAAGCAGTAGGCGTGCGAAAAAGGCAGCCCGCGGCGTCTCTCCAGCCGAGGCTCCTCGCTTAGAACCCAACGCCGAGAAGCGTGTACTTGAGGCAGCCGATTCCCGAGCAGCGGCTCGATACGGCCGCAGCCGGAGCAGCGCGAAGATCGTTCTGAGCAACCGCGATCGGCCGAACCGGAGCACGGGGCCCGGACGAGACAGCCGCGACCCTCACGGGCGCGGGTTTCGCGGCGGCCGCCGCCCTCACCGGTGCGGGACGCGCGGCGGGTCGCGGCTTTGCGGGTGCCGCCGTTGGCGCGCTCTGCGCGGCAGGCTGTTGCGCCGGCTGCGCACTTTCGGCCGTGGCGGCCGGCTTCTCCGAGGAGGCCGCCATCAAACGGGCAACGTCGTTGTAGCAACGGGTCGCCTTGTCGAACATCTTCTGCGCCTCGAGCGGCCGGCAGACGAGTTCCACGTGACGCTTCGCCCAGGCTAGCCTTGCTTCCGCGACCGAATTGCCCTGAGGCGTCGGAGCGCCTCCCTGTGCGCCAGCTGCGGTGGCGACGGCGAGAATGCCGGCGAGTGTGGCCCCGACGGCCAGAACACGTGACGAGCGCGACATGGTCCGCCTCCTGCGAGCCTCGAAAGTATCGGACTCGGCTCCTGCTGTCATCCCAAACGGCACGTTACCGCCGATCATCCGGTTTTACGGTTTCCGATTTCTTGCGCGGCGTCGCCCCGATGCCACAGCTCTTGCCAGTCGGGCGGCCGACTTCGTCAAGTCTTGCCGCCCCCCTTATCGTAGCACTCCGCGAAAAACATCATGAACGCGTCGACCATCCCGTCTTCGTGCGGCGATGTCAGCGTGTCCCATCGGGTGACGTAGAGGTCCCAAAGCCTCGCCTTCTTCGAGCCGAGCAGCCCGCTCAAGCCACGATCCCCCTCGGCCGATTCCTCGATCGAGGCCGGGTCGAGGTCCTCCATCAGGAGCCGCAGCGCGTGCTGCATGGCCGAGTATGTCTTCACCTGATGGACCTTGAGATCCTTGAAGCTTTGCTCGAATGCCCGTCGCGCATCGAGGTAGCCGCTCGAGGGTCGCCCGAGCATGATCTTCATTGCGTCGTCAACCGTCGGCGAGAATTTCAGGGGATTGTTGTCGAGTGCCTGGATCATCGTGTGGCCGCCGGCACGGGCGACGCGCTTTGTTTCGGCTCGAGCCGACAGGAGTTGCTTCAGGTTCTCGGCTGCAAGCCGCGCGAGAGCTCCAAGTTCTTCGGCGAGATCGCCCGGATCGCGCCAGCCCAGCACATCGGGCGAGACGCCGGCGCCCTTCGCAAACCGGGCGACAAAGTCGTCAGCAGGCCGGGCTTGAGAACCTGCCGCAGAAGAGGCTTGGGGAGAAGCGAGCGGAAGAGGCGCCTCGAATGAAGGCGAAACGACCGGAGCCTCGGCAGGGCGTGCCCGGTCGGGCGCGAGCGAGGGTTTGCCCCACGGATTGTCACTCGCGGGCGACGGTGCGGGCGTAGGGGCCGGAGGAGCGGCCCAGCCCGACTCTTGCGCCCGGGGCGGTTCTGCCGACCACGACGGGGGTGCCGGTGGTGGGAGCGCGGGAGCCGCCCACGCCGCGCCGGCGCTTGCGGCTGACTCGGACCACTGTGCCGGAGGGGGAGCGGCGACGGAGAACGGTGCCGGCCAACCTTCCTGAGCCGTCGGCACCGGCGGAGCGTCCGCCACATCCCACGGGCTGCCGCCCGGGAGCGGCGCCAATGGTGGTCGTCGCGGGCTCGGAACTGGGATGACCGGCTCGGGCCCGGTCGGCGCCGCCGGAGGGCCCTTCGCCCAATCCATGTCCCCGAAGGAGGGTGCCGAAAAGGGAGCCGTCGGCACAGGCGCATCGTAGCCGAAGCCCGCAGAGGGTGGTGGGACATCAATCGCCCATTCGCGGAAATCGGCGTGGACGGGCCGCGTTTCGCGCGGCGGCCGAAGATCCTTCGGCGAGATCGGAGGCGCCGCGTCCGGGGCCGCATTCCAGTACTCGCCCGGACTTGCCGGGCCGGGCGCGAAGCCCATCGGGGACTCGGGCGCGGCCTCCTCCCCCTCGAGCCTGACGAGGATCATGTAGCGACCGATCTCGATGCGATCGCCGTCGCGCAGCCGGTGCGGCTCCTGCAGCCGCGAAGCGCTCCGATTCAGAAAGGTACCGTTCCGCGACACGTCGTGGAGCCAGTAGCCTCCGTCCCGGTATCGGATCTCGCAGTGCTTTCCGGAGACAGTCCTCGTCGGGTCGGGAAGGCACCAATCGAGATAGGCGTCGCGACCGATATCGATGCCGCGCTTGCCAGTGATCGAGTAGGTGAGCGGCCCGCCATCCGGCAGGCTCGTCTCGTTCTCGATCGTCAGGTGAACCGCCATGTGCCGCCTCAATCCGGTCGCGCCGCATGGCGTGACGGGTCAGGCTACGCAGAACCTCGCTCCATGCGTGGCTGCTTATAGCACGAGGAGGCTGCGCGTTCTCGTCCGGCGTTCTCCCCGAGGGTGGAAACAAGCGGAGCTGCTTCCTGCCTCGAGGGTCAAGCGCTTTGACTGGCCTCGTGCTGCATGAGCCTGAGCCCACCATCGACGCAGAAGCTGAGGCGCTGGGCACGGTCCTTCGCGCCGACACGCGCCAGGGCAACCAGGATCGCGGTCTTGATCGCCTTTGCAGTCATGTCAGGCTTGCTCGGCACGACCGCGCCGCCGAGAAGCGAGATATTCCCGCCCGACCACCCCGCTGCAAGAGCCAGCCAAGGCGTGGCACCGCGCCTGTCGCTCTCGGTGCCCAGCCTGAGCGCCGCGATTCGCCTATCGTCGTCGGGCTCGCGGACCCAGGTCTCGGCCGCAGTGAGCCACGGGTCGTCCTCCCCGGGCCTGATCTCGGCGATGGCCCTGACGCACTGGCACCCCCACCAGACCGCCTCCCGCCGGGCGAGCGCGTAGGCGCAAAACGTCAGCGCGTCTTCGGGCGTCTCGCCGGCGGCGAGGGCGCGCACGAACGCGGTCGGCGGATCGGGACTGGGCGGGGTCCTGATGTCGTCTGCGAGATCAGGGAAGGACTCGAACACCTCTTGCGCCGTGAGGAAGCGGAGACGCGACATTCTCGGCCTCAGTTCAGCTTGATCATCGGAGCGGTCTGCTCGATCTGGGCCGTGCCTTCGAGCTTGATCTGCCCAGCCTCGACCTTGATCTGCTGCGGCTCAAGCGTGATCTTGCTCGATCCGCAGATGATCTCAATCTTCTGCGTCGCCGTGATCTTGATAGCGCCCGTGACGTCGACCACCCAGTCGCCATCGCTGATCTTGACCTTGTCAGTGCCCTTGACGAGTTCGGTCGAGCGCGACGGTTCCTTGCTGCCGCCCTTGTAGTTCTCAGCCACCCTGCGCTTCTCGGTGTTGCGGATGTTCGAGTCGAGGTCCTTCTCGGCCCGAAACTGCACCTTCTCCTCGTTCTTGGTGTCGTCGAGGATGAACTCGTTGTAGCCGCCATGGCCGAGGGTAGAGTCGGATTTCACGCCCGAGATGTTCTTCTTGTCGGGCAAGGGATAGGGGTATTGGAAGTCGCTGTTGTAGACCGCTCCGGTCACCAGCGGCTGGTCGGGGTCGCCTTCGAGGAACTCGACGATCACCTCCATGCCGACGCGTGGGATGATCTGCCACCCCCACTGCTTTCCGGCCCACATCTGCGCGACGCGGACTGCACGGGAGCAGAACTCGTGCTTGTCCTCGCGATTCCAGTGGAAATTCACAAAGATCCGCCCGTCCTTGTCGACGTCGATCTCCTCCTTTGAGTCGCTCTTCTGCGTCACCACGAAGGCGGTCTGGGGACCATAGATGCGAGGCCTGGGCGTGACCTGCGGCGCTCGGAACGGCCGCGCCTTTTCCTGGAACTCGTACTGGCCGTGATAGATCTCGTCCGCCTCCCCCCCGGAGCCGGATCGATAATCCTCGCCAACGAAGGCGTGATTGGCGCGCACGACGAAGTACTCGGCGGCATCCGTCTTGTGGCCGGTTAGCGAGAAGGCTGCTCCAGGATAGAGGCTCACAGCGTCCCCGGAGCCGAATTTGCGATAATCGAGCGCCTGCTCCGCCTCGAGCCGCACCTGGGCTAGGTGCTTGCCCTCGGCATCCTTCGTCCAGCGCCCGGGATAGTCGTAGGCCTCCATCTTGGGCCGTTCGTAGCTTTCCGTCCCCTCCTTGTCGGCCTGAAGCGTGCGCTTCGCGGCCTGCATGTAGTCATAGTCCCGCAACTCGACCCGACCGGTCCGGAACCGGCGCTCCGCGCGCCACTGGTAGATATGCTCCCGGTCCCGCCGATCCTGTCCGGTGAGCGGATTATAGGGCAGGCTGGACCCTCCCCCGCCGAAGCTGGCGCTCGGATGGGCTGAGGCGGAATCGATCAGGTGCAGGATGTGGTCGTTCGCCTGATGCTCGAAGTACCAGTATATTCCGTATTCCTCGGCCAAGCGCGATATGAAGGCGAGATCTGTTTCCCGATACTGGGCAACGTACTCGAACGGCTCTGGCTTGTGCTGGATGTTGATCTGGACCTTCGAGCTGAAGCCGTTGTCTTGAAACACCTTGTTTAGGATCTGCTCTATGTCCTTTTCCTTGAAGATCCGACTCTTCGCGGTCCGGCTCAGGAGCCATAGCCAGGGGCGCAGAATGAGCCTGTAGGCATATTTCTCCTGCCGCGCTCCGATCCACTGCGCCTCCGTGAGCACGCCGCTGAAATTGCGAGTCGCGCCGCCGTACGTGTCAAAAGAGATCGAACAGTTCTTGCCGATCCCGCCGGTGAAATCGATGTCGATGTCGCTGCTCAAGGCCTCGACGCGGTACTCGAAGAGTTCGCTCAATCCCTCCACCCCTTCAAAGCGGTGGAGCAGAAGACGATCCTTGCCCAGGGGTGTCGTGAGCTTGGCGATCCTCTTGTCCTGGGTCGCGGCGCTGTCTGATTGAACGGGCATGAGGCGCTCTCGACTGCACCGGTTCGCTTGACGCGACCGTATGCCTCAGCCATATTCGAGCCGCTGTTTCGGGGCAACTCACGATGCGTCGTAAGATTTTCTTCCCGCTGGTTGCCCTTGCCGCGTGCGGTCTTGGGCAGAGCGCCTACGCACAGGCAACCGCGAAGCCGGCCTACAAGGCGTCGGACATCGTTTCGCACTTCTCTGCCCCTCCCGACCTCGGCCCGACTCGGGCCCTCTGCATCGGCACGGAAAGTGAATGTGCGAAAACCGTTGCGCCGCGGCCGAAGCCTGCGAGCAACTTCGATCTTGTGATCAACTTCGAGTACAATTCGTCGACCCTGACGAAGGCGGCCCGCGCAAATCTCGACGAGTTCGCGAAGGCGCTGAAGGACCCGCGGCTCGGAACCGCAGCGTTCGTGGTGGAAGGCCACACGGACGGCAAGGGCGGCGACGACTACAATCTCGATCTGTCGACGCGGCGGGCGAATGCCGTAGTCGAGTACCTGAAGCAGCAGGGGGTGGACAACGCCAAGCTCGAGGCAAAGGGCTACGGCAAGCTGAAGCCGATCGGCGGTGACCCGCTCTCCTCCACGAACCGCCGGGTGGAGACGCGGCTGCGCACGGAGTGAGGCAGGCGGCCGCTTAGACGGGCTCGCCGGCTAGGACCGGCGCTCTCTTCGCGCCCTGGATCTCGATGGCGACCTTCGCTTTTGCGGCTCTGACAGAACCGCTGTCGGATGCGGAGCCTTGTGGGCCGGATCTCGACCTTGAGGGGGACCCGGATTTCGCGAATTTCGTCGCGAGGGTCGAAGGGCTTTTCCCGGCCTCCTTTTTCACCCGGGACGACGAAGGCCGGCTGCAGCCATTCGATCGCTCGGCCATCGACTTCTCGTCCGAGTTCAAGGCTCTCGATCGCCTACTGGGCTCGACGCGCGACCTGCGGCTTCTGACGATCTACGGACGCCTTTTGGCGTTGAACCGCGACCTCGGCGGGTTTGCGGGCTGCATAGATGCGGTTGCGAAGCTGCTTCGAGAGCGCTGGCCCGACGTGAATCCCAAGGGGGAGGACGGGGATTTCAGTCTGCGCGGAGCGGTGCTGCAAGCCTTGGACGACAATCCGAGCGTGGTGCTGCCGCTGCAATACACTCCGCTCGTCCTCAGCCGCCGGTCCGGTGCCGTGACGTATCGCGCGATCATGGTCGCCAATGGCGAGGCCAAGGCGCGCGACGACGAGACCGTGCTCGACCGCGGGGCGATCGAACGCGCCTTCGGCGAAGCGGAACTCGACGCCCTGAAGGGAACCGCCGCCGAGCTCCGCCGGATTCTGGACGCGACCGCGACGATTCAGGTCACGAGCATCGAGAACGCAGGCTACGACCAAGCTGTCACCCTCGATAAGCTGCCTCCGGTCGTCAAGAAGATGCTCGACGCTGTCGAGAGTGCGGTGGCAGCGCGCGACCCGGGCGCCGCGGCCCCTCCCCCGGTCTCCGGGGACGCGGCCGGCCCAGCACCCTCCTCCGATGGGGCGGCCTCGATCACGTCGCCCCCTTCGCACGCGGTCCCGCGAGGGCGGGTCGCAACGGTCGAGGACGCCCGCGCAGCGCTCGCAGCGCTCAACGCCTATTTCCGCCGCTCGGAGCCCTCCAGCCCGGCGGCGATCCTCGTCCAGCAGGCGCAGCGCCTGATGGGCAGGTCCCTGCCGGAGGTCGTGCGGATGCTCGTGCCGGCCTATGCCGACCAGGCGAAGATCCAGCTCGGCGCGGACAAATTGTTCGGGCTCACGTTCGAACAGTTCCCGGACCCGCAGGAGGCCTGGGCGGCATCGGATGAAGAATCGAACGAGGCCGGCGCCGACGACGGCTGGGGGTCCTCCTCGGCTGCGGATGAGGCAGACACGGCCTCTGACGACGCGGAGCGGCCCTCGGCGCCGGAGCGCCCTCCCCTCGAGGCGAAAACCAGGGCGGAGGCCGCCTCGCTGCTCGATCAGGTCAGCAGCTTCTACCGGTCCGCCGAGCCCTCGAGCCCTATCCCACTCCTGACCGAGCGGGCGCGGGGCCTCATCGACCGCGATTTCCTGACGATTCTCAAAGATATTCTTCCTGACCTAGTACCGCGCCGGGACGACTAGTCGTCCCGCGTTGACGGCGGGCGGGTTTTCGCCTTCTATTCGAGGAACTGGAGATTTCGGATCGATGGTGAGTGCTGCCCTTAGGCGGCACTGGCGACACAATCCGGAAACACAACGATACCAGAGATTGCTGCCGCTAACGGCGGCGGTGGGAAAGGGCGGGGCAGGCCATGGCCGATACAGGTCAGAAGTTCATCAAACGCAATCGTCCGCCGCGCGTGCACATCACGTACGAGGATCCCTACGACGCGGAGAAGAAGATCGAGCTTCCTTTCGTCATGGGTGTGATGGCCGATCTCTCCGGCAACGATCCGGGGGTCGAAAAGGCCGACATCGCGGATCGAAAGTTCACCGATTTCGACATGGACAACTTCGACCAGCGGATGGCCGCGATCCAGCCCGGGACGAAGTTCCGCGTCGAAAACAAGCTCGCTCCGGACTCGAAGGAGCAGCTCTCGGTCAATCTGCGCTTCAACAAGATGGAGGATTTCAGCCCTGCCGCCGTTGCGCGCCAGGTGCCCTCCCTCGCCAAGCTCCTCGAGGCGCGCGAGCAGCTCTCGAATCTCCTCCGCTATATGGACGGGAAGGTCGCGGCCTCCGATCAGCTCAAGGCTCTGCTCAAGGACCCGGAGATGATGAAGGCCCTGCAGGACCGCATCGGCGAGAAGAAGTCGAACGAGAGCGCCGAAAAGGACGCCTGAAGCCCCCACGATTGCGTCGGCCGCCCGCCCGCCAGGTGCGGGCCCCTGCCTTCACGTTAGACCGAACGGTACGAGGCGAACATGTCATCACAGCTTGCCGATGTCGAACGCCAGGGCGGCGTAGCCGAAACCTCAGAGGCTGACGAATTTTCCAATCTGCTCAAGCAGAGCTTCAAGCCACGCACCGAGCGGGCCGCGACCGAAGTCGAAAACGCGGTTGGAACACTCGTCCGTCAGGCCCTCTCGGATACGAGCCTCATCAAGGACGACGTCCTCGACACGATCGAGGAGATGATCGCCCGCATTGACGAGAAGCTCACGATCCAGATGAACGAGATCCTCCACGCGGAGGAGTTCCAGAAGATCGAGAGCGCTTGGCGCGGGCTCAACTACTTGGTGATGAACTCGGAGACGGATGCCACCCTGAAGATCCGGGTGATGAACGTTTCGAAGAACGAGCTGGCCCGCAACCTGAAGCTCTTTCCCGGCGCGCGCTGGGACCAGAGCCCGATCTTCAAGAAGATCTATGAGGCGGAATTCGGCCAGCTCGGCGGCGAGCCCTTCGGCTGCCTGATCGCGGACTACTACTTCAGCCATCTCCCGACGGACGTTCAGCTCCTGCGCGATATCTCGAAAGTCGCCGGCGCAGCCCACGCGCCCTTCTTTGCGGCCGCCGACCCGACCCTCCTCGGCATGGACAGCTTCACCGAGCTGACCAACCCGCGTGATCTCGGCAAGATCTTCGACACGCCCGAATATGCGGCCTGGAAGTCGCTGCGCGATGCGCCTGATTCCCGCTATGTTGGCTTGTGCATGCCGCGGGTTCTCTCCCGCTTGCCCTATGGCGCGAAGACGGAACCGGTCGAGGAATTCGCCTTCGAGGAGGAGACCGACGGCCATTCGGGCGAGAATTACGCCTGGATGAACGCCGCCTACGCGATGGCGGTGAACATCAACCGCGCTTACAAGGAATGCGGCTGGACGGTCCGGATCCGCGGCGTGCAATCCGGCGGCGAGGTCATCAACCTGCCGAGCCACACGTTCCCAACCGATGATGGCGGCGTCGACCTGAAATGCCCGACCGAGATCGCGATCAGCGACCGGCGCGAGGCGGAACTCGCTAAGTCCGGGCTGATCCCGCTCATTCACCGGAAGAACACGGACAAAGCGGCCTTCATCGGCGCGCAATCGCTCTACAAGCCGAAGGCTTATTTCGGCGAGAAGGGCGTCGAGGCGACTGCGTCCGACAACCTGTCCTCGCGGCTTCCCTACATGTTCGCGGTCTCCCGGTTCGCGCACTACCTGAAGTGCATGGTGCGCGACAAGATCGGCTCCACCAAAGAAAAGGAGCAGCTCACGAAGTGGCTGCAGGAATGGATCAACCAGTACGTCGACGGTGATCCGACCAATTCCACCGAGCAGACAAAAGCGCGGAAGCCGCTCGCCGATGCCCGAGTCGACATCTTTGAGGACGAGGAGAACCCGGGCTATTATTCGGCCAAGTTCTATCTCCGGCCGCATTACCAGCTGGAAGGCATGGATATCGGCATGAGCCTGGTGTCCCGCCTGCCTGCCGCTAAGCAGTGATCTCGGGGGCTGTCTTTAGCGGAATGACGTGCGCGCCCGCACAGAATTGCCGGGCAAAACATGTCAAACAACAATCACCGCTCGTGATCGATATCGTAGCGGCTGGAGGGCAAAATGGCAGTCGACATCTTCTTGAAGCTTGATGGCATCAAGGGCGAGGCAATGGACGACAAGCACAAGGAGCAGATCGACGTGCTCGCTTGGTCTTGGGGCATGGCCCAGTCCGGCACGACTCACATGGGCTCCGGCTCCGGCGCCGGGAAGGTCTCGGTCCAGGACCTCTCGATCACCAAGTATGTCGACAAGTCGAGCCCCACGCTCGCGCTGCATAGCTGCAACGGCAAGCACATCGCCAAGGGTCAGCTCATCATCCGCAAGGCGGGCGAGAAGCCGCTCGAATACGTCAAGCTCGACATGGAGGACATCATCGTTTCCCATGTTTCGCTGGGCGGCACGGGCAGCGAGGACCGGCTGACGGAGAACGTCACGCTGAACTTCGGGAAGTTCAAGTACACCTACACGACCCAGGCCAAGGACGGCTCCGCCGGCCCCGAGGTCGAGGCAAAGTGGGACATTCAGAAGAACGTCTCCTCGTAAATCGCCGCCGAGCGTCGCCCCTCGCCGCTTTTTGGCGAGGGCAGGCGAAACAAGCGCCGCCTTGAGCGGCGCTTGCCATTTCGCTTCACGTTGCGGGCGCCGCTCGCGTGACAAGTGTCTCCCGCGCCGGAATCCGAGGCCGCTGAGACACGCAGACGGTAAACGGGACATACGGCATGGCCGGCCCAGGTAAATCCACCCGTATGCGAACGCCCTTCATGGCGGCGTTTCGGCAGGCCTTCGACGAAGGCGATTCCAAGCAGCGAATTGATGAGCGGGACGAGGCCGGCGAACGCGTCGTAGCAGGACGCCGCGCGACTGGGCGCTCCACCATGTCCGAGGCGGCCCTTCAACGGACGGTCAGCGAAGATCTCGAAAGCCTGATGAACACGGTCAACCTTGAGGCGAGCCTTGACCTCGACGAGCATGATGCCGTCCGGCGCTCGATCTTGAATTACGGCTTTGCCGACGTGGTGCACCGGACCATCGACGAAATCGGCGTGAACGATATCAGCGAGGAGATCCAGACGGTCCTCCAGACATACGAGCCGCGGCTGCTGCCCGGCTCCGTCCAGGTTGTGCGCGATTGGAGCGTGAGTTCCGATGAGCTCAAGATCCGCTTTGTCGTGCGGGCGGACCTCAATTGCGACCCGCTCAACTTGCCTGTCGAGTTCGTGGCCGATCTGGAACGGGACACGGGCAAGATCACCATCAGCCGCCATTAGCCCGGTGAAAGCCGCGGATACTCTGAGAGCGCTCCCGCTCCGCAAGCGGCTTCTGAGCGCTTCCCGCGGAGCGCTGCCGCGGCGCGCGGCCGGGTTCGTTCGATGAACCGGGAGTTCCTCGATCTCTACAATCGCGAGCTGAAGCTGCTCCAGGAGCAGGCACGCGATTTTGCGGAAGAATATCCGGGAATCGCCGAGAGGCTCGGCGGCCTCGTCGAGGACCGCTCCGACCCGATGATCGCCGGGCTCCTGGAGGGAGCGGCCTTCCTGGCCGCCCGCGTCCAGCTCAAGCTGAAGCACGAATTTCCGGAATTCACGAGCAATCTGCTCGAGCAACTCGTCCCCAATTACCTTTCACCAACGCCGTCGGCGCTCCTTGCGAAAGTTCAGGCCCCGTACGGAGATCCCGCCCTCCGGGAAGGCCGCCGCATCGGACGCGGCTCCTACCTCGACGCGACCTACCGCGAGCGCGAGCGCAGAGTCGCGTGCCGGTATCGGCTCACCTCCGACATCACCCTGTGGCCGTTCGAGATCACGTCGGCCGAGTACCACGGCAGCCCGGGTCCGCTGCAGGCGCTCGGGCTGTCGACCGGCCCGGAGGTCGCAGCCGGCCTCCGGCTCTCCCTGACGCACCGAGCGAGCGCGCGCTCGGAGGACGAGCCGTCGGAGCGGGACGCCGCCACGCAGCCCGGCATGTGGTTCGCCGGCTGCGCGACACGCGAGTTGCCGATCTTCATCATCGGGCAGGAATCGGATGCTGTCGCGATCTGCGAGCAGATCTTCGCCGACCGGGTCGGCCTGCATCTTCGCTTTCTGGACGAATTCGGTGATCCCGTTGTGATCGAAGCGCCTGCCGACTGCGTGCAGCCCGTCGGCTTCACCCGGGATGAAGCATTGATCCCGAATGACGGCCGGATCTTCGAAGGGTTCGACCTCCTGCGCGAATACTTCATGTTCCCGCGCAAGTTCCTGGGTTTCCGACTGACCGGCCTCGCGCCGGTCCTCCAGCAGGTCAAGGCGAAGAACCTCGACCTCCTTTTCACCTTCAACGAGGTGAACGGGCGGCTTCTCTCCGCGGTTCAGACCCAGGCATTCGCGCTCTACGTTGCGCCAGCCGTCAACCTCTTCGAGATGACGATGGACCGCGTGCCCGTGAAGGCGCGCCAGCACGAATACCACCTCGTCCCGGATCGCAGCCGCTCCTTGGACTTCGAGCCGCACAGGCTCCTCGACGTATACGCCCATTATCCCGGACGGCCGGAGAAGGTGCCCGTCCAGCCGCTTTATTCAGGCTCCGCGAATGGGAACGGCCAGGCGGGCCTGTTCTACACGGTGCGCCGGATGCCTCGTCGGCGTTCGACCCGCGAGCGGGCCTACGGGGTCACGTCGGACTACACCGGAACGGACATGTTCCTGTCGCTTTCGGAGCCGGCCGGGCTGGACAGCGATCCCCGGGTTGCGGAGCTCAGCGTCCGGGCGCTCTGCTCGAACAGGCACCTCCCCGAGCAACTGCCCATCGGGGATGGTGGCGCCGACTTCCGGCTCGCCGAAGACGCAACGCTCGACGTCCTGTGTGTCGCGGGTCCGACGGTGCCGCGTGAGCCGATCGTCTCCCAGCTCCGCAGCCGGACCGAGACGGCCCATACGGGCGCCGTGACCTGGCGGGTGATCAACATGCTCAGCCTGAACCATCTCGGCATCATCCAGCGCGGCGCCGGAGCCGGTGGGCGCGCCCTGCGCGAGATGCTCACGCTGTTCGCGGACCTCACCGATTCCGCGGTCGAGCGGCGGATACGCGGCATCCGCAACGTGGACAGCCGGGCCGTCGTGAGGCGCCTTCGCCAGCGCACCGGGACAGGGACCGCACGCGGGACCGAGGTGACGGTGACACTCGACGAGAAGGCCTTCGAGGGAACCGGCCCGTTTCTCCTAGGGGCGATACTCGACAGGTTCTTCGCCGAGTACGCATCGCTGAACCACTTCACCCAGACGGTCATCCGGACCGTCGAGCGGGGTGAAATCATCCGCTGGCCACCCCGGGCCGGATCGAGGCGGCTCCTGTGAGCCCGTCCTGCCCCTCCCCTGCTGCGCTCACGGGAGAGCGTGCATGACGCTGCGCAGCGACCTCGAGCGCGAACCCTGGGCGCACGACCTGTTCACGACCCTTCGCGCGACCGAGCGCAGCTATCCGGACCGGCCGCGGATCGGGGACAGCGCCGCGGCGCGCGAGGAATACCTGTCGCTGGGCGAGGATCCGTATCTCGACTTCCCCGCTTCCAACATCAGCCGCGTCGACCAGGACCGCGAGGGCAGGCTGCGGCTCTACGTGAAGTTCCTGGGGCTGCTTGGGCCGCAGGGGCCACTTCCACTCTCCACAACGAGCGAAGCCTATGGCTGGTGGCTCGCGAGAGACGATTCATTCGCCCGCTTTCTCGACCTCTTCAACAACCGGTTCCTGCAGCTCTTCTACCGCGCCTGGGCCGATTCCCGGCCGATCGCGCAACACGACAGGCCCGATCTCGACCGGTTCGCAGCCTATCTCGGCAGTGCGATCGGCATCGGATCCTCCGTTTATCGGGGTCTCGATTCCGTGCCGGACCAGGCGAAGCTCGCCTATGCGGGCCTGCTCGCCCCGAAGGCGAAATCTGCAACCCGCCTTCAGAACGCGATCGCGGGTCTGTTCGAGGTGGAGGTCGAGGTGGAGGAATTCATCGGAGCCTACCTGCCGTTCGATGCCGCGGACCGATCCCGCCTTGGTCAGAAGCACGCGCGGCTCGGGGTCGACCTCCTGGTCGGCTCCAGCGTCTTCAGTGTCGAGGACAAGATCCGCCTCCGCATCGTCACGAAGAACATGACCGATTACGAGCGCTTTCTGCCGAGCGGCGACAGGTGCGAACCCGTCGCAGATCTCGTATTCTTCTACCTGGGGCATGAGCTCGACTGGGATCTTGAACTTGCGCTTCCCGCCCGGGAAGTGGAGCCTGTGAGCTTGGGCAGGTTTGGCCGGCTCGGCTACACGACCTGGATGCAGAGAAAAGAGAGCGCTCCGAGCGAGGGTTACAGGCGCGACGCGCGCTTCCAGCCCGCGGAACGGGTCGCCAGACGACGTCAGGCGAAAACCTGACCTCATGGAGGGGTGACGATGGCCGACATCAGTCTCGAGACCGTCACGGGCAAGCTGAACCGCGTCGGCTATGAAGCCTTCATCCAGGCGCTTCGACACGCCAAAAGCGCCGGCAATCGCCATGTCGAGCTCGCGCATTGGCTCTTCCACCTTCTGCAGAAGAACGACACGGATCTGTCCCTCACGGCAGACCGGTTCAAGCTAGATCGCGGCAAGCTCCTGTCCGACATCGCTCGCGTCGTCGACGGGTTTCGGAAGAACGAGACCGAGATGCCCGGCATCTCGAATGTCGTGGTCGATATGCTGGACCGCGGCTGGCACTACGCGACCCTGTTCTTTGGCGAGACACAGATCCGCTCGGGCCATGTCCTCGTCGCGATCCTGAAGTCGAACGAGCTGAAGCGCGCCCTCCTCAACATCAGCCAGGAATTCTCGAAGATTCCGGTCGACGCGCTCGCGAGCGAGCATCGCGGCATCTGGTCCAAGTCGGACGAGGAGAACCTGCGGCCGATGGACGGATCGGGCGCGATCGCGGCCGGGACGCCCGGCGCCGAGGCCGCGGGACAGAAGGGTCAGACGGCGCTCGACCGCTTCTCGCAGGACCTGACCGCGAAAGCCGCCTCGGGCGAGATGGATCCGATCCGGGGCCGAGACGAGGAGATCCGCCAGCTTATCGACGTGCTCCTGCGCCGGCGACAGAACAATCCCATCCTCACGGGCGAGGCCGGCGTCGGCAAGACGGCCGTCGTCGAGGGCTTCGCGCAACGCATCGCGGCCGGCGACGTGCCGCCCTCCTTGAAGGGCGTGCGGCTCTGCGCGCTCGACATTGGGCTCATGCAGGCCGGCGCCTCCATGAAGGGCGAGTTCGAGCAGCGGCTCCGGTCCGTGATCGACGAGGTGCAATCCTCTCCGACGCCGATCATCCTGTTCATCGACGAGGCGCATACGCTCATCGGCGCGGGCGGGCAGGCCGGAACGGGCGACGCCGCGAACCTCCTCAAGCCCGCTCTCGCACGCGGCACGCTGAAGACCATCGCGGCGACGACCTGGGCCGAGTACCGGCAGTATTTCGAGAAGGACCCTGCGCTCACGCGCCGCTTCCAGCCGATCCAGATCGGCGAACCCTCGATCGAAAAGGCCTGCGACATGCTCCGCGGCCTCACGGGCCAGATGGAGAAGCATCACAAGGTGCGGATCTCGGATGCCGCGATCGTAGCCGCCGTGACGCTCTCCTCGCGCTACATCCCGGCGCGGCAGCTTCCTGACAAAGCCGTGAGCCTGCTCGATACCGCCTGCGCGCGCGTTGCCATCAGCCAGACTGCGATCCCAGCCGCCATCGAAGATACCCGCGTCGCGATCTCCGCGCGCGAAGGCGAGCGCGAGGCGCTCATCAAGGATCGCGACCTCGGCGTCGGCGACGAGACTCGTATTGCCGAGCTCGAAACCGAGATCCCGCTGCTCCAGGAGAAGCTGGCTAAGCTCGAAGACGAGTGGAAGGCGGAGACCGCCATCGTTGACGAGATCCGCTCGTTGCGGGAGCAGATCTCGAGGCCGTCGCTGCCTCCGAACGGCTCCGGTCAGCCCGACGGCGCTGGCGCGAACGGCACAGGTGCGACGCCGCCGAACGGCGCTGCCGACGGGCCCGCGGCCGCGATAGACGTCGATGCTATCCGCTCAACCCTCAAGGAGAGGTCGACGGCGCTCGAGCAAATCGATCCCGAGCGACGCATGATCTACGCCCACGTCGACGAGCAGGCGATCGCCTCGGTCGTGTCCGACTGGACCGGCATCCCCGTCGGCCGGATGGTGAAGGACGAGATCGAGAACGTCCTGCGGCTTCCGGAAATCCTCAACCGGCGCGTTGTCGGCCAGTCGCATGGGCTTGCGATGATCGCCAAGCGCATCGAGACGAACCGCGCAAAGCTCGACAACCCGAACAAGCCGATCGGTGTCTTCATGCTGGTCGGCCCGTCAGGGGTCGGCAAGACCGAAACCGCACTCGCGCTCGCCGAAGCCCTCTATGGCGGCGAGCAGAACATGATCACCATCAATATGAGCGAGTTCCAGGAGGCGCATACCGTCTCGACGCTCAAGGGCGCGCCTCCCGGCTATGTAGGATACGGCGAGGGCGGCCGTCTCACGGAGGCCGTGCGGCGCAAGCCCTACAGCGTCATTCTGCTCGATGAGGTCGAGAAGGCGCACCCGGACGTGCACGAGATCTTCTTCCAGGTCTTCGACAAGGGCGTGATGGAGGACGGCACGGGCCGACGTATCGACTTCAAAAACACGCTGATCATCCTGACCTCGAATGTCGGGACAGATCTCATCATGCAGCTGTCGCGCGATCCGAACTACGTCAGCGACCCGGATGCACTCGCCCAGGCGCTCAGGCCCGACCTCCTCAAGGTGTTCCCGGCCGCGCTCCTCGGGCGCATCGTGACGATCCCTTACTTCCCGCTCTCGCCGACCATGCTCGGCGGAATCGTGCGGCTGCAGCTCAATAGGATCGGCAAGCGCATCGCGGAGAACCACGACGCCCGCTTCGTCTACGACGACGCGGTGGTCGACTACATCGTGTCGCTCTGCAACGACCCGGATTCCGGCGGTCGGATGATCGACAACATCATCACCAACACGCTGCTGCCGGCGCTCTCCCGCGAATTCCTGAACCGCTCGCTCGCCAAGGAGGAGCTCACGGAAGCACGTGTGACCGTGAAGGACGGTGCTTTCGCCTATGAATGGCGCTCGGCGACGGATCCGGAACTGCCTCGGCTAACGGCTGCCCAGACTGCGCCCACACCGGGAGACGCGGAGGACGAGGACGCAGCACGGGCAGAGGACACAGTCTTCGCGGGGCCGTTTGGCGGCGATGTGCCGCCTCCGGTCCCGGAGGAGCCGCGTCCGGAGCAAGGCGGGCCGCTCTGACCGCAGCCCTTCACGAACTGCAGGCAGGCCGCTGACCGGTCGCGATTTCGCCTGCCGATGCCGAAGCTGGAGACTTTCGATGGGCCTTCCTACTGACAGTCAGATCAAGCTCACCGAGTTCGTCGCGCCTACCGTCCTCACGATCCCGATCACCGAAAAAATCATCAACGACATTCGCCCGTTTTTCCCGAAGGGAACTCGCGTCATCGCCGGATATCTCAGCGAAGATCAGCTATACTGGAAGATCAATTATCATTGGGACGTCCTCCGAGAAGCAATCGATCACTGCCTTGGCTTGGATCTCGAGCCGAGCTTCGTCAGAACGCTGAAGAGCCTCAAGACTGATCTCGACGCGAACACTCCGGATCCAAGCACTGGATACCGAAAATCTCCGAAGCCCGGAGAGCCGAAGGACAAGTCGTCACACGAGACGATCCTCGCACGGCACCAGACCGTATCCGCGTGCAAGCGCGAATTCGCGAAGGTCGTCAAGGATGCGGATGTGTTCAAGAAGACAAAGCGCGACCCGAAGGCCTTGATGCTCGCCTACGCGCCCGTTGCCTCGCCAAACAAGGGCAAGCACAAGACCGGCTATGCGCTCGACATCGCGGGCAATAACGAAGAGATTGCCCGTATAACGAAATCGCTCGGCGGCTACGCCTTCAACGAGGGCAGCCACGTTCATTGCGAATGGAAGAACGGCGTGGACACGTCCGGCAATGCAGCGGCCGATAAGAAGAGTTCTGCCGCACGGGAGATCGGAATCAAGGTCAACCAGCACCTGATCAACCAGCGTCACTGCTTTTCGCAGATCGCATGAGGTAACACATGACTTCCCCGAACCGTTTCGAGCAAGTCGAAGAACGCGCTGACGATGCGATGACGCTCATCCTTGGGCGCGAGGGCGAGAAGCAGTTCGGCATCATCGAGTGCCCTCGCTCGGCCTCGCAGGGGCGGCTGCCGAAGGACTTCTCGAGCGGCGAACTGCCGCTGAAGGAGGCGTTTCGGTCGGCGGTCCGGCTCGCGAACGAATTCAAGGTTCCCATGGTCGTGATGGACCCGGACAACCTGTGGCAAGCCGACTGGGGCCAACTCTACCGCTACGAGGATGGAAGGGAGGAGCCCGGCTCTGCCGAGAGCGCCTGAATCCTCTCCGGGCGGCGTTCTGTTGTCGATCCGGGCATGTTAAAGGCTGCTACTCGTGCCCTTGTCGGGCGCCTGCCGCCCTCGCAGTCATAGCTTGTCGGAGAGCCCGCATTGAAAGCCGCCCGCCTCGCCGCCGCAGCCTTCGGTTTCGGAGCCCTCACGTCCGTCCCGGTCATCGCTCAGGCTCCCGCGGACACCAAGAAGTCAGCTGCCTCGATCTCTCTCGAGCTCAACAAGCTTGAGCCCGCGAACGGTGGGTGCCGCGCCTATTTCGTGGTCGAGAACCGGACAGCGGAGAGCATGAAAGAGCTGCGCCTCGACACGTTCATCTTCGACGCGGGCGGCCAGATCACGCGTCGCATCGGTCTGACATTCCCGGACATTCGCCCGGACCGTACGAAGGTGGTTCCATTCGACCTGAGCGGAGCAGCCTGCCCCGAGATCGGTCGCGTCCTCGTAAACGACGTCCTCGCCTGCACGGCCGCCTCCGGAGCGCCGATCGCAAGTTGCGGAGACCAGTTGAAAGTGTCGACCCGCGCGGGCGCGAAGTTCGAATATTGAGGGCCTTAGCGACTCGGCCTGTCGGCTGAGACTAGAACCCAACCCCGATCGGCGATCGGATAGCCGGCTTCGGAGCGCTTGAGGCCGTCGCGACAGGTGCTTGCGCCGGAGCGGGAGCGGGCCTTGGCCGGACAACGCGGGGCTCCGGAGCGGGAGCCCGGCGCTCCTGCGCCACGACCGGCCGCGGCTTCGGCTCGCGCCGGACCACCGGCTTCGCATCAGGCCTCGCAACGGCCACGCAGCGATCACCCTGGACGCGCTCCCCTGCCCCGCATTCGAGCGGACAGACGTTCGCGGGGCGGCCTTTCAGGTCATCCAGCAGGCTCTGGCTCGGCTCGGACGGGACCGGCGAGAGCTTCACCTGCCGGCTGAAACGCCGAAGGGCGTCGCGCGCATCCTTGTCCCAATCGCTGTCCGGCTCATCGTCGTAGCAGCCGATCCGGCCGAGTTCGGCCTTCGTTTCGCGAACGAGCCGATCCTTGGAGAGGGCTTCCTTCGGGAAGGCGCTCGGGGTCGTGGGCGCCACAGGCACCTGCTGCGTCGCGTCGTTCGAGGCTATCCTCATCGGCTTGTCGGGGGTGGATTCGGCGGGAGCGGCCGGAGGAACCAGCATGGCCGTCGCGCTGTTGGCGCGGCTGGATTTCAGGGCATCGATCGTCGTCTGGACAGAGCCGCCGGCGGGCGCGGGCGTTGGGTCGGGTTCGGCCTGCGCGGCAGCACGGCGGCGCTGCTGCTCGTCCTCGAGCCGCGCCCACTCGAGACGATTACGCTCGGCCTGCTCTGCGGCAGCGAGCCGTGCGCGCTCCTGCTCCGCACGGGTTACCTCGACGCGACGCTGCTCGTCCTCTCGCCGCGCGCTCTCCTCGGCGAGGCGCTGACGTTCGCGAGCTTCGGCGGCCTGACGTTCTTCCGCGAGGCGACGCTGCCGGGCTTCCTCGGCCGCCTGCTGCTCTGCGACCCTGCGCTGTCTCGCCTCCTCGGCGACCCGCTCCTGCTCGGCCTTCCTGATCTCGACTTGGCGACGCTCGTCTTCGAGGCGGGCCTCACGCTCGAGCCTCTGCCGCTCACGAGCCTCGGCTGCCGCGCGGTCCTCCGCCAGCCTGCGCTGGCGGGCTTCTTCGGCGAGGCGGTCCTGTTCGGCCTTCCGTGCTTCGGCCTGCCGCCGATCCTCTTCCAGCCGGGCCTCACGCTCCAGGCGCTGGCGCTCGCGTGCCTCGGCGGCAGCGCGCTCCTCGGCGAGCTTCTTCTGCCGCGCCTCTTCCGCGAGCCGCGTCTCCTCCGCTTTGCGGGCTTCGAGCCGCCGACGCTCCTCCTCGAGGCGGGCTTCGCGCTCGAGCCGCTGGCGCTCGCGCGCCTCGGCAGCAGCTCTTTCCTCCGCAACCTTCTTCTGGCGCGCCTCTTCGGCCTGTTTCTCGAGTTCCGCGCGACGTAGTTCCGCCTTGCGCCGCTCTTCTTCCTGGGCGACGCGCTGTCGTTCCTGCTCCTCAGCTTGCAGCCGCTCCCGCTCTGCCTGCTGGCGAGCCTCCGCACGCCGCTTCTGCTCGTCCTGCAGCCGTTGCCATGCAAGGCGCTCGGCCTCTTCCCGGGCGCGGGAAGCGGCGTCGTCATCCGGGCGCCGCGCCAGCTGAAGCGTGGGGGCTTGCTGCGGGGCTCCGCCGCGCTCCGGCTGAGCCGGAGCAGTGCGCTCGGCTTGAGCTACGCCCCGGGACTCGAGACGCTGGATGAGGTCCTTGGCGTCATCCACGAGGAAGCTGCTCGGGTACTTGGCGATGAAGTCCCGCAGTTGTTGAGGGTCGTTGCTGGCGCGCGCACGCGGCCAGGCCTCACGCTCCGTCTCGCCCTTGTTCAGATAGAACTGCCCCGGGTAGGACAGCGACAACTCCGGGGTCTGGCGCCCGCCCGTCGCGCGATCGACGTTGATGCTGACGCGCTGAAAGACTTGCGCGACGTCCAGGCCGGGCTCCTGCACGCTCTTGATGAACGCACCCGTGAAGATGCTGTTGCGCCCGGTCCCGTCATAGGCGACCTGGTTCGCCTGGGTAGCGTAGGCTACGATGAGGCCACGCCCGCTTAGCTTGGCCAGACCGGTAGACGAGAAGGGATCGCGGCTGCGTGTCGAGAGCGGCAGGTTCCGGCACGCGTCTAGCACTAGGATGCGCGGACCGTCCGCCCGGTTCAGTTCCTCGACGACGTCGTCGACCCGGACCGTCTCGTATTCGAGGTCAAACTCGTCCTCGAGCTTTGCATCGATCGGGACGAGGTAATTGCGGCCGCGATATTGCAGGCCATGACCTGCGTAGAAGACCAGCGCGGCTTCCGCGTCCTGGGCGGAGCGCGCGAACTGCCTCAGGCTGTCGCGCATCTGCTCGCGCGTGAGGTCTGCCCCGCCCAGTACCGTGAATCCCACCCGCTTCAGCGCGGCCGTGACGTCCTCGGCATCGTTTCGCGGGTTAGGAAGCTGCGGAAACTTCCGATACGCCGAATTGCCGATAACGAGCGCGATCCTCCGGTCCGTGGCCGCCCACCCGGGCGCCGCAGAGACAAGAAGGATAACGCCGACGATCAGCGTCAGAAGGGCGCGCATGCACCGAGCAGAGGTGTGTGGTCGCGTGATATTACGCCCGACCGACTTCCCAGGCAAATAGACGCTCCTCAATCGAACGCCGCTTCGTCCGGAGATCCTGGGGCGAGCTCGACCAGCGGCGGATGGTTGAAGACCTGCGCGCCCGCTTGGAGAAAGCGCATCGGATCGACCGCCGAGCCGTTCATCCGAGTCTCATAATGGAGGTGCGGCCCGGTTGACCGGCCGGTGGACCCGAGGAGGCCAACGACCGTCCCCGGTGTGACCGTTTGCCCCGGAGACACGTTGAACGCCGAAAGATGTGCGTAGCGGGTCACGACTCCCGAGGAATGCTCGACCTCGACAAGGTTTCCGTATCCACCGGTGACGTCGGCCGTGATCACGCGCCCGGCGGCCGCCGCCTTGATCGGGGTGCCGATCGTCCCGCGAAAATCGATCCCGGCATGAACGGCCGTGGCGCCCGTAAACGGGTCTTTCCGCGGACCGAAATTGCTTGTGAGGTTTCCGTAGCCCTCCACGGGCGGGCGGACGGGTACGGCGTCGAGAAGGCTGCGCCATCGGTCAAACAGGCCGAGTTCCGCTTCGACGCTGGCGAGCTTCGCCTCGAACGGGTTGAGCGCCGCGGTTCGCGCCGAGGGGCGGAGGCCGCGCTGCGAAGTCTGTCCGCCTGGTTCGGCCTGCATCGCCAATCCGAGGGTCGCGAGGGATGCCCGAATCAGCGAAATCCCGCTCTGCGCGCTAGCCGACAGTGAACCGAGATGGCGGATCTGTGCGGTCTCGAGCCGTCCGATCGATGCTTCGAGCGCGCCGAACTGTTCGCGCAACGGAAGCGCCTGGACGCCGTCCAGACCCGTTCCCGGGCCGCCGGGCGTCTTCGGGCGAACGCGCTCTTCCAGCGACGACCGCGGCCCGAGACCGGTCGGGGCAGGCTCGCGGGAACCGGGAGCGCCCAGACGCAGGGTGGGCGCCTCAGCGGGCGCAGCACGGGGCTGGGAGTCGCTGCGGCTCGCCGACTCGCCCGGGATGGCGCGCGGCCGGCCGGATGCGCCTGCGGCGTCGTCCCGAACGGACGCGGGCGGCGCGGTGCCGGAAGCCGAGACATTTGCGACCCGATCCCCCAGCAGCATGAGCGCGGATTGGCGGTTCTCGAGTTCCACCTGCCGCGCGATGATTTCGGCGAGGCGGCCTGAGAGACCTTCCTGCTCCAGGATCCCGTGGCTTGCGACGCCGACGAGCCGCCGGATCAGAGCCTTTTCCTTCTCCTGATAGGACTGCCGGAGCTCGACCTGCTCCTCCTCTAGGCGGGCAACCTTCGAGCGTCCGGACCAGGCGAACCAGGTCGCCGCGGCCGACCAGGCGAGCAGGAGGACGAGCAGCAGCTTGAGCCCGAGCCCCAGCGTGCGACCCTGCCGGGAGCCGGAAACCCGCTGCGGCCGTTTTCCGAGGGCATGGGTCCGTATCCGCGCAGGCAGGACCGGCTCAGGCGCGTTCGGTTCACGAAGAGCCTTGTGGTGCGACATCGGCATATCGAACCGTGTAGTCCGGCCTGTGGTCCGGGAGCGTGCCATGGCTCAGCGCGGGTCAATTGCTACACCCGCCGTGACCACCGCGCGAGATGTCCGGCGAACAACGTGTAGTCAGCTTATAACAGGTCGGATCGTCGTATTGAACGGCGCATCCTCGGTGGGTTAAGCGACGCCTCGTCTTGCCGCGACGCAGCGGCTCAGGGAAAGCCCATGCCCCCAGCGACTCGTGCTCTCATGTATTCGATGTCTCTGGTTCTCTGGACGGGGGCCGCGGGCGCGCAGCAGCGCCCTGCTGCTCCCGCCGCGCAGCCGCAGAAGCCGCAAGCCGCCCAGGCCCAACCGGCAGCCCCGCAGGCACCCGCTCCCGCCGCCGGCCAGCAGCCGGCCGCGCCAGTCCAGCCACAACCGATCCGCACCGAAATCCTCGCGCACGACAATTGGACGGTGACCTGCCGGGAATTCGCCGACAAGCGGCGGAACTGCTCGGCGGTGCTACAGGTAGTTCAGCAGCAGAACAATCAGGTCCTGTTTGTCTGGGTCCTCGGCAAGAACAACGACGGGAAGCTGATGAGCGTGCTGCAGACGCCGACCGGCGTCACCCTGGCACCGGGCGTCGAGATCAAGCTCAGCCGCGGGGCAGCGCGCAAGGCAACCTTCGTGAACTGCGATACGAGTCGGTGCGAGGCGACGCTCGAGGTGGACGACGCCTTCATTCGGGATGCCTCCGCGTCGGACAACGTCGAGGCGACGATCTACAGCAATGCCGGCCAGGGCGTGAAATTCACCTTGCCCTTCAAGGGCTTCGACAAAGCAGTGGCGGGGGTACGCTGAGAGGTACCTGAGACAAGCCTCACTCGGGTTCGGCAGACGTGACCTCTCGTGCCCCCCTGACGGCGGGGCGCTATCTCAGCAAGCCGATCTCGCGATAGTAGCGCGCCACGCCCTGATGCAGCGTCGCCGGATCTGGGAGCGCCGCGACGGTGTTCGATGCCGTTGTCTCTCGCGCCTGGGAAAGAAGGTCGCCCAACGTCCCCTCGGCCTGGTGCAGGGCGCGGGCGAGCCGGTACGCGAGCGCATCCCCGAGATCGGGGCGAGCCAGGATGAAGCTCCACGAGCCCAGCGATGCGATCGGGGCGTCCTGACCCGGATAGCTCCTGGCCGGCACAAGGAGGGGCTTGAGAAACGGGTGCTTGCGCCGGATCGCCTCCATCTCAGCCGGCTCGGGCACGATGAACCGCGCGCCGCCCGGCGCCGAGGCAACACTCGTGAATCCCGGCCAGCCCAGGCCCGCACCCCAAAGCGCCGCGACGCGCCCGTCCAACACCATCGCAGGCCCGTCCCCTGCCCGGTCGAGGTAGATCGCCTGGAAGTCGCGCTCGACGGATAGGCCCATTCCGTCGAGGACGTAGCGGGCAAGCACGACGAGGCCGGACCCGCGCGCCCCGAATGCGACCGGCTTACCCCGAAGATCCTCGATCCGCCGCGCCGGGCTGTCTGCGCGCACGACGAACATGCCGGGCTGCGAGTACATCGCGGTGAGCACCTTCAGAGTCGCCTTCGGCCGGCCAATTGCGGCGAAGGCCTCGTAGGCAACCTCCCCGGTGACGAGGCCGAGATCGAGTTCGCCGCGCTCCAGCAGTGGCACGTTCTCGGTCGACCCCTTCGTGTTGCGGGCCTCCACAACAAGGCCGGGATCTGCCCGTTTCAGCGCCTCGATCAGGGCCGCTCCGTAAACTGGGAAGCCGCCGCCCGGTGTCGCCGTGCCGAGCACCACCTTCGCCGGCTGAGCCGAGGCGCGGCTTCCGCCGGTGAGCATGGCTGCGGCTCCCATCGCGAACGTGCCTCCGATCACCCGGCGCCGGTCAGACCGCATCGAAACCTCCATGGGTTGCTCACCCAAAGCCGTAGAGCTGCGCCGGGTTGTCGACCAGGATAGCGCGCCGAGCACCCTCATCCGGAACCCATGTCTCGAGCGCATCGAGGAGGTCACCATCGTTCGGCATCGGCAGCTTGCACATCACGTGCGGCCAGTCGGAGCCCCACAGGATGCGGTCGGGCCGCAGCCCAACGAGCCTCGCGGCAAAAGCACTGACATCCGAATAGGGTGGCTCCCGCTCGGCCGTGATGCGGTAGGGGCCCGTGAGCTTCACCCAGCAGCGCCCCTCGGCAACGAGGTCGAGGAAGGCACGGTAGCCCGGGTCGTCCAGGCCGCGCTCGGTGCGCATGTACCCGAGATGACCGACCACAATGTCGGTGGGCAGCGAGCGTGCGAGTTCGGGGAATTCGAAAGCCTGGTCGACATGGACGAGAAACTCGACGTGCCAGCCTAGCGGAGCAATCCGCTTGGCAACCTCACGGAGTTCGTCGAGCGAGCCGAACGGCATCCCTCCCCGATCCACGAGGTTCACCCGAATGCCGCGCGCTCCCGCATCGTGCATGCGGCGAAGCTCCCTCTCGCCAACCCTCCCGTCCACCGTGACCACTGCTCGAAAGCGTGCAGGGTGGGCGGCGGCGCTCTCCAGAACGGCCCGGTTATCCTGGCCATGCACGCTCGCCTGCGTGAGCACGCAGCGCTCGATCCCGAGGGTCCGGTGCAGGTCCGCGAGCTTCGGAAGCGGCGCATCCGGCGGCGTGTAGCCCCGCGCCGGTGAATACGGGTAGCGCCCGCCCTCAAACACGTGGACGTGGCAGTCGCAGGCGAGCGGCGGAACCGAGATCCGAGGCGTTCGCGGATGCGGATCCGGCGGCGGGCACGGGGCCAGATCAGCCGGGACCGCGTCGCTCATTGCGCACTGATCCCGGCCTGGCCGATGACACGGCCCCATGTCTCCACGTCGCTTCGAACGAGCTGGCGCAGATGATCGGGCGAGCGCTCCTCCTGGCGAGCCGGTATCGAGCCGAGTTCCTCGATCCTGCGGCGGACCGTGTCGTCTGCGAGCGCCGCCGACAGCGCGGAAGAGAGCGTCTCGATTACCCGTTTGGGCGTGCCCTTTGGAGCGAAGATCGCGTTCCAACCCGTGAACACGTAGTCGGGAAGACCCGCCTCCTTCGAGGTTGGGACGTCGGGCGTCGCCCGAGACCGCTCGGGCTGCGCCAGAATGAGCCCCCGGATGGTTCCCGCCTGGATCTGCGGCACGACCGTAGGGGCGAGGTCGCACATGGAATCGATCTGTCCTGCCACGAGGTCGTTCATGGCGGGCCCGGAGCCGCGATACGGCGTCGAGATCAGGTCCAGCTTCGTGAGATGGGAGAGGTACAGGCAGGCGAGATGAGGTGTTGAGCCCACGCCCGCATGACCGCTCGTGACCTTGCCGGGATTACCTCTCACATAGGCGGCGAACTCGGTAAAGGTGCTGGCCGGGAAGTCCTTCCTGACCACGAGATAGCCGGGCGTTCCCGCGATCAGACCGACGGGCTCGAGCTCCCGGGAATCGTATTGAATGCCTTTGTAGAGCGCTGCGGCCGCGCCATGGCTTCCGAGGCTCCCGACCGTCAACGTGTACCCGTCCGGATCCGCCTTGGCTCCGCGAGCGCCGCCCGTGGTACCGCCGGCGCCCGCCACGTTCTCGACGAGCACGCGCTGGCCCAAGGTCCGGCCCATGTGGTCCGCTACGATGCGTGCGAGCACGTCGGTCGGCCCGCCCGGTGCAAACACCACGATCATCGTGATGGGGCGATTGGGATAGGTCTGTCCAGTCGCGGGAGCGGCGAAAGACATCAGCACTGCAAGCGCCGCGAACCATCTTGACAAGGGCATTCCTCCGGCGAGAGCACTCTCCGAGCCGCCCTCCACCCGACCCTTGCACTCGGCCCGAAGCTTGGCAACGCTCAGCCTTGATTCGGAACGAGCAGCAACCATCCGCGTTCTTGACCTTCAGGCCGATCCAACGAGTATCTGGGTTGATGCAGAACGACGGGCCGACCCGGCCTGCCATTTCGAGCGACGACCGCTACCGGCTCCTGGTCGAGGCCGTCACCGATTACGCGATCTACATGCTCGATCCCAGCGGGATCGTGACGAGCTGGAACCGAGGTGCGGAGCGCTTCAAGGGCTACCGCGAGACGGAGATCATCGGCCAGCACTTTTCCCGGTTCTATAGGGAGCAGGACCGCGAGGCCGGCCTGCCGGCGCGGGCGCTCCGGATCGCCTCAGAGGAGGGTCGCTTCGAACAGGAAGGCTGGCGCGTCCGCAAGGACGGCTCGCTCATGTGGGCGCACGTGGTCGTGGATCCGATCCGAAGCCCGGCCGGAGACCTGCTCGGGTTCGCCAAGATCACGCGCGATCTGACCGAACGAAAGGCCACGCGAGACGCCCTGCAGCAGAGCGAGCAGCGTTTCAGGCTGCTCGTCCAGGGCGTGCACGATTACGCCATCTACATGCTCGACCCGGAAGGAAAGGTCGCGAACTGGAACACGGGCGCGCAGCGATTCAAGGGGTACACGGAATCCGAAATCGTCGGCGAGCATTTCTCCCGCTTCTACACGGATGAGGATCGGGCCTCGGGCCTGCCGTTCCGCGCGCTCCAGATCGCCGCTACGGAGGGCCGCTTCGAGCAGGAAGGTTGGCGCGTTCGCAAGGATGGGAGCCGCTTCTGGGCCAGCGTCGTCATCGACGCGATCCGTGGGGAAGGCGGCGAACTGCTCGGCTTCGCCAAGGTCACCCGCGATGTCACCGAACGCCGGGAGGCCCAGCAGACCCTGGAAGAAGCACGCGCCCGCATGGTCCAGGCTCAGAAGATGGAAGCTATCGGCCAGCTCACTGGGGGCGTCGCACATGATTTCAACAATCTGCTCGCTGTCGTCCTCGGAAACCTCGATCTCGCCCGAAAGCGGCTGCCCCCCGACCCGAAGCTGAAGCAGCTCGTCGAGAATTCCATCCAGGCCGCCGAGCGCGGCGCGACGCTGACCAGACGCATGCTGGCCTTTGCGCGCCGCCAGGAACTCGAGACGGCGGCTGTCGACGTGCCTGCCCTGGTGATGGGCATGGCCGACCTCGTTCAGCGCTCGATCGGGCCGAGCGTCAACATCGACACGCGGTTTCCTCTTCGGCTGTCGCGCGCCTTGGCCGACGGAAACCAGCTCGAGCTGGCCCTCCTGAACCTCGTCGTGAACGCGCGGGACGCGATGCCCGAAGGCGGAACGATCACAATTGCGGCGCGCGAAGAGCAGATCGGACAGGACGGCTCGCGGGGCCTGGCCCCTGGCGGATATATCTGCCTGTCGGTTGCGGACACGGGCGAGGGAATGGACGAACAGACCCTGGCGAGGGCCGTCGAGCCGTTTTTCACGACCAAGGGCGTCGGCAAGGGCACGGGGCTGGGGCTGTCGATGATCCACGGCTTTGCCCACCAGTCCGGGGGACGGCTCGTATTGGAGAGCACCAAGGGCCACGGTACACGGGCGGAGCTCTGGCTTCCGGTGGCCAAAGCCGAGGAGGAACGGGCAGAGGAGCCGGATGGGGCGGCTCTGCCTCGGATACCCGCGCCCCCCGGAAATCTAACCGTCCTGGTCGTCGACGATGACAGCCTCGTTCTGATGAACACGGCGGCCATGCTGGAGGATATGGGCCATACCGTCATAGAGGCGACCTCGGGTGAGCAGGCCTTGCGGGTTCTGCGCCGAACGCAGCAGCTCGACCTCGTCATCACGGACCAGCTCATGCCCGGCATGACGGGAGCGCAGCTCCTCGCCGCGATCAGGGCCGAGCGCCCGGACCTACCTGCGATCCTCGCCACAGGCTACGCAGACATACCGGCGGAGGAGGAGTTCGCTGCCGTGCGCCTCGCGAAGCCCTTTCTCCAGCGCGACCTTGCCCGGGCGATCGCGTCGAGCATCCGGCCGGCGCCCGGACACGTGCTCGCGTTCCGCCCGAAGTAGGCGCCTGCAGCTCTACACCGGTCTGAGGCACGGTTGCGCCCCGCCTCGACTTGGACGATTGAAGCGGCATGTTTCCGGAACGGCTGACCAACGGGTACCGCGACTTCCTCGACCGTCGCTTCGCGGGCGAGCGATCGCGCTACGAGATGCTGGCCCAGCAGGGACAGCGGCCGGAGATCCTGGTCTTCGGCTGCGTCGATTCCCGCGTCTCGCCCGAGGTGATCTTCGACGCCGCCCCGGGCGAGCTCCTGGTCGTGCGGAATGTCGCGAATATCGTCCCGCCCTACGAGCCCGACTCTCAGACCCAGCACGGCACGAGCGCGGCGCTGGAATTCGGCGTGCAGGCCCTCCGGGTCAAACACATCGTCGTGCTCGGGCATGCCCTTTGCGGCGGCATCCGCGCGTTCGCGGACGAGCAGGAGCCGCTCTCGCCCGGCGATTTCATCGGCCGCTGGATGTCGCAGATCGCGCCCGCGGCCGAGAGCCTCGGCCCGCCACCGCAAGGGGAGGCCAGGGCGGAGTACCTGACGCGGCTCGAATTCGCCTCGGTCGAGCTCAGCCTGAAGAACCTGATGACCTTTCCGTGCGTCCGTATCCTGGTCGAGCGCGGGAAGCTGCAGCTTCACGGCGCGTATTTCGGCGTCGCGACCGGCCGGCTCCTGGTGCGCGATCCCGAAACGGGCGGCTTCGAGCCGGTCCACGAGGGCGCCGCCTCCCCGCTCTCGGTCATCCGCTGCACCTGACCAGGTGACATCGCCCCGGGAAACCGGCTATCGCTCGGTTGCTCTGGAGCTTGGGCCTGTAGCTCAATGGTTAGAGCCGGCCGCTCATAACGGTCTGGTTGCAGGTTCGAGTCCTGCCGGGCCCACCACTAGGCCTTAACCCTGGCCCTAAGTCCTTGTGATCGAACGCCTTTCAATCGGTACCGGAGCGTTGAAACCCGCCGCTCTGTTGAACACCTTGTTGAACATGAGCGATTCGATGTCCGCTTCCACCAATCTCACCCGCCGCGGAAAGGTCTGGCATTTCTGCCTGCGTGTCCCGGCCGACATAGTCCCGCATCTCGGCAAGCCGCGCATCCAATTCTCCTTGCGGACGGTGCACGAAGCTGAGGCGCGGCGTCTCGCGCTGGCTGAGAGCACCAGATGGCAGGAACGGTTTGCCGAGATTCGGTCAGCCCGCGGACTCGTTGCAGAACGCCCGGTCGCCGGGGCTCTCGACACCACCGGCTGGACCTGGCCGAACTGGCAAGCGCTAGCGGATTGGATCGAAGCCGTCTTCCTCGAAGAGGACTTGAGCTTGCGCCTTCGACGCGCGAGCGGCCCCGCCCTGGTAGAGCCGGCGCGGCTCCAACCTCTCGGCCTTGCGTTCAAGAAAGCCTTCTTCCGGCGGAAGGAAAAGCTCAGAGACATCACGGCAGAGGAATATGGTCGAACAGAACTGGCGCGCGTGCAGCGCTACGTCGCGCGCCTCGGCTGCCGCGTTGTTCCGGGCGGGCCTTACTTCGACCGCTTCATGGTCGCGTGCCTGGCGGCGGAAATGCGCGTCATCGAGAAGCTTCGGGATCGCGAGTGGCGTCGAACGGGTTTCGACCACACGCATCCCGACCTGATCGAGGGCCCCTGGCGGCGCCCGCCTGCAAAGCAGGAGGCGGTCACAGCGCCTTCGATCAACGTACCAGCACCCTCTGGCTACTCCTTCGATGATTGCCTGTCGGCCTGGGAGCGAGATCGGGAACGCGCCAAGAAGCCCATCAACCAGCATCACGTTGCGGACATGAAGGCGGTGCTCGCTCTGTTTCAGGAACATTCCGGAATTTGCGATATCGGCCAAGCGCAGCGTCGCCACGTGATCGCGTTCAGGGATGCCTTCGTCGACGCCGGTGAGCTCATGGTCAGCACGATCAATAAGAAGGTCGGCTACGTCACAACCATGTCGAAGGTGGCTCAACACAAGGGATGGATCGACGAGTGCCTAGGCGACAACTACTATCTCGATGTCCCTGCCGATGAGGACCGACGCGAAGCGTACACGTCCGCCCAGCTGGAGCGGATCTTCGGCCACCGGCTTTTCACTGAGGGCTGGCGTCCGAAGTCGAGAAAGGCTCTCGGAGACTTCGCGTTCTGGTTTCCGCTGATTTCGATCACCTCCGGGCTGATCACCAGTGAGGCCGGCCAGCTTGGTCCGGATACGGTTGGTCCCCACCCGGACGACCCTTCCATCCTGGTCATGACAGTCACCACCGCGGGTGGCCGCACCGTGAAGGCGCTTGCGCGAAAGCGCTCGGTCCCAATCCGTCAAGAGCTGCTCGATCTCGGCTTCATGGATCTCGCCGAAGCTGCCCGTCGAGATGGCCGTCACACCTTATGGAGAGAAGCAGAGACCGTAGGCTGGCCGCTCGCTTCAAACTACTTCAGCTCCTTTTGGACGACACTCATACAGGACGACCTGGGGCTCGAGGTCGAGGATCAGACGCTCTACTCATTACGCCACAGTTTCCAGGACGGTCTGGCCCGAGCCGGCTTTGGCGACTGCAACAAGGCGCTGATGGGACACTCCGAAGGGGGGATGACCCCGCGTTATGGTCAGAAGAAGGACGCCCGGGCCGTACCCATTTTGAGACTCAACGAGGCGGTTCAAGCGATCTCGTGGCCATGGCTTGGGCGGGTGGCACTCCGCGACCGCGATCAGCTTGCTTAGACACGCTGCTGAGGACAAGCAGCTCATCCGCCCCTGGAAAGCAAGCTATGACCGGCGGCGGGAACCGGTCTGTTCAGTCCTCAAGGTGCCCGAAGCTGCGTCGGTCGCAGTAGCGTCTACTCTCCAATTCCTCTAGACCTGAGTTCCCGCAGAACCTCTTGAAGCGTTAAAGGTTGAAAGCGTCGTACCAGCAACTCAGCCCCAACGGGATCTTCCTGGCTCCATGTATTTAGGAAGCGCAGGTGGTCGCTGTCCAGATTCGAGAGGCGAGCTGCAGCGTTACGCAGTGGTAGGTTCTCCTCGTGGATGGCCGACAGAAAGGTGGCAATGCTTCGTCGGCGAGGCTCACGCCAAGACTCGATAGATGCATCTATTTGCTTTCGTATCTGCGCCTGTCCCTCGGTCGGGACTGCGCGTTCGAAGGCCAGACCTGCTGCCGCCAGGTCAGCGGCAAAGGGAGGCCGGTCGGAAGCTGTGGCTTGGGATGGGTCTCCAGTCGTGGAAGGCTCGGCCCTAACCACCTCAGAGGCGCTCTCCGCCTCCTGTGCAAGCCGCGTGATCTCGCGCCGATCGCTCCGCCACTTCGCTGCTTGGGTGGGAAATTCTGCGGCCCACTCAGCGAACCATTGTGGAAGACCGCTGCAGCTGAAAGCAGCAGCGCACTCCAGAACCTTCTCCCGAGCGCTTTGTTTGCCGACCGGCTCCCTTCGCTCGTCAGCGTCAAGGTACTCGCAGACGGCGAGTTGAAGTTCGACTGAATGCGCCCGCGGATCTATGACTCGCTGCGGAATATCTCGTCGCTTGCTCCACGTCTCAAACATGCCGGGCACTTTGTAGCGTCGTAGATCCGCCGGGCCTGCCTTCCCGTTGCGGTGAAAAGCAGCATCTTCATCCTCTTCCACACGGGCCTTAGCGCGTTCTTTAGAAATGCTTTCGGCGAATGCTGCTCTCGCAGCCGCACCCTGTCGATTGGCAACAGCGGTCACCGACGTCGCAGATTGGGATACCTTGGCCACCTCGCCCTTGACTGATGTGCTGGTGTTTGAGCTCAACTCCGCCGAACCCGATGCTAACTCCGCTGTATCGGGCGAGCTCGAACTCGCAAGGATCACGTCGTTCTGGGCGTGTCCGGGCGAGGTCCGCGTCTGCTCTGGACCATCTGTCGGAGCCGAGTGGTTCAAGTTTGTGGGACGGTGCTCCCCCCGATCTAGCTCTGGTCTTTCCGCGTCCTTGGACACCGGTAAGTCGAGACCCATCTCTCGAGCGGGACTGGCTTCCGAACAGGCCGTTGTCGAACCAGTAGCACCCGTCGGGGCGTCGCAACGAGACGACTTTGAGAAATCCTGCTCGCGCTTAGGGGGCTGGGCTTTGGCCGAGGTTGTAGCGAGGTCGGACGCGGCCCTTTCCTTCCGCTCGCCTCCCGGGGAGGCAGGCTGATCATGCGCTCCGCCCCGATTGCGATCCGGCTTGTCTCGCGTTGCCGTTCCAAGATCGCGATGTGGCTCTGAGCTGAAGTCGGTCAGGACAGGACCATCTTCGGTCGCGCATTCTGACTTGGGCTGATCCTCCGGAGCGCCCGCCATGCTCGGGCCTCTGCGGGCGACTTCAACCCGAAAAGGAGCGAACGGCGTCTGAACTCGCACGGCCCATCCCAAGGGCGAAGCAAAGGTTGCGGACGGCTTCCCGGAACCGACTGGAGCCAGCAGCATGCCAAATCCCATGCTATCCGGACGAAGAGCTGCACGTCCATCCTCCTCAGTAGGAACCCGTTCAGGCTCGATGAGGGGCTGCGTTCGCCCAGCAAGCTGTTTGTCAGGAGGTCGGGCCACGATCGCGGTGGGCCCTTGCTCATCGGCCAGCAGATCGACCGTCGGGACCTCCGCTTCCTGGTTGGTGAGGCCGGACGCCAGATCCTCACCTGATTGGGCGAGCGCTCCGGTTGCTGCTGCACTTCCAAAGGGAAGGATGTTGAGCACCTGCCCCGCGCTCCCTACCGCTTCGGACAGGTCTGTCAGAGTTCCAAGCCCGCCCGGCTCCGGTCCGGCCGATTTCGACAGGTTTTCACCACGCGCGACACGGTCGAGGAGCCCGCGTAGCGCTAGTGGCGTGGACGAATGGTCGCTCCACCCCTGTCCTAGCCCCCCGTCCCCTTGCTGCGTGGGCGAGTTGCTGCCCGACAGCTCCGCTCTGTGCCCTACCCCGGAGATCTCGGTCCCGAGGTCCTCCACGGCCTGAGGATCAGGTTGAGGGGACGATCCTCGCGGCGCCGTGCCTGCCGGACCTGCGGGATCCTGATCAGGTCCTGAGACAACCCTCTCCGGATCGGAGCGGACATTCACTTCGAGACTTTCAGGCTCTCCCACCAACCATGCTTCCGCAAGCTCGACTGAGCGCGCCAACTCCTGTTCGAGGTGGTGGAGGCGCGCCTGATACGCAGCGTTGTCCGCCTCCATCCTCCTCGCGAGATCCATTACCTCACGCTCAGCGAGCGTCAGCGTAGACGTGCGACGAAGACGCAGGCGCGAGATCAAACGCTCGCGAACGTACTCGGCAGCGAGCACCTCGCGTGTTTGTCGGACGATCCGCTCTCCAAGACTGACGACGTTCGCCAGCAGCGCCGGCCCGTGATCCGACATCAAGGGAGGGGAACCGAGAAGGCGGTCCTTAAGGGAAGTGAGGCGCTCTTCAACGGCAAGCGTCACGTCGGCCGCCCACCTGACCCGGCCCCTCCATTGTACTTGTGCTGCTGCGAGGCCCTTCTCCGTTACCTCTCCTTTGCGCTCCCGCGCGAACACGCCGGTCGAGAGCCGCGGGCGTGGGTCTTGTGCGATGCCCTGTTCTTCGTAGGTTCGCGGATCGAACCGCAATTTCAGCCCGGCTCGGCTACAAGCGTCGTTCACCGCCTTTGCCCAGCGCTCCCGCTGGATGCCAGGCCAGTCACGCCCCCTGAGCACGGCGCACTTATTCTTGATGTAGGGACGCCGAAGGACGCGCGTCCGCTTCTTGTCTCGGGTCTCAACGAGGATCTCGAAATCCCAGCATGACTCGCCCGTTTTCGGATCAGAAACACGTTCGGCTGGACGCTCGCTGAGCGCTATGTGGACATGGAAATTCCGGTCGTCGTTGTGACGGTCAGGCGCATGGATCACAGCCCAGTAGGGCAGCATCGATTGCTCGAATTCCGCGCAGAACGCCTTCACCACCTGCACACGTTGTTCCGGGGTCAGCTCAGGTGGGAGCTCGGCGATGATCCGGGTCTGTACGCGTCCGCCGCGAGCTGGTGAGAGCACCACCGCTTTCGGTTCACGTCGCCGGGACTGTCGAGGGTTTACGCCCATCTCGCGCAAGAACGCGATCAGCTCCAACGCGCTCTGATCGCTTAACTTGCGGGTTAGAGGATGCACGGCATGGAGCGCCTCATCCACCACCTCAGGAATTGGCTTGCCTGCGTCTTGGTGCGCGATCACCCGTGTCCAGAATTCTGGGTCCCGCGAGCGATCGGTGCGCACGACATGCAACCCTGGCTTCTGCTCGCATTGTTCCAGCTTGATCCAGAATTCCGATCGCTCTTTGAACGTGCGACCGACGTTGCCGAAGGAGGCCACCACTGGTTCATCGGGTGTGTCTACGCGTTCCAGGTAGGCCTGGTTTTCTTCGGCCGTTCGTTCTCGGTCCAGGCCTCCCGGTTGCTCCCTCACCGGCGTCTTTGAACTCAGACGCTCCGCCGCCCCGTCACGCTCGATATAGGCCGCGTGCGACGCCGCCGTGCCTCGGACAGACCGGCCGGCCAGCGCTTCTGCGACGTTTGGATTGGACTTGGAGTACGACGTTACCGCGCAATGAAAGGACCGGCCTCCCGCATTTCCAGTCGGGCGAGGCGGAATCGGGAGGCAGTTCCCATCGTGATACGCCCGAGCGTGGCGAAGGCCTGGCTCGGCAAAGGCACGATCTACGGCTGCGTACGCGCTCGCTCCATCTGCGGCCGCGAGGGCTCTTCGTAGGTGTTCCTGGATCCGGCCAAGCATTTCCTCAAAATGCGCGCTATCCCGGGCTCGGCTCTCATCATCCGCAAGTGCCTCGGCCGCATCTCGGCGAGAGCGCCTGCTATTGTCGAGGCGTCTCTCTCGATCGGCCGTATCACCTCGTGAGATCAACACGAGCAGAGCACCGACGACTTGCCGAGAACGCAAGCCTTGGTCCCCAAATGCCAGTCCTCGAGCTGGTGTCCGGAGCGGTGTTCGCCCGCCGCTCTCCCCTTTGCTCTTGCCGAGAATAGGTCTACGGAGACCCAAAGCAGAATTCCGTGCAGCCGAAGCTGCCGGAAATTTGCGGAATCGGGCTTAAAAATCGTTTCTTGATCGAGCGATAACATTATGCGCTCCATCACAAGATGTCTGGTCGGAAGCGGGCTGCCGGTCTGAGCTGCCTTTCGGCCGCTCTTCGGAGGCGTGCTTAGCGGCCTTTTTCGCAGCTTGCTCAAGCTCGCGGACGGCAACTTGGCGCCACAGCTTGGAACGGTCTATCTGCGGGAGCCGCAGATATGCTTCTGCGAGAGAGCGCCAGCACGGCGGATCATCACGTGGGTCTGGCTGAGGAGCAGCGCCCTCCTGCGCGACGGGTTCAGTGGAGGCAGCAGGTTCAAACGGACGACGCTCCGCTGAAGCTTCGTCCGAATGCAAGCTACTCGTCGCGACGTCCGCGCCCAAGCCATCATTCCTTCCAGGCGTGAGAGCGGGCGAGGAGTGGAGGTCTCCGTCCGGGTCTGGGGCATTATGAGCCGCCGCCCAGGCGCTGGAATTCAGCGACGTGGCGTGGTCATCGACTGTGGCCTTGTTCGGCCCCGAAGCCTCGGTTGAATTCTCCGCACCACAGCTGGCCTCAAGCTCTGGCCCCGCTTGCTCGGCCACATCGCTGGACACGCACTTTCGCGCCTGTTTGACCAATAGAGCGACCTGTTCCGCTGGGTCCTGCTTCTGTGCAGCCGCCGCCAGCGCCGACTGGTTCGCTTCAAGTTTTAGATCCCAGGCAGCTGCTTTCGCCTCAGCACTGAGCCGACCAATGGCTTGAAGCCGTCTGAACGTTGCTGGAGGGAAGCCAAGCCGACGAGCGATGTCTGCATCGCCACCCTTGGGCCGGCCTTTTGCACCAACTTGGTGGGAAACGGGCACGGTGCGCAGGTAGTCAGCGCATTTTGCGATGCTCTCTGCCCGGACCAAAACTGGGAGATCACGACGGACCAGGTTGTCCTCAGACGCTAGGTATTCCGCTTCCTCGCGACTGTCTATTCGGCGAACATAGAACTCCGCCTCTTCGGCTCCGGCTTCCAGCAATCCTGCTATGCGGTGATTTCCCGCGATGATGACGAGAGTGCCGCAAGGGAGACGGCCGAGAACGGGCGGGCTCGTATAACGCTGGCCAGAGATCGAGACTTCCGCGAGTGCGCTGACCTTCGCCGAGTCGAGTTGCGATGCGGGGGTCGGGAAATCTGCGCGCTTGAGAGTGATTAGCGATTGGGGCCGCAAAGGTCCCTCCCGGTTAATGCGCCGTCGCGCGATGCCGCCTCACGACGAGGCACACCACGCGAGCTATGCTCGCGTTAACCGGTCACCCTTTCGGGCCTGCCCTGGGCAGCTGCTGTCCAGATCTCTGGACTCAGGTTATGCAGACTGCAGTTGCTGGCGGCGACCCACCACCCTGCCGAGACGCAACGCGGCCCGACAATCCATTCAAAGACATATCTCGCGCTTGACGTCAACGTGCCGCTCACAATCTGCGAAACGCAGCCGGCAAACCGACATGTGAGCTCGCTCTAACCAGCTCACGCGGCCATACGAGGCTCTTGTTGGGCGCAACGCGCGGCCGCCTCTTGGCCCCTTTTTGATTCTTAATTCGGGGATTGCTGATGCCGGATTTTTTTCGGACCAGCCCTATGCTGGGAGAAGCTCCCTGTCGTTGTCCGATAGCGTCTTCCGACCGACCTCCGGCGCGGACAGCCCGCCGGAACGCTTGCGCATGTCCGCTGTCTGGCTACGTCGGATTTCGAGTGTTCTCGTGCCGACCAGCCGCGTCCGCTTCAGAGCCGCCGGCCGGTCCGGCTGAATGACCGACTCGGGCGGCAAAGCCGCACGGGGTGGTCCAGGCACAGCTACGGGAGCCAATTGTCGGACGTGAATAAGCCCACGACACCCGGTGACACCGAAAGCCGTTTTCTCCGCATTTCGTGTCACTCAAGGCCGGAGCTTCAGCTCAGGAATTCTGGAGTATCTCCACTTGTAGCGCCTCACGGGATTGGGGATGCCGGTCTGCCAGGCAGCCGCCATTAGCGGCTGACGAAGTCGCGTCCGGCTAGGTTGTTTGTTGTGGCCGGCTGACTGACGACACACCCAATGACACCGATTTATGGGTTTTGCCGGCTTTCGTGTCGCTTCCGGGCTCGTGTTCGTCACTGCAGACCAGCTTCGACGGCTTGGAACAGCTTTCAATGCTTCGCACAGCTTCGGGGTTTCGCACCGCCCTGGCCCACCAACTCGGCGAGGATGGCGTGGCCGGTCTAAGACAACTGCACCGTAAACGACGGCTCAGCGTTTGATGCGGGTATCCGAGACCACCTCGAACGTCGTTCCCTGCGATTTCACCTCGACAGTGCCGCCGGGAAGCAGCTTTCCGTGGCTCGGATTCGGTGCGGCGTAACGGTAGGTGACTGAAAAGCGATCGTCCGGCTCTGCATCATGGAAGGCGTGCAGGACGACATCCCTGAAGGTCACCGGATTTCGCACTACCGAGCGGGTCCGCCCGTTGACGATGATCCAATATGCCGGGCCGGGCTTCCAGCCAGTGAGGAACCGCTCGACCACAGGGGAGCTCAGGTCAATGACGTCGAAGGGCTCGATGTCGTGTTCACCCTTGCCGCGGACCTTCTGGTAGATGCCTTTGCCATCCTTGGGCTGCGCGAGCTCGTAGAGGGAGGCGCCGCTGATCGCTGGCCGCGTCCACTGGTGGAGCACGCCATCTAGCCTGAACTTGTAGACGCGGTAGTTCCAGAACGCGACGAACCGGTCGGCACCACGGTCACGGAGATCGATGAGCTGGTCGAGCGGAACGTCCTCGATCTCGCCATTCAGGCGGATGACAAACAGGCTGAGATCGTCTCGCGGGTGCGTTTCCGCCGCGACCAGGATCTCTCGGCCATACGCGACGGGGTGGCTGACCTCCACGATCCGATAGTTCAGGTTCCCTTCGGCAAACAGGATTGGGTACGGGCCGGCCTGTTCGGGTTCCCCGCGCGCACCAGCGCCCGCGCTCCCGCCATCTCTGCCCCGCCCGCCTTTTCGCTTCGACGCCACAACACTGCTCCTTCTGGTGAGAGCTCAGTGCCGAGGGACGTTTGTCCGGGTCTCGGGGCCGACCGCTGCCGAGGACGTTCATCGGAACGGACCCCAATCGCGACCCTGCTTTCCGGGGATTACAACCCACACAGGCTCACCTTCCTCCTTCTCTGGGATGGTCTGCCTGCAGCTCGGCGTAGTTGGCCCGGTGGTCGCCTCAGGTGATCCAGACCGGGCCTTATCAGGGATTGGTGAGGTTGGTTTTTTCGGTCCAGCTCGACCGTGGTCCAACAACAGCACGCGAAGTCCCCATCGAGGGATGACGCTCGACAGCAAACGAGACAGGGAGACGCGCGGGCGCGCCTCCCTGTCCGTTCACGGCTGCCGGTGATGCCGGGACCAGGGCTTTAGTTTCAGCTAGACGCCCTGATCTCGGCGTCGATCTCGTCCTTGATGGTGATCAGGCGCTCGCGGCAGGCGGTGTAAGCCGCCCGGGCCTCCTTGAAGGACTCGACGAGGCTGTCGATGTCTTCGGGGCCGCCTTCCCGGAACTGGTCCGCGATCCGCTTGAGAACGGCGTAGTTCTCGGCGTAGGTTTTTGTGGTTCCCATGGTCTTCTTCTTCCTTGCTTAGTGAACGGTGGCGTCGGCGGAGGGCTTCATCGGAACGACCGCCACGTCGCCGTCCGAGAAGATGAGTGTGAGGCGACCTGCCTCGCGAGCCTGGCCCGCTGATTTTACGATCTGGCCGTCCGGCTCGAGGACGAGCGCCAAACCGCGCTGGAACATGCGGTCGAGATCCTGCGCAGCGACGGCCGCGTAGTTTTCGTTGATCTCGATCGCGGTGGTCAGGAGCAGGGTCTGCATGCCCCGCTCGGCGCCCTCGTGCATCGCCCTGAGCTCGACGCCCTGGCGCCGAAACACGTCGATCAGCTCGCGCTCGAGTTTCTCTCGTTCAGCCGGCAACTGGCTGATCCGATCAAAATGCGTGAGCCCCTCGCGTCCAACGTCCTCGTAGAGGGTTCGGAGGTCATTCAGCGCGCGGTCCGGCCAGACCACGGCGTCCCACACCATGGCGGCGTCACTTTTCGCCAGATCTCGGTCGAGCGCGGCCCATTCCATGTAGGCGGCACTGCGACGATGCTCGACCACATGCCTGAAGCCAGCGAGCTCTGCCCCTTCGGCTCGCAGGGCCGCACGAGCCCCGTCGAACAGACTGGATTTACCGTTCCCGAGCCTGAGCAGCTCGGCCCCGACAACCCGGCCGACGCGGCTCCGGATCGCGTTCCAGGCCTGCCGGGCTTCGTCAGCCGGTGCTTGGATCAGGCCGCCGAGCTCGCGCAGCGCTTTGCTTGGCGTACCGGCCGACAGCCACGCGAGATCGTCCAACAGCCCGCGATCGCGCTCGTGCCCCATGCCGACAATGATTGGCACTGGGACGTTGGTGAAGGCGCGCGCGACCCACTCGTCCGTTGCGGTCGCAAGTCCCGCAGCGTCCCCGCCTCCGCGCACCACCAGGAGGACATCGATCCGTCCCAACCGTGCGAGCAGGCGGGCCTCGAGGAACGCCTTGCACAGCGTATCCGCTGCGCGCCGGCCCTCGAAGCTGGCCGGCAGATGCACGACATCGGTCAGGATACCGGCCGCCTTCCAGCGCTCGAGCTCGGCCTTGACGTCGTCGAGACCGGCTGATCCGGGCGGTGCAACAACAGCGACCTTGAGGATATCGGCGGGCGCCGCGAGCTGGCGCTGGTTGTCGAAGATCCCGTCGGTTTTGAGACGCGCGACGATCGTCTGCTCACGGATCGCGATCAGCCCTTGGGTGATCGCAGGATCGAGCTCGAGAAGCTCGACCTCGAACCCATAGCGCGGGCTGAAGGTCATCTTTCCTTTGAGCACGATCCCGCAATGGAGGAGCATATCGGGCCGGAGCTCGGAGCCGATCTTGTCGCTGATGGCCCGCAGCACCTTGCGCTTGATCGTGCATTTCAGTCGGGTTGCGGTGGCCGTGGACACGGCTTGCGGCTCGATGAGCTCAAGCCGCATGCCGAACGGCATCTCGGTGATCGCGAGAACCTGCCCCTCGAGCAGGAATGCGCCCGGGAAGGCAATCCGCATGGCGCTCCCGGCCGCCTGCAACAGGCTCTCCACCGTGAAGCGGCGCAGTGCCTCTGGCTCGGTCGCGCAAGCGCCACCGGCCGGCGGGGGAAGGCTCCCCGCCCCGTTATCGTCGTTCATTGATTGTGTCCTTGGGTTGTTGAGCCCGGCTCAGCTCGGCCCCGGACCGCTCGGCACT
>JAESGR010000184.1_pt1 | contig 90573 bp, 80 predicted proteins | sample 9269771 | NCBI WGS metagenome assembly JAESGR01 (sample SAMN15739572, study PRJNA653492) | algae metagenome | isolation source: Chroococcus sp. CMT-3BRIN-NPC107 and co-occurring heterotrophs from well... | place: USA: Clark Mountains Wilderness, California | collected 2010-04-18 | reverse complement strand
CTCGCCGCCGGCATGAACGTGCACGTCTTCACCACCGGCCGCGGCACGCCGTACGGCCTCGCCGAAGTGCCGGTCGTGAAGGTCGCGACCACCACCGGCCTAGCGCGGCGCTGGCATGACCTGATGGACCTGAACGCCGGCACCATCGCCGACGGGGACGCCACGATCGAGGACACCGGCTGGGCGCTGTTCCGCCTGCTGCTCGAGGTCGCAAGCGGACGCCGCACCTGCGCCGAGCGGGCCGGGCTGCGCAATTCGCTGGTGCTCTTCAACCCGGCGCCGGTGACGTAGCCGCGCGGCCGCGGGCGCTGCACACGCCCCTCGCGGTTCCCGAAAGACCCTACGAGCGCCGTAGGCCGCGTCCGACGACGGCGAGGGGCCGACTCACCCTCGCCGACGCGGCTTGCCGGCATGGAAAACCCTGTCGCCGGCTCATAGTCTTGCCACACGTTGCACCGCGCAGCGGCCTTTCGAAACAACAGGAGAAACCTTCATGAACTTCATCATTTGGCTCATCGTCGGAGGAATCATCGGCTGGCTCGCCAGCCTCATGATGAAGACCGACGGCCAGCAGGGGATCATCCTCAACGTCGTCGTCGGCATCGTCGGTGCCCTCCTCGGCGGCTGGCTCATCTCTCCGCTCCTCGGCGTCGGCACGATCAATCAGGACAACTTCAGCCTGCCGTCGCTCCTCGTGTCTTTCCTGGGTGCTGCGATCCTCCTCGCGATCGTGAACCTGTTCCGCCGCGGCCGCGTCCGCTGATGCGGACCCGAGCCGATCTCATCAACTCACTCACTGGAGGCCGCCATGGCTAACGACACGAAACTGAACACCAGCGACGCCAATCGCGATCCGCTGACCGGCGCACCGGGTTCCCACCCCGTGGGCACTGCCGCCGGCGCCGTCGTCGGCGGTGGCCTCGGAGCCGCTGCGGGCGCCGCGGCGACGGGCGCCGCAGCCGGCACGGTCGCGGGCGGTCCCGTCGGCACGGTGATCGGCGCAGCCATCGGCGCGGTGGTGGGCGGCCTGGCCGGCAAGGGCATCGCCGAGTCCGTCGATCCGACGCGCGAAGACGCGTACTGGCGCGAGAACTACTCGAGCCGTCCGTACGTCGAGTCCGGATCGAGCTACGACGACTACGGCCCGGCCTACGGCTACGGCGTGAACTCGTACAGCCAGCACGCCGGCCGTCGCTTCGAGGAGGTCGAGGACGACCTGTCGAGGGGCTGGGACTCGTCGCGCGGCAACTCGAGCCTGACGTGGGACCGCGCCAAGCACGCGACGCGTGACGCCTGGAACCGCGCCAGCGACGCGGTCGAGCGCGCCGTCCCCGGCGACTCCGATCGCGACGGCAAGTAAAGCCGCGCGAGCCGGATCGAAAAGCGCCCTTCGGGGCGCTTTTTTTTTCGGCGACTGCTTCGGCGCGGTCCACAATCGCCCGCCTCAGGAAGCGGAGGATGGATGGTCTCGGAAAGTCTGCAGGCGCAGCGCGCCGCCCTCAGCGCCCGATTCCGTGCCCGCATCCCGGCGCTTCTCGTGGCCTGGCGTGAGGCGATCGCCGCCGACCCGAAGCTGAAGACCGGCGACTCGCTGCCGCGCAGCCAGCTCGACGACCACGTGCCGCGCTGGCTCGAGGCCTTCGCCGAGCTCCTCGCCGCCGGCCACGTCGCGACCGCCATCACCCCGCTCGAGCAGGAGGCGAAGGACGCCGAGGCGCACGGCCTGCAGCGCTGGCAGCAGGGCTACGACCTGCACGAGGTGACCCGCGAGTGGGGATGCCTGCATCGCTGCCTGGTGGCCGAGCTGGAGACGATCGCCGGCGATCCGGCCTTCGGCCCCGAGGTCCTCGCCGAGGCGCGCGCCAAGCTCGCGGCGCAGGTCAGCGAAGCGACGACCACCAGCGCCGAGGAGTACTTCCGGCTGGAGCGCCTGGAGGCGAGCGGCAACGTCCTCGACCTGGAGCAGGCGCTCGGCAACGTGCGCGAACTGGAGCGGAAGCACGCCGAGCTATGGCAGCAGGCGGCACACGACCTGCGCGGCAACCTCGGCGTCGTCGCCAACGTCGCCAAGGGGCTCACCTTCCAGGACCTGACGCCCGAGCGGCGCCAGGACTTCCTTTCCCTGCTGCGCAACAACGTGACCTCGCTGCACCGCCTGCTCGACGAGGTCACCGATCTCGCCCGCCTGCAGGCCGGCCAGGACCAGCGCCGCATCGGCCGCTTCGACGCCGCGGAGCTGCTGCGTCGCCTGTGCGAGGACGTGCGGCCGATGGCCGACGACAAGGGGCTGTACCTGAGCGCCAGCGGCGCACAGACGTTGGTGGTCGACGGCGACGAGATGAAGGTGCGGCGGATCGGCCAGAACCTGCTCCTCAATGCCCTCAAGTACACGCGCCGCGGCGGCGTCAGCGTGAGCTGGGGCGAGACGGCGGCACGCGACGACGGGCGCTGGTGGTTCGCGGTGGAGGACACGGGTCCCGGATTTCACGCCGGCCCGGGTGCGCCGCTGGTGAGCGCGCTCAACGAGGCGACGGCGGTCGCGCAGCAGCTCGAGGCAGGGCCAGGGGCCGGTGTCGCGCCGCGCGAAGGCGCCGCGGCAGGTCGGGCGAGCGACGCCGGCGCCGCGGCGGCGGGCTCGCCGGTGCCTGGCGGTCCGCCGCCGGTCGACCGGCGCGCGGTGCGCCAGGTTCAGGGCGAGGGGCTCGGGCTGGCCATCGTCCGGCGCCTCTGCGATCTGCTCGCGGCGACCGTCGAGGTCGAGAGCCGGCCGCGCGTCGGCACCACCTTCCGCGTCCTGGTGCCGCTTCGCTATGCCGGCGAAGGATCCTCGGGCGACGCCAGACAGCCGCCGGCCGTCCAGCCGTAGAGCCATTCGAGCGCGTCGTAGAAGCGCTCGGGGCTGCGTCCCTTCCACAGCTCGTTGCGGACCAGGCGCTCGACGCCGCGGGCGTGATAGAGCCGGCCCATCTCGCGCGTCATGAGGACGACGCGCGCGGTGCGGGCCACGCGCGAGCGCTCGTACAAGGCAAACCCGGCGCCGATGTCGTCGCCGGTGGCGGCCAGCGCCTCGCCGAGCGTCACGGCGTCCTCGAGCGCCATGCAGGCGCCCTGGGCCAGGTACTGCAGCAGCGGATGGGCGGCGTCGCCGAGCAGGGTCGCCCGGCCATGCGTCCAGCTCGCGATCGGCTCGCGATCGGCGGTGGCCCAGCGCTTCCAGCTCTTCGGCAGGTGCAGGAGCTGGCGCGCGCGCGGGCAGATGCCGTCGAAGTACGACAGCACCTCGGCCTGGCTGCCGTCGCGCACGCCCCAGGTTTCCGGCTCGCGGCTGTGGAAGGTGACGACGACGTTGTACTGCTCGCCGCCGCGCAGCGGGTAGTGGACGAGATGGCAGTTCGGGCCGACCCACACCGCCGCCGCGTTCCAGCGCAGGTCGGCCGGGAAGTCGGCGGCGTCGGCGACGGCCCGGTAGACGACGTGGCCGGACACCCGCACCGGGTCGCCGACGAGCTGCGCCCGCAGCGCCGACTTGACGCCGTCGCAGCCGACGACGGCGATGCCGCGATGGACCTGGCCGGCGGCGTCGACGACCGCGACGCCGTGCGCGTCCTGCTCGATGCGCTCGACGCGCGTCGAGGTGCGCAGCTCGACGCCGGGCTGCGCCTGCACCCCCTCGAGCAGCGACAGGTGCACGTCGGCGCGGTGGATCACCGCGTACGGGTTGCCGAAGCGGCGCTGGAAGGCGTCGCCGGTCGGGATCTCGCCGACCACGCGCTCGTCGACGGCGTCCATCATGACCATGCGCTCGGTGTAGACGGCGCGGCTGCGCGCCCGCTCGCCGACGCCCAGCGCGTCGAAGGCGGCGAAGGCGTTGGGCGCGAGCTGGACGCCGGCGCCGATCTCGGCGAGCTCCGTCGACTGCTCGAGGACCCGCACCGGGAAGCCGCGCCGCGCCAGGGCCAGCGCGGCCGCGAGGCCGCCGATGCCGCCGCCGGCAACGATGACCGTGCCCTTCGCGGCCATCGTGCGGCCTTGCCTAGCCGAGGCGCTCTTCGCGCCAGAGCCCGAGCGCCTGCTGGACCGGCCGGTCCGAGAAGCTGAAGAGGACCGTGTCCTCGGCCGCGGCGAGGGTCAGCGCGTGCCACGACGGGACGACGAAGATGTCGCGCTCGCCGAACTCGAACGACTGCTCGCCGACCTGGGCCCGGCCGCTGCCTTCGAGGCAGACGTGGACCGTGCTGTCGCTGCTGCGGTACGGGCGGGTCTCGAAGCGCGCCGGCAGCCGTTGCGCGAAGGTGCCGATGGTCGGCATCGGCGAGCGCCCGGTCGCCGGGTTGACGTGCCGCAGCTTGAAGCCGTGGTGCGCGTCGATGCTGCCGCGCGAGATGCCGAGCAGCGACTCGCGCGTGCGCGAGAACGGATACACGAAGACCCGTGTCGGCTCGTGCGCGGCCTGCTCGAAGTCGAGCGGCAGCATGTTGTTGCCGTAGCGGGCCAGCGCGTCGCCTTCGGGCCGGCTGTCGGCCTGCGATCTGACCGCGCTCTTCTCGGCGAAGCCGGCGTCGAGGAAGCGGACCAGCGGGATGTCGAGGCCGTCGAGCCAGACCACGGGCTCGGCGCCGTCATTGCCGTGGTCGTGGAAGGTCCACGACGGCGTGATGATGAAGTCGCCGCGGCGCATGGTCGTGCGCTCGCCGTCGACCGCGGTGTAGGCACCTTCACCGTCGAGCACCAGGCGCAGCGCCGACTGCGTATGCCGGTGCGCCGGCGCCACCTCGCCGGGCAGGATCAGCTGCAGCCCGGCGTAGAGCGACTGGGTGATCGCCGACTGGCCGCGCAGGGCCGGGTTCTCGAGGATCAGGACGCGCCGCTCGGCTTCCTCGGCGGTGATGAGGCGGCCGGCGTCCATCACGTGGCTGCGCACCTCGTCGTAGCGCCACAGGGCCGGCTCGACCGGGCTCCTCGGCGCCGGCGGCACCAGGGCCCCGAGCACTTCCCAGAGCGGCGTCATGTGCAGGCGGCCGATCCGCGCGTAGAAGGCGCGTCGCTCGTCCGCGACGTCGGTCGTGAGGACGGAGGCGGCAGCGGCTTCCATGCCGGTCATTGTGCGGGAAGCTCGCGGGCAAGTCCGCTGGCCGCCGCCGTGCCGACACAGTACAAGGGCGGGCATGAAGCTCGCCGCCGACGTCCTGGTCGCTCTCGTGGCCCTCCTGCACCTCTACTTCCTGGTGCTCGAGATGTTCCTGTGGGACAAGCCGGCCGGCCTGCGCGCGTTCGGGCACAGCGCCGCCCAGGCCGCGGCGAGCAAGGTGCTGGCCGCCAACCAGGGGCTCTACAACGGCTTCCTCGCGGCCGGCCTGCTGTGGGGACTGTGGCTCGGGGCGGCGGGTACCTCGGTGAAGCTGTTCTTCCTCGCCTGCGTCATCGTGGCGGGGGTGTTCGGGGCGATGACGGCGAGCCGGAAGATCCTCTTCGTGCAGGCCGTGCCGGCCGCGATCGCCGCGCTGCTGGTGCTCGCCGCCTACTGACGCGCGGCGGTGCCGCGGCGCGTCAGTGCGACGGCGCCGGCAGCGACAGCGGCCCGCCGGCGGGCTCCTCGTGCACCGGCGGCGCGGCCTCGGCGGCGACTGCCTCGACCGACTCGTCGGACTCGACCACTGCTCCGACGCTGCCCGACACCGTCCGCAAGCCGAACACCGCCGCCAGCAGCCAGGCGCCGGCGACGAAGGCGCCGGTGGCGACGATGGCCAGGCCCATGAGGGCGACGCCGCTGACCCACGACGGCGTCAGCGCCGAGAAGGTCGCCGCCGCGACCAGCGCAGCGAGCCCGGCCCACAGGCGCGCCGACAAGGTCATCGACGCGTTCAGCGAGAAGGCATAGGCGAAGGTCGCGATGAAGGCGCAGCCGAGCTGGGCGAAGCCCATGGTCTCGAGACTGGAACCGAGGCTGTCGAGTGGCGACATCAACACCCTCCCAGGTGTTCTTGCGCGTGATCAGAAGCGCTTCGCACGATTACATCCATCCCCACCGAGTGCGTGCGTCGGCGGCGAGGGCCGCCCGATGTAGGACGGCCGCGCGGCGCGCATGGGCGGCGCATCCGCGCACTCAGAACTCGATCCTGCCACGGCCGCATCGCTTCGCGCGGTACAGGGCCGCATCCGCGATCTCGACCAGCGTGCCGCAATCCACGCCGGCCGACGCTGTCTGGCTGGCGATGCCGATGCTGACGCTCAGCCAGGCCGAGGTCGCCGACGCGCGATGCTCGATCTTGGCGTCGAGGAGCAGCTGCCGGCAGCGCTCGGCGACGAGCCGCGTCGCCTCAAGGTCGGCTCCCGGGAGGAGCAGCACGAACTCCTCGCCGCCGTAGCGGGCGACCAGTTCGCCGCCGCGGCGAACCGAATCGCCGACCATCCGCGCTACCTCGCGCAGGCAGGCGTCGCCGGCGGGGTGACCGTAGTGGTCGTTGTATTCCTTAAAGTGGTCGATGTCGATCATGAGCAGGCCGACCCACTCGCCGCGCCGTGCCGCGCGCTGCCACTCCGTCCTCAGCATCTGGTCGAAGAGGCGGCGGTTGCCGATGCCGGTCAGCGCATCGGTCGTCGACAGCCGCGTCAGCTGCTCGTTCAGCCGGTGCATCTCGAGGGCGATGGTCTTCTTCTCGGTGATGTCCTGGACGGCGCCGAGCAGGCGCACCGGCCGGCCTTCCTCGAGCGCGGCGACGCCCTGGGCGCGCACCCAGCGCGGGTTGCCGAGGGCGGTCACGAAGGCGAGCTCGAGGTCCCAGGGCGTGCCGTCGCGGGCAGCGGCGTCGATCGCCGCGCGAAGCACGGGCCGCGCCTCGGGAGCGTAGAAGTCGAGCGCGTTGTCGAGCTGCAGCATCGCGCCCGGCTGCAGCTCGTGGATCCTGAACACCTGCTCGGACCACTCGACGCGCATCGTCGCCAGGTCGAGCTCCCAGCCGCCGACGTTGGCGAGCTCGCCGGTGCGGCGCAGCATCTCGGCGGAGCGCTCCATCTGCGCCTGATTGCGCTTGCGCCGGCTGAGGTCCATGTGCGTGCCGGTCATCCGCACGGGCATGCCGAAGTCGTCGCGTTCAACGACCTTGCCGCGGCTGAGCAGCCAGACCCAGTGCCCGGCCTTGTGGCGGACCCGGAACTCGCATTCGTAGGCCGCGGTCTCGCCGCGGAAGTGGGCCTCGATCGCCGAGATCAGGCGCTCGGCGTCGTCCGGGTGGACGCTGGCTCGCCAGGTGCTGCCGAGCGGCCCGAGCTCGCCGGGCTGATAGCCGAGCTGGGCGCGGATCACCTCGTTCTGGCTGAACACGTCCTCGCGCACGTCCCAGTCCCAGAGGCCGAGGTCGGCGCCCTGCAGGGCCAGGCCCAGCTGCTCGGCCGTCTGGTGGCGCTCGCGCGCCGCTTTCGCCTCCAGCGCCGCGAACGTTCGCCGCCGCCACTGGCCGCGGTGCAGGCCCATCACCGCGCCGGCGCTCAGCAGCAGGAAGAACACCGAGTACTCGAGCGCCTGCTGACGCCACGGAGCGAAGACCGACGCCGCCGACCGGCTCACGGCGATGACCAGCGGCTTGTCGATGGCGAGCTCGTGCGGTGCCATGTACTGCAGCGCCGTCATCCGCCGCTCGTTCGAGCCGCCCATCGCACCGACGACGACGGCGACGCCGCGCGGGTCGCTGCGCAGGGGGCCGAGCACGTCGCGCGACTGCTGCCAGTCGCCGTCGACGCGCTCCTGCGCCCGCGGCACGGTCACGAACACCTTGCCGTCGCCGTGCCCGAGCGAGACCCACATGTCGGGCGCGTAGAGCACCGACTTCATCAGCACCTCGAAGTACTCCGGCTCGAGCGCGGCGGCCACGGCGCCGGCGAAGGCGCCGTTGGCGCCGACGATGGCGCGCGAGAAGACAACCGTGTAGCTGCCGAGCGAGGTCTTGTACGGGGCGGCGACGTAGAGCGTGGCCGGGTTCCGGCTGGTGCGCGGCGCCAGGTAGTACTCGCGGTCGCCGAAGTCGCGCCCGAGGAGCGTGTCGACGCTGCTGGCGAGCACGGTGCCGTCGGCATCCATGACGACCATCGAGCGCACGCCCGGAATAGCGTCGCTGAGCGACTTGAGCCGTGCCGAGATCAGGGTCGAGACGCTGTGCGGCGAGGTGGCGGCGAATTCCTCGCGCAGGTTGGCCAGGGCCCGGTTGATGCCCTCGAGCTGCTGGCCGATGTTGTCGTCGACGACGCGTGCCTGCACCCGCAGGCGGTCTCGCTCCGTGCGGTCAACCGTGTCGTAGGACTTGAACAGCGACCAGCCGATCAGCGTCGCCGTGAGCGCGAGTCCGAAGAGCAGCGCCAGCCACTCGGCCGCGAACGGATGAGCGGCGGCCGGCGCCGCGGCGGGCGCGGAAGGGCGTGACGGCGCGGAGGTCGGCGCCGTCCGCGCCGGCAGGTCCAGGAAGTCGTCGGCCGGCAGGGCCGAGCTGACGCTGTCGGCGCTCATGGGAGGACGGTGCTGCGGGTCACGCGGCGACGGCCACGGCTCGAGGGGGAGCTCATGTCGGCTCATCGGCACGCCGGCGCGGAAATGAAGGCCGGCCGGCGCGGGCACGTGCGGATTCGCATCGGGGCTGGATGCATTTACAGTGGCGGCATGGCAGGCTTGGCACTCGACGCGCTCAACGAAGCGCAGGCACGCGCCGCCGGGTTCGGCATCGCCCCGGGGGCGACGGCGCACGAGCCGCTGCTGGTCATCGCGGGCGCCGGCTCGGGCAAGACCCTGACGCTGGCGGCGCGGGTGGCGCGGCTCGTCCTCGCCGGCGCCGATCCGGGTCGGCTGCTCCTGCTGACCTTCTCGCGCCGGGCGGCGCTCGAGATGGAGCGGCGCGTCGGCCAGGTGCTTCACGAGGCGCTCGGCCTCGCCCCGACGCAGCGGCCGCCGCGCCTCGCCTGGTGCGGCACCTTCCACAGCATCGGTGCGCGGCTGCTGCGCCTGCATGCGCGGCAGGTCGGGCTCGAGGAGACGTTCACGGTCGACGACCGCGCCGACTCCGAAGACCTGGTCCAGGTCCTGCGCCACTCGCTCGGGCTGGCCGCCGGCAGGAAGCGCTTCCCGCAGAAGGGCACCTGCCTGGCGATCTACTCGCGCGTCGTCAACTCGCGGCGCGGCCTGGCCGAGGTCCTCGCCGACACCTATCCCTGGTGCAGCGAGCGGGCCGACGATCTGCGCCGGCTGTTCGCCGCCTATGCTGCCGAGAAGCAGGCGCAGCGGGTGCTCGACTTCGACGACCTGCTCGTCTGGTGGGGGGCCGCCATGGCCGATCCCGTTGTCGGCGCCGCCATCGCCTCGCGCTTCGACCATGTCCTCGTCGACGAGTACCAGGACACCAACCGCCTGCAGGCGCAAATCGTCGCGGCGCTGCGCCCGCACGGCCGCGGCCTCACGGTGGTCGGCGACGACGCCCAGTCGATCTATGCCTTCCGCGCCGCCGAGGTCCGCAACATCCTCGACTTCCCGCTGGCCTTCGATCCTCCGGCGCAGGTCCTCACGCTGGAGCAGAACTACCGCTCGACGGCGCCGATTCTCGCCGCGTCGAACGCCGTCATCGCTCTCGCCGGCGAGCGCCACGCCAAGCAGCTCTGGAGCGAGCGGGTTGGCGCCGAGCGGCCGGCGCTGGTCTGGGTCGAGGACGAGTCAGCGCAGGCGACGTGGATCGCCGATCGGGTGCTCGCGCTGCGCGAGTCGGGGCTCGCCTTGCAGCGTCAGGCGGTGCTCTTCCGCAGCGCGCAGCACAGCCATGCGCTCGAGCTCGAGCTCGTCCGGCGCGACATCCCGTTCGTGAAGTACGGCGGGCTCAGGTTCATCGACACGGCCCACGTCAAGGACGTGCTCGCGGTGCTGCGCTTCGCCGCCAACCCGCGCGGCGAGCGCGCCGCCCTGCGGGCGGCCCAGCTGGTGCCCGGCCTCGGGCCGGCCGCGGCCGCCCGGCTGCTCGCGCTGATCGCTGCCGCGCCGGATCCGGGCGCGGCCGTCCTGGCCTTCGAGCCCTCGCGGGCGGCGGCGCCGGCATGGGCCGAGTTCCGCGCGCTCTTCGCGTCCTTGCGCTCGCCGGCATCGCCGTGGCCCGAAGAGCTCGCCGGGGTCGAGCGCTGGTACCGGCCGCTGCTCGATGTCCGTCACGACGACGCGACGGTCCGCGCGGCGGACATCGCCCAGCTGGCGCGACTGGCGTCCGGTCACGCATCGCGGGAGCGCTTCCTCACCGAGCTGGCCCTCGATCCGCCCGCCGCGACGAGCGACGAATGCGGCCCGCCGGGGCGCGACGAGGATTACCTCATCCTCTCGACCATCCACTCGGCCAAGGGCCAGGAATGGAGCGCCGTCTCGGTGCTCAACGTCGTCGACGGCTGCCTGCCGTCGGACATGGCCGCCGGCAGCGTCGCGGAGATCGAGGAAGAGCGGCGCCTGCTGTACGTGGCGATGACGCGGGCCCGCCAGCATCTGCACCTGCTGGTGCCGCAGCGCTTCTACGTCACCTACCAGCCGGCCTCCGGGGCGCGGCACATGTATGCCGGCATCAGCCGCTTCCTGCCCGAGGCGGTGCAGGATCTCTTCGAGCACGTGATCCCGGCGCGGCCGGGGCCTGCACAGCCGCGCATCGCTGCTGCCGATGCGGCGGTGCCGGTAGACCTGGGCGCGCGGGTCCGGGCGGCCTGGCTGTGACGCCGCCGCCCGGCCGCACGATCAGATCTTGTCGATGGCGTCCTTGACCTTCTCCTTGGCGTCACCGTAGTTCGCCTGGGTCTTGCCGGTGGCCTTGTCGACCGTGCCTTCGGCTTCGAGGTCGCGGTCGTCCAGCGCCTTGCCGGTGCCTTCCTTGACGGCGCCCTTGGCCTGCTCGACGCGGCCCTTGACCTGGTCCTGGTTCATGGTGCTTCCTTCCGTTCAGTGGCAATGAGCGGATCGCGCCGGTTCACGAGCTTGCAGCGGATCCGCACAGCCACTGTCGCTGCGATGCGGCGCCGAATCTGTCGGCGCGATCAGGGAGCGTGCGTAGGAGACGGTCCAGGCGCCGCGTCCGAGCGGCGCCTCGCGGCCGCTCAGGCCGCGGCCGGCTGCTGGAGCTCGCGGGCGGCGCTGGCGAAGTGGCCGCGTGCCAGGTCCATCAGGAAGGCGCCGAGCCAGGCCGAGCCCGCGCCGGTCGGGTACATGCGCTCCTCGCCCGTCGAGAAGCAGCGGACGCGAAGCAGCCCGCCCATCACGCCGAACAGATCCGACAGCGTCGTCTCGTCGTCCTCGCGGACGTCGAAGTCACGCACCTCGAAGCCCTTCGAGCGAAGCACGCCGGTGAGCGCATCCGAGGTGGCAGGTGGGGTGTTGGCGGCAAGGTGTCCCATGACGGCGACCGGTGAAGAGGGGAGCTGATTTCCGCATATCGTGAGCCCACCGACTGTCGGATGGCGCCGACGCGCGCTGTCAGTGCGACGCGATTGCGTGAGTTTTGCGCGCTGTCGCCGGCTAGCTCGCGGGCTCTGCCTTCTTGACGCCACGGATGTTGAGCGCGGCCAGACAGACCTGCAGCGCGATCAAGGCGTAAGCGTTCGTGTGCCAGCCCCATGCGATCCACAGGACGTTGCTGACGATGAAGGCCCAGAAGCCGATCTGTCTCCGGCGCTTCGAGTTCGAGGCGACGAGCCACGCCGCGAGGACGGTGACGACCATCGCCGGCCACTGAACGAGATCGAGCCACTCCATCGCGAGCCTCAGGCGGAGCGAAGCGGCCCGGGTCCCGCGCTCAAGCGCACGGACGTCCGGGCGGATGCGCCGCTACCAGCGAACGACATGGAACCGCACGCGTTCGCCGCCGCGGCGGGTGCGGCGATCGGCTGCTGGCGGGGGAACGATGCGGCGGCCCGCCGAACGTCATCGGGAACCGGCGGCGGCCGCGACCTTGGCCGGCGTCGCCGACGCGAGCGCGCCGCTGCCCGCCTTCTGCGCCGCGATGACGGCCGCCTGGTCGACGGGCCGGTCGACGAGCACCTTGCGGATCGCCTCGGCGATCGACGCGGCGGTGGCGTCCCAGGCATGCGAGGCCACGCGCTTGGCCATGTCGGCCTGGCGCTGCGCCCGCTCGGCAGCGCTCTCTTCGAGCGCTCGCCGACAGGCGGCGACGAAGGTCGGCGCGTCCTCCTCGATGGCCACGAGGTCGCCGAACATCACCGCCACGTCGCGGATCGGCGTGCTGACGACCGCCTTGCCGGCCGCCATGTACTCGAGCGTCTTGGTCGGGCTGATGAAGCGAGTCGACTCGTTCATCGCGAAGGGCATCAGGCAGACGTCCCACCCGGCGACCAGCTGCGGCAGCAGCTCGTAGGGCTGCTGGCCGAGCCAGTGCAGGTTCGGACGCTGCGGCAGCGCCGCCGGATCGATCTTCACGACCGGCCCCACCATCACCACCTGCCAGGCCGGATCGGCATCGGCGAGGGCGGCGACGAGCTCGATGTCGATGCGCTCGTCGATCACGCCGAAGAAGCCGAGCCGCGGCTGGGCGATCGCGCCCTGCAGCTCGTGTGCCCTCGCCATGCGCTCGGCGTTGGCCACGGCATTGGCGTTGGCATAGTGGGCGGCGTCGACGGCGCTCGGCAGGCACATGACGTTGTCGTGCAGCGAGCGCTTCGCTTCATAGAGGCTCGGCCCGCCGGTCAGCACCAGCTCGGCGCGCTTGAGCAGCGCCGTCTCGCGCTGGCGCATCTGCCGCGCCGCGCCCTTGAACGCCGACAGCTCGTCCATGCAGTCGTAGACGACGGCGCGCGGCGCCAGCCCGTTGAGCAGCGGCAAGGCCATCGGCGTGTAGAACCAGACGACGTAGTCGTCGATGCCTTCCTGCGCCAGCCAGTCGGCGACCAGCGGCTCGAGCAGCGAGAGCTGGTCGTCGTGGAAGCCGGGCGCCTCCACCGGCGTGTGCGGCCGCAGCACCTCGACCCCCGGCGTCGGCGATGTTCGCTCGAGCCACCCCGTGGCATCGCTGCGCATGGGTTCCTCTACGAAGACGACGGGGAACTCGCGCGCCAGGCGCGACAGCAGGTGCTGGGGCCGCTGGAACACGAAGTTCCAGCGCAGGTGCGAGAAGACGACGAGATGCGGCATGGCGTTTCGTAGGCGTACAGGCGGACAGCGTCCTTCCCCGGAACGCCATCGCATGTTGTTGTGGGGATGTGGGCAGGGAGCCCGCCCTCCCGTAGCAAATCACGTGCCCCTTGGGTTATGGTCCGGCCCGATGCGCACCACCCTGGCGCCACCGACCCCCCGCTGCACCTGGGCGCTCGCCTGCGCGATCGTGCTCGCTGGGTGTGCCGGCACGAAAGTGAGCGAGCGCCAGCATCGACCTGGCGCATCGGCAGCCGTTACCGACGATCGCGACGGCCCGGGGCTCGATCCGCCCGCCGACCTTGCCAGCCGGCCCGACGCCGAGCCGCGCATCGACACGGTCCGGCCCGGCGGCGCGAACAAGCCGTACCAGATCCTGGGCCGCGACTATGTTCCCGTGACCGGCGACCTGCCCTTTCTCGAGCGCGGCCTCGCATCGTGGTACGGGCGCAAGTTCCACGGCCGGCCGACGGCGATCGGCGAGACCTACGACATGTACGCCATGACGGCCGCGCATCCGACCCTGCCGCTGCCGAGCTACGCGCGCATCCGCAACCCGGCCAACGGCAGGGAGGTGATCGTGCGCGTCAACGACCGCGGACCCTTCCACGCCGGCCGCATCGTCGATCTCAGCTACGCCGCGGCGGCCAGGCTCGGCCTGCTGCGCGCCATCGCGCCGGTCGAGCTGGAACGGATCACGCACGCCGACATCCGCGCCGGCACCTGGCGCCGACCCGGTGAGGAGCCGACGCGGCTGGCCGCCGTCGTGCCCAGCGCGGACGCCGCTGCGCCGGCGCTGGCCCCGATCGCCGCGTCGCCGGCGGAAGCGGCCGAGGCGCACCGGGCGACCGGGCGCGGCTTCTGGCTCCAACTCGGCGCCTTTCGCGAGCGCGGCGGCGCCGAGTCGCTGCGCCGAAGCCTCGGCGGCGAGGCCGAGGCCTTGCTGCCCAACCTGACGACCTTCGCGGATGCCGCCGTGTATCGCGTCCAGGCGGGCCCGTACGCCAGCCGCGACCAGGCCGGCGAGGCGGCGCAGCGCGTGCGCGAGGCGCTCGGCCTCGTCCCCCTCGTCGTCGAACGCCGCTGAGCGGGCGGCAGCAAGTGGCCGAGGCGAGCTCACGATCCGACGCCGCGCCGCCGCGGCAGGTCTTTCTCTTCACCGGCCACATGGTCGACGCGCCCGGGCGCGCGGCGCCGCGCCTGCCGGCCGACAAGGCAGGCGCGGCCGGCGAGCGCATCCGCCGCGCCCTCGACGACTGCGGCGCCGGACCGGCCGACCTCGGCTTCACGCAAGGAGCGGCCGGCGGCGATCTGCTTTTCGTCGAGGCGTGCCGGCAGCGCGGCGTCCCGGTGCGGCTGCTGCTGCCGCTCGCGCTCGACGAGTTCGTCGCCCGCTCGATCCTGCCGTCGGAGGACGGCATCGGCTGGCAGCGCCGCTTCTTCGCGGCCCTCGACGGCCTCGATGCCCCGCCGCTCGAAGCGCCCACGGCGCTCGGCCCGCCCGGCAGGGACGTGGACGTCTTCGTGCGCGGCAACGAGTGGCTGCTCGATACCGCCCTGTCCTTCGGCGCCGACCGCCTGCACTGCATGTGCCTCTGGGACGGCGGCGGCGGCGACGGGCCCGGCGGCACCCGGCACATGGTCGACGAGGTTCGCCGCCGCGGCGGCCGCGTCACCTGGATCGACACGCGGACGCTGTAGCCGCGCCGCTCGCGCCGCTCGCGTCGATGCCGTCGTGCGGCTTGCCTCGGGCCCTCGCGGCGCGGATGATCCGGCCCCGAACCGCGCTTCACTCGAGGGAAACTGCATGAGCGCACGCACTGCGAAGAAGGCGGCCAGGAGCCGTGCCCTGTCCCTGCATCTCGGCCTGAACACGGTGAGCGCCGGCGCCTACGGCGGCTGGACCGGACCGCTCGCCGCCTGCGAGTTCGACGCCAACGACATGGCGGCCATCGCCGAGGCGCAAGGCATCCGGCCGACCGTGCTCCTGACGCGCAAGGCGACCCGCGCCGCCGTGCTCGCCGAGCTGCGCCGCGCGGCGAAGTCGCTGACGCGCGGCGGCTTCTTCTTCCTCACCTTCTCGGGCCACGGCGGCCAGGTGCCCGACGTGAGCGGCGAAGAGCCCGACAAGAAGGACGAGACCTGGTGCCTCTTCGACGGCCAGCTCATCGACGACGAGCTGTACTTCGAGCTGAGCCGCTTCCAGGCCGGCGTGCGCATCCTGGTGCTGTCCGACAGCTGCCACAGCGGCAGCGTGACGCGCGACGCGGCCATGCCCGTCGCCACGATCCCGACGCAGCGGCCGAAGCTGATGCCGGAGTCGGTGGCGATGCGGACCTACCGCGAGCACCAGGCCTTCTACGACGGCCTGCAGCGCGAGATCGCGAAGGCCGCGGGCAAGCCCGTCGTCGACCCCGACGTGGCGTTGGCCCAGGTCGCGGTGAGCGGCCGGCTGACCTCGATCGTCGCTCGCTTCGACCCGGCCGTGCTGCTGATCTCGGGCTGCCAGGACAACCAGACCTCGATGGACGGCGAGCACAACGGCGCCTTCACCGAGCAGCTGCTGCGGGTCTGGAACCAGGGTCGCTTCGACGGCAACTACGCGATGTTCCACGCTCGCATCCGCGCCCGCCTGCCGGCGACGCAGTCGCCCAACCTCTTCACCCTGGGCAAGGCCGGCGACTTTCTCCTGCAGAAGCCTTTCAGCGTCTGAGGCGACGCGCCCGACGCCACGACACGAGGAAGCGACGATGCCGAGCGAAGCGAACGAGATCACCTTCGTCATTCCCGGCCAGGCCGAGCCGGTGCCCACGCGCGGCGGCGATCCGCGCGGCAACGTCAAGGCGGCGGTGCGCGTCGGCAGCGTGCGCGCCGGCGGCGAGCCGGTCCGCGTCACGGCGCGTCCCGGCGAGGACGTCGTCGTGATGACCGTCACCAACGGCCCGGTGCTGGTGCTGCATCCGGAAGCCGCCCGCGACCTGCTGCTGGCGCAGAGCGCCACCGCGACGCGCAGCGGCCGCGCCGCGTCGGCGGGCGAGGTGCGGGTGCCGGCCCAGCTCGGCTGGCCAGGCCTCGAGGCGGAGGCGACGCGCGGGGCGACGCGCGGCTGGATGGGCCAGGCCCTGCTCAGCGGCTTCAAGGTCCTGACCGGCCTCGCCAAGGACCCCGCGAGCAAGCTCGTCGCGGCCGCGGTCACGAAGAAGGTCGACGACCAGGTCGAGGCCGGCGTCTACCGGCTGTCGCCCGAGGCGCTGCGGCCGCTCAAGGGCAGCGGCCGCAAGCTCGACCGCGTGCCGCCGGCCGAGGACGGCGGCCCGCTGCTGGTGCTCGTGCACGGCACCTTCTCCGACACCGTCGGTACCTTCGACAAGCTCTGGAGCCAGCACAACGCGACGACGCGGCAGCTTTTCGCGCGCTACGGCGACCGGGTCTACGGGCTCGACCATCCGACCCTGGCCGCGAGCCCCATCGGCAACGCCCTGACGCTGGTCCGGGCCATGCCTGCCGGAGCCCGGCTGCACCTCCTCACGCACTCGCGCGGCGGCATGGTCGCCGAGGTGCTGGCGCGGGCCTGCGGCGGCGGCGCGCTCACCGACGAGGTGCTGGCCCTCTTCGCCGACGCGTCCTACGCCCAGCACCGCAGCGACTTGCGCGCCCTCGTCAAGGAGGCGCAGGCGAAGGGGCTGCGGGTCGAGCGCGTGGTCCGCGTCGCCTGCCCGGCGCGCGGCACGCTGCTGGCGTCGAAGCGGCTCGACGCCTACCTGTCGGTGCTGACCTGGGGCCTGCAGCTGGCGAGCGTGCCAGTGGCGCCGCAGCTGCTCGACTTCCTGCACGAGGTCGCGCGCCGGCGCGCCGAGCCGGAGGAGCTGCCCGGCCTCGAATCGATGATGCCCGGCCGGCCGATCGTCGAGTGGCTGAACCGGGCCGAGGAGCCGATCCCCGGCGACCTGCGCGTCATCGCCGGCGACATGGAAGGCGACTCGATCGGCTCGTGGGTCAAGACGCTGCTCTCCGACGCCTTCTACTGGACCGACAACGACCTCGTCGTGCAGACCCGCTCGATGTACGGCGGCTCGCCGAGGGCCCGGACGGCGAGCGGCAGCGGCGCGAGCTTCGTGCTCGACCGCGGCGGCAAGGTCTCGCACTTCAACTACTTCGCCAACGAGCGCACCGTCCAGGCGATCGTCGGCGGACTGCTGGACGAGAGCCCGTCCGAGTTCGCGGCCATCGGGCCGCTGTCCTGGGCCGGCGAGGACGCGAGCGGCTTGCGCGCGGCGCAGGCGGTGGCGCGCTCGCGCGGACCCGGTGCGGGTGGCGGTCAGGGCAGCGCGGTCGGCGCCGGCGAGCGGCCGGCGGTGTTCGTCATTCCCGGGATCCTCGGCTCGAACCTGAAGCGCGACGGCAAGCGCATCTGGCTCGGCTTCCGCTTCTTCAACGGGCTCAAGACGCTCGCCTGGGATCCGGCGACCGCGGCGAGCATCGAGCCCGACGGCCCGATCGGCAGCGTCTACGGCGACCTCATCGAGCGCCTGGCCGACACGCACGAGGTGATCCCCTTCGCCTACGACTGGCGCCGCCCCGTCGAGGACGAGGCGCGGCGCCTGGCCGAGGCGGTCGACGTCGCCTTGGCGGCGCGGGCGGCGAGCCAGCAGCCGGTGCGCATCCTCGCCCACTCGATGGGCGGGATCGTCGCGCGCACGATGGCGCTCGAGAAGCCCGAGACCTGGCAGCGGCTGATGGCGCGCGACGGCGCCCGCTTCGTCATGCTCGGCACGCCGAACGGCGGCTCGTGGTCGCCGATGCAGACGCTCTCCGGCGACGACACCTTCGGCAACGCGCTCGCCGTCTTCGGCTCGATCTTCGACAACGCCGGCGCGCGCGAGGTGATGGCCGGCATGCCGGGCTTCATCCAGCTGCAGGCCGACCTCCTCGACACCACGCTTCGCCTCGATCGCGCCGAGAGCTGGCAGAAGCTGGCCGACGACGACATGCGCCGGCTCGCCGAGCGCAGCATCTGGCACTCGGACATGGTCCAGCGCGCGATCTATCGCTGGGGCGCGCCGCCGCAGGCCGTCCTCGACACCTCGGTCGCGCTGCGCCGGCGCCTCGACGCCCAGGCGGCGAGCCCCGGGCCCGGCGTCGACAAGACCGTGCTCGTCGTCGGCCACGCCGACTTCACCCCGGCCGGCATCGTCTTCGGCGAGGCCGGGCTCGAGTACCTCGACGCACCCGGCGGCGGCGACGGCCGGGTGCCGCTGGCGCGGGCGCTGCTGCCGGGGGTGCGCACCTGGAGGCTCGACGCGTCGCACGGCGACCTGCCCAGCACGACCAGCGCCTTCCCGGCCTACCTCGAGCTCCTGGCCAAGGGTGAGACGCGGCTGCTCGACACGCTCGATCCGGCGGCCCCGGGCGTGCGCTCGGCCGGCGCCGCCGCAGGACGCGGCACGGCCGCGGGCCTGGTCCGCAGCCGGCCGTCGCGCGGCCTGCAGCCGTCGCAGCCGCCGTCGGAGGCGAGCGACGTGTTCGCTGCCACGCCGCGGCCGCACCTCGCCGCGGGGCGGGCCGGCACCGCGGGCCGGGCGCTGCACGTGTCGGTGCTCAACGCCGACCTCAAGTTCGTGCACGAGCCGCTCATCGTCGGCCACTACCGCTCGATCGCGCTCACCGGCACCGAGGCGGTGGTCGACCGGCTCGTCAACCGGGCGATGAGCCGCTCGCTCGCGGCGGGCCTGTACCCCGACGACGTCGGCACGCACCAGATCTTCGGCAACGTGCGCCAGCACCCGGACAACGTGCTGGCGATGGCGCGGCCGGTCGCCGTCGTCGTCGCCGGCCTCGGCGAGGAAGGGAAGCTGCGCGCCGTCGACCTCGCCTACACCGTGCGCCAGGCGGTCATCGCCTACGCGCAGCGGCTGGCCGAGCAGCCCGGCGGCGCGCCGGCGGAGTTCGAGCTGGCCTCGACGCTGCTCGGCAGCGGCGGCGCCGGCATCAGCGCCGGCGCGGCGGCGCAGATGGTGGCGCAAGGGGCGTACGAGGCGAACCAGAAGCTGCAGGAGAACGGCTGGCCGCAGGTCGGCCGCCTCGTGCTGGTCGAGTTCTATCTCGACCGCGCCAGCGACGCCTGGCGCGCGCTGCAGGTGCAGGCGACGGCGGCGCCGCACCAGCTCGACGTCGTCGGTCAGGTCCAGGCCGGCGCGGGGGCGCTGCGCCGCTCGCTCGACTCGAGCTACCGCGGCGCCGCCTACGACTTCGTCAGCGCCACGACCGGTCAGCTGGCGAACGGCGAGCCGACGATCATGTACACGCTCGACACCAAGCGCGCCCGCACCGAGGTGCGCGCCCAGCACACGCAGGGCACGCTGGTGCGCGAGCTGGTCGCCAAGGCGTCGAACGACGCCAACCGCGACCCGCAGATCGGCCGCACCCTGTTCGACCTGCTCGTGCCGGTCGAGATGGAGCCCTTCCTCGGCGGCACCAGCGACATGGTGATCGAGCTCGACAGCGGCACCGCGGCGCTGCCGTGGGAGGTGCTCGACACCTCGGCGTCGGCCCCCGCGGGCGCAGACCGCCGCCCCTGGGCGATCCGCAGCAAGCTGCTGCGCAAGCTCCAGACGCGCCAGTTCCGCTCGCAGGTCAGCGACGCCACCGCCGACGGCAACATCCTCGTCATCGGCGAGCCCTTCCTCGACGATCCCGCGTATCCGCCGCTGCCGGGGGCGCGCGCCGAGGCGATCGCGGTGGCCGCCCGCCTCGCGGGCGGCGCCGAAGGCGTCGGCGCCGCCCGCGTGCGCGCGCTCACCAGCGGTGCCGACGACGCCCGCAACGTCATCAACGCGCTGTTCGAGCGGCCGTACCGCATCGTCCACGTCGCCGGCCACGGCGCGCCGGGCGCGAAGGGCGGGGTCGTGCTCTCGGGCGGCACCTTCCTCGGCCCGGCCGAGGTGAACGCGATGCGGACGGTGCCCGAGCTCGTCTTCCTCAACTGCTGCCACCTGGCCGGCCGCGAGGCGCAGTCGGCGCTCGCCGCATCGAACCACTACGACCGCGCCGCCTTCGCCGCCAGCCTCGCCGAGGCGCTGATCGCCATCGGCGTGCGCTGCGTCGTCGCCGCCGGGTGGGCGGTCGAGGACAAGCCCGCCGAGCTCTTCGCCACCACCTTCTACGACACGCTGCTCGGCGGCGGCCGCTTCATCGACGCCGTCGCGGCGGCGCGCTCGGCGGCCTGGCGCAACGGCGCCGGCGGCAACACCTGGGCGGCCTACCAGTGCTACGGCGATCCCGGCTGGACCTGGCAGCGCGGCGTGGGCGATGCGCAGCGTGCAACGGCGGCGCCGGGCGACGAGTTCGCCGGCGTCTCGTCCGCGCCGGCGCTCGCGCTCGCCCTCGAGACCATCGCCACGCGGCTGCGCTTCGGCGGCGATGATCCGGCGCAGCGCGCCAGGCTCGAAGCCGGGCAGCGCGACAAGATCCGCTTCCTCGAGGCCAAGTTCGGTCCGGTCTATGGCTCGATGGGCGCCGTCGCGGAGGCCTTCGGCCTCGCCTACGCCGACGCCGGCGAGCGCGACAAGGCGATCGAGTGGTATCGCGCCGCGGTCCATGCCGGCGACGGCAGCGCCTCCTTCAAGGCGGCCGAGGAGCTCGCCAACCAGCTCGCCCGACGCGGCGAGCGGCAGGCCGACCCGACCGAGGCGCGTCGCGACATCGACGAGGCCATCGCCCGGCTCGAGAAGCTGGTGCAGATCCAGCCCACCGCCGAGCGCGAGGCGCTGCTCGGCTCCGCCTACAAGCGGCTGGTGATGGTCGAGGGCCGCGCCGAGGACGCGAAGGCGACCGGGGCGGCGCGGCGCGGCCGCAGGCGCGGCGGCGCGGCCGCCGAGCCCGGCGCCGATCGGCTCGCCGCGCTCCGCGCCATGGTCCGCCACTACGGCAACGCCGAACGGCTGGCCCGCGAAGCGCAGGCCGACAACCTCTTCTATCCGGGCAAGAACAACATCAGCGCCGAGCTGCGCCTTGCCTTCCTCGAGCGCCGTCCGGCCGAGCTGGCGGTCGACCGGATGCAGGCGGTGCAGGAGTCGCTGGCGCGCGCGGCGCGGACGCGGCCCGACTTCTGGTCCGTCGTCGGCCAGATCGAGCTGCGCGTGCTGACCGCCCTGGCGGCGCAGCAGCTGGCGGGCGTCGCGCCGGGCCTCATCGGCGAGTTCGAGGAGCTGAAGTCGCGCGTGCCGGCCAGGACGATGTGGGACTCGGTCCACGCGGAGGCCCGCTTCACGCTCGAGCCGTACCAGGGGATCGCCAGCGCGGCCGAGAAGCGGGCGGCGCAGGCGCTGCTCGACGCGCTGCAGGCGATGGCCTCCGGATGATGTTCGCCGACCAGCGCTTCGGCCGACCGCTCGCCGGTTGGCGGCTGCGCCTCTACACGATCATCTTCGAGGCCGACACGCGGGCCGGGCGGATGTTCGACCTGATCCTGATCTGGACCATCCTGGCCAGCGTCACGGTCGTCATGCTCGACAGCTTCGAGAGCCTGCGCGCCCGGTGGGGCCCACTGCTGCAGGCGCTCGAGTGGGTCTTCACGATCGCCTTCACGATCGAGTACCTGGCCCGCCTCGCCTGCGTGCAGCGACCGGCGCGCTACGCCCGCAGCTTCTTCGGCGTCATCGACCTGCTCGCCATCCTGCCGACCTGGGCGGCGCTGTTCGTGCCCGGCCTGCATGCGCTGATCGACGTCCGCCTGCTGCGCCTGCTGCGCCTGTTCCGCATCCTCAAGCTGGCCGAGTACGTCGAGGAGTACGGCGCCCTCGGCCGGGCGCTGCTCGCGAGCCGGCGCAAGATCTTCGTCTTCCTCAGCTTCGTGCTCCTCGTCGTCGTCGTCATGGGCACGCTGATGTACGTCGTCGAGGGGCCGGCCAACGGCTTCGCGAACGTGCCGGTGTCGGTGTACTGGGCGATCTCGACGATGACCACCGTCGGCTACGGCGACCTGACGCCGAAGACCGGCCTCGGCCGCTTCATCGCCTCGGTGATGATGCTCGTCGGCTGGGGCACCCTGGCGGTGCCGACCGGCATCGTCAGCGCCGAGTTCACCGCGCTGCGGATGCGCCCCGGCGTGCCGACGACGCGGACCTGCCAGGCCTGCCTCTCCGAAGGCCACGAGCCGGGCGCGCGCTACTGCAAGGACTGCGGCGCGCTGCTGCAGCGCTACTTCACCGATCTGGCCGCGAGCCCGGCCGCGGCGCCCGCGCCGCCGCCCACGGCCGGCGCGCCGCCCTGAGCCGGACTCAGCGACCGCCGGACACGTCGACGATCGAGCCGGTGGTGTAGCTCGACGCGTCGGACAGCAGCCACACGATGGCCTCGGCCACCTCGTGGGCGGTGCCGGCGCGCTGCATCGGCACCAGCGGCGTCATCTGGCGGACCCGGTCCGGCTGGCCCCCGGAAGCGTGGATGTCGGTCTCGATGATCCCGGGCCGGACCGCGTTGACGCGGATGCCCTCGAGGACAACTTCCTTGGCCAGGCCGACCGTAAAGGTGTCAATCGCACCCTTGGCCGCCGCGTAGTCGACGTACTGGCCGCTTCCGCCCAGCCGGGCCGCGACCGAGGAGACGTTGACGATGGCGCCGCCGCGGTGAGCGCCGGCGCCGCGCCGGGCGCCTTCGTTCGGCTTTGTCGTCATGCGCAGGATCGCCTGCCGGGCGCAGTGGAAGCTGCCGAAGACGTTGATCGCGAACATCCGCTGCAGCCGCTCCGGCCCGATCGCGTCGACGCGCGAGGCGAGGTCGACGACGCCGGCGTTGTTGACGAGGCCGCCCAGCGGCGGCAGCTCGCGGTCGACGGCGGCGAAGAGCGCCTCGACGTCGGCCGGCTCGGCGACGTCGCCCTGCAGCGCCAGCGCCCTGCCGCCGGCGCCTTCGATCGAGGCCACGACGGCGTCGGCGGCGGCGCGGTCGCGCGCGTAGTTGACGGCGACGGCCCAGCCCTGCCGCGCCGCCAGCAGGCAGGTCGCGGCGCCGATGCCTCGGCTGCCGCCGGTGACCAGCACGGTCCGCTGCGCGCCGCCGGCGGCGTGGTCTTCACTCGTCATCGTCGAGCCCTCGCGTGTCGATGTCGGAACCGCTCCGCTCCTTGGCCTTGCGGTCGAGGATCGCCTGCATCGGCGCCAGGCCCTGGACGAACTGCTCGACCGGGACCGGCGTCGCGGCGCGCAGCTGCGGCGGGAACAGGTGGTTCATGTAGAGCTCCTCGCCGGGCCGCCCGGTGCGCTGCACGTTGAACCAGATGGAGAGAGCCACGGCCGTGGCGAAGCCGGTCACCGTCACCGCGCGCATCAGCCCCTGGCGGCCGGGCTCGACGGCGAGCAGGTGGAAGTAGATCGCGGCGGCGACGGTGGCGTAGACGGCGACGAAGCTGAAGTCGGCGATCCACGGCCACGACAGCGAGAAGGCGAGCAGCGGCGGCAGCACCGAGAGGGTCAGCGTCACCAGGGTGGCGACGACGAACACGCGCACGTGCCAGGCGAAGTGACTCTGCCGGCTGAAGGTCTTCGAGAGCAGCGCCCAGAGGCCGCACCACATCGCGCCGGCCAGGATCGTCGTCAGCAGCACCGTGCCGGCGGTGCGCGCGAGCGTGTCGGGGTCGGTGTCGATCCAGGTGTTGAAGAGGACGGCGGCGAGGACGGCGAGCGCGAGCCCCACCGTCGGCAGCCAGTGATGCTCGCGGCCGACCGCCGCCGCCATGGCGAGCTCGGGCGCGAGCGCGTGGCCTGGCAGGCGCAGGCGGAGGTGGGTCCGGCCGATGTGCAGGTCGAGGTCGCGGCCGGTGTCGGCGACGCGCCTGGACGCTCCGCCGGCGACGCGCTCGCGTCCGACGGACAGGCCGTTGCGCGTCTCCCCGGCGGTGACGACGATCTCGCCCGCGCCCTCGCTGCCCTCGCCGACGATGTCGAGCGTCGCGTGGTGCGCGGCGACGTGCGGCTCGGTGAGCACGGCGTCGTTGTCGAGGGCGCGGCCGATCGAGAACGGCCAGCGCTCGACGCGCCACGCCTGGCGCACCATGCCGTCGCGGTCGACGGCCTCGAGCAAGGCGAGCGGCGCGTGCCGGGCTGCGACGGCCTCGCTCGCATGCCCGGCCTCGGCCGCCGCCGCGAGGGCGCGGTCGCCTACTTCACCCATCGGTACGCGTCGAGGTAGTGGCGGGCGAGGCGCTGCGCATTGGCGAAGCTCACGCCCTGGGCATCGAAGCGGCCCTGCACGCCGGCCTCGCCCTGGTCGAGGGTGGCGACGAGCACCGCCACGTCGTAGAGCTGCGGCAGCTTCTTGTACGCGCGCAGGCAGACGACGGCGCGCAGCGGCAGGCCGTCGCGGTCGATGAAGTCCTCGTTGCAGCGCGGCTTGGTCTGGTGCTGCGCCGGCAGCCGCGTGAAGCCTTCGTTGCGGAAGCTCTGCGAGTAGCGCGCGGCGAAGCGCAGCGGCCCGATCTTCGAGCCGTCGTAGCTCTCGTGCCGGAGGGAGATCGTTCCGGTGTTGAAGTCGCCGACGAAGATGCGCGTGTCCATGACGCAGTCCGAGCGCTCGAAGTCCATGCCGCCCGTGCGCGACGGCTCGCTCGAGCCCCAGCAGCGCATGAAGACGTCGGGCGGCACGGGCACGAGGTAGCGCGGATGGGTCGCCGCCTTCCAGCCCTGCTGGATGAAGCGCTCGGTCAGCAGCGCCTGGTGCTTCTGCAGCTGCTCGTCGACGATGGGGTACGCCGGCGCCGTCATCGGCGGGGCCTGGCGGCCGCTGGCGAGCAGGGCGGTCGCGAACGACGCCGGCACCAGGAAGCTCACCTGCTCGCCGTCGACGCGGCGGGCGACGTTGATGCCGACCACGCGCCCTTCGTCGTCGAGCGCGGGGCCGCCGCTCATGCCGCCGGAGAGCGCGCCGCCGAAGAAGATCTGCGGGTAGAAGCTGCGCCGCACCAGGCCGTTGTAGGTGCCCTGCGTCACGGCGAAGCCGACGTCGAGCGGGTTGCCCAGCGAGTAGATGCGCTCGCCCTGCGCGAGCGGCTGGTCGGCGGGACGAAACGGGAGCGCATCGAAGGCGCGGCCGGGGGCGTCGCCGGCCTTGAGCAGGGCGAGGTCGTGCAGGACGTCGATCTGCAGGATCTGCAGCGGCGCCTCGCGGCCATCGGCGGTGACGTAGAGCAGGTCGTGCCGCTCGGGCTTCAGCGCCGCGTCGCTGACGACGTGGAAGTTGGTGACGATGTGGCCTTCGCTCGTGACCAGGAAGCCCGAGCCCACGGAGGTCTGGCTGGCCCGGCCCTTCAGCACGGTGCGGATCTGCACCAGCTGCGATCGCGCCTGCTCGTAGATCTTGCGCGCCGAGAGCGACACCGGCGCCGCCGGCACGGCCGAGGCGGCAGGAAGCACCGGCGCGACGGCCTCTGGCGGTGCAGCGGCCGGCGTTGCGGTCGGCGGCCGCGTCTGTGCCGCGGCCGAGGCGGCGACGACCACCAGCAGCGCCTGTCCGGCCCGGCGCATCAGGCGAAATTTCATCGAGTCATTCTAAGGATCGACGAGGGAAGACCGGGGTGCCGGCGGCGGGGTGCCCGCTGATAAAGTCGCCCGTCCGCAGCCGCGGCCCACCCAGCGACAGCCCGGAGACGAACCCATGAAACGCCGCGCCATGATCCAGGCCGCCCTTGCCGGCGGCGCCGGTCTCGCGATGCCCGCGCTCGTGCGCGGGCAGGCGGTCGAAAAGCCGAAGCTGACGATTGCCGTCGGCGGCAAGAACCTGCTCTATTACCTGCCGCTCACGATCGCCGAGACGCGCGGCTACTTCAAGGAAGAAGGGCTCGACCTCACCATCGCCGACTTCGCCGGCGGCTCGCGCGCCCTGCAGGCGATGGTCGGCGGCAGCGCCGACGTCGTCTCCGGCGCCTTCGAGCACACCATCAACATGCAGGTCAAGGGCCAGCGCCTGCGCGCCTTCGCGCTGCAGGGCCGCGCGCCGCAGATCGTCCTCGGCATCAACCCGAAGACGATGCCCAACTTCAAGTCCGTCGCCGACCTGAAGGGCAAGAAGCTCGGCGTCACCGCGCCCGGCTCGTCGACCAACGTGCTGGCGAACTTCGTCATCGGCAAGGCCGGGCTGAAGCCGACCGACGTCTCCATCGTCGGCGTCGGCACCGGCAGCGGCGCGGTCGCGGCGATGCGCTCGGGGCAGATCGACGCCATCTCCAACCTCGACCCGGTGATCACGCTGCTGACGCGCTCGGGCGACCTGAAGATCGTCTCCGACACCCGCGTCGTCGCCGAGGCCGACCGCGTCTTCGGCGGTCCGATGCCGGCGGGATGCCTGTACACGCAGCAGACGTTCATCGACCGCAACCCGAACACGACGCAGGCCCTGGCCAACGCCATCGTGCGCGCCAACAAGTGGATCCAGGGCGCGGGCGCGGCCGACATCATCAAGGCCGTTCCGGAGAACTACCTGCTCGGCGACCGCGCGGTGTACATCGACGCCTTCCTCGCTGCGAAGGGCGCGCTGTCCCCGGACGGCCTGTTCCCCGAAGCCGGCCCCGACACCGCCCGCCGCGCGCTGGCCAGCGTCGACAAGGAGATCGCCGAGGCGAAGATCGATCTCGGTGCGATCTACACCAACGACTTCGTCAGGCGCGCGAACGCGAAGTACCCGAAGGGCTGAGCCTCAGCGCTCCGCCATGCCGGCCTGGTGCAGGCCGTCGTACAGGCGTGCCCGCTGCTCCCGGTAGCCGGCATGGGTCGAGGGCCGGAGCTCGTCGTAGCGCGCGACGGTCGCGGTCGGCCAGATCCTGAGGAACGCGGCCATGCCCTCGGCCGCCTCTCGCTGCCGGCCGGCGAGCGCGTCGAGTGCCGCCAGCACGCCGATCGCCCGGTGGTTGGAGGGCTTCGCGGCGACACCGCGGCGCGCCAGGTCGTACGCGCGCTCGTCCTCGCCGCGCATCAGGGCGGCTTCCGCGGCCAGCGTGTAGGCCTCGCTGACCCGTCGAGTGTCCCCGGCGCCGAGTTCGACGGCGCGATCGGCCAATGCCTGGACCTCGTCGGTGCGGCCGAGCATCAGCTTGGCCTGGGCGATGGCGACGTAGCCGTACGGGTAGCTCGGGACCAGCCGCGAAGCCTTCTCGAACGCCGGCAGCGCGAGGTCGCCTCGGCCGCGCAGGAGCTGCATGTTCCCCCAGAGCATCAGCGCGGTCGAGTCCTCGGGAGCGAGCTTGCGGGCCCGGTCGACGACCCGCTCGTGCTCGAGCACCTGGTCGGCGCCGACCTCGTTTCCCGGCTCGTTCCGCTCGGCCTGGTAGGTGGCCGCCAGGCCGTTCAGCGCGATCACCGACTCCGGATCCGCGCGCAAGGCCATCTGGAAGCGGCCGCGGGCACGGCGCACGTCGTCGAGCGAGGTGCGCCGGTCCATGTCCTTCCAGGCCATCAGGGTGAGGTCGGCCACGTCCTGCTGCTCGTCGGGCACCAGGGGCCGCGGATCGCTGCCCTTGCCGCCGCGGTTGCGCATCGCGTTCGACACGTGAAGGTCGACGTCGGCGTTCAGGCCGGCCTTGTCGCCCACGGCGGCTTCGTAGCGGCGGGCCCAGATCACCTCGCCCTTGCTCACGGCGACGAGCTGCACGTCCATGACGATGCGCTCGCCGCCGCCGAACGGTGCGACCCGGCCCGTCACGACGTGCGTCGCCTTGAGGTCCCTGGCGATCTGCGCCAGCGGCGGCGCCGAGCCGTCGTAGGCGGCCGTCGAAGCCCGTCCGAGGCCGCGCATGCCGATCCGCGTCGACAGCTGCGCCGTGATCGCCTCCGCCGCCGCCTCGGCGACGTCCCGCAGCACGGGCGGGCCGGCCTCGGCGACCAAGGGCATCACCGCGACCGTCGAGCGCGACGCGATGATGTCGTCGATGTCGACGCGTGTCGGCGACGGGCGCAAGGCGAGGAGGATCGCGCCCGCGAGAGCCACGAGCAGCATGGCCAGGGTCACCGAGCGCAAGCGCAACCACTCCGCCCCCGGGCGGGCACGGCTCTCGTTGGCGGCCGGTGGCGGACCCGCGACGGGCTCCGCCTCGTCGACTGACGCGGGCGCTTCCGGCTCCGGCCGGGCGAACACCGGCGCGACGACGGCCTCGAGCCGGTAGCCGCGCCGGGGCACCGTGCGGATCAGGTGCTGGCTGTGGTCGCCGAGAGCAGCGCGGAGCTCGCCCACGCACTGGACCAGCGAGTCGTCGGTGACGACCGTCGCCGGCCAGATCGAGCCGATGAGCTCGTCGCGGCTGAACAGACGGCCGGGTTCCGCCAGGAGCAGGCGCAGCAGGGCCTCCGCCTTGGGCCGCAGGGGAACCGGTGCGCCACCGGAACGCAGCAGCTCTCCACGCCGGAGGTCGAGCTCGAAGCCATCGAAGCGCCACGCCCGGACGGCGGCACCTGCATCGGCCGCGGAGCTGGCGTCCGAATCGGCCGGGATCGGCAAACCATCGGCGCTCTTTCGGTGAACGGTCATGGCGTTCCCCCTCGCTCTGCCTAGTGTCCGACTTTCGACCCGCGAGACTCGAACCGGGACCGGGTAACTACTGACACGCGATCCCCGCGACCCGGCGCGGCGATGGCCCAGGAGACCGAATGACCCACGCCACTCCCATGCATCTGGCTACCCTCGCCCTGGCGGGCGCCGGACTCCTCCTGCTGACCGCCTGCGGCGGCGGCGACGACGAACAGGCGACGCCGACGCGGGTGACGATCAGCGTCGTCGGACCCAACGCCGTGTCGCACTGGAACGAGATCGCCACGAACACCATCAACGTGCCGGCCTCGGCGACCGGAACGGCCGAGGAGCAGCGGCCGAACAGTGCCGTCGACCTCGCGACGGTCCAGGTCGCCGTCTACGACGCCGTCATGGGCATCGTCGGCACGCACCGGCCGTACGCCATCACGCCGGCGGCGGTCCCGGCGAGCGCTTCGCAGGAGGCTGCGGTGGCCTCGGCGGCCTACCGCGTGCTGCTCGGCCTCTTCCCCAGTCGCACGGCTCAGTACCAGGCGGCCTACGACAGCTACCTGGCCACCTTGCCCGACGGTGCTGCGAAGATGCAGGGGTTGGCCGTCGGAGCGGAGGCGGCGGCCGGCATCCTCGCCCTGCGCGCGAACGATGGACGCTCCGTCGTGTTGCCCGCGTTCGTTCCCGGCACGAACCCCGGCGAGTTCCGCGGCGTGAACCCCGTCGGGCGGCCGAATGCCTTCATCAAGCCCTTCGCCCTGACGAGCAACTCGCAGTTCCGCGCGCCCGGCCCGCCCGGCCTGACCAGCGCTGCGTATGCGGCCGACGTCAACGAGACCAAGGCGCTTGCCTCGTCGCTGAGCACCACGCGCACCGCCGACCAGACGGAACTGGCCCGCTTCAACACCGAGTCGCCGGGGACGCTGAACCCGCGCACCGCCCGCACCTTCGCGATGACCGGCCGCGGCATCGCCGAGAACGCGCGCCTGCTGGCCATGATCTGGGTGGCGCAGGCCGACGCCGGGAACGCCTGCTTCGACTCCAAGTACCACTACCTCTTCTGGCGGCCCTCGAGCGCGATCACGCTCGACGGCGACAACAACGCCGCGACGGTGGCCGACCCGGCCTGGACGCCGCACGTGAACACGCCCAATCACCCCGAGTACCCGACGGCGCACAGCTGCGTCACGACGGCCACGGCCGAGATCCTGCGCAACTTCTTCGGCACGCCCGAGATCACCTTCGACATCAACAGCACCGTCACGGGCACCACCCGGCGCTACACCTCGACGGATGCCTGGATCGAAGAGATCAAGACCTGCCGCATCGCGGGGGGCATGCACTTCCGCACCTCGACCGAACACGGGACCGAGCTCGGCCGCAGCGTCGCCGCGTGGGTCGTCGCCCACCACTTCCAGGCGCGTTGACGGTGGCGGAGGCGCTCGTCGATTAGGGGTCGAGCCGGCTCGCGGGAGCGCCGGCCGACCCTAAACTCGCCGCTTCCTTCGCGCCTGCCGCCTCGGGTGGCCATCCGACCACGTGGAGACCGTCAACCCGCCTGCGGGCTCCGCGCCGGCGCTGCAGCTCAACGGCATCGCCTGCACCTTCGTCGCCAAGGACGATCCGAGCCAGCGCTACACCGCCGTTCGCGACGTCTCCCTCACCGTGGGCGCGGGCGAGTTCGTGTCGGTCGTCGGGCCGACCGGCTGCGGCAAGAGCACGCTCCTCAACGTCGCCGCCGGGCTGCTCGCGCCGAGCGTCGGCGAGGTGCGCGTCTTCGGCGAGCTGCTCGCCGGCCTGAACCGGCGCGCCGGCTACATGTTCCAGACAGAGAGCCTGATGCCGTGGCGGACGGCGCTGCAGAACGTCACCGCCGGGCTCGAGTTCCGGGGCGCGGCCGATGCCGTCGAGCAGGCCGAGGCCTGGCTGCGCCGCGTCGGGCTGGGCGGCTTCGGCGACCGCTACCCGCACCAGCTCTCGGGCGGCATGCGAAAGCGTGTCAGCCTGGCGCAGACGCTGGTCCTCGACCCCGACATCATCCTGATGGACGAGCCGTTCTCGGCGCTCGACGTGCAGACGCGGCAGCTGATGGAGAACGAGCTGCTCGCCCTCTGGAGCGCGAAGAAGAAGGCGGTGGTCTTCATCACCCACGACCTCGACGAGGCGATCGCCCTGAGCGACCGCGTCGTCTGCCTGTCGGCCGGCCCGGCGGCGCACCCGATCGGCGAGTTCGCGATCGACCTCGAGCGGCCCCGCGACGTCGCCGAGGTGCGCGTCACGCCCCGCTTCGTCGAGCTGCACAAGGCGATCTGGGCGGTGCTGCGCGAGGAGGTGCTGAAGGGCTACCGGCAGCAACAGCAGATCGCCGCATGAGCGCCGGCCACTGCGTCCGCGCATGAAGTACCTGCGTCTGTGGCAGGCGAGCCTGCTGATCGCGGTGTTCGTCGTCTGGCACCTGCTGACCACGCCCGGGCTGCTGCCCACCTTCATGTTCGAGAACGATCGGCAGGCGGCGTTCTTCTTCGGCGAGCCGGTCAAGATCGCCAGCCGCATCTGGAACTGGTTCGTGGTCAACGCCGACATCTACCAGCACCTGTGGGTGACCCTGGTGGAGACGGCGCTCGCCTTCGCCATCGGCACCGTGCTGGGCCTCGTCTTCGGCCTGTGGCTGGCGCTGAGCCCGATGGCCGCGGCCATCGCCGACCCGTACATCAAGGCGCTGAACAGCATGCCGCGGGTGATCCTGGCGCCGATCTTCGCGGTCTGGTTCGGACTCGGCATCGCCAGCAAGGTGGCGCTCGGCGTGACGCTGGTCTTCTTCATCGTCTTCTTCAACGTCTACCAGGGCGTGAAGGAGGTCAGCCCGGTGATCCTGGCGAACGCGCGCATGCTCGGCGCCAACCGCAAGCAGCTGCTGCGCCACGTCTACCTGCCGAGCGCGACCAGCTGGGTCTTCAGCTCGCTGCACACCAGCGTCGGTCTGGCGTTCGTCGGCGCGGTCGTCGGCGAGTACCTCGGCTCGTCGCGCGGCGTCGGCTACCTGATTCTGCAGGCCGAAGGCGCCTTCGACATCAACACCGTGATGGCCGGGATCCTGGTGCTGACGGTGTTCGCGCTGGCGCTCGACTGGGCGGTCGGGCGGATCGAGAAGCGGCTCATGCGCTGGCAGCCGGCGGCCGGCGAGACCGAGAAGCTCTGAGCGTCGCGGCGTCTTGGCCGCGCCAGCCGAACGCTACTTCGACGTCGGCATCACGAATTCGGCGCCCTTCGGCGTCGACGCCGGCCAGCGCTGCATCACCGACTTCTGCCGGGTGTAGAAGCGAACGCCTTCCTCGCCGTAGGCGTGCATGTCGCCGAACATGCTGTTCTTCCAGCCGCCGAAGCCGTGCCAGGCCATCGGCACCGGGATCGGCACGTTGATGCCGACCATGCCGATCTGGATGTGCCGGGCGAACTCGCGCGCGACGTTGCCGTCGCTCGTGAAGCAGGCGACGCCGTTGCCGAACTCGTGCGCGTTGACGAGCTCGACGGCCTCGGCGAAGTCGTTCACGCGCACGCACGAGAGCACCGGGCCGAAGATCTCCTCGCGGTAGATCTTCATCGTCGGCCGGACGTGGTCGAACAGCGTGCCGCCGGTGAAGTAGCCCTGCTCGTGTCCCTGGACCTTCAGGCCGCGCCCGTCGGTGACGAGGGTCGCGCCCTCGGCGACGCCCGCTGCGATGTACGACTCGACCCGCTTCAGCGCCTCCTGGTTGATGAGCGGGCCCATCTCGGCGTCGAGCTCCATGCCGTTCTTGACGACGAGTCCCTTCGCCCGCTCGGCGAGCAGCGGGACGATGCGGTCGGCGACGTCGCCGACGAGCACGGCGACGCTGATCGCCATGCAGCGCTCGCCGGCCGAGCCGTACGCGGCGCCGACCAGCGCGTCGACGGCCTGGTCGAGGTTGGCGTCGGGCATCACGACCATGTGGTTCTTGGCGCCGCCGAGCGCCTGCACGCGCTTGCCGTGCTTCGCGCCCGTCTCGTAGATGTACTTCGCGATGGGCGTCGAGCCGACGAAGCTCACGGCGTTGACGCCCGGGTGGGCGAGCAGGGCGTCGACGGCGACCTTGTCCCCCTGCACGACGTTGAAGACGCCGTCCGGCAAGCCGGCCTGCTGCAGCAGCTCGGCCATGAACAGCGACGCCGAGGGGTCGCGCTCGCTCGGCTTCAGGATGAAGGTGTTGCCGCAGGCGATGGCGACGGGGTACATCCACATCGGCACCATGCACGGGAAGTTGAACGGCGTGATGCCGACGGCGACGCCGAGCGGCTGGCGCATGGTCCAGTTGTCGATGCCGGTCGAGACCTGCTCGGTGTAGTCGCCCTTCAGCAGCTGCGGGATGCCGCAGGCGAACTCGACGATGTCGATGCCGCGCGTCACCTCGCCCTGCGCGTCGGTGAAGACCTTGCCGTGCTCCGAGGTGATCATCGCCGCCAGCGTGTCGCGGTGCTGGTTCAGCAGGCCGAGGAAGGCGTTGAGGATGCGGGTGCGGCGCAGCGGCGGCGTGTCGGCCCAGGCCGGAAAGGCGGCGCGGGCGGCGGCGACGGCGGCATCGACGTCGTCGCCGCCGGCGAGCAGCACCTCGCGCGCAAGGGCGCCCGTCGCCGGGTTGTAGACGGCGCTGCGCCGCGTGCCGCTGCCCTTGACGGTGCGGCCGCCGATCCAATGGCCGACGTCGGTGGTGGTGGTGAAGGCTTCGGGTGCGCCCATGGTCGCGATTCCTCGTCAGCGCGGCCGGGCGGCCGCATGGCGCGAGTCTAGACAAGTCGCCGCTTGGGCTTGCTCGCGGCGCGGGGTTTCGCCGGCGGCGACGACGCTTGCGAGGCCGGCGCCAGCAGGACGGCCGCCGTGTGGCGGATCGACGCCTTCAGCTCGGCCCAGCCGGCGTCCTGCTGGATGTCGACGCCGCCGAAGATCCGGATCTTGCGGCTGCGCACGAGCAGGTACTGCACGCCCGAGATCAGCAGCAGCGTCAGCCCGCGCATCTCCGCGCGTCCGGCGAAGGCCGTGCCGCCGAGCAGCCGGCTCGCCTCCTCGCCCCAGTGCTCGCGCTCGCTCTCGAGGATCGCGGTCAGCGCGTTGCGCTCGACGACCTCGGCGGCCAGGATCTCGAGCGTCAGCGGCCGGGCCCGCAGCGCATCGATGAAATGCTCGAAGAAGCGGGCGTAGCGCTCGGCGAGCGGCAGGGCGAGAAAGCCCTCGGGGTCGTCGCCCAGCAGGTCGGCGGCTTGCGGCCAGAAGCGGCCGCTCGCGCCCCATTCGGCGAGCAGGTCCTCGAGCCCGCCGAAGTAGCGGTAGATCAGGACCTTGTCGACGGCCGCTTCCTTGGCGATGGCGTTGACGCCGAGGCCACCGAAGCCGTCGCGGGCGAGGACGACGCCGACGGCCGCCAGGATGCGCGCCTTGGTCGCGTCGCGATCGCGCCCGGGCCGCTCCCGCGGCGCAGCCGGCGTGGAGGCGGTCTTCGTCACGCCGCCATTCTCGGCCCCGGCTCAGCGCCGCACCACCGCCTCGACGCCGCGCCGCGGCGTGTGCGGCTGCGCGGCCGCGTAGCCGATGCGGCAGAACATCTGCAGCGGCTCGTCGCTGGCGGGCTTGCCGACCAGGAGCGTGTGCAGGCGGTCGTAGTGCGGCTTCATCTCGGCGAATTCCTGCAGCGCCTGGCTCATCGGATGGACCTGCAGGCCGAGCTCGGTCGCCTTCAGCTGCAGGCGCATGTAGGCGCGGCCGGCGCGCACCTCGCCGGCCCGCGGTCCGGCCGCCGCGTCGCCGGATGCGGCCGGCGTCGACAGCCAGACGAACCCCATCGCCGTCCGGCTGTGCCCCTCGAAGCGCGAGATCATCGTCTTGTACGCGGTGCTGCCGGGCGCCGGCGGCTGGTCGCGGCGGAAGGCGCCGACCGCGGAGGCTAGGCGAGGCATCAGGCCGTTGATGCTGATGCCGTCGCGATGGCGATCGATCTCGGCCGGGCCGACGCGCGTCAGGCGAATGCTTTCCATGACCGTGCGCGGCGTCTGCAGCTCGACCTGGGCCGATTCCCAGCAGATCGTCCGCAGCGCCTCGAGCTGCGCCGGGTCGACGGTGCCGCCGAAGCGGACCGCCGGATCGACGAGGGTGCTCGCCAGCGCCGGCAGCGTCGCGGGATCCACCGCGCGAGCGGTGTCGTAGTCGACCTTCGCGGTGTGCCGGCGCAGCAGCTGGGCGAAGAGCGCATCGCGCGGCGCCGCTGTCGCGCTCGGGCGCCACGTGACGCGCGCCACCGGCCGATCGTCGATCGACCGCGGACCGAACTCGCCGTCGGGGAACAGCTGGACCTGCGGCGCGAGGCCGCGCTCCTGCAGGGCCAGGACCAGCGCTTCGAGGAAGGTGCCCTGGCTGACGACGATCTGCCGGTGGTGCGGATCCGTCTGGGGCAGCAGCCGCTCGCGGTCGACCCGCAGGACGATGCTGTCGGCCTCGCGCAGGTCGGCGACCCACGGCTGCCGGTTGTGCGAGTTGGGCGCCAGGATCGCGTAGCCGAGGGCCCAGCGGCGCAGGTCGGTTTCCTGGACCGGGCCTTGCCAGGCGGCGACCGCGTCGCGCGGGTAGTCGGTCGAGCACGCCGCCAGCGGCCCGACCGCCCCCGCGATCACGCTGCCGCCGGCGATGCGGATGAAGTCGCGTCGCGTTGAAGGCTGGGTCATGTCGATTCCTTGAAGTCACCTTGGAGTGACAACGTTAGTCACCTTAAGGTGACTTGTCAAGCGACGCGGGCAGCGAGGCGCTCGCGGGGCGCTCAGGGCTATGCTCGACCGAGGGTCCGCGTCCGGACTCATGGAGACGCTGTCGATGCTGCGAGCCGAAGTCACCCCCGACACCCTGCACGCGCGCCAGGAAGGGACGCTGCCGGGCCGCTACGGCCTCCGCGTCACGCGGCTCGAAGAGGGGCGGCTCGATGCCGAGGTCGAGCTGCAGCCGTGGATGCTCGCGCCGAACGGCTTCCTGCACGCCGCCAGCGTGCTCCTCCTCGCCGACACGTCGTGCGGCTACGCCTGCGTCGCGCACCTGCCCGCAGGCGCGAAGAACTTCACCACCATCGAGCTGAAGAGCAACTTCCTCGGCACCACGCGCGAGGGCACCATCCGCACCGAGGCGAAGGCGGAGCACCTGGGCCGGACCACGCAGGTCTGGTCGGCGACGGTGTTCGGCCCCACCGGCAAGCCGCTGGCGCTCTTTCGCTGCACGCAGATGATCCTGAGCTGACGCTCCCGGCGCGCGACGCCGGAGCTCAGGGCGCGCGGGCCGGCGCCCCGAGGCCGGCCGAGATCCGGCGCACGGTGGCCAGCAGCGCCTGCCGCGACGCGGCGAGCGACACCTTGACGTCGCGCTGCTTCAAATAAGGCACGGTGAGGGCAGCGACGGCGCCCTCGCTGTGGTCGAACACCGGCGCGCAGAGGTCGGTGACGCCGCTCGCCGTGTCGCTCGGCGCGACGTAGATCCCGGCGCGCACGATCTCGGCCAGCTCGGCGCGCACCCCGGCCGCCGAGAGCCCCCGCGATCCGTTGGCGAGCAGCTCGGCGATGAGCTCCTCCTGCATGGCTGCCGGCTGGAAGGCGGAGAGGACGCGCGACGAGGCGCGGTCGGGCCGGAACGGGAAGTTGGCACCGAGCCGCACCGAGAAGCCCATCGGCTCCGGGCTGTCGACCTGGGCGACGACGAGGATGCGGCGCGAGAAATGGATCACCAGGTGGGCCGACTGCCGGCTCTGCTGGGCCAGCTCCTGCATCGCCGGCAGGGCGACGCTCAGCAGCCGCTTCAGGGGCGGGTGCTGGTGCGCCAGCTCGAACAGCCGCAGCGACAGCCGGTAGCCGCCGTCGTGGCGGGTGACGTAGCCGCGCCGCTCGAGGACGCTGAGCATGCGGAACAGCTCCGCCGTGGAGCGCGACAGGCGCTGCGCGATCGCCGCCTGCGACAGCCCGTCGGCCTCGCCCGCGAGGAGCTCGAGGATGTCGAGGCCCTTCTCGAGCGCCGGTGCGGTGTAGGCGGACTCGGCGGACGCGGAGGCGGGATTCGGCGTCTCGGCGCGCGAGCGGGCCGGCCTAGGGGAAACGACAGGGCGCACGCCCAAGTTTTACATGCGAAACTGGATTTCATCAATGAAGGAAGGGCCGATCTGCCCGGCCCCGAGCGCGATGGAGTCCTCGAACCGCTTGTCCGCAGCCCAGGTCGCGCGCTTTCGCGAGCGCGGCATCCTGCATCCGCTGCCGGCGCTTCGGGCCGACGAGGTGGAGGGCATCGAGCAGCGCTACCAGGCGCAGGCCGGCTTCATCAAGGGCCGCAACAACCAGAAGCCGCACCTGCTCTTCACCTGGCTCGACGCGCTGGTCCGCGATGCGCGCATCCTCGATCCGGTCGAGTCGCTGCTCGGGCCGGACCTGCTCTGCTGGGGCTCGCAGTTCTTCGCCAAGCCCGCCGGCGACGCCGCCTACGTGAGCTGGCACCAGGATGCGACTTACTGGGGCCTGTCCTCGCCCGACGTCGTCACCGCGTGGGTGGCGCTGACGCCGAGCACGCGCGAGTCGGGCTGCATGCAGGTCGTGCCGGGAACCCATCTCGCGCAGGTGCCGCACGAGGACCGCTTCGACGACGCCAACCTGCTGTCGCGCGGCCAGGAGGTGGCGGTGAAGGTCGACCCGGCGACCGTGGTCGACGTCGAGCTGCAGCCCGGCCAGATGTCGCTGCACCACGTCCTCCTCTTCCACGGCTCGGAGCCGAACCGGTCGGCCCGGCCGCGCATCGGCTTCGCCATCCGCTACGTGCCGACGCACGTGCGCCAGCTCTCGCCGATCCGCGACAGCGCGCTCCTCGTCCGCGGCAGCGACACCTTCGGCCACTTCGAGGCCGAGCGCTCGCCCGAGGCCGACCTGCACCCCGACGCCGTGGCGCGGCACGGCGCGGTCATCGACCGGCAGCTGCGCATCCTCTATGCCGGCGCGCAGGCGCGTGGCAAGCTCAACCCGAACCTCCAGGAGACCACACCATGAAAGCACTCAAGGCCGGCGTCGCCCTCGCCGCGCTCGTCGCGGCGACACTCGCCTCGGCGCAGGAGATCAGGATCCGCTTCGCGCATTCGCTCTCGGCGACCGAGCCGGCGCACCAGGCGGCCGAGTACTTCGCGAAGAACGTCGCCGCGCGCACCAACAACCGGGTCCAGATCCAGGTCTTCCCAGGTGAGCAGCTCGGCCCCGGCAAGGAAGTCAACGAGATGATCCGCCAGGGCGCGAACGTGATGAACATCACCGACCCGGGCTACCTCTCGGACTTCGTGCCCGACATCGGCGTCCTCAACGGGCCCTACCTCATCAAGGACCCGAAGGATTACGAGAAGCTGCTCGCCTCCGACTGGTACAAGGGCGTCGAGCAGAAGCTGCAGCAGGCCGGCTTCAAGCTGATCATGGCGAACGGCTTCTTCGGCCAGCGCCACATGATCGCCGACAAGCCCATCCGCAAGCCCGAGGACGCCGCCGGCCTGACCGTGCGCGTGCCGCCGAACACGATGTGGATCGAGACCTTCAAGGCCATGGGCGCGCGGCCGACGACGGTGCAGTGGGCCGAGGTCTACAACGCCCTGCAGCAGAACGTGGTCCAGGCGGCCGAGGCGCCGCTCGGCTCGCTCTGGGGCGTCAAGCTGCACGAGCAGCGCAAGTTCATCTCGATGACGGGCCACTTCACCGCCTTCGTCATGTGGCCGATCAACGCCGGCTACTTCGCCAAGCTGCCGGCCGACGTCCAGCAGGTGCTGCTCGAGGAGGGCAAGAAGGCCGGCGACTACATGACCAAGCTGACGCTCGACCAGCAGCAGGACTACATGAACAAGTTCAAGGCAGCCGGGGTCACCTTCGTGACCGACGTGGACATCCCGGCGTTCCAGAAGGCGACGACCAGCGTCTACAGCGCCTTCCCGAAGTGGACACCGGGCCTGCACGGGCAGGTCGTCAAGATCGTCCAGCGCTAGGCGCGGCACGCAATCGGGCGGCGACGCGACGATGGCCAGCGCCGGCGGAGGGTCGCTGCATCGCCCGATGCGTCGCCCCCTGCGCTGGTGGTTCGACCACGCCGAGGAGATCGTCGCCTCGGCCGCCCTCGTCGTCGTGGTCCTCGCCACCGGCTGGGGCGTGATCACCCGCTACATCACGGCGCAGCCGGCGGCCTGGGCCGGCGAGGTGTCGACGATCGGCTTCGCCTGGGTCGTCTTCCTGGGCGCCGTGGCCTGCATCAAGTACCGCCTGCACCCGGCGGTCGACGTGCCGCTCGGTCGCCTGCCAAGCGCACTGAGGCTGGTGATCGTGTGGACCAACCACGCGCTGCTGGTCGGCCTCTTCGTCTTCATGGCGATCTTCGGCACGCGCTTCGCGCTGGACGCCTGGAGCAGCCCGTCGCCGGTGCTGCGCGTGCCGATGACTGTCCTGTACGGGCCGGTCGCCGTCTCCTTCGCCCTCATGCTCGTCCGCTACCTGCAGTACGGCGTCCGGGGCCGCACGGTCGAGGCGCCGACGTGATCCAGGACTGGATCCCGGCGATCCTGATGTGCGTGCTGTTCGCCATCAACACGCCGATCGCCTTCGCCATCGCCCTCGCCGCGCTCTCGTTCTTCCTGCTCGACGGCTCGATCCCGCTCAACATCTTCGTGCAGAAGATGGTGACCGCGACCGACTCGTATCCGTTGCTGGCGATCCCGTTCTTCGTGCTCGCCGGCGCGATCATGAACGCCGCCGGCATCACGCGGAAGCTGCTCGGCCTCGCCGACGCGCTCGCCGGTCACCTCACCGGCGCGCTGGCGCAGATGTGCACGATCCTGGCGACGCTGCTCGGCGGCCTCACCGCATCGTCGAGCGCCGACGCGGCGATGCTCGCGAAGACGCTCGGCCCCGAGATGACGAAGGCCGGCTACTCGCCGGCGTTCGCAGCGGTGATCACCTCGTGCTCGTCGATCATCGCCTCCCTCATCCCGCCGTCGATCGGTCTCATCATCTACGGCTATATCTCCGACACCTCGGTGGGCCGGCTCTTCATCGGCGGCATCGTGCCCGGGCTGCTGCTCGCGACGGTGCTGATGCTCACGACCTACGTGATCTCGAAGCGGCGCGGCTACCTGCCCCTGCGGCGCGAGTTCGCCGGCATGGCGCCGCTCGGGCGCGCCTTCCTCGACGCGCTGTGGGCCCTGTCGATCCCAGTCTTCATCATCGTCGGCATCCGCTACGGCATCTTCACGCCCACGGAGGCGGGCGCCATCACCGTGCTCTATGCGGTGCTCGTCGGCATGTTCGCGTACCGGAGCCTCCGGCTGCGTGACCTGCCCCGTATCCTGCGCGAGACCTCGCTGGACACGGCGTCGGTGATGCTGATGATCTGCGCCGCCAGCGCCTTCGGCTTCTATCTCGCCTGGGAGCGCCTGCCGCCGAAGATGGCGGAATGGCTGGTGACGCTGACGAGCGACCCGACCGCGCTGCTTCTCCTGCTCAACGCCATGCTGATCGTGCTCGGCACGGCGATCGAAGGGACGTCGGCGCTCATCATCCTGACCCCGATCCTGATCCCGGTGATCGCCAAGCTCGGCATCGACCCGGTCCACTTCGGCATCGTGCTGGTCGCGAATTTGACGATCGCCGGCGTCACGCCGCCGGTCGGACAGATGATGTTCATCAGCTCGCAGGTGCTGAAGGTGCCGATGAACAAGTACACCGTCGAGGTGCTGCCCTTCCTCGGCGCGATGATGGGCGTGCTGCTGCTCCTGACGCTGTTCCCGCAGCTCACGACCTGGCTGCCGAACCTGATGTACGGCAAATGAAGGGAGCGCCGTGATGCGCTATCAGGCCGCGATCCTCGAGAGGACCGGTGCGCCGCTCGTGATCGGCGAGGCGACGCTCGGTGACCTCGCGCCCACCGACGTGCTGATCCGCAATCGCGCGAGCGGCCTCTGCCATACCGACCTGGAGGTGATCGACGGCAGCCTCGCCTACCCGCTGCCGATCGTCCTCGGCCACGAGGGCGCCGGGGTCGTCGAGGCGGTCGGCGCCGCGGTGACGCAGGTCCGGCCCGGCGACCACGTCGTCGCCTCGTGGAACCCGCACTGCGGCCACTGCTTCTACTGCGAGCGCGACCTGCCCATCCTGTGCGAGCCCTTCACCCGGCATCAGCCGCAGGGCCGGATGCTCGACGGCGCCTCGCGGCTGTCCTGGCGCGGCGCGACGCTGCACCACTTCTCGGTGGTCTCGTCGCACGCGGCGTACTCGGTCGTTCCCGAGTCGGGGGCGATCGTGGTGCCGAAGGAGATCCCGTTCGATCGCGCCTGCCTCATCGGCTGCGGCGTGATGACCGGCGTCGGCGCGGTGTGCCGGCTGGCGAAGGTCGCGCCGGGCAGCCACGTCGTCGTCGTCGGCTGCGGCGCCGTCGGCCTCAATGCGATCCAGGCCGCGGTGCTGATGCAGGCGGCCACCGTGATCGCCATCGATCGCGATGCGGCGAAGCTCGCCATGGCGCAGCGCTTCGGCGCGACCCATGCGCTGCCGAGCGACGAGGACACGATCGCGGCGGTGAAGGCGCTCACCGACGGCCGCGGCAGCGACTACGTCTTCGAAGCTGCCGGCGCCGAGGCCACCCTGCAGCTCGCCCTGGAGGTGACGCGCCCGGGCGGTCACCTCGTGATCCTCGGCAAGACCGACGTGCAGAAGAAGGTGAGCCTGCGCTTCGGCTCGCTCATGGGCGAAAAGCGCATCGTCCGCTCGAGCTACGGCGGCGCCCGGCCACGCCGCGACTTCCCCTGGCTGGCGCAGCTCTATCTCGAGGGCAAGCTCGAGCTCGACGCGCTCATCACCCGGCGCCTGCCGCTGGCGCAGATCAACGAGGGCTTCGACGCCATGCGCCGCGGCGAAGGCGTGCGCACGGTCGTGGTCTTCGAATGAGCGAGCGGTGCCGCTCGGCCGGTGCCGCCGCTCGTCTGGAGCCTTGAGGCCATGGCCGTCCATCCGCCGCTGCAGCCCGGCTGGATCGACCGGCCGCACCGCCGCCACGAGATCGGCGACCTGCCGCTCGAATCGGGCAAGACGCTGCGCGACACCTTCGTCAGCTATGTCGTGCACGGCGACGAGTCGCGGCTGCGCGAGGCGCCGGTCCTGCTCACGACCGCCATCGGCAGCACCCACCACCGCCTCGATTTCCTGATCGGCGAGGGGCTGGCCTTCGATCCGGCGCGCCGCTGCATCGTCGTCGTCGATGCGCTCGGCAACGGGCTGTCCTCGTCCCCGTCGAACAGCGCCACGCAGAGCGGCGCCGACTTCCCGCGCATTGCCGTTCGCGACATGGTCGAGTCGCAGCGGCGCCTGATCGACGACCTCGGCATCGGCCGCCTGGCGGCGGTTGGCGGCGCCTCCATGGGCGGCATGCAGGCCCTGCAGTGGGCGGTGAGCCATCCTCAGCGCATGGACCGGGTCGTGGCGATGACGCCGATGGCGCGCACCGCACGCTGGTCGCAGCTGATGAACGAGATGTCGCGACGCGCCCTGTTCGTCGATGCCGCGTGCCGCGTGCCGCGGCCGCGCGCCGAGGCGATGCGGCTGTGGCTGCCGCTGACCCAGCTCCTCATGCCGCGCACGCCGCGCGCGCTCGAGGCTTTCGATACCCGCCAGGCGATGCTCGACTGGCTCGCCGACGCCGAGGCGCGTGCCGAGCGCGAGGGTGCCGATCCGTTCGACTGGGCCTGCCAGACGCGGGCCTACGACGGCCACGACGTCGGCGTGTCCCGTGCTTCGACGAGAGGCGCGAGGGAAGCTGACGCTGCGCCTGCCGCCGACCCGGCCGACGCGACCCGGCGCGCGCTCGTAAGCATCGCCGCCGAGGTGCTCGTCCTCGCGCCGGCGCTCGACCTCTACAACCCCGCTGAGGCAGCGCGCGAGCTGGCCCACGACATCCCGCGCGCGCGCTTCGTCGCGCTGCCCGGCGACGAGGGGCATCGCGCCGCCAGCGGCACCGCGGCCGAGCCCACTGTCGTCCTGCAGGAGACGATCCGCGCCTTCCTCGCTTGAGGCGTCCTGCCCTGAGAATGGGGCCATGCCCTCCCGACCGCACGGACCGCCGCGGCGCGCGCCGCGGCCTGCGCCCGCCGCCGCGCCGGTCGGCCCGCTCGACGACGCCGAGCTCGACACGCTCCAGGCCCGGCTCGACGCGGTGCCGGCGCCGCTCGAGCCGCTCGACCTGGCGATGGTCGACGGGCTGCTCTGTGCCGTCCTGGTCCAGCCGGCGCCGCCCCCGCCCGAGCGCTGGCTGCCCTTCGTGACCGACATCGACGGCCGACCGCTCCCGAAGGGCTTCGATGCCGCGCCGCTGCATGCGCTGGTGCTCCGCCGCCACGCCGAGCTCGCCGCTGCGATCGCCGAGCGGCGCTGGTTCGACCCCTGGGTGTTGGAGGTCGAATCCGGCGACGAGGACGAGTGGAGCGAGGAAGAGGCGGTGCACGCCGCCGTCTACCCGTGGGTCGCGGGCTTCGCCACCGGCTTCGAGACCTTCCCCGGCCTGGCCCAAGCCGCCGACGAGGAGGACCTCCTCGAGCCGCTGGCGCTGCTCTATCGCCATCTCGACGCCGACGACATCGAGGACGATGCCGCCTTGCGCGTGGCGATCGACGCCGAGGAGCCGGCCGCCGACCTGGCCGACGCCGTCGAGGGTCTCGTCCGCGCGACGCTGTTGCTTGCCGACCTCGCGGCCCCCGACGCAGCGCCTCCCGCGACGCGACCGCCGCGTCGACCCTCGCGCCGGTAGACCGCTCCCGGTCGACGACCGGACGGCTGACGGCTCGACCGTCCCGTCGGACCCGCTCGCCCGGTGGGTCGGGCGCTAGATCGTCAGCGGGTCGACGTCGACCGCCCAGCGCAGGATGCGCTGCTCGGCACCGGTGCGCGACGCGCGCAGGGCGTCCAGCTGCGGCAGCCAGGCGCGGAGCATCGCCTGCAGGCCGGGCCGCGACGCCGACTCGACGAGCATCTGCATCCGCTCGACGTCCGCGACCCGGGCGACGCTGACCGGCACGGGGGCGTAGATCACCACCTCGGCCCTCTCCGGGAGCGCGCGCGCCGCTTCATCCGCCGCCGCCAGGAAGTCGCGCGCCGCCGCGGCCGTCCCGGCTTCAGCACGCAGCAGCGCCAGGTGCGAGTAGGGCGGCAAGCCCGCGTGCTCGCGCTCTTTCAGCTGGGCGGCGGCGAAGGCGCCGTAGTCGTGGCGGGCGAGCGCCATGTAGAGCGGATGGTTCGGGTGCCGCGTCTGGATCCACATCTCGCTCGGCAACCCGGTCGCGGCATCGCGGCCGGCGCGGCCCGCGGCCTGCATCAGCAGCGCGAACAGCCGTTCCGGGGCCCGGAAGTCGCTGCTGAAGAGCGAGGTGTCGGGGTTGACGGCGGCGACCAGGCTGATGCGGCGGAAGTCGTGCCCCTTGGCCACCATCTGCGTGCCGACGAGGATGTCGACCTCGCCGGCGTGGACGGCACCGAGCTGCGCCTCGAGCGAGCCTTTGCGCCGGGTGCTGTCGGCGTCGATGCGGGCGATGCGCGCGTCGGGGAGAAGCTCCCCGAGCTGTTCCTCGAGCCGCTCGGTGCCGCGTCCGACCGGCGCGATGTCGGGATTGCCGCAGTCCGGGCAGGCGCGCGGCACCCGTTCACCCAGGCCGCAGTGGTGGCAGCGGAGGCTGCGGTCCTGCTTGTGGAAGACGCGCCAGGCGCTGCAGTGCGGGCAGCTGCTCATCCAGGCGCATTCGCCGCATTGCAGGACGGGAGCGTAGCCGCGACGGTTGAGGAACAGCAGGCTCTGCTCGCCGCGCTCGACGCGCTGGCGCAGGGCGGCGACGAGCTGCGGCGCCAGCCCGGGCGCGGTGCCGGGCTGGGGCGCGGCGCGTAGGCCTTCGTTGGCGCGCGGCAGGCTCCCCATGTCGACGACGCGCAGCGTCGGCCAGGCCGCGCCGCCGATGCGCGTCGGCAGGGTCAGCCGAAGGTAGCGGCCGCTCTCGGCGCTGCGCCAGCTCTCGAGCGACGGCGTCGCCGAGCCGAGCAGGACCGGCACGCTCTCGTGGTGGCCGCGCCAGACGGCGAGGTCGCGCGCGGAGTAGCGGGCGCCCTCCTGCTGCTTGTACGAGGGGTCGTGCTCCTCGTCGACGACGACGAGGCCGAGGCGCGGCAGCGACGCGAACACCGCCAGCCGGGTGCCGAGGACGAGGTCGGCGAGGCCGAGATGGGCGGCGAGCCAGCTGCGCAGCCGCTGCGCCGGCGTCAGGCCGCTGTGCAGGGCGACGATCCGCCGCCCGGCGAAGCGCGCCGTGAAGCGCGCCACCAGCTGCGGCGTCAGGTTGATCTCGGGGACGAGCACGAGCGCCTGCTTGCCGCCGCCGAGGACCGCTTCCGCCGCGCGCAGGTAGACCTCGGTCTTGCCGCTGCCGGTCACCCCGTGCAGCAGCACGGTGCCGGGCCCCGCCTGCGTGCCGGCGGCGGCGATGGCATCGATCGCCGCGGCCTGGTCGCCGGTCAGCGCCGGCAACGGCTCCGTCGTCGCCGCGGCGCCGGCCGGCGCCGGCAGGCGCTTGTAGAGGCGGCGCACGCGGTCGGCGACGCCCTGGCTGTCGAGACGACGCAGCTCCGGCGGCAGGACGGACAGGGCGAGCTCGCCGATGCTGCGCTGGTAGTAGGCGGCGGCGAAGTCGGCCAGCGCGCGCCAGGCGGCCGAAAGCGGCGGCAGCGCGTCGCACGCGCCGGCGATGTCGCGCAGCTCACGTCCCGCTCCGGCGTCGCTGCCCCCCTCCCAGACCAGCCCTGCCACTTCGCGCCGGCCGAGGGGGACGCGGACCAGCGTTCCCGGGGCGAGCAGGTGCTGACTTCGGTAGCTGAGCGCGCCCTCCAGCCCGGCGTGGCGGGGCGCATCGACGGCCACGAGCACTGGGAACCCGACGGCGTCGCCAGCCTCGTCCGAGAGGCTCACGCGGACCTCAGCGCGAGTTCAGAAAAACCCTGTAAGTCGATGATTTGGGCTCGTTTTTGTGATTCTCCACTGCTCCTGTGGACAACTTTGTGGGTAAACCCCCCGGGGCGTCCGCAAACGCTTGCTGCATCTACGTTGCAGACACCTTGCCTGCTTTCGCGGCAGCGATCGACTTCCAATGAAATCAACGACTTAGGCGAGCCGGCAAAACCCGCCTTGATGCGGCGCAACAGCGCCGTCCGCGTTTGTGACGAACCAGTGAAGTGGGGATAAGTCAAGCCCTGAGTGCTCACTCACGCCTAAAAGTCCGCACAGGATCGGCTTCGTGATTTTCGTCACGCGGCGGCCGCTTCGTGGTAGGCCGGAGAAAGCTCGTGGACCGCCTCGACCAGCGTTTCGACGGCCGCCGGCGGGGTGTGCTGGCTGATGCCGTGGCCGAGATTGAACACATGGCCGCTGCCGGGAACGGCCGCCTGCATCGGCCCGAAACTGGCCAAGGACGCAGCCACCTCCGCGCGGATCGCCTCCGGGCCGGCGAACAGGACGTTCGGGTCGAGGTTGCCCTGCACCGCGACGCCGGCGCCGACCCGCGCCCGGGCCAGCCCCAGGTTCACGGTCCAGTCGACGCCGACCACGTCGGCGCCCAGCCCGGCGATCGCCTCGAGCCACGGTCCGCCGCCCTTGGTGAAGACGATGCACGGCACGCGCCGGCCCTCGGCCTCGCGCGTCAGCCGAGCCAGGACGCGCTTGGTGTAAGCCAGGCTGAAGGCCTGGAAGGCACCGTCGGCCAGGACGCCGCCCCAGCTGTCGAAGACCATCACCGCCTGCGCGCCGGCATCGATCTGGGCATTCAGGTACTCCGCGACGGCGTCGGCGTTGATCGTGAGGATGCGGTGCAGCAGGTCGGGCCGCGCGTAGAGCATCGTCTTGACCAGCCGGTAGTCGGACGAGCCCGCGCCTTCGACCATGTAGCAGGCGAGGGTCCACGGGCTGCCGGCGAAGCCGATCAGCGGGACGCGCCCGTCGAGGGCGCGCCGGATCGAGGCGACGGCGTCGAACACGTAGCGGAGCCTGGCCATGTCGGGCACCGCGAGCGAGTCGACCGCCGCCTCGTCGCGCACCGGCCGCTCGAAGCGCGGACCCTCGCCTTCGGCGAAGCCGAGGCCGAGGCCCATCGCGTCGGGAACGGTGAGGATGTCGCTGAACAGGATCGCGGCATCGAGGCGGAAGCGCTCGAGCGGCTGCAGCGTCACCTCGGTGGCGTAGGCGGGGTTCGTGGCCAGGCCCATGAAGCTGCCGGCGCGGGCGCGAGTGGCCTTGTACTCGGGCAGGTAGCGACCCGCCTGGCGCATCAGCCAGACCGGCGTGTAGGCGGTCGGCTGCGACAGGCAGGCGCGCAAGAAGGTGTCGTTCCGGAGGGCTGCGGGCATGCCGCGATTGTCGTCGGCGGCGCCCATAATCGTCGCGCGCATCCTCGCAGCGGAGCCCCCCATGCTTGCCAACGACGTCCTGCACACGGTGGGCAACACGCCGCACATCCGCATCAACCGCCTGTTCGGGACGACCCACAACGTCTACGTCAAGAGCGAGCGCGCCAACCCGGGCGGCTCGATCAAGGACCGCATCGCGGTGTCGATGGTCGAGGCGGCCGAGTCGGCCGGCGCGCTGAAGCCGGGCTCGACGATCGTCGAGCCGACCTCGGGCAACACGGGGGTCGGGCTGGCGATGGTCGCGGCGGTGAAGGGCTACAAGCTCGTCCTCGTCATGCCCGACAGCATGAGCGTCGAGCGGCGCCGCCTGATGCTCGCTTACGGCGCGACCTTCGTCCTCACGCCGCGCGAGAAGGGCATGAACGGCTCGATCGCCAAGGCGCAGGAGATCGTCGCCGACACGCCGGGCGCCTGGATGCCGCAGCAGTTCGACAACGCCGCCAACATCGACATCCACGTCCGCACGACGGCGCAGGAGATCGCGGCCGACTTCCCGAGCGGGATCGAGGCGCTGATCACCGGCGTCGGCACCGGCGGCCACATCACCGGCTGCGCCCAGGTGCTGAAGAAGATGTGGCCGAAGCTGAAGGTCTACGCGGTCGAGCCGGCGGCGTCGCCGGTGATCAGCGGCGGCAAGCCGAGCCCGCACCCGATCCAGGGCATCGGCGCCGGCTTCATCCCGAAGAACCTGCACGCCGACCTGCTCGACGGCGTGATCCAGGTCGAGGCCGACGCGGCGCGCGAGATGGCCCGCCGCTCGGCCCGCGAGGAAGGCCTGCTCGTCGGCATCTCGTCGGGCGCGACGCTGGCGGCGATCGCCCAGAAGCTGCCCGAGATCCCGCCGGGAACGACGATTCTCGGCTTCAACTACGACACCGGCGAGCGCTATCTGTCCATCGAAGGCTTCCTGCCGACGGAATGAAGCCCAAGGTCCTGATCGTCGAGGACGAGCCCGGCATCGCCGACACCCTGCAGTACGCGCTGCGCACCGAGGGCTTCGAGCCGGCGTGGTGCGCCACCGGCGAGGCGGCCCTCGCGCATGCCCGCAGCGACCCGCCGGCGCTCGTCATCCTCGACGTCGGCCTGCCCGATGCCAGCGGCTTCGAGATCTTCAAGCGCCTGCGCGCGACGAGCGACGTGCCGGTGGTCTTCCTCACCGCGCGCAGCGACGAGATCGACCGTGTCGTCGGCCTCGAGCTCGGCGCCGACGACTACGTCGCCAAGCCGTTCTCGCCGCGCGAGCTGGTGGCGCGGGTGCGCGGCGTCCTGCGGCGAACGGCGCGTGCTGCCGGTCCGGGCGACGTCGCCGCGCCGACCCCGCCGGGCACGCCTGCGGACGTCTGGCCAGGCGCAGGCGGCGCGGCCAGATCGCAGACACCGACACCGATAGCGACACCGACACCGACGCCGACATCGCCGATCGACGTCGACGAAGGCCGCATGCGCATCCGCTACTACGGCCGGCCGCTCGAGCTCTCGCGCTACGAGTTCGGGCTGCTCAGGACGCTGGCGTCGCGCCCGGGCCACGTGTTCTCGCGCGACGCGCTGCTCGAGCGGGTGTGGGGCAACGACACGGAAAGCATGGACCGCACCGTCGACGCCCACGTGAAGACGCTGCGCGCCAAGATGAAGGCGATCGCGCCGCAGCAGGAGCCCATCCGCACCCTGCGCGGCAGCGGCTACGCGCTCGCCGAGGACCTGCCGCCGACGCCTTCGTGAACGATGCAAGGCCACGGCGGGGCGCCGGGCCGCTCCCAAGCCCGGCCGCGCCCCCTCGGGGGGCAGCGCCGCGACGACCGTCGCAAGCGAGGGGGCTTCATTGACGAAGCGCACCCGCATCTTCATTGGCATCCTCGTCGCGTACGCGCTCGGGGTCGCCTTCCTGATGTACCGCCAGCTCGGCGACATCGATCCGCGCTACCGCGAGTCGGCCGAGGACTCGCTCGTCGACACGGCCCAGCTCATGGCGTCGCTGATCGAGCAGTCGTCCGCCGACGGCACGCTGCGCGTCGACGCGCTCGCGCCGGTCTTCCGCTCGCTGCAGGCGCGCCGCTTCAGCGCCGACATCTACGGCATCGAGAAGACGCGCGTCGAGCTGCGCATGACGGTGGTCGACCGGCAGGGGATCGTCGTCTTCGACTCGCGCGGCGCCGAGGTCGGCGCCGACCATTCGCGCTGGCACGACGTCTTCCGCGCCCTGCGCGGCGAGTACGGCGCGCGGACGACGCGCGACGACGAGAAGGATCCACGCAGCGCCGTGATGTACGTGGCCGCGCCGATCCGCGACCTCTCGGCTCCGGGCGGCGACGAGCTGATCGGCGTCGTCAGCGTCGGCAAGCCGGTGCAGAGCTTCGGCCAGTTCGTCGAGGCGGCGCGGCAGAAGACGCTGCAGCTCGGCGCCACCTCCGTCGTCGCCGTGCTGCTGCTCGTCGTGATCCTGTCGGTGTGGCTGGTGCGGCCGTTCGGCGTCATCGCCGACTACGTGCGCTACGTTCGCCACCAGCGCTCGTTCAGCCTGCCTCGCCTCGGCCGCCGCGCCGTCGGGGCGCTCGGCGCCGCCTACGACGAGATGCGCGACGCGCTGGCCGGCCGCAACTACGTGGCCGACTACGTGCAGACGATGACGCACGAGGTGAAGGGGCCCTTGTCGGCGATCCGCGGTGCCGCCGAGCTGCTGCAGGAGCCGATGGCCGACGCGGACCGGATCCGCTTCGTCGCCAACATCGCGCGCGAGACGCAGCGCATCCAGGAGCTGGTCGACCGCATGATGGAGCTGACCGCGCTGGAATCCAGGAAGAGCCTCGACCAGGCCGTGCCCGTGCCGCTGCGCTCGGTGGTCGGCGACGTCGCCGCCGGTGCCGCGGCGACGGCGCGGGCGCGTGGCCTCGAGCTCGTGGTCGAGCCCGGCGAGGCCGAGCCGATGGTCGAAGGCGACGCCTTCCTGCTGCAGCGCGCCGTGGCCAACCTGGTCGACAACGCGCTCGACTTCTCGCCGGCCGGCGGCACCGTGACGATCGCTGTCGTCGCGCGGGCCCGCAGCTGCGACGTCGTCGTCACCGATCAGGGCCCCGGCATCCCGGAGTTCGCCGAAGGCAAGGTGTTCGAGAAGTTCTACTCGCTCGCTCGTCCGGCGACGGCGAAGAAGAGCACCGGCTTGGGCCTGTCGTTCGTGCGGGAGATCGCCGAGCTGCATCGCGGCCGCATCACGCTGAAGAACGCGCCGGGCGGCGGTGCCGTGGCGACGCTGTCGCTGCCGCGTGCGGCCGACGCTTCCGCCTGAGCCGCTTCAGCGCATCGCGGCAGCGGCGACCGCCGGCGCCGCCTGCGGCGCCCGCTGCGGCGCGAAGGCGATGACGTGGTCGAGCTCGAGGCGGATGCCGATCGGCTCGTCGATGGTGTGGTTGTGGTGCGAGGGCACGAGCGCGAGCACGGTCGCGCCGCTGGCGAGCTGCAGCGTGTAGAGGATCTCGGCGCCGCGGAAGGCCTTGGCCCGGACCATCGCCTTGACCGGGCTGCTGTCGTCGTGGATCACGTCGTCGGGACGCAGGAGCACGTCGATCCGGTCGCCGGGCGCACAAGGCGTGCCGCTGCCGGCGAGGCGGATCGGCTCGCGGCAGGGCACCTCGGCGATCTCGAGGCCGAGCCGCTGCGGTGCCAGCACGGTGGCGTCGACGAGCACGCCCTGGCCGATGAAGTCGGCGACGAAGCGGTTCGACGGCCGGTGGTACAGGTTGTAGGCCGAGTCGATCTGCTGGATCCGTCCTTCGTTCATCACGGCGATGCGGTCGGCCATCGCGAAGGCCTCGTTCTGGTCGTGCGTGACGAAGACGGCGGTCGTGCCGGCGGCCTTCAGGATCGCGCGGACGTCGGCGGCGAGCTCCTCGCGCAGGCCGGCGTCGAGGCTCGAGAACGGCTCGTCGAGCAGGAGCAGCCGCGGCGCCGGCGCCAGCGCGCGGGCCAGCGCGACCCGCTGCTGCTGTCCGCCCGAAAGCTCGTGCGGCAGCCGGTCGCCAGCCCACTCGAGGCCGACCGCCGCCAGCATCTCGGCGACCCGCTTGCCGGCCCGGCTGCGATCGGCGATGCCGAAGGCGACGTTGCGCGCGACCGTGAGATGCGGGAACAGCGCCAGGTCCTGGAACACCATGCCGATGCGGCGCCGCTCGGGCGGCACGTGGCGGCCGCCGGCACGGCTGACGACGCTGCCGTCAATCGAGATCGTGCCGGCGGTGACGCGCTCGAAGCCGGCGATGCATCTGAGGGCCGTCGTCTTGCCGCAGCCCGAGGGGCCGAGCAGGCAGCAGACCTCGCCGCTGGCAAGGGCGAGGTCGAGGTCCGCGAAGGTGGTCGACGCGCCGTAGCGATGCGCCACGCCGAGCAGGCTCAGGACCGGCAGGAAGGCCTTCGCCGGCGCATCGACGAAGGGTGCAGAGGTCACGGCGGACATCGAGCCGACCTTACACTGCCGCCATGCTGCGCGTCGCGCTCGCGCTCATCACGATGCTGGCTGCGGCGCTGGTGGCCGTGCCGGTTCTCTCGGTCGGCGCGAATGTCTTCGCCGGCGGCACCGGCGGCACCTGGTCGCACCTCGCCGCGACCGTCCTCCCCGACTACATCGTCGCCACGATCGCGCTGTGCATCGGCGTCGGCATCGGCAGCGTCATGCTCGGCGTCGGCAGCGCCTGGCTGGTGACGCATCTCGACTTTCCGCTGCGGCGAAGCTTCGAGTGGGCGCTCGTCCTGCCGCTCGCCATGCCGGCCTACGTGATGGCCTACGCCTATGCCGACGTCCTGCAGTTCGCCGGCCCGCTGCAGACGGCGCTGCGCGAGGCGATGGGCTGGCGGCGGGGCGACTACTGGTTCCCGGACGTGCGCAGCGTCGGCGGCGCGGTGGTGATGCTCGCCTGCGTCCTCTACCCGTACGTCTACCTGCTCGTGCGCATCGCGTTCCTGGAGCGCGGCGCGGCCTTGCTCGACGCCGGCCGGGCGCTCGGCCTGACGCCGTGGCAGAGCTTCCTGCGCGTCTCGCTGCCGATGGCGCGGCCGGCCATCGCGGCCGGCGCCGCGCTGGCCCTCATGGAGACGCTCGCCGACTACGGGACGGTGTCGTACTTCGGCGTGCAGACCTTCACCACCGGCATCTACCACGCCTGGTTCTCGCTCGGCGACCGCACCGCGGCCGCGCAGCTGTCGACGGCGCTGCTCGTCTTCGTGCTCACGGTGCTCGCCGTCGAGCGGATCTCGCGCGGCCGGGCCCGCTTCGCGCCGGCCGGCTCGACGCGCGTGCCGCCGCCCGGCATCCGCCTGGGCGGCTGGCGGGCCGCGCTGGCGATCGCCGGCTGCGCCGTGCCCTTCGCGCTCGGCTTCGTCATCCCGTGCGCGATCCTGCTGCGCCTGGCGCTCGCGACCGGCGACGCCGAGTTCGGGCCGCGCTTCGTCGAGCTGGCGCGCAACAGCTTCGTGCTCGCCGCCATGACCGCCGCCGTCGCCTGCCTGCTCGCGCTGGCGCTCGCCTATGCCCGCCGCATCGACCCGCGGCCGGCGACGCGCGCCGGCCACTGGCTCGCGGGCATGGGTTACGCGATCCCGGGCTCGGTGATCGCGGTCGGCCTGCTGATCCCGCTCGCCCGCCTCGACAACGCCATCGCCGGCTGGCTGCGCGCGAGCTTCGGCTGGCAGACGGGCCTGCTGATCACCGGCGGCCTGGCGGCCCTGGTCTATGCCTGCGTCGTCCGCTTCATGGCGACCGCCCTGCAGACCACGGACTCCGCGCTCGCCCGCATCACGCCGCACATGGACGACGCGGCGCGCAGCCTCGGCCTGGCCCCGGTGCAGACGCTGCTCCGCGTCCACGTGCCGCTGCTGCGGCGCGGGCTGCTCACGGCGGCGCTGCTGGTCTTCATCGACGTCATGAAGGAGCTGCCGGCGACGCTCGTCATGCGGCCGTTCAACTTCGACACGCTGGCGACGCAGGTCTATCGGCTGGCCAGCGACGAGCGCCTGGCCGAAGCGGCGACGGCGTCGATCGCGATCGTCGTCGTCGGGCTGCTGCCGCTGCTCCTGCTGAGCCGGCAGATCGCGGCCGAGCGCCGCTGAGCCGGCGCACGACGCGCCGGCCCGGGCGACGGTCAGCGCCAGCCGGCGCGGTCGAAGACCTTCTGCGCGGTGGCGGTCTGCGGTGCCCATGTCGAGATCGGCAGCGTGTCGGCCTTGAAGCCGCCCAGCGCTTCGAGCGCCGGGTTGCCGACCTTGGCGGTCGAGACCACCGGCCACTCGTTGTTGCCGTCGGCGAAGTAGACCTGCGCCGCATCGCTCGCCAGGTACTCGAGGAAGCGGATGGCGTTGGCGCGGTTCGGCGCGGTCTTGATCACGCCGGCGCCCGACACGTTGACGTGCGTGCCCCAGCTCTTCTGGTTCGGCCAGACGACGCCGAGCGCGTTCATCGCCTTCACGTCCTCCGGCGCGGTCGAACGCATCATGCGCGCGACGTAGTAGCTGTTGGACAGGGCGACGCCGCACTCGCCGGCGGCGACGGCGCGCAGCTGGTCGGTGTCGCCGCCCTTCGGCGCGCGCGCGAAGTTGGCGACGACGCCGCGGGCCCACTGCTCGGTCTTCGCCTCGCCGTCGTGGGCGATGAGGGCTGCGCCGAGCGAGAGGTTGTACGGATGCATGCCGGAGCGGACGCAGACCTGCGACTTCAGGCGCGGTGCCGCGAGGTCGGCGTAGTTCTGCACCCACTCCGGGTTGATCGCCGCCTTGTTGTAGACGATGACGCGGGCGCGGGTCGAGAAGGCGAGCCAGTTCGGCGTCCGCAGGTGCGCCGGGATGCGCGCTTCCAGCGCCTTCGACTGCACCGGCTGGAACAGGCCCATCTTGTCGGCGATCTCGAGGCGCGAGGCATCGACGGTGATCAGCACGTCGGCGGGGCTGCTCGCGCCCTCGTTGCGGATGCGCTCGACGAGCTCGTCCTCGCGGCCGTCGAGCCGGTTGATGCGGATGCCCGTTTCCTTCGTGAAGTTGGCGTAGAAGGCCTCGTCCGTCTGGTAGTGGCGGGCCGAGTAGATGTTGACCACGCCCTGCGCCTGGGCCGGCGGCGCGAGGGCAAAGCCGAGCGTGAGCGGGCCGAGGACGCTGCGCGCGAGACGCGCCATCGGCGCGGAAGAGACGAGGCGGCGGAGGAGGCGGTGCATGACGGCGGCGCGGCAGGCGCGCGATGGAGCGGGATGCCGATCATAGTAGGAATCGTTCGCATTTGCGAACGCGTGGCCGCGCGGCCCGGCTCAGGAGCGGCGCAGCGCCGCCGCCGTGTGCTCTAGCACGGCGTCGATCAGGGTGGCGAGGTTCTTCTGCAGGGGCGCGAAGCCGGCGCTCTTCTCGCGCGTCGTCTCGTCCATGTAGAGCCGCTTGTTGATCTCGATCTGCAGGCTCATGCGCCGCTCGGCCGGGTTCGAATAGGCGCGGACCAGCTCCACGCCCTTGTACGGGTCGTTGACCCGCACCTCGTAGCCCATGCCGGCGAGCACGCCGCGCACGAACTCGGTGAACGCCGGGTCGCAGCTCGTGCCGTCGCGGTCGCCGAGGACGAAATCGGCGCGCCGCACGCCGGCACCGCCCTCGCCCTGGGCGCCGCTCACCGCGTTCATGGAATGGCAGTCGATGTGCCAGCTGGCGCCGAAGCGCGCCTGCGTCGCGGCGATGCGTGCCTGCAGCGCCTCGTGATAGGGACGGTGCACGCGCTCGATGCGGCGCCGCATCTCGGCGACCGGAAGCAGGCGGTCGTAGATCGGCTGGCCGGCGTCGAGCGTGCGCCAGACGAGGGCCTTGCCGAGGCGCGCCTTGCCGCTCGGACGGTAGGCGTCGGGCCACTCGCCGCCCTCGACGAGCGCCAGGTCGACATCGCCGGCGTTGCGGTTGAGGTCGAGGTAGGTGCGCGGCACGAGCGCCGAGAGGAGGGCGACGCCGCGCTCCGTGGCCGGCCGGTAGAGCTCGTCGACGAAGCAGTCCTCGCCGTCGCGCAGCTCGAACTCGCTCACGGCGGCGCCGAAATCGTCCGGGAACTCGTGTCCCGAATGCGGCGAATCGAGCAGCAGCGGCACCCGCGGCTCGGCGGGGCCCTCGATGCGGTAGGTGGCAGGGGACATCGACATCCGGAGAGCGCCGTGCGGGGCGGAGGCGTCCATTCTTGCAGCGGCTCGTCCTACGCCCGGCAATCGCCCTGCACGGTACGATCCGCGCGCTCAACCGTGGAGGACCCATGCACGTGAATTCTTCGTCGATCGGCCGCCGTCTCGTCGCGCTCCTCGTGGCGGCATCGGCCCTGGCGCTCTCGGGCTGCGGCTACAACGACTTCCAGCGCCTCGACGAGCAGGTGCGCGCCTCGTGGTCGGAAGTGCTGAGCCAGTACCAGCGCCGCGCCGACCTGATCCCGAACATCGTCGCGACCGTCAAGGGCGAGGCGAATTTCGAGCAGGAGACGCTGACGCGCGTCATCGAGGCGCGCTCGCGCGCCACCGCGATCCAGGCGACGCCGGAGCTCGTCAACGACACGGAGGCCTTCGCCCGCTTCCAGGCTGCGCAGGGGCAGCTGAGCAGTGCCCTGAGCCGGCTCCTCGTCGTCGCCGAGCAGTACCCGAACCTGAAGGCCAATCAGGGCTTCCAGGACCTGCGCGTGCAGCTCGAGGGCACGGAGAACCGCATCACGGTCGCCCGCAACAAGTACATCCAGACGGTCGCCGAATACAACGTCAAGGTGCGCAGCGTGCCCACCAACTTCACGGCGATGATCTTCGGCTACAACGTCAAGCCGAACTTCTCGGTCCAGAACGAGGCCCAGATCGCGGTGCCGCCGACGGTCAGCTTCGACAAGCCCGGCACCCCGGCCGCACCGGCCGCGCCGGCCTCGCGCTAGCGGCACCGGCATCGCCCCCGGAGCGCCGATGCGCGCCGCTCTCGCTCGGCCCGGCGTGCCGCTTCGCGCCACGCTGTTCCTGCTGGCGCTCGTCGTCGCGGCTTGCGCGTGGGCGCAGGGCGTCCTCCCGGTGCCGCCGCTCAGCGGCCGCGTCATCGACCAGACCGGAACCCTGACCGCGCAGCAGGTGACGGCGCTCGAGGCCAAGCTGGCGGCCATCGAGGCCCAGCACGGCTCGCAGCTCGTCGTGCTCATGGTGCCGACGGCGCGGCCGGAGGACATCGCCTCCTTCGCCCAGCGCGTCGCGTCGACCTGGAAGATCGGCCGCAAGGAGGTCGGCGACGGCCTGCTGCTGACGATCGCCAAGGACGATCGCGACGTCAACATCCAGGTGGCGGCGGCGCTGCAGGGGGCGATCCCCGACGTCGCCGCCGGCCGCATCATCCGCGAGCAGATCATCCCGGCCTTCCGCAACGGCGACTACGCCGGCGGCCTGAACAGCGCCGTCGATCGCCTCGGCGAGCGGATCGCCAGCGAAGGCCTGCCGCAACCCGCGGGCGAGCGCGGCGCGGCCCGGCAGCGACCGTCGCTCGGCTTGGGCCTGCAGGACCTGGCGCTCTTCCTCTTCATCGGCGTGCCGATCGTCGGCGGCCTGCTGAAGAGCGTCATGGGCCGCAAGCTCGGCTCGCTCGCGACCGGCGTCGGGGTCGGCGCCATCGGCTGGTTCGTCACGTCGAGCCTGCTCATCGCCGCCGGTGCCGCGATCCTCGCGCTGATCATGGTCGGCGTCATGGGCATCGGCGGCGGCGGACGCCGCGGCGGCTTCGGCGGCCCGGTCATCTGGGGCGGCGGCGGTGGCGGCTTTGGAGGCGGTGGCTTCGGCGGCGGCTTCGGCGGCGGCTTCGGCGGGGGCGGCTTCGGCTCCGGCGGCGGCGGCAACTTCGACGGCGGCGGCGCCTCGGGGCGGTGGTGATGGCGAACCGCATCACGCGCCTGCTCAGGCATCGCATGTTCGACGAGGACGACGTCGCCCGCGTGCTGCCTCCCGCTGCGCTCGCGCGCATCGAGAGCCGGGTCAAGGCGAGCGAGGAGCGGCACGGCGGCGAGATCCGCATCTATGTCGAGGCGGGGCTGCCCTGGAGCTACCTGCGCCGCGGCGCGACGCCGCGCGAGCGCGCGATCGCCATGTTCGGCAAGCTCGGCGTCTGGGACACCGAGCGCAACAACGGCGTCCTCATCTACCTGCTGCTGGCCGAGCACGCGATCGAGATCGTCGCCGACCGGGGCCTTGCCCGCCACGTCGACGACGCGGCCTGGGCGGCCATCACCGCCACCATGCGCGACCACTTCCGCCGCGGCGACTTCGCGACCGGCCTCGAGCAGGCCGTCGACGCGGTCGACGCCTTGCTCGCGCGCCACTTCCCGCGCCAAGCCGGCGACGTCGACCGCAACGAGCTGCCGGACGCGCCGCTGATCGGCTGATCCGGCCGTCCTCGCTAGATCGCGGGTGCGCCGCGGGCCGGTGGCGCCATGTCCGAGAGCGCGCTGCCGGGGTCTTCCTCGCCGGCCACCGACTGCTCGTCGTCGACCGGCACCGATGCCGACGCCGATGCGCTTGCAAGCGCCGCCCCATGGGTGGCCCGCTGCATCCAGGCATCGACGGCGCGCCGGCCGGCGGCATCGAGATGCAGGCCGAGCTTGCTGCGCCGCCAGAGGACGTCGTCGCCGCTCTGCGCCCACTCGGTCTCGCGCAGGAATGCGAGCTCGCCCGCGTGCACGCCGGGCGCGATCTCCGCGCCGAGCCCGCGCGCCAGCAACGCGTCGGCGCGCGTGCCGTAGGCGCGCGCCAGGCGGTCCAGCAGCGGGCGCGGCAGGCCCGGATGGCGTGCCGCCAGCGCCGCGGCGAAGCGGGCGAAGGTGGCATCGACGTCGGCTTCCGGCGGCGCGCCGTCGCCGAGCCAGCGCCGCAGGTCGCCGCCCGGCAGCGGCGCGGTCGCGGTCCAGGCGCGGCCGAAGGAGCCGGCGCCGAGCGCCGCGAGGACCTGGTCGGCCGCCTGCTCGGCGAGCTTGCGGAAGGTCGTGATCTTGCCGCCCCATACCGACAGCAGCGGCGCGCCGCCGGCGCTGTCGAGCTCGAGCCGGTAGTCGCGCGTCACCGCCGCGAGGTTGCCGGACTCGTCGTAGAGCAGCGGCCGCACGCCGCTGTAGGTCCAGACCACTTGCCCGGCCGTCACCGGCTTCTCGAAGTAGCGGCTCGCCTGGGTGCAGAGATAGTCGATCTCGGCGGCGTCGATGCGTGCATCGCCGATCGGCCCGTGGTGCTCGACGTCGGTGGTCCCGATCAGGGTGAAGTCGCGCTGGAACGGGATCGCGAAGATGATCCGCCCGTCGGCGTTCTGGAAGATGTACGCGTGCTCGTGCGCGAAGAGCCTCGGCACGACGATGTGGCTGCCCTTGACGAGGCGCAGCGCGACCTTGTCCGTGGCGTGCGCATGCTCGCTCAGGAACTGCGCCGCCCACGGACCGGCGGCATTGACGAGGGCCCGCGCCCGCACCGTCATCGTCGCCCCGGTCGAGGTGCTCGTGAGGCGCGCCTGCCAGTGCGACGGGCCGCGGACCGCATCGCTGCAGGCCCAGCGCGTCAGGACGCTGGCGCCACGCTCGGCCGCACCGAGGGCACAGAGCACGACCAGGCGCGCGTCGTCCACCCAGCCGTCCGAGTAGACGAAGGCCTTCGTGAATTGCGGCTTGAGCGGCGCACCGGCGACGTGCCGACGTAGGTCGACCGTCTCGGAGCCGGGCAGCACCTCGCGGCGCGCCAGGTGGTCGTAGAGGAAGAGGCCGAGCCGGATCATCCATACCGGCCGCATCGACGCGTCGTGCGGCATGACGAAGCGCAGCGGCCACATGATGTGCGGCGCGCCCTTCAGCAGCACCTCGCGCTCCTTCAGCGCCTTGCGCACCAGCCCGAACTGGCGGTACTCGAGGTAGCGCAGGCCGCCGTGGATCAGCTTGGTCGACGACGACGAGGTGTGCGAGGCGAGGTCGTCCTTCTCGCAGAGGAGGACGCTGGCGCCGCGGCCGGCGAGATCGCGGGCGATGCCGGCGCCGTTGACGCCGCCGCCGACGACGAGCACGTCGACCTCGCGCTCGCTCCCGCCGGAAGCGCTCGTTCGCTCGGAAGCCGGCTGCTGCATCGCGACTATTCTTGCATCGAGACCCGCCAGAACCAGGAGACCTCGCCATGGCCCAAGCCCGGACTTGCCTGCTCGCCCTGGACCAGGGCACGTCGAGCTCGCGCGCCATCGTCTTCGACGCGGCCGGCGCGATCGTCGCGCTGGCCCAGCGCGAGTTCCGGCAGATCTATCCGCAGCCGGGCTGGGTGGAGCACGACCCGCGCGAGATCTGGACCACGCAGCTCGAGGTCGCCCGCGAGGCGATCGCCAAGGCCGGGCTCGCCGCCCGCGACATCGCCGCGCTCGGCATCACGAACCAGCGCGAGACGACGCTGGTGTGGAACCGCACGACCGGCGAGCCGATCGCCAACGCCATCGTCTGGCAGGACCGGCGCACCGCGCCCGACTGCGACGTGCTCAGGGCGCGCGGCCTCGAGCCGCTGTTCCGCGAGCGCACGGGGCTCGTCCTCGACGCCTACTTCTCCGGCACCAAGCTGGCCTGGCTGCTCGACCACGTCCCCGGCGCCCGCGCTGCGGCGGCACGCGGCGAGCTGGTCTTCGGCACCGTCGACACCTGGCTGATGTGGATGCTGACCGGCGGTGCGGCTGCCTCGACGCGTGCCGGCGCGGTGCACGCCACGGACGTCACGAATGCATCGCGCACCCTCCTCCTCGACGTGCCGGCCGGCGCTTGGAGCGACGCGCTCTGCGAGGCCCTGAACGTGCCGCGCTCGATGCTGCCGGCGGTCCATCCCTCGAGCCATCGCTACGGCCACACGACGGCGGACCTGTTCGGCGCGCCGATCGCCATCGGCGGCGTCGCCGGCGACCAGCAGAGCGCGCTCTTCGGCCAGGCCTGCTTCCGGCCCGGGCAGGTCAAGAATACCTACGGCACCGGCTGCTTCATGCTCATGAACACCGGCTCGCGCTTCGAGGTGTCGAACAACGGCCTGATCGCGACCAGCGCGGCCCAGGCGGGCCCCGAACCGCAGTTCGCGCGCGAGGGCAGCGTCTTCATCGGCGGCGCGGTCGTGCAATGGCTGCGCGACGGCCTCAAGGCGATCCAGGCGAGCAGCCAGGTGCAGCAGCTCGCCGAAAGCGTCCCGGACAACGGCGGCGTGATGTTCGTGCCGGCCTTCACCGGCCTCGGCGCGCCGCACTGGAGGCCGGACGCGCGCGGCACGATCGTGGGGCTGACGCGCGGCTCGACGATCGCCCACATCGCCCGTGCCGCGCTCGAGTCGATCGCCTTCCAGAGCGCGGCGCTGCTCGACGCGATGAGCCGCGACGTCGTCGCGGCCGGCGGCGCGCCCGTCGCCGAGCTGCGCGTCGACGGCGGCGCCTCGGTCAACGACCTGCTGATGCAGTTCCAGGCCGACCTGCTCGGGATCGCCGTCGTCCGCCCCAAGGTCGTCGAGACGACTGCGCTGGGCGCCGCGTACCTCGCGGGGCTCAGCTGCGGCGTCTACAGCGGCACCGACGAGCTCGCCGCGCAGTGGCAGGTCGAGCGCACCTTCCATCCGCAGATGCCGCGCGAACGCGCCGCGGCGCTGATGCAGCGCTGGGATCACGCCGTCGCGCAGACCGTGGCCTGAGCGGGCGGTGGGTACCTCCGCCCGCTTGCTTCGGGGGGCGGTTTTCGATGCAAAGGCCCTACCATGCGGGCTGCCGGCGGGGCTCGAGCCACCGGACGCAACCCGATGGGGGATCGTCATGGCCTCGCTGTTGCCGTCCTCGTCCTGCTCACCACGAAGGGATGCCCATGTCGACCGCTGCCCCGGTGCCCGTTGCCTCGCTGCCGATCCCGCTGGAACGCGACGTCTTCCTGCGCACCCTCATCCGCGAGCTTTCCGGCACCCTCCAGGACGTCGTCGGGCTGGCCGAGGCGTCCGGCTTCGTCAGCGTCGTGGGGCAGCGCGTCGGCGACCAGATCAACGACAGCTACCGCGCCGCACTGGCGGTCGATCACCTCACCCGCGAGCAGGTGGCGGAGGTGCTGGTCGACCTCAAGCGGCGGATCCAGGGCACCTTCTTCGTGCTGGAGCAGGACGACGAGAAGATCATCCTCGGCAACAAGGACTGCCCGTTCGCCGAGAAGGTGCTCGGGCGCCCGTCGATGTGCATGATGACCTCCAACGTGTTCGGCGTCATCGCCGCGGAGAACCTGGGCTACGCCAGGGTGATGCTCGACAAGACGATCGCCGAGGGCCACGGCGAATGCCGGGTGACCGTGCACCTGAAGCCGCTGCAAGGCGGAGCCGCCGCGACCGGGCGCGAATACTTCAAGACCTGAGCGTCGAGCCGTCGTGGCGCCTGACGCCTTCGGCGCGCTCGCCGACCTGCTGCCCGAGGCCATGCTGCTCGTCGCGGGCCACGGCCGCATCGAGCGGGCGAACCGCTCCGCCGCAGCGTTGCTCGGCGTCGGCGGCCGGGGTCTCGAGGGCCGACCCCTGCAGGCCATCGTCGACGACGAAGCGGCCGCGCTGGTGGCGTTCCTGCGGGCCTGCTCCCGCAGCCGCGCGTTCGTCCCCGGCAGCCTGACGTTCCTGCCGGCGGAAGGTCCGCCGGTGCCGTGCCGTTGCGAGGGCGCGTTGCTGGAGCCGCGGCACGAGTCGACGCCGGCGTCGCTGCTCTTGCGCCTGACCGCCAAGGCGGCGGCCCCGAGCCAGTTCGTCGCCCTCAACCAGCGCATCGACGAGCTCTCGCGGGAGGTGGTGCGGCGCCGCGCCGCCGAGGCTTCGCTGGAAGCGCTCAGCAGCAGGCTGCGTGTCACGCTCGAGAGCATCGGCGACGCGGTGATCGCCACCGACAGCGCCGGCCGTCTCAGGCTGATGAACCCGGTCGCTCAGCGTCTGACCGGCTGGTCGCTCGACGAAGCGTCGGGGCGGCCCCTCGAGGAGGTGTTCGTCATCGTCAACGAGCACACGCGCGAGGCGGTGGAAAGCCCGGTCGCTCGGGTGCTGCGCGAAGGCGGCATCGTCGGCCTGGCCAACCACACGGTCCTGATCGGCAAGGACGGCGTCGAGCGTCCGATCGACGACTCCGGCGCGCCGATCGTCGACGACGCCGGAGCGCTGATCGGCGTGGTCCTCGTCTTCCACGACATCACGGAGCGGCGCGTGCTGGAGCGCGAGATCCAGCGCAAGGCCGAGTCGCTCGAGCAAGCCGATCGCCGCAAGGACGAGTTCCTGTCGATGCTCGCGCACGAGCTGCGCAACCCGCTGGCGCCGCTGGCGACCGGCGCGTACCTGCTGGAGCGCCTGCCCGAGGCGTCCGAGGGGATCAGGAAGACGGCGGCCATGATGCAGCGCCAGGCCGGCCACATGACGCGGCTGATCGACGATCTGCTCGACGTGGCCCGGCTGACCCGAGGCAGCATCGAGCTGCGCCGCGCGCCGGTCGACCTGCGCGAGGTCCTGAATCAGGCTGCGGAAATGACCCGGCCCATCATCGAGGCCGGGAAGCATCGGCTGGAGATGCAGCTCGGTGCGGCACCGCTCCCGGTCGACGCAGACTCGACCCGGCTGGTGCAGGTGTTCAGCAACCTGCTCACCAACGCCGCCAAGTACATGGCGCCGGGCGGCCTCATCTCCGTCGGCACCGCAGCCGAGGCAGGCACCGTGAGCGTGGCCGTGCGCGACAGCGGCCCCGGCATTCCTCCCGACCTGTTGCCGCACGTGTTCGACGTCTTCGTCCAGGGCAAGCGGTCGCTGGCCCGTTCGCAAGGCGGCCTCGGCATCGGCTTGACGGTGGTGAAGTCGGTGACCGAGATGCACGGCGGCGAAGTCGCGGCGCACAACAACTCGCCCGAGCCGGGCGCCACCGTCGTGGTCCGGCTTCCCTTGCTCGGGCCTGCCTCGACGGCCCAGGCGCCCGAGGCAGCGGCTGCGCCGGCGTTCGCACCCGGGCCGGCGGCAGCCCGGATCCTGGTCGTCGACGACAACATCGACGGCGCCGAGTCCCTCGCCGCCGTCCTCCGCGAGTGGGGCCACGTCGTAGTGGTCAGCACCGAGGCATCGAGCGCGCTGGCGCTGTACGACCGGACCGAGCCCGACGTGGTGTTGCTGGACATCGGCCTGCCCGGGATCGACGGCTACGAGCTGGCCCGGCACATCCGTGCGCGCGCGCGGGCGGGGGCGCCGCGAGCGAAGCTGCTGGCGGTCACCGGGTACGCTGGCGAGGGCGCTTCGAAGCTGAGTCGGGAAGCAGGTTTCGACGCGCATCTGGTCAAGCCCGTGGATCTGATGGCGCTCCGCGCCATGCTCTGAGCACGGCCGCCGGCGCATCGAACCGTGGCCGTCGTGCAGCGCCGCGACCGGCCGTCGTTGCCGCCGCGGCGCCGCCACTTTCCTCACGCTCTGCACGCACCGGGTGCCCTGCGGCGGCGCGCGCACGCTCGATCGCACTCCTACGATCGTCGCTCCACCTTGCGCCGCCGCTCGATGTCCTCACCCCTCCCCGCCCGCCCACGCATGAGCGCCCGCGTCTGGCGCAGCGTGGCGCTGCTCGCCTGCGTGCCCATCGTAAGCGGCGCCTTGCTGCTCGGCGCCAGCGTCGTCAGCGACGGCCACCGCGTCCCCCGAGAACTCGCGGCGTGGAAGCTGCAGACCGGGGTCATGCTGTGCACCGAGGGCACGATCCAGCGCGGCGACGGCTCCTGGCTCGACCGCGTCCTCGCCGCCGGCACCTTTCGCTGCGGCAGCTGGGCCATGCGCGGCCAACGGCCGGGCCCCGCGGGCCTGGTCGAGTGGCCGACGTCGCCGCGGCGCTGAGCCGCGTCCACCCCCGCTCGCCCGCGGCCGCTCAGCGCGGCTTGCCGAGGTCCAGCGTCCAGTAGGTCCGGTAGGTGCTGCTCGACGTGCCCGGCACGCAGACCAGGGCCATGTCGCGGAACGCCGGGTTCATGAGGTTGGCGCAGTGGCCGTCGCTCGCGATCCAGCCGTCGATCACGGCGTTGACGCTCGGGTATCCGGCGGCGATGTTCTCGCCCAGCGCGCTCCACGCGTAGCCGGCCGCGTCGATGCGGTCGACCATCGAGCGGCCGTCGGCGCTGGTGTGCGAGATGTAGTTTCTGGCCGCCATGTCCTGCGAGTGGCCGAGCGCGGCCTGCGCCAGGCTCGTGTTCCAGCCCAGGGGCGCGGTCGGCGCGAAGCGGCCGCCGCTGCGGCAGTCGACGGCCGTCGAGCGCAGCTGGTTGATGCGGGCGAGCGCGCTCGTCGCGAATTCCGGCAGGCCGCAGGTGCCGGCGACGGGAGCCGGTGCGGGGGCAGCGACCGGTGCGGGTGCGGGCGCCGGGGCGGGGGCGGGCGCGGGTGCCGGTGCCGGTGCCGGACGGGGCCGGCGCCGCAGCGCCTCGGCGTCGCGTTCGGAAACCGACTGCGCCGCCGGCATCGAGGCCGGCGAACCGACGGCATCGGGGACGGCAAGATCGCCGGCGTCGGTGGAAGACGTGTCGGAGCCGCCGCCGCAGGCGGACACCAGGGACGCGAGGGCTGCGGCGCAGAAGAGCGTGCCGACGCGGTCGATTCGAGAGAGGGGAGAGGTGGTCATGAAAACGACCATAGCGCGCGATCGCGCCATTCATCGAAGGCCTGCTGGTCGAACCGTAAGAGCTTGTAAGCCGCCTTGCGACCGTGCCTGCGCAGGGGGGCGCCGACCGGAGTAGATTCGCCGCAGCCTCCCCCGCCGGCGCCGAACCCACCATGAGCGACTTTGTCCCCATCCGCGGCCTGCACCACTTCGCCTGGCGCTGCCGCGACTGCGAGGAAACGCGCCACTTCTATGAGGACCTGCTCGGCCTGCCACTGGTGCACGTGATCCGCTCGGACGTGGTTCCGAGCACGGGCGAGCACTGCCCCTACGTGCACGTCTTCTTCCGCATGGCCGACGGCTCGCACCTCGCCTTCTTCGACCTCGGCGACGACGTCGCCGCCGAGGCGTCGCCGAACACGCCGGCGTGGGTCAACCACATCGCGCTGCGCGTCGATTCGGTCGAGGCGCTGCGCGCCGCCAAGGCGCGTCTCGAGGCGGCCGGGGTCGAGGTGCTCGGCATCACCGACCACCACGTCATCGAGTCGATCTACTTCTTCGACCCGAACGGCATCCGCCTCGAGCTGACCACCCCGACGGCGAGCGCCGAGACGACGGCGCGGCACGAGCGCGAGGCCCATGCCGCCGTCGACGCCTGGACGCTGGAAAAGCGCGCCCGTCTGTCCGGCGCACCCGTGCTCGGTGTCCTCTCGGACCCCGCGGCGCAGGATGGCTGAGCGCCGCCTCGCCGCCATCGACGTCAAGCCCGGCGGGCTGATGGAGAGCCAGTCCGGCCTGCAAATGCTGCGGCCGCGGATCTACGGCGCCTACGAGATGCCGGAGGCCGGCACCCGCACGGCGGCGATCGTCATGCACCCGACGAGCAACTTCATGGGCCACTACCTGATCGGCCCGCTGGCCGGACGCGGCATCGCCTGCCTCGGCCTCAACTCGCGCTATGCCGGCAACGACACCGTGCTGCTGATGGAGCGCGTGATCCAGGATCTGGGCGCCGGCGTGCGCTTCGCGCGCGAGACGCTCGGCTGCCGCCGCGTCGTCCTCGTCGGCAACTCGGGCGGCGCCGCGCTCGCCGCGTTCTACCAGGCCGAGGCCGAGCACCTGGTCGCCGAGACCTTCGTCGACGGCGATCCCACGCACCTGGTTCCCGCCGACCTGCCGCCGGTCGACGGCATCGCCCTCTGTGCCGCTCACGAGGGCCGCTCGCACCTGTTCGGCCGCTGGCTCGACCCGTCGGTCGCCGACGAGCACGACGCCCTCGCCGTCGACCCGGCCCTCGACATGTACGACCCGAGCCACTGGACCGGCGGGGCCGATGCGCCGCCGCGCTTCAGCACCGCCTTCCTGCGCCGATTCGTGGCCGGCCAGCAGCGCCGGCGCGACGCGATCGAGCGGCGCGTGCGCGAGCGGCTGGCGCAGCTGCGAGGCACGAAGGGCGCGCCGCGCGACGAGAGCTTCGTCGTCCACCGCACCCACGCCGACCCGCGCTTCCTCGACCTCACGCTCGACGCCAACGACCGCGCCCGCGGCAGCGTCTGGGGCGATGCGCGCACCGTCAACTACGCCGCCAACGCGATGGGCCGGACAACCTCGCTCACCGCCTTCCTCTCGCAGTGGTCGACGGCGTCGCGCGCCGGCGGCCCGGAGAACCTGGCGCGCACCTCGGTGCCGGCGCTGCTGCTCACCTACACCGCCGACCAGAGCACCTTCCCGAGCACGCGCGACGCCTGGCTAGCGGCCGGCGGCGAGCGCATCCGCAACGTCGACATCGTCGGCGGCGACCACTATCTGTCGGGCCGCGCCGACCTGCAGGCGCAGGTCGCCGACGAGATCGCCGCCTTCGTCGAATCGCTGTAAGCTGGGTCGATGAGCCGCGAGACCTGGAAGTTCGCGCCGGCCTACGAGCTGCCGCAGTTCCCGTTCGTTCCGCCTCCCGACCTCGGCGCCGGCGAGCCGATCCGCTACCCGGTGGTGATCGCCGGCGGCGGCCTGGCCGGCCTCACGCTGGCCTGCGACCTCGCGCTGCGCGGCGTGCGCGCCGTCGTCCTCGACGAAGACGACACGGTCGGCGTCAAGGGCGCGTCGTCGCGCGGCATCTGCTATGCGCAGAAGAGCCTCGAGGTGTTCGAGCGGCTCGGCATCTACGAGCGGATCCGCGCCAAGGGCATCACGTGGTCGGTCGGCCGCACTTTCTCGGGTCACGACGAGCTCTACACCTTCAACCTCAAGGACGACAGCCACTCCGAGCAGCCGCCCTTCATCAACCTGCAGCAGTTCTATCTCGAGTGGTTCCTGGTCGACCGCATCGTCGAGATCGGTGGCACCGACCTGCGCTGGAAGAACCGCGTCCTGAAGGTCGAGGAGGAGGCCGAGGCGGTCGTGGTGCAGGTCGAAACCCCTGCCGGCACCTACACGCTCGAGGCCGACTGGTTCATCGACGCGACCGGCGCCAACAGCACGATCCGCAACGCCCTCGGTCTGGAAGTGCACCCCTCGCGCAGCACCGACCGCTGGTGCATCACCGACGTCCGCTTCGAGGTGCCGTTCGGCGCCGAGCGCTGGACCTGGGTCGATGCGCCCTTCAACGAGGGCCGCGGCGTCTGGCAGCACCTGATGGCCGACGACGTCTGGCGGCTCGACTACCAGATGGCCGAGGACTGCGATCCCGAGACGATCAGCAGGCCGGAGGTGGCCGGTGCGCGCCTGCGCGAGCAGTTCGGTCCCGGCGTCGAGTTCGAGTTCGTGTGGATCGGGCCGTATCAGTACCGCGACCACCTGCTCGACGACTTCCGCGTCGGCCGCATGATCTTCATCGGCGACTCGGCGCACGTCGTCTCGCCGTTCGGCGCACGCGGCGGCAACAACGGCATCCAGGACGCGGCCAACCTCGGCTGGAAGCTGGCCCTGGTGCTGGAAGGCGAGGCGCCGGACGCGCTGATCGACAGCTACCAGGCCGAGCGCCATGCGGCGGCGGTCGAGAACCTGACCGTCTGCCGGCGCACGGCGCGCTTCCTCGCCCCGCGCAGCGCCGCCGAGCACCGCCTGCGCCGGGCGGTGTGCACGCTGGCGAAGCGGCACGAGTTCGCGCGCCGCCTCGCCAACACCGGCCGCATGGCGCAGGCCAACGCCTACCCGCCGTCGCCCTGGGCGAAGCAGGGCTCGCGCTCGGTGCAGAACGTGGCCTTCGACGGCACCAGCCTCATGCGGTGCCTGCGCGGCGGGACGCGCTTCCTCGGCCTGGCGGTCGGTGCGAATGCGGCGACGCTGGCGAGCCTCGACGCGCTCGCGGCGCTGTTCCCGATCGACTTCCGCGGCCTCGATCCCGCGAGCCCGCTGGCCTTCCATCTCGGCGCGGGCGCGGGCACGGTGGTCGTCGTCCGCCCCGACGCCTACGTCGCGGCCTCGCTGCCGCAGGCGACGCCCGATGCCGTCGCGGCGGCGATGCGCGACGCCCTCGGAGTGGACGAGCGGCAACGGCTGGCGGCGGCCGCATGAGCGCGCCGCCCGCCCGCGCCATGCGCACCGACGCCCGCATTCCCGATCCGGACGGCTTCTACGAGGCCTTGCTCGCCGCCCACGAAGGCCTCGGCGACGACGCGAGCAACGACCTCAACGCCCGGCTCGTGCTCCTGCTCGCCAACCAGGTCGCCGACCAGCAGGTGCTGCTCGAGTGCATCGCCGAGGCGCGCGCCGGGTCCGGCGCAACCCCTCAGCGGTAGACGAGCCCCGACAGGCGCCAGGCGAGCTGGCGCCGGAACGCCGGCAGACGGGACAGCAGCGACAAGGCCAGGTTTCGCACGGCGCGCAGGCCCGGCCTGACCGTCGCCAGGCGGGTCAGGCGGTCGGCCAGGGCGACCACCTGCTGCGCGGCGGGACGCCGCTCGCGGCCGTAGGCGTCGAGCGCGGTCGCGCTGCCGGCGAGCGCCTGCACCAGCGCCTCGGCGAGGCGAACGGCGTCGAGGATGCCGGCGTTCATGCCCTGGCCCCCAGCCGGGCTGTGCACGTGCGCGGCGTCGCCGGCGAGCAGCACGCGGCCGGCACGATAGGCATCGGCGACGCGATGCTGGACCCGGAAGCGCGATCCCCAGACGACCTCCTTCACGACGGCGCGCGTTCCCGCCGGGCCGCGCGCATCGAGCAGCGCCTGCATGTAGTCGCGCCCCGGCTGCTCGGGCGCGTCGTCGACCGTCGCGACGATCCGATGCGTGCCGCCCGGCAGCGGCGCCAGCACGGCCATGCCGGCCGGCGAGAAGTAGAGGATCACCTCCGGCACCGGGCTCGGCCCTTCGAGGCGAACGTCCGCCAGGACGAAGGACTCCGCGTAGCTGCCGCCGCTGAAGGCGATGCCGGCGCGCTGCCGCACCGTGCTGTGCATGCCGTCGGCGCCGACGACGTACCGGGCACGCAGGCGGCTGCCGTCGTCGAGCGTGGCGGTGGCGCCGGACGCGTCCTGCGCCAGGTCGACCAGGCTGCGCGGCCGCAGGACGCGGCCGCCGAGCTCGGTCAGGCGCTCGAGCAGCACCGCCTCGGTCACCGCCTGCGACACCATCAGGGTGTACGGGTAGGCGGTGGGCAGCGTGTCGAAGGCGATCGGCACCAGCACCCGGTCGCGGTCGCGGATGGTGAAGCGACGCGCCTGCAGGCCGAGCTCGACCAGGCGGGCGGCGACGCCGAGCGGCTCGAGCATCTCCAGCGTGCGCGCGTGGACGACCGCGGCGCGCGAGGTGTTGGCGCCGGCGGCGAGCCGGTCGATCACCGTCGTTCGCTGGCCGCGCGCTGCCAGGGCGGCGGCGAGGGTGAGGCCGCAGGGGCCGGCGCCGACGATCAGGACGTCGGCGTCGAACGCCTCGGTGTTCGAGGAGGAAGCGGCAGGAACGGCGGTCATCGGGATCTCCTGGTCAACGGTTGTGGGTCAACATGTGTTGACACTGTGCACCTGCTGAAAGCAAAAGTCAACAAGCGTTGGCTTAAACTCGCGAGCATGAGCGACCCCGCCCCCGCCCCACGCCGATCCGACGCCACCAAGGCCGCCATCCTGGCTGCGGCCCGCGAGCAGTTCGCGGCCGTCGGCTACCAGGGCGCGACCATCCGCGCGATCGCCGCGGCCGCCGGCATCGACCCGGCGATGGTCATGCGCTACTTCGGCAACAAGGAGGGGCTGTTCGCCCAGGCCGCCGAGTTCGACCTGCGCCTGCCCGACCTCGCCGACGTGCCGAAGCGGGAGATCGGCGCGGCCCTGGTCCGGCATTTCCTGCAGCGCTGGGAGGGCGACGAGACGCTGATGGCCCTGCTGCGCGCTGCCGTGACGAACGAGTCGGCGGCCGCTCGCCTGCAATCGATCTTCGCGACGCAGATGGCGCCGCTCGTCGGCCGGCTCAGCGGCGAGCCGCGCGCCGCGGCCGCCGCGCGCGCCGGGCTGATCGCGACGCAGATCCTCGGCCTGGCCCTCTGCCGCTACATCCTCAGGCTGCCGCCGGTGGCGGCGCTGAAGCCGGCCGAGATCGTGCGCCGGGTCGCTCCGACGGTGCAGGCGTACCTGTTCGACCCCTGAGGGCGGTTGCTGCTGGCGCCGTCTCGGGGACGTTTCGCGCCGTTCCGCGCCGTTTCGTCGCAGCACCGTCGACTGCCGCGAACCCCGAGCGCAGAGTGCGTCCATCGCACCGGGAAACGCCATGCAGCTCACACCACTCATCGCCGTGCACCTGAGCGCGGCCCTCGCGGCCCTCGCGATCGGACCGGTCGCGGTGTGGGCGCGGCGAGGCGGCACCCAGCGCGCAAGGCTGCATCGCGCCTTCGGCTACGCCTTCGTCACCCTGATGATCGCCGCGGCCCTGACCGCGGTCTTCATCCGTGACTTCAGGCTTCCGAACATCGCCGGCTACACGCCCATCCACGCGCTCGTCCCGGCCACGCTGGTCAGTCTCTTCGTCGCCTTCCGCAAGCTGGCGCGCGGCGACGTCGCCGGGCATCGGCGCTGGATGCAGGGCGTGTACGTCGGGGGCTGCATCGTCGCCGGCGTTTTCGCCTTCCTGCCCGGCCGCTATCTCCACAACCTCGTCTTCGGCCAGCTCCTGGTGCTGGTCTGAGATCTCTTCCACACTCGAAAGGAAACGCCATGAACACGTCGTCGTCTTCTCTCACCCCCGACGACCTCGATGGCCTGGCCCGCCGCCGCGCCGGCATGCTCGCCGGCTGGCTCGTGCACGCGACGGTCTTCGTCCTCGTCAACATCCTGCTCGCCACACTGTCCTTCATGAACGGCCGCACCTGGGCCCTCTATCCGTTCTTCGGCTGGGGCCTCGGCCTCGCCATCCATGGCATGGTGGTCCTGATGTCGCGACTCGGCGGCGGCTTCATGGGGCGGCTGGTGCAGCGCGAGCGCGAGCTGCTGGCGCGCCGCAACGCCTGACGGACGGCCTTGAAGCGCGATCAAGCCTGGTCGATGGGCCTGCGCCTGCTGCAGGCCGCGGTCGTCAACAGCCTCATCGCGCTCGGCCTCACGCTGTGGGGCAGCGCGCCGTTCGGCTCGAACTTCCTCTACTCGCAGCTCATCGGCCTGTCGATCTGGGCGTTGATCGACTTCGGCCGCCTGTGGCTGGTCGACGACTGGGAGCGGCAGTGGCATCGGCTCGTGATCCTCGTGCCGTTCGGGGTCGCCGGCGGCTACGTGCTGGGCACCCTCGCCGGCGACGCGCTGCTCGGCCGGCCGGCGCTCGCGCACTGGGTCGCCCAGCCGCGCCACGCCCTCGGCATGCTGGCGATGAGCCTGCTCGCCGGCGCTGCCGTCACCTACTACTTCCTCAGCCGCGAGCGGCTCGCGTCCTTGCGCCAGCGCGAGCTCGCGGCGCGCAACCTCGCCACCGAGAGCCGGCTCAAGCTGCTCGAGACGCAGCTCGAGCCGCACATGCTCTTCAACACGCTCGCCAACCTGCGGGCCCTGATCGGCACCGACCCGACGCGATCGCAGCGCATGCTCGATCACCTGATCGCCTACCTGCGCGCGACGCTGCAGGCCTCGCGCGCGACGACCCATCCGCTGCGCGCCGAGTTCGATCGCCTGCGCGACTACCTGGAGCTGATGTCGATCCGCATGGGGCCGCGCCTCGGCTTCGCGCTTCAGCTGCCGCGCGAGCTCGAGAACGAGCCGGTGCCGACCCTGCTCCTGCAGCCGCTGGTCGAGAACAGCGTCCTGCACGGCCTCGAGGGGCAGGTCGCCGGCGGCCGGGTGACCGTCTCCGCGCGTCGCGATGGCGACGACGTCGTCCTCGAGGTGGTCGACACCGGCGTCGGCCTGGGCGCTTCGGGCGCGCCGGCGGCGGAGGGCTTCGGCATGGCGCAGACTCGCGAGCGGCTGGCGACGCTGTACGGCGCCGCCGCCCGTGTCGAGCTCGGCCCCGGCCCGAGCGGCGGGGCCCGGGCGACCGCGCGCTTTCCCGCGAGGAGCTGATGGCTGCGCCACCCACCGCCTTGATCGCCGAAGACGAGCCCCTGCTCGCCGCCGCCCTGGAGGCGGAGCTGGCGAGCGCCTGGCCCGAGCTGCGCGTCGTCGCGACCGTGGGCGACGGCGCCTCGGCGGTCGACCGCGCGCTCGCCCTGCTGCCCGACGTGCTGTTCTTCGACGTCCGCATGCCCGCGCTCAGCGGCCTGGACGCCGCGGCGGCGCTCGCCGACGACTGGCCGGCGGGGCGGCCCTTCCCGGCGCTCGTCTTCGTGACCGCGTACGACGAATACGCGCTCCGGGCCTTCGACACGCAGGCGGTCGACTACGTGCTGAAGCCGGTGCAGCCGGCCCGCCTGCGCAGGACCGTCGAGCGCCTGCGCGAGCTGCTGGCGACGCGCGCCCGCGGCGGCGAGGACCTCGACGCGACGCTCGCGCAGCTGCGCCGCCTGGTGCAGGCCGCGCACGCACCGGCGACCGGGGAAGCGCCGCTGCAGGTGATCCAGGCCGGCACCAGCTCCGGCATCCGCATGGTCCCGGTCGCCGAGGTCGTCTTCTTCGAGGCCGCCGACAAGTACGTGCGCGTCATGACGGAGCGGCACGAGCACCTCATCCGCACGCCCCTGCGCGAGCTGCTGCCGCGGCTCGACCCGGCCGTCTTCTGGCAGGTGCACCGCGGCACGGTCGTGCGCGCCGCGGCGATCGAGAGCGTCGTCCGCGACGAGAGCGGCAAGCTGAGCCTGGTGCTGCGTGGCCGGCCGGAGAAGCTGCCGGTGAGCCGGCTCTACGCTCACCTCTTCAAGGCCATGTGACCGCGCCGCTCGCGGCCCTGATCCCTCTGCGGCGACCCGAGTCGCTGGCCGACAAGCCTGGCACCGCGGCGCAGGTCAAGGCGCGCGCCGACGCCCCTGTCCGCGACGGACGAAGGCCAGAAGGGCCGCCCCCGATCCGAGCAGCAACAGCGTCGACGGCTCCGGCACCGGCGAGGCGACGAAGGTGAAGTCAGCGGCGCTGAACTGCTGCATCGCCTGCTGTCCGGCCGCTCCGACCAGATTGGTCATGCGGGCGAGGATTTTCAGGTCGGCGCCGCTGTCCGAGATGTCCGTCGAGTAGACGAGCCGCGGCAGGTTGAGCCCGCTGTTGAAGTAGACGAAGAGCCCGGGCCCCGACGTCGTGATGCGGTCGGCGATCAGGTTGGCGGCGTTGCCGGCACCGAAGGGCGTCGCTGGGTCGTTGTCGTTGTCGAAGGTTCGCAGCACAACGACGTTGGTCCCGGTCGGGGGCACGTCGGCGATCACCCCGTTGGCGAAGCTGACGGGGCTCGATGCGAGCGCGTTGCTCTGGAAGGCGAAGAGGTCGAGCGCTGGGTCGAAGACGATGGAGGGCTCCCCGCCGAGGATTTGGCGGCCAGGGGTGGTCAGGGCATCGCTGCCGGCGAAGGAATCGTTGAATGAAAAGGTCGCTGCCTGGGTTGCCGCGCTGACGAGAAGCGCCGAGCCGGCGAGAAGAAGTTTCCAGCGTCGCATGTCGATCTCCTTGATGTGAGCGAGAGCGTGGGGGCATGAACATGCCACCGGCCGAGCCCTGGTGTCAAAAGGGAGGCCGCGGGACCTTCGCCGCCGCTTCTCCGAGCCTTCATATCGCCCGCACCTCGGCCGGCGACAGTGCTCCTCACGCGGCGATGGTGCCGCGGTCACGAGGAGCAGGATCATGTTCGAGCGCATCAGGATGTGGGCGGAAGCGATGCAGCGCCGGTTCTCGCGCTGGCGCGCCCGCCGGCACGCGAGCGCCGCGGGCCGCTTCCAGACAAGCGTCGTCGCCGACCGTCTCGGACCCGAGCTGCGCCGCATGCTGGCGCCGCTGGCGCTGGTCGTGCTGGCCACCGGCTCGGCCTTCGTGCTGGTGCGCCATCCGCCCGTGCAGGGCGTCGGCCGCGGCGAGGTCGGCATCCGCATCAACAGCTTCAGCGGCGCGACGACGGAGTGGAGCGAGGGCAGCGTCCTGGTGTGGCCGGCCGTGCACCGGCTGCGCGTGCTCTCGCTGCGCGACCAGAGCTGGCGGGCGACGCAGATGAGCCGCGCCGACGGCCCGGCGCCGCTGCAGTCGGTGGAGGGCCTGTCCGTCGGCGCCGACCTCACGGTGCGCTACGCCGTCGATCCGCTGAAGGCGGCGGCGATGGCGAAGAGCCTGCCCGAGAACATCGCCGCCGACCTCGTCGAGCCGGCGGCGCAGGGCGTCGTCTACAAGGTCTTCGCCCGCTACACGGTGCGCGAGATCTTCTCGACCAAGCGGGCCGAGATCCAGCAGGCGATCGAGGCCGAGCTGAAGCCGCGCCTGGCCGCCGACGGACTGCTCCTGCGCGCGGTGCAGATCGGCAAGGTCGACCTGCCGGCCGACTACCGGCGCGGCATGGAGACGCTGCTCGCAGAGGAGCTGGCGACCGAGAAGATGCGCTACACGCTCGACTTGAAGGACAAGCGCGTCAGGGAGACCGAGCTCGACGCCCGCGCCGAGAAGGTGCGGCGCGAGATCGGCGCCGAGGCCGCCGGCCGCGAGCAGGTGATCGCCGCCAAGGCGCAGGAAGAGGCGATGAAGCACGTCCTGCCGTTCAAGCAGCGGCAGATCGAGCAGCGCCAGCTCGAGGCCGAGGCCGCGAAGGTGACGCGCATCAAGGCCGCCGAAGCGAGCGCGCAGTCGCGGCGGATCGAGGCCGGCGGCGAGGCCGAGGCGCGGCAGAAGCTCGTCGATGCCGAGGCCTACCGGATGGACAAGGTCGGCAGGGCCGGCGCCGAGCAGATGAGCCGCGAAGGCAGCCTGCTCACTCGCCATCCGCTGCTGATCCAGAAGACGCTGGCGGACAAGCTCTCCGACAAGATTCAGGTGATCATCGCCGCGCCGCCGAGCGACGGCGGCTTCATCGGCGCCTCGCTGCTCGGCACGCCGAAGCGCGTCGAGGTCGCTGCCGGAGCCGACGAGGAGCAGCACGCGGCCTCGACGACGACGAAGGAAGCGCCGTGAGCGCCGGCCGCGATCTCGTCCGCATCGGCGCCACGCTCGTGTTCGCGGCGCTCGGGGCGGCCGTCACGACGCTCGCCAGCGCCGCGCCCTCCGCCTCGCTCCCCGCTCCGACGCGGGCGGCGACGACGACGTCGCCCGCCGCATCGACGCGCCCGGCGCCGACCGTCGCCATCGTCCTGCGCGACCAGACGGCGCTGCGCGCGTCGCCGCGCGATTCGGCACCGCAGCAGGCCGTGCTCTGGCAGGGCGAGCTGCTCGAGGTGCGCGGCGAGCGCCTCGACCATCTGCAGGTCTGGGACCATGCCCGCGAGCGCGGCGGCTTCGTTCGCGCCAGCCAGGTCCATCGCAGCACGCTGGCGGAGGCCGAGGCGCCCGGCCTGCTCGCCCTCGTCAACTTCACGCGCGAGCGGGTGGGCACCGAAGCGCTCGGCCTCGGCCTGGCCGCCGCCTGGCTCGGCGCCGCGCCCGCCGACAAGGTGCAGGGCGCCGCCGGCATCGAGGCGCTCGACGCCCTGGGCACCTTCGCCGATCGGCTGGCCCATCGCGCGTCGGCCGGCGTGCCGTCGAGCAAGGTGGCCGAGGCAGCGCTCGCCGCGCATCTCGAGGTGGCCGGCCGCTACGGCGTCCGCTTCGCGAGCTTCGAGCGCGAGGGCAGGATGCAGATCTGCTACGACGGCGAAGCGTTCCGCCGCGTCCTCGCCTTCGGCGGGCAGCCGCTGCAGCAGGCGCGCGCGGCGCTCGCCCTGACCCGACCGGAGTGCACCGATCCGGCCCGGAGCGCGGCGGAACGAGCGGCGCTCGACGACTGGCGCGCCGGCGTGCTCGACCGCGTCGATGTCGCGCGGCTGCCGGCCTGGCTGCGCAACCGCGTCGCCCTGCGCCGCGCCGCCTTGTGGAGCGCGATCGCGTTCCGCCAGGCGCGCGGCGGATCCCCGGGCGACGCCGCCGCGGAGGCGGCGGAGCGCGCCCTGGCCGAGCTGGCGAGCGTCGACCGCGCCGAGCTGGTGGACGAGGACCGGCCCGCCTACAGCGACGCGGCGATGCGCGTCAACGCCTCGCGCTGGGCGGCACGGACTCCGGTCGCCGCGCGCATGAGCGCTGCCGGCGTCGCCATCGCCACCGAGCCCGGCGAGCCGGGCCAGACCTGCGTGCTCCTCGTCGATGCGCGGAACGCGGCGGCGCGGCCGCTCGCCCGCCGCTGCACCTACGGGATCGTCTGGACGGCGTCGGCGACGCGCAACCGCGAGGGCAGCGCCGTCGCGGTGGCCGTGCAGCCCCTCGAGGCCTGGCGCGAGCTCTGGGTCTTCCGCCGGGGCGCCGACGGCTGGGACGTCAGCGTGCTGCCGCCGGCGAGCACCGCCCCGGGCATCGGCTTCGCCGAGTTCGCCGGCTGGGTGCCCGGCGGCCGGCAGATGCTCGTCGCCCGCGAGGCGCGCGGCGAAGGCAGGCACCGGCGCAGCTTCGAGGTCATCCGCCTCGACGGCCTGTCCGTGGAACGCCAGTCGGGCGATCCCGTCGCCCTGGCCGCCTTCCAGCGCTGGCCCGACGCCGCCTGGAAGCGGGACTCGGTGAGCCTCAGGTGAGCGGCGCCGGCCGGCCGCGCAGGAAGGCGGTGATGCTGGCGGTGATCTCGTCGGCGCCGGCGCCGAAGAGCATCGTGAAGTGGTTGCCGGTGGCGCGGGCCTGCCGCGCGTTCATCAGGCGCGCCGTCTGTTCGGCCTGGTCGTCGGGGACCATCGGCATGCCGAGCAGGAACGGCTCGGTCGCCTGGATCAGCAGGGCCGGCTGGCCGACGGCCGCGGCGAGGCCGCGCCAGTCGCGCCGGCTGAGCCCGTGGATGTGCAGGGCGGCGGCCGCGGCGACGAAGCCGCGGCTGCGGCTGGTGACGGCACCGCCGCCGAGCGGTTGCGCATCGGCCTCGACGAAGGCGTTCATCTCCTCGTGCCAGCGGTTCACGAACGGCGACATCTGCACGGCGCTGCGATAGGCGGCGAGCGACGGGTACACCTGGTCGAGCCGCGTCGTCGCCGCCGCGGTCATCAACGGCGCGGCCGGATGCATCTCGGCCGCGGCATCGAGCAGCACCAGGTGGCTGACCCGTTCCGGGTGCCTCACGGCGAAGTAGATGCCGAGCAGCCCGCCGAAGGAATGGCCGGCGACGGCGACGCGCCCGACCCCGAGTTCGTCGAGCAGCGCGATCAGGTCGGCGCAGCCGTCGTCGAGCGAGTAGCCGGCGAGCCGGATCTCGGTCTCGCCGCGGCCGCGCATGTCGGGCGCGAGGACGCGGAAGGCGGGGGCCAGGCCGGCGGCGATCAGGCCGTCGAAGATGCGCGCGTTGCCGGTGAGCGAGTGCAGGAGGAGGAGCGTCGGCGCGCCTCCGGGGTACTCCACGCAGTGCATGCGCAGGTCGCGCGTCCGCAACTCGTGCGATCGTCCCTCGGCGGCGAGCGCGACGCCAGCCATGGTCACACCCCCACGGCGGCGCGCACGCGTTCCGCCGTGAACGGGATCTCGCGGATGCGCGCGCCGGTGGCGTCGGCGACGGCGTTGGCGAGCGCCGCGCCGACCGGCCCCTGCGCCGACTCGCCGGTGCCGAGGAACGGCTCGCCCAGCCTCGAGATGATGTGCACCTCGACGACCGGCGGCACCGACGAGAAGCGCAGGATGGGGTAGCCGCCCCAGTCGACGCTGGTGATGCGCGCCGGTTCCATCGTCACCGATTCGAACAGCGTCCACGACAGGGCCTGGAGGATCCCGCCCTCGATCTGGTTGCGGATGCCGTCCGGGTTCACCGCCTCGCCGCTGTCGGCCGCGGCGACGGCGCGCAGCACCTGGATCCGGCCGGTGTCGCGATGGACCTCGACTTCGAGCGCGATCGCCGCGTAGCCCGCGAAATTCTTGTAGCGGGCGAAGGCCATGCCCCGGCCACGCCCGGGCGTGCGCTTGAAGTCGCGCCAGCCGAAGCGCTCGGCGGCGAGGCGCACGACCGCCTGCGCGCGCGGATCGCCCAGGTTGCGCATGCGGAAGTCCACCGGGTCGACTCGCGCCGCGGCGGCCAGCTCGTCGATGAACGACTCGAGCGCGAACACGTTGAGGTAGGCGCCGAGCGCGCGCAGCGCCGACACGCGCACCGGCATCTCGGGGATGAAGTGGTGCACGACTTGCGAGACCGGGAACGTGTAGTAAGGGATGGCGTTGCGGTCGCCGCCGCCGGCCGGCTGCGGCAGCGGCTTCGGCGTCGGCAGGCGGAACGGCGGGTCGAGCTGCCAGGCCGGCGCCAGGTTGCCGGCACGGCCGGGGCGCGTCAGGTGCGAGCCGCTGCGCACCTCGTAGCGCCAGTCGAGCACCTCGCCGCCGTCGCCGAGCCGGGCGCTTACCTTGCCGACCATCGCCGAGCCGTAGGGCTCCCAGGCGTGCTCTTCCTCGCGCATCCACTGCACCCGGACCGGCCGGCCGGGGAAGCCGCTGGCGACGATCGCGGCATCGGCGGCGACGTCGTCGGCGGCGTTGTGCCCGTAGCAGCCGGAGCCCTCCATGTGCACGCAGCGCACGCGCTCGGGCGGCAGCGACATCATCTCGGCGATCGCGCCGCGCAGCGGGTAGACGCCCTGGCTGTGCGTCCAGATCGTGAGCCCGCCGTCCTGCGCCAGGCCGACCGCGCACGACGGCCCGATCGAGGCGTGCATCTGGTACGGCCGCCGGTACGTCGCCTCGACGACGCGTCCGCCGGGCAGTCCCGGCTCGCGCTCGACGATCACGCGGCGCTGCGCCGGCAGGCTGTCGAGATGGGCGTAGACGTCGGCCGACGCGGGCAGGTCGCGGCGCTCTTCCCACTTGGCGCTGCGCGCCAGCGCCCGCACCGCCTTGACGGCCTGGTACTCGCGCTCGGCGATCACCGCGAGGTGGCTGCCGTTCCTGACGATCTTCAGCACGCCCGGCAGGCTCTTCTCGAGGCTGGGGTCGTAGGCGAGCAGGCGGGCGGCGTAGCTCGGCGCCCGCACGACGCGCGCATGGACCATGCCGGGCGGCCGGAAGTCGTGGACGTAGATCGGCTGGCCCGTGAGCTTGGCCGGGATGTCGACGCGCCGCATGGGCCGGCCCATCACCGTGCGCGTGCGCGGGTCGCGCAGCGGCGACTTCGGCTGCGCGCGCACGTGCAGCGTGCTGCCCTCGACGAGGGCGCCGTAGCTGAGCTGCTGGCCGCCGGGCGCCGCGACGACGCCGTCCTGCACCGTCAGCTGCGCCGGCGTGACGCCGAGCCGCGCGGCGGCGCGGTCGACGAGGATGGCCCGCACCTGCGCGGCGGCATGGAGCAAGGCCGTGCCGCTGTCGGGCATCGACGCGCTGCCGGCGGTGTAGCCCTCGTTCGGCGTCGCGCCGGTGTCGGCGGTGATCAGCCGGATGCGGGCGGGATCGACCACCAGCTCCTCGGCGGCGACCTGCAGCAGCGCGGTCTTGATGCCCTGGCCGAGCTCGACCTTGCCGGTGACGACGGTGACGCTGTTGTCGGCACCGATGCGGATCCAGGCATCGAGCATCGGCTCCTGCTCGAGGCTGCCCGGCAGCTTCGGGTTCTGCACCGGCACCTCGCCGAGGTTCTGCGGCTCGCGCCGCGGCGTGTCGGCGGCGCGCAGGCTGAAGCTCATCACCAGCGCGCCGCCGGCGCCGATGAAGGCACGCCGCTTCATGCGCCGCCCTTCATGGCCCGCGCCGCCCGGCCGACGGCGCGCAGGATGCGGCTGTGCGTGCCGCAGCGGCAGAGGTTGGGGTTCATGTGCAGGCGGATCTGCGCCTCGCTTGGCGTGCCGCTCTTCTGCAGCAGCGCCTGCGCCCGCATGATCATTCCCGGGATGCAGTAGCCGCACTGCGCCGCCTGCTCCTCGATGAAGGCGGCCTGCACGGGGCCGGGCTTCTCGGCCGTGCCCAGGCCCTCGAGCGTCGTGATGCGCCGGCCCGGCAGGACCGAGATCGGCGTGATGCACGACAGCACCGCCTCGCCGTCGACGATCACCGTGCAGGCGCCGCACTGGCCGAGGCCGCAGCCGAACTTCGCGCCGTTCAGCTGCAGCTGGTCGCGCAGGACGTAGAGCAGCGGCGTGTCGGCATCGGCATCGACCGGGCGCTCGGCACCGTTGACGTGCAGCTTGATCATCGGTGCCTGGCCTTCCTCACTTCGCCGGCCACGTCGGGCCAGGGCGGCATGTCGGCGGCGGCCCGGCGCAGGTACTGCGTCAGGGCGACCGTCTGCTCCTCGGTCAGCGCGCCCGCGAAGGCGGGCATCCAGCGGCCGCGCTCGCCCTCCGCCGGCGTGATCCCCTCGAGGACGATGCGGATCAGGCTGGCCGGCGACGGCTCGTGCACGGCGACGGCGAGCGGCAGCTGCAGGCCGCTGCCCGAGCCGAGCTCGCGGCCCAGCTCGTGGCAGCCGGCGCAGGCGCCGGCGTAGACCGCGGCGCCGAGACGCAGCGCCGGCTCGTCCTGCGCCGACGGTGCGGCCTGGCGCGACGTCGCCAGCGCCAGCGGCCCGAGCGCGGCGCGCTGCGCGCTCGCCTTGGCCCGCGCCGCCCGCTCGGGCGTCGGCCCGCCCATCGCCGCATGGATGTAGGTGGCGATGGCGTGGACGTCGCTCTCGGGCAGCCGGGCCAGGCTGCGCACCACGCCCTGCATCGGCCCGCCGGCGATGGCGTGGTTCTCGGCCAGCCCGGTGCGCAGGTAGGTCGTCAGCTCGTCGACCGTCCACGGCAGCGGCGACGGCGAGGAGGCGTTCAGCGCCGGCGAGTACCAGCCTTCGGCGAAGCCGCCGTTCAGGTGCTGGTCGCGCCGTTCGGCGCCGAAGGCGTTGCGCGGCGAATGGCAGGCGCTGCAGTGGCCCAGGCCTTCGGCGAGGTAGGCGCCGCGGTTCCACTCGGCGTTCTGGGTCGGGTCCGGGCGGTAGGCGTCCGGGCGGAAGAAGAGCAGCTTCCAGCCGGCGAGCAGGGGCCGGAAGCCGAGCGGAAAGGCGAGCTCGTTGTCGGGCGCGCGGGCGCGCACCGGCGTTCGCGTCATCAGGTAGGCGTAGAGCGCGCGCAGGTCCTCGGCGTTGACGCGCGTGTAGTGGGTGTAGGGGAAGGCCGGGTAGAGGTGCGCGCCGCGGCGATCGACCCCTTCGCGCATGGCGCGGTCGAACGCTTCCTGCGACCAGCGGCCGAGGCCGGTCTCTTCATCCGGCGTGATGTTGGTCGAGTAGAGCGTGCCGAAAGGCGTCTCGAGCGGCAGGCCGCCGGCGAAGGGGCGCCCGTCGGGCGTGGCGTGGCAGCCGATGCAGTTGCCGGCGCTCGCCATCTGCGCGCCGCGCTCGATGAGCTGCGGCTCGAAGGCGCTGCGCGCCGGCGGGTCGATGGGCGCGATCTCCGGCCGCCAGGCGAGCGCCGCCAAGGCGATGCCGGCGAGCGCCAGCACCACCAGCGCCAGCAGCAGGCCGCGGCGCCAGCGTGAGGAGGTTCGTGCTTCGCGCATGCGTCGGCGTGGAGGGCACTAGGAAGGCGGGCAGCGGCAACCTGCATGCCGGCGCGTGGGCCCAGGGAGTGGGGGCGCAGCGAGCGCCCGCGGCGTGCGCCGGGGGAGCCGCGCTCGTCGATCGGCCTTGCCCGCGATGAGCGCTGGCGGCCGATCAGTGGTCGGCCAGCCGCGACGCCCACCACTCGCTGAGCGGTGTCGCCCGTCGCGCCGCGAGGCGCTGCGCCAGCAGCTGGCGGCCGAGTTCGCTGTCGCCGCCGCGCACCGCGGCGGCGAGCAGCGTCTGCTCGACGAGGTCGCGCTGCCCATGGCTGCCGCCGATGCGGGCGAGCCGGCCGCGCAACGGCCGGAGGGCGCGCGTCGCCGCGTCGAAGCGGCCGCTGCCGAAGGCGAGCAGCCCGTGCAGCAAGGGCGCGCCGAGCTCGGCCATGACCTCGCGATTCCAGCCGTCCCGAAGCGATGCATCGGCGATCGAGCGCTCGACCCAGGCCTCGGCGCGACGCAGGTCGCCGCTGCCCAGCATCGCCAGGAGCACGTGGAGATCGTTGAAGACCGAGTGTCCGGCGCTGTCGGGATCGTCGAGCGGCCAGCGCGCGAGCAGCGCCTGCCAGCGCTCGCCGACGTCGGCGCCGTGCAACATCAGGCGCCAAAGCATCGAGGCCGCGTCGACGCGCTGCAGCGTGATCTCGTTCGCCTCCGCGCGCAGGTAGGCGTCGAAGGCGGCGAGCGCGCCGGCGTGGTCGAGCGACTCCAGGGCGAACAGCGCCTCATGCCAGCCGAGGTGGCCGGCGAAGCCGTTGCCCTCGCCCCAGTGCGCACGCCACTCGCCCATCCAGCGCCGGCCTTCCTCGTGCCGTCCCTGCATCTCCATGACGTGGGCGACTGCGTGGATGGCCCAGGGCACGCGCGCCGGGCCGGCGAGCGCCTGCCGGCCGACGGCTTCGGCCTCGGCGTGGCGGCCCGCTTCCTCGAGTCCGAAGGCGTGCAGGCCGAGCACGTAGGGCTGCAGCGGATCGTCGGCGCGCCACGCCGGAACGGCGCGGGCGATGCGCTCGCGCAGCGACTCGGCGTCGCCGCGGTAGAAGTCGAGCAGGTGGCCCCACTGCAAGGCCAGCGCATCGCGCGGATGGCCCGCGAGAAGCGCGTCCCAGGCCGCCGCCGCGCCGCTCCAGTCGCCGGCGGCGAGGCGATGCACGGCCGCGAGGTGAGCCCGCTCGCGGTCGTTGCCTCCGGGCCCGAGCCGATCGGCGGCGCCGAGCGCGGCGCGCGCCTCGGCGTGCAGCGAGGGCTCGGTCAGGCTCAGCAGGAAGCCGGCCTTCATGACCGGCGGCAGCAGCCAGGCCGGGTCGTGCCGTGCCGCGGCGTCGAGGTCGTCGCCCGGCACGCCGTAGAAGGACATCATCCGCCACAGCGCCGAATCGCTCGCGGCGAGCGCCGCGGCCGAGGACGTGGAGACCGCGTTGCCGTGCGCGTCGCGCAAGCTCATCGCGTCGGCTCGCCGGCGAGCGACCCTTCAGGCAGTGGGCGGCTCGGGCCAGGGCCGCGGCGTCGGCCGCAGCTGCTCCCACGCGCGCGCCACCTGAAGCACGCCGAGGTCGTCGTGGCGCTTGCCGGCGATCTGCAGGCCGATCGGCAGGCCGCTCCGCGTCCAGCCGCAGTTGATGCTGGCGGCCGGCTGCTCGCTCATGTTGTAGGCGACCGTGAAGGCGATGTGCTCGAGCGGCCGCTGCGGGTCGTCGGTCGGCGAGGCGAGCTCGGCGGCGAAGGCGGGGATCGGCGCCGTCGGTGACAGCACGACGTCGTACGGCCGGTGCGCGGCGACGGCAGCGTCGCGCATCGCCCCCATCTGGCTGTAGCCGCGGAACACCTGCTCGCCGGTGAGCTGCGCGCCGCCCTTCAGCCACTCGACGATGAAGGGCAGCACCTTGGCTTGGCGATCGCGCGGCAGGGCCGACCAGTCGAGCCAGGAGCGCATGCGCCAGAACGCGTCGATGCCGTCGAGCATGGCGCGCGTGAAGAAGGGGGCGATCCGCTCGACGTGCGCGCCGGCGGCGGCGAAGCGCTCGGCGGCGGCCTGCACCGCGTCCCTCACCTCGGGATCGACCGGCAGGCCGCAGCCGGCGTCGAGGAGGACGCCGATGCGCAGGCCGCGCGGCTCGCGCTCGAGTCGCATCCACTCGATCCGCTGCGCCGGCAGGCTCATGGTGTCGCGCTCGTCGGGCTGCGACAGCACGCTCATCAGCAGCGCCGAGTCGGTGACGGTGCGCGTCATGGGCCCGGCGACGCGGCCGGCGTAGGGCGGGTCGATTGGGATCCGGCCGAGGCTCGGCTTCAGCGTGAAGATCCCGCACCAGGCGGCGGGCAGGCGGACCGAGCCGCCGATGTCGGTGCCGACGTGCAGCGGCCCGTAGCCGGCGGCCGCGGCAGCGCCGGCGCCGGCGCTGCTGCCGCCCGGGTTCCTGCTCAGGTCCCAGGGGTTGCGCGCCAGCGGGTGGAAGCTCGACAGCCCCGACGACAACATGCCGTAGTCGGGCATCGTCGTCTTGGCGAGGATCACGGCGCCGGCCTCGCGCAGCCGCGCCGCGGGCGGCGCGTCGTGCAGCGCCGGCGCCAGCAGCGTCGCCGCGGTGCCGAGCGGCGTCGGCGTGCCACGGGTGGCGATGTTCTCCTTGATCGTCGCCGGCACGCCCTCGAGGGCGCCGATCGGCGCGCCGCCGTCGCGGTGCTTCTGCCAGCGCGTCTCGGCGACGTGCGCCGCGGCGATCGCCGCTTCCGCGTCGAGCGCGTAGGTCGCGTGCAGGTGCGGCTCCCACGCCGCGATGCGGTCGAGCACCGCCCGCGTCACCTCGACCGGCGAGAGCGAGCCGTCGCCGTAGCCGGCGAGCAGCTCGGTCGCCGCGAGCTCGTGCAGCCGGCTCATCGCCGAGTCATCGCCGAGTCATCGCCGACTCATTGCCAGGTCAGCGCCGCCAGGTCGTTGGCGAAGATCGGCGAGCTGCTCCACAGCCCTTTCAGTCGCTTGTTGGCGACGGCGAACTGCGGCAGCTGGAACAGGTAGGCGTTGACGCTGTCGGTGGCGAGCTGGCGCTGGATGTCGCCCAGGATCTTCAGCCGGCTCTTCTGGTCCGCCGTCGAGTTGTAGGCGGCGAGCAGGTCGCGATACGCCTTCGAGTCGTAGCCGTAGTAGTAGCTGGTGTCGGCATAGCGGTCGAAGTCGAGCGGCTCGACGTGGCTGATCACGGTGAGGTCGAAGTTGCCCTTGAACGGCCCCGACAGCCACTGCGCCCACTCGACGTTCTCGATCTTGGCGACGATGCCGACCTTGGCCAGCTGCGCGGCGATGATCTCGCCGCCCTTCCTCGCGTAGGCCGGCGGCGGCAGCGTCAGGGTCACGTTGAGCGGCGTCTGCACGCCGGCTTCCTTGAGCAGCGCCCGGGCCTTCTCCGGGTTGTAGGGATTGACGTTCGTGAGGTCGACGTAGCCGGCGTCGCTCGGCACCATGTGGCTGCCGATCGGCACGCCGTAGCCTTCCTGGGCGCCGTCGATGACGGCCTTGCGGTCGATCGCCGCGGCGATGGCGCGACGCACGCGCACGTCGTCGAACGGCTTCCGCTTGTTGTTGATGGTCAGGATGGTCTTGCCCTCGGTGCCGCCGATGGCGACCGAGAAGCGCGGGTCGTTCTGGAACTGCTTCAGGCTCTCGAGCGCGCCGAAGCGGGGCATGCCGTCGATGTCGCCGGCGAGGAGCGCCGCCACCTGCGCCGCCGGGTCGTTGATGAAGCGGAAGGTCACCTTCTTCATCTGCACCTTGGCCGCGTCGCGGTACTGGTCGTTCTTGACCAGCGTGAGGGCCGAGCCCTTGGCCCAGCTCTCGAACTTGAACGGGCCGGTCCCGATCGGCTTGCTGGCCGTCGTCGGCGCGCTCTTCGGATCGAGGATCACGGCCGTGTTCTCGCCCATGCGGAACAGGAAGTTGCCCTCGGCGTTGTTGAGCACCACGATGACCGTGTGCGCATCGGGCGTGTCGACGCGGCTGACGTTGTCGAACACCGCCTTCTTCGCCTTGTTGGTCGAGGTCGGGGCCTTGGCGCGGTCGAAGCTGAACTTCACGTCGCTCGCGTCGAACTCCTCGCCGTCGTGGAACCTGACGCCCTTCCTGAGCCTGAAGGTGTAGACCTTGCCGTCGGGATCGATGGTCCAGCTCTCGGCGAGCAGCGGCGTCACCTTGCCGTCCATGTTGATCTTGGTCAGCCCTTCGAGCACGTTCATGTGCACGATCTCGCCGATCGCGGCAGCCGGCGCCGCCGTGGGATCGAGCCCCGGCGCCGGCTCCAGCGTCATGCCGAGAATGACGCTGTCCTTGCGCTGCTGGGCCGCGGCGTCGACGGGCACGCCCAGCACCGCGATCAAGCCGATCAGCGCGGCGGCCGATGCCAGGGAGGCGAGGAACGGTCGGCGAGTGACCATGGGTGGGCTCCGGTTCGCAAAGAGAGCCGCGACTTTACGGGAACGCCGCCTCGGGCAGCGCCGCCGGGACACCTGCGGGCCGGCTGCGCAGGCCACGCGCTGACCTTGTCATCGCCGGGGGCCTGCGTATCCTCGTCGCGACAGCAAGACAAGGGAGAGGGACATGCCAGCTGCCTACCGAACCTATTTCGTGGTCGTCGGCCTGTTCGCGCTGTGGGTGGGCGCGTGGGGCTTCGCGGCGCCGGCCGAGGTGAGCCGGGCGCTGCCCTGGACGGTGCCGCCGCTGCACGCGCGCTTCATCGCCGCCATCTACCTCGCCGGCCTGCTGGCGATGGCCTGGAGCTTCTTCGCGCGAACGGTCGCGGAAGTGCGCATCCCGGTGGCGCTGGCCTCGCTGTGGACGGGCGCCCTGCTGCTCGTGTCGCTGCTCCACCTGGGCGAGTTCGACTTCGCCAAGCCGCAGGTGGCGTTCTGGATGTTCGCCTACGCCGTCTTTCCGATCTGGGGCGCGTGGCTCTACTTCGCGCGCGGCGCAGCGGCCGCCGCCGAGCCGCGGCCGCGCCCCGACCCGGCCCTGCTGCTCGTCGCCGCGCTGTGCCTGCTCCTGGCGGCGGCGCTGCTCGTCGCGCCGGCCGTCATGGTCCAGGCGTGGCCCTGGAAGGTGTCGCCGCTGCTGGCGAGCATCTACGCGGGGCCGTTCTTCGCCTACGGGGTGTGCGCCTTCATGCTCGCCCGCGAGGCGCGGCCCGCGGCACGGCGCATCGTCCTCGCCAGCATGCTGACCTTCACCGTCCTCGCGCTGGTGGCCTCGCTGCTGCACCTGCCCCTGTTCCGGTTCGAGGGGCCGGCGGCGTGGGTCTGGTTCGCCGGCTTCGCGCTGGCTGCGGCGGTTCTGGCCATGCGCCTCCTGCAGGGGCCGCGCGCGACCGGGGCCTGAGCCTGGGTCCGCGGCGGCTCATGCCTCGAAAACTGCATCCCGTCGGACCGCGCTCCCACGGGACCACCGGTTGCCGCAGCATGCGGTCTTCGACCACTGCACGGCATGACCCACCTCTGCCTCTTCATCTCGGCCGGCGCTGCCGCGGCAGCGCGGGTGCGGCGCGGCATCGAGCAGTGCGGCTTCAGGATCGTCGGCTCGGACGGCCTGGGCTCGGCCCTCGATTCGCTCCGGCAATGGAGCTTCGACGCGGTCGTGCTGGATTCCGGCGGCCTGGAGGCGTCGACGGTCAATGGCGTCCGCCTGCTGCGGGCCCGGTGCGCCGCGCCCATCGTCGTGCTCAGCGACCACCGCGGCGAGGCGCGCCAGCTGCAGTGCCTGGCCGCGGGAGCGACCGACTCGGTCGGCCCCGGCGCCTCGCCGCGGCTCGTCGGCCTGAAGCTGCGCCAGCTCGTGCAGGCGGTCGCGGCGCATCAGCCGGTGCAGCGACAGGAGGTCCGCCTCGGCGGCCTGCGCCTCGATCCGGCGCGGGGCCGCGCCAGCTACGACGACCAGCTCCTCGACCTCAGCGCCGGCGAGTTCGACACCTTGTTCGTGCTCGCATCGCGAGCCGGGCAGCTGGTCAGCCGCGGCGATCTGGCCGGCTCGGCGTCGTCGCTGCAGGCGGCCGTCGGCCGCAGCATCGACACCCGCATCTACCGCATCCGCCGGCACCTCGCGATGGTGGGCGCCACCGACCTCGAGCTGGCGACCATCCACGGGCGCGGCTACAGCCTGTCGATCGCGGCGCCGGCGGAAGCCCTGGCGGCGCCGCCGCCGCGCGCGGCCGGCCGCCGGCCGGCGGCGGAATTCAGCGCGCCCCGAAGCTGGCGTCCCGGAACAGGTCCTTGAACTCGCGCGGCTGCGAGCGCCAGTACTGGTGCGGCGCGTCGACCTGCCCGCCCAGCCTGGCCGCGGCGTGCCAGGGCCAGCGCGGGTCGTAGAGCATCGCCCGGGCCAGCGACACGGCGTCGGCCTGGCCGCTGGCGACGATCGCCTCGGCCTGCTCCGCTTCGGTGATCAGGCCGACGGCGATCGTGGGCAGGCCGACCTCGGCCTTGACGCGTTGCGCGAACGGCACCTGGTAGCCGGGCCCGACCGGGATCGACTGCTGCGGCGAGACGCCGCCGCTCGAGACGTGGATCGCGGCGCAACCGCGTGCCTTCAGTGCCCGCGCGAAGGCGAGCGTGCCGTCGATGTCCCAGGCGCCGGGCACCCAGTCGGTGGCGGAGATGCGCACCCAGACGGGCTTGTCGGCCGAAAACGCGGCGCGCACGGCGTCGAAGATCTCGAGCGGAAAGCGCAGCCGGTTCTCGAGGCTGCCGCCGTACTCGTCGTCGCGCTGGTTGCCGAGCGGCGACAGGAACTGGTGCAGCAGATAGCCGTGCGCCGCGTGCACCTCGACGGCGTCGAAGCCCAGCCGGGCGGCTCGGCGCGCCGCGGCCGCGAACTGCTCGCGGACGCGCTCCAGGCCGGCGCGGTCGAGCGCCTGCGGCGGGTCCTCGTGCGGCGCATGCGGCAGCGGCGACGGCGCCACGGCGCGCCAGCTGCCCGGCTCGCCGAGACGGATCTGCGCGCCGCCTTCCCACGGCGCCCGGCTCGACGCCTTGCGGCCGGCATGCGCGAGCTGGAGCGCGAGCGGCATCGGCGAATGCCTGCGGATGGCGGCGAGGACGCGCGCCAGCGCCGCCTCGTTGTCGCCCGAGTACAGGCCGAGGTCGGCGGGCGTGATCCGCCCTTCGGCCGAGACCGCGGTCGCCTCGACGATCATCAGCCCGGCGCCCGACAAGGCGAGGTGGCCGAGATGGATCAGGTGCCAGTCGAGGGCGTTGCCGTCCTCCGCCGAGTACTGGCACATGGGGGCGATGACGATGCGGTTGTCGAGGCGGAGGTCGCCGATCCGCCACGGTTCGAAGAGAGGGCTCATCGGCCCGGATTGTCGGCACTCGCCGCGACGGCCGCTGCCGGTGCCGCGGCGGCGGCGTCGGGCAACGACGACGGCGCCTTGCCGGCGCGGGTGCGGATCAGGCGCGGGTCGAACATGTCGCGCAGGCCGTCGCCCATGAGGTTGAGGCCGAGCACGGTCAGCGCGATCGCGACGCCGGGATAGACGGCGAGCTGCGGCGCCTGGAAGAGCTGCGTCTGCGCCTCGTTGAGCATCCGGCCCCACGACGGCGTCGGCGGCTGCGTGCCGAGGCCGAGGTAGCTGAGCGAGGCCTCGGCCAGGATGGCGAGCGCGAACTGGATCGTCGCCTGGACGATGAGGATGGGCACGATGTTCGGCAGGACGTGCTCGAGCGTGATCTGCAGCTCGCCCTTGCCGAGGGCGCGCGCCGCCGTCACGAACTCGCGCGAGCGGACGACGAGGGCGCTGGCCCGCGTGATGCGGATGAACACCGGCACGTTGAAGATCCCGATGGCGACGATCGAGGTGACGAGACCCGGCCCGTAGATGGCCGTCAGCATGATCGCCGAGAGCAGCGCCGGGAAGGCGAAGCTGAAGTCGGCGAAGCGCATCACCAGCTCCTCGATCCAGCCGCGCTTCACGGCCGCGAGCAGGCCGAGCATGACCCCGAACGCCACGCCGATGCCGACGGCGATCAGGCCGACGGCGATCGACACGCGGCTGCCGACGATGAGCAGCGAGACGATGTCGCGGCCGAAGCCGTCGGTGCCGAGCCAGTGCGCGGCACTCGGCGGCCGGAGCTTGTTCGGGATGTCGATCTCGGCCGCCGGCCACGGCGTCCACACGTAGGAGAGCAGGGCCACGCCGACGAGCAGCGCGACCAGCACGGCACCGATGACGAAGCTGGCCGAGGCGCGCCGCTTCATGCCGGCCGCAGCCTGAGGCGCGGGTCGATGACGACGTAGAGCACGTCGACGACGAAGTTGATGACGACGACGGTGCCGGCCAGCAGCATCACGACGTTGCGGACGACGACGAGGTCGCGGTTGGCGATCGCCTGGAAGACGAGGCGGCCGAGCCCGGGCAGCGAGAAGACCTGCTCGATGACCACGGTGCCGGTGAGCAGGTTGGCGAACTGCAGGCCCATGACCGTGAGCACCGGCACCATCGCATTGCGCATGACGTGGCCCCAGAGCACGCCGCGCGGCGACACGCCCTTGGCCCGGGCGGTGCGGACGAAGTCCTCGCGCAGGACGTCGAGCACCGCTGAGCGGACGATGCGCGTCAGGATCGAGGCCTGCACGACCGCCAGCGCCACCGCCGGCAGCACGAGGGCGCGCAGCGCCGCCGCCAGCCCGCCGCCGCCGTCGACGCTCCAGCCGGGAAAGCCGCCGGCCGAGAACCAGCGCAGCTTCACCGAGAAGGCGAGGATCAGCAGGATGGCGAACCAGAAGTTGGGGATGGCGATGCCGAGCTGG
>JAESGR010000183.1_pt1 | contig 91019 bp, 91 predicted proteins | sample 9269771 | NCBI WGS metagenome assembly JAESGR01 (sample SAMN15739572, study PRJNA653492) | algae metagenome | isolation source: Chroococcus sp. CMT-3BRIN-NPC107 and co-occurring heterotrophs from well... | place: USA: Clark Mountains Wilderness, California | collected 2010-04-18 | reverse complement strand
GCGGCCCTGGAGGGGCTGTCCGACCGCGGAGGGGCTGCCTTCGAGGGCGGTGACGAGGAGCGCCGGCAGGCTGCTCGCGGGCGCGGAGGGCGCGACCGGGCTGTCGTTCGCGAGCACGTTGCCGCTCGCCACCTGTGCGGCCAGGCTGAAGCGGTCCTCCGTCACGCTCGCGGCATCGTCCGCCGCGGCCGGGGCCTTGCCGGCGGGGACGTTGACCGTGACGCGGATCGGGGTCGAGGTCAGGTTCCCATCGTCGGCCGCGACCGTGAAGCTGTCGACGCCCGAGAAGCCCGCATCCGGCTTGTAGTCGAACGACCCGTTGGGCCGGAGCGTGAGGGTCCCGTGCGACGGCCCCGCCAAGAGGCTGGCGGCCAGCGTGTCGTCGTCGCGGTCGGTGGCATGCGCCAGCACGCCGGATCCGGCCGCGACCGTGAGCAGGCGGCCCTCGGCCATCGAATAGACGAGATCCTCCGCCCCGGCGACCGGCCGGTCGTTCGCGCCCGCGACCACGATCGTGAGCACCTGCGTGGCGGCAGGCGTGGAGACGGGCTCCCAGTCGCCTTCGTAGCCTTCGTAGCTCCCGATCGTCCGGATGTCCTCGAAGACGGCAAGGTTGAAAGTCTCGGACTCCGTGCCCTTGAGGCGCTCGATGGCATCGTCGTTCGGAACGTAGCGATAGGCCCCGGTCTGGCTGTTGAGGCGGAGCGTCCCGTACTGTCCGATCTGCTCGAGGTCGAACGCCTCGTCCTCCACGGACGTGCCGTCCGGAAGGGAGAAGAGGGGACTCCAGACTGAGGTCGTGAGCGTCCCGTCCGTCGGCACGAAGGTATCGTCGCCAGGGCTGTCGCCGTACGGCACCGACGCGGGGGCGACGTCGAGGCTGTGGACGACGTTGAAGGGGATCAGGTCATCGTCCTGGAACTCGCCGTCCGATGTCGAGATCGATACGGCGTCGAACCCCTCGTACGGCATCATCGTGGGACGGTACTGGAGCCCGAGCAGCGCCTGGTTGATTCCCGCCGCGGAACCGGTGAGCTCCCAGTAGTCCGGGCCCTCCGATCCGGGAAAGAACTCGATCGAATCGAGGCCCGGCGGCAGGTCCTCGGGATCGACGGCGAACAGAAGCTCGCCCCACTCGACCGAGAGGGTCACGGTCAGCCCTCCGTCCCCGCTGCCGTCGTCCGACACCTGGACCGTGCTGCCGAAGTCGTGAATCCTGTCGATGCCGAGGGTGGTGGTGCCGGTCGGCACGTCGTTCACGGGCGCGGCGTTGCCGGTCTCCCCGTCGGCCGAAACCCGGAAGTTCAGCACGTCGGTGTCCGAGCGGATCCCGTCCGAGGTCCGGATCACGAGTTCGTCGAGGAGCCGGTACGAGGGCGAAGCTTCGAGCGGGGCGGCGGGGGCGCGGTAGGTCAGGGTTTCGAGGACCCGGTTGATGTCCGCCGCGAGGCCGACGAGCGTCACGTCCCGGGCGACGTCCGCCCCCTCCTCCGACCCCTCCGCCGGGTAGCCGTAGACCTCGACGCCGGCGAAATCCGACGCGAACTCCAGGGCGCCCTCGTTCACCGTGAGGCGGACCGTGAGGCGCTCCTCGGTCCCGTCCGCGTCGCTCACCTCGAGCGGCGTCGCGAAGACGTAGGGCGCACCGAACACAAGGCCGATCGTCGTCGCGTCCGGCACCGTATTGATCGGGGCTGCCCCGGGTCCCATGGCCATAACGCACCCCCACCCTGTTGTTTCTCAGGGCAGGCGTAGCCGCTTTGCGCCATGCTTTACAACACCGGCCGCCCGCAGAACGCGAAGGTTGCTCGCCGTTGCGGCAACGTTACACGCCGCAGAGCGCGGCAGATCGGCGGCGCGGTCGAGTTGTTCCTGGGGCAGCGCGCGACGGGCTCGGACCGGCTCGGGTGCTGCGGCGCACCGGACGGTGCGGCAATTCCGCGCCGGGCGTTTGGGCGGAGCGGACGGCCATGCTACAAGCGGGGCCTGGACGAGACGCCGCCCGGTCGCGGGCGAACGAGGCGCTGCCTCGGTTGGGGGATTGCCATGCGATTGTTTGCTCCCGTCGGAGCGGGTCTCCGGCTCGCCGCCCTGGCCGCCGGCCTCGCGGCCATGGCCCCGGGTGCCGAGGCCCAGGTCGTCGGGACCGCGGGCGCCGTCAACCCGGCGGCGCGCAGCTCCGCGCCCGGCAGCGGCCTGCGGGTGATCGAGATCGGCGCCCGGGTGGTGCACCGGGAGCGGGTCCAGACCTCCGGCGAGGGCACGGTCCAGCTCGTCTTCATCGACAAGACCTCGATGTCGATCGGCCCCAACAGCGACCTCGTCATCGACGAGTTCGTCTACGACCCGAACGCCGGCACCGGCCGCATGGCCGCGACCCTCGCCAAGGGGGCGCTGCGGTTCGTCGGCGGCAGCACGAGCCACACGGGCGGCGCCAACATCGCGACGCCCACCACCACGCTGGGCATCCGCGGCGGCGTCGCGACGGTGCAGCACCGGCCGGAGGCCTGCGCCCCGGGCGAGGCGAGCGGGCTGCGGGCCTGCACCTTCGTGGTCAATCATTTCGGGCGCGTCTCCGTCACGACCGCGACCGGAACGCAGGTGATCGCCCGGCCCGATTTCGGCATCCGGGTCGGCGCGGGCGGGCAGGCGACGGCCCCGGCCCGAGTGCCGCCGGGCGAGATCTCCCGGGTGGCCCGCGAGCTGACGAGCCGCGGCAACCAGTCCGGCGGCGCGCCGCGGCGGCCGACGGATGCGCTCGCGGTGCAGTCCGGCGTCGGCGCCACCCAGGGCTCGCTCACCCCGTCCCTGACCCAGAGCCTCCAGTCCCAGAACGTCGCCGACGGGCCCCGGACGACGGGCCCGGCGAACGTGCCGCAGACCACCATCAACCAGACGATCCAGCAGGCGACGACCAACGCCGCCCCGACCCAGGTGCACCGGCCGCCGCGCCCGCAGGACCCGCCGCCCCCGCCCCCGCCCCCGCCGCCCCCGCCGCCGCCGCCCCCGCGCTAGCGGGCTCCGCGCGCCGCGCCGGCACGATCCGGCCGGCGGGATGGTCGCGGCCCGGAGCCGACCCATATAGCGGGCCCGGATCTTGCAGGCGCCCGCAGGCGCGAAGGGGCTTTCCAGGGGGCTTTTGGGGTCATGAAGCTGTTCGAGTGCGAGGCCTGCGGCCAGCCGCTCTATTTCGAGAACACCCTCTGCGAGAGCTGCGGCCGCCGGCTCGGCTTCCTGCCGCACCGGCAGGACATCACGGCCCTCGAGCCGGACGACGGCCTGTGGAAGCCGCTCGCCGAGCCCGAGCGGCGCGTCCGCTTCTGCACCAACGCGGACCACGACGCCTGCAACTGGCTCGTCCCGGCCGAGAGCGGCGAGGCCTATTGCGCCGCCTGCCGGCACAACCGGGTGATCCCCGACCTCACGCAGACCGAGAACGTGGCGCGCTGGCGGCGCATGGAGACCGCCAAGCACCGCCTGTTCTACACCCTGCTGAAGCTGCGCCTGCCGCTCCAGACCAAGGCCGAGAACCCGGAAGGCCTCGCCTTCGACTTCCTGTCCGATCCCGCGGAAGCCACGCCGGGCGCCCCGAGCGTGCTGACCGGCCACGACAACGGCCTCATCACGATCAACATCATCGAGGCCGACGATGCCGAGCGGGAGCGGCGCCGGCGCCAGATGGGCGAGCCCTACCGCACGCTCCTCGGGCATTTCCGCCACGAGATCGGGCATTATTTCTGGAACGTGCTCGTGCGCGACCGGCCCGGCATCGAGACCTACCGCCAGGTCTTCGGCGACGAGCGCGAGGATTACGGCGCCGCGCTCCAGCGCCACTACAACGAAGGCCCGCCGGCCGACTGGCAGAACGACTACGTGAGCAGCTACGCGAGCTCCCATTCCTGGGAGGACTTCGCCGAGACATGGGCGCATTACCTCCACATGGTCGACACCCTCGAGACCGCGAACGCCTTCGGGGTCCGCGTGCGCCCGAAGGTCAGCCGCAGCCCGGACCTCACGACGAGCGTCGAGTTCGACCCCCACAACACGCCGGACCTCAACCGCCTCGTCAGCGCCTGGCTGCCGCTCACCTTCGCGGTCAACTCGCTCAACCGTTCCATGGGCCAGCCGGACCTCTACCCCTTCGTCCTGGGCCCGACCGTGATCGGCAAGCTCGCCTTCATCCACGAGCGCGTCTACGAGGCGACGGGCCGCTCGGCCGGGGCGGAGACGCACGAGACCATGCTGGCCGCCATCGCGGCCGGCCTGCGCAGTCCCGTGGCGGCTCCGACGATCGAGTAGGCGCGACGACCCGGAAGACCGGAATCGGGCGCGCGGCCCGGCCGTCGCATGAATCTTGCTTCGGCGTCCCGCGTTGTGCCTACTGATCCAACGCTCTCCGGGTGCCCCTCCCAGTGTCCATCCTCGTCGCTCTCCACCACGTCACCCACTACACCTACGATCGCCCGGTCGGCCTCGGGCCCCAGGTGATCCGCCTGCGGCCGGCGCCGCACACGCGCACGCGGGTGCCGAGCTACGCCCTCAAGGTGACGCCCGCGAACCATTTCGTGAACTGGCAGCAGGACCCGCACGGCAACTGGCTGGCGCGGCTCGTCTTTCCCGAGAAGGTGCGGGAGCTGAAGATCGAGGTCGATCTCACGGCCGACATGGCGGTCGTCAATCCGTTCGACTTCTTCGTCGAAGCCGATGCCGAGGCCTTCCCGTTCACGTATCCGGAGGCGCTGCGCGCCGAGCTCGCCTCCTATCTCGAGGTGGAGCCGCTCGGGCCGAAGCTCGAATCCTACATCGCGAACATCCCGCGCGAGGAGACCAACACGGTCCAGTTCCTCGTCGGCCTGAACGCACGCCTGCAGCAGGACATCAAGTACCTCATCCGCATGGAGCCCGGCGTCCAGACCCCGGAGGAGACCCTGGAGCTCATGTGCGGCTCGTGCCGCGATTCCGCGTGGCTCCTGGTGCAGATCTTCCGCCATCTCGGCCTCGCGGCTCGGTTCGTGTCCGGCTACCTCATCCAGCTCAAGCCCGACATCGACCCCGTGCACGGGCCGCGCGGCTCGGAATCCGATTTCTGCGACCTCCACGCCTGGGCCGAGGCCTACATTCCCGGCGCCGGCTGGATCGGCTTCGACGTGACCTCGGGGCTCCTCACCGGCGAGGGCCACCTGCCGCTCGCCGCAACGCCCCATTACCGATCGGCCGCGCCCATCAGCGGCGCGGTCGAGCCCGCCGAGACCGCGTTCGCCTTCGACATGCGGGTGACCCGGATCGCCGAGGCGCCGCGCATCACCCGGCCGTTCTCGGACGAATCCTGGCACGGGCTCGACCGCCTCGGCGAGAAGGTCGACGAGGACCTGAAGGCCGGGGACGTGCGCCTCACCATGGGGGGCGAGCCCACCTTCGTCTCGGTCGACGACTTCGAAGCGGCGGAATGGAACACCGCCGCGGTCGGACCGACGAAACGCGCTTACGCCGACCGGCTGATCCGCCGCCTGCGCGACCGCTTCGCTCCGGGCGGGATGCTGCATTACGGCCAGGGCAAGTGGTATCCGGGCGAGAGCCTGCCGCGCTGGGCCTTCGCGCTCTACTGGCGCCGCGACGGGCTGCCGATCTGGCGCAACGCCGACCTGGTGGCGCGCGAGGACAAGCGGCCCGACGCGGCGATCGAGGATGCCGGGCGCTTCGCGGAGCGCGTCGCCGAGCGGATCGGCGTCGGCGCCGAGTACGTGATCCCGGCCTTCGAGGATCCCGCCCATTGGATGCTCAAGGAGGGCGACCTCCCGGTCAACGTGGACCCGGACAACCCCGAGATCGACGACCCGGAGGCACGCGCCCGCATGGTGCGGGTGTTCGAGCGCGGCCTCACCACGCCCTCCGGCTTCGTGCTGCCGGTGCAGCCCTGGAACGCGCCCGACGGGCGCCGCCGCTGGATGAGCGAGCGCTGGGCGCTGCGCCGCGGCCGCCTGTTCCTGCTTCCGGGCGATTCGCCGGTGGGCTTCCGCCTGCCGATCGCCTCGCTGCCCTGGATCCCGCCGGCCGCCTATCCCCATGTGGTGCCGCAGGATCCGACCGAGCCGCGCGGGCCGCTCCCCGACTACGCCGCGCGGGAAGCGGCGTTCACGCCCCGGGCGCCGCGTCAGGACCTGCGCGAGCAGCGTCCCGCGGAGGATGCGGTGCGCACCGCCATGGCGATGGAGCTGCGCGACGGGGTGCTGTGCGTGTTCATGCCGCCGGTCGAGCGCCTGGAGGACTATCTCGAACTCGTCGCGACCCTGGAGGCGACCGCCGCCGAGACCGGCCTGCCGATCCAGGTCGAGGGCTACCCGCCGCCGCACGACCCCCGGCTCAACGTCATCAAGGTGACGCCCGATCCGGGCGTGATCGAGGTCAACATCCACCCCGCCGCGAGCTGGCGCGAGGCGGTCGAGACGACGACGCAGCTCTACGAGGAGGCCCGCCAGTGCGGGCTCGGCGCCGACAAGTTCATGATCGACGGCCGCCACACCGGCACCGGCGGCGGCAACCACGTGGTCCTGGGCGGCGTCACGCCCGCGGATTCGCCGTTCCTGCGCCGCCCGGACCTTCTCAAGAGCATCGTGCTCTACTGGCAGCGCCATCCCTCCCTGTCGTTCCTGTTCGCGGGGCTGTTCATCGGCCCGACCAGCCAGGCGCCGCGCATTGACGAGGCGCGCCACGACAACCTCTACGAGCTCGAGATCGCGCTGAGCCACGTGCCGCGGCCGGAGCACGGCACGGTGCCGCTCTGGCTCGTCGACCGCCTGTTCCGCAACCTCCTCGTGGACGTCACCGGCAACACCCACCGGGCCGAGATCTGCATCGACAAGCTCTATTCGCCCGACAGCCCGACCGGCCGCCTCGGCCTCGTGGAGTTCCGCTCCCTGGAGATGCCGCCCGACGCGCGCATGAGCCTGGCGCAGCAGCTTCTGCTGCGGGCGCTCGTGGCGTGGTTCTGGCGCGAGCCGCAAGGGGGCCGCCTCGTCCGCTGGGGCACGGCGCTGCACGACCGCTTCATGCTCCCGCATTACCTGTGGGAGGATTTCATGGGGGTGCTCGCCGACCTCGGGCGCGCCGGCTACCCGTTCCAGGCCGAATGGTTCGAGGCCCTGCGCGAGTTCCGCTTTCCGGTCTTCGGCCGGGTCGAACGCACGGGCGTCGAGCTGGAGCTGCGCCAGGCGCTCGAGCCCTGGCACGTCATGGGCGAGGAGGGTGCGGCCGGGGGCACGGTCCGCTACGTCGATTCCTCGGTCGAGCGGCTGCAGGTCAAGGCGAGCGGCTTCGTCGAGGGCCGGCACGTGGTGACCTGCAACGGGCGCCGGATGCCCATGACCGGCACCGGCCGCTCCGGCGAGGCGGTCGCGGGCGTGCGCTTCAAGGCCTGGCAGCCCTCCTCGGGCCTGCACCCGACGATCCCCGTCCATGCGCCGCTGACCTTCGACGTGGTCGACACCTGGAACGGGCGCTCGCTCGGGGGCTGCGTGTACCATGTCGCCCATCCCGGCGGGCGCAACTACGAGACCTATCCGGTCAATTCCTACGAGGCCGAGGCGCGGCGCCTCGCCCGCTTCCAGGACCACGGCCACACGCCCGGCGCCATCGCGGTGCCGCGGGAGGAGGCCTCGCTCGAATTCCCGCTCACCCTCGACCTCCGGACCCGCCATGACGCCTGAGGCGTCCTGCGGCCGGTTGCCCGCCCTGCGGGCGTCCCGCGGCGCCTCGGCCCGCCCCGGCGCGGCGGGAATGCCATGAGGGGCAAGGCCGCTGCCCGGGCGCAGAGCCCGGACGCCGCGCGGGCGGCGGCGCTCGAGGCCCTGGTCCGCGGCTACGCCCCGCTGCCCGGCGTGCCGGACGAGTTCGTCGGCCCGGACGGGCGGCCGCGCGCGCGGTGGCTGCGCCTCCTCGACGGCCTCGCGGGGCTCGGCCCGGAGGAGATCGACGGCCGCTTCGCCCTTGCCGACCGCCACGTGCGCGACACCGGCGTGTCCTACCGTCCCCGCGGCGAGGAGCGCGAGCGGCACTGGTCCTTGAGCCACCTGCCGCTCCTCGTCGAGGAGAGCGAATGGCGCGCCGTCGCGGCGGGGATCGTGCAGCGGGCCGAGCTCCTCGACGCGGTGCTGCGCGACGTCTACGGCGAGGGACGGCTCGTCGCGGACGGCGCCCTGCCGGCCGCCGCCATCGCGGGCAGCCCCGAATACCTGCGCCCCCTCGTGGGCGTGAGCCCGCCGGGCGGGCGCTGGCTCCAGCTCTACGCCGCCGATCTCGGCCGCGGGCCGGACGGGCGCTGGTGGATCCTCGGCGACCGCACCCAGGCGCCGTCGGGCGCGGGCTACGCGCTCCAGAACCGCCTCGTGTTCTCCCGCGTGTTCGGGGGCGAGTTCGAGAGCCTCAACGTGCTGCGCCTCGCGCCGTTCTTCGGCGCGCTCCGCGACGGCCTGCGGGACATGGCCCTGCGCTCCGAGCCCCGCATCGGCCTCCTGACCCCGGGGCCCTACAGCGAGACCTATTTCGAGCAGGCGCTGCTCGCCCGCTATCTCGGCTTCCTCCTCGTCGAGGGCGACGACCTCGCGGTGCGCGACGGGCGCGTCCACGTGCGCACGATCTCGGGGCTGAAGCGCCTCGACGTGCTCTGGCGCCGCCTCGATTCCGACTACGCCGATCCGCTCGAGCTCAATGCGGCCTCGCGGCTCGGCGTGCCGGGGCTCCTGGAGGCGATCCGGCGGGGCAAGGTCGCGGTCGGCAACATGCCGGGCTCGGGGCTGCTCGAATCGCCGGCGCTGCTGAGCTTCCTGCCCTCCTTGAGCCGCCGCCTCCTGGGCGAGGACCTGAAGCTCCCGAACGTGGCGACCTGGTGGTGCGGGCAGGACCGCGAGCGCGCGGAGGTGCTGCGCCGCCTCGACGAGTTCGCGATCCGGGGCGCGCACGGCGCGGCCCTGCCGGGCTTTCCCGACCGCGCGACGGCGCTCGGCGCCGAGCTGGCCCCGAAGGAACGCGCGCGCCTCGCCGCGCGCGTCGAGGCGCGCGGGATCGATTATGTCGCGCAGGAGGTGGTCCGGCTCTCGACCACGCCGGTCTGGGAGAAGGGCCGCCTCGTGCCGCGCCCCTTCGTGCTGCGGGTCTACGCGGCGGCGACGCCGGACGGCTGGCAGGTCATGCCGGGCGGCTTCTGCCGCATCGCCGGCCAGCCGGACGTGCGCGCGGTCTCCATGGGCGAGGGCGCGAGCTCGTCCGACGTCTGGGTCCTCGGCGACCGGCCGGCGGCGGCGGTCTCGCTCCTCCAGGCGCCCGGCTCCGTGCGCATCCGCCGGATCGCCGGGCTCCTGCCGAGCCGGGCCGCCGACAACCTGTTCTGGCTCGGGCGCTATCTCGAGCGCGTCGAGGCCACCTTGCGGCTCGTGCGGGCGCTCTCCGCCTCCCGCACCGAGGCCGGCGCCCGCTCGCAGGCGAGCCGCACCGTGCGGGGCCTGCAGCAGCTCCTCGTCGCCTGGGGCGCGGCCTCCGCGGACAGCCCCGCCACCGCCGCGGCGGACGCCCTGCGCTCGGACGAAGCCTACGGCTCCGCCCGGTCCCTCGCGGGCGCCGTGCGGCGGGTGGCTTCAAGCCTGCGCGAGCGGCTCTCGCCGGATACGAGCCGCCTGATCGGCGTGCTCGACGCCCTCCTTGCCCAACCCGACGGCGCTGCGACGGAAATCACCGAGCGGGCGCTGCAGATCGTGGCGGCGCTCGCCGGACTCGCGCAGGAGAACATGAACCGCGGCGCCGGCTGGCACTTCGTCGACATGGGCCGGCGCATCGAGCGCGGCGTCAACACCTGCCGCTTCGCGCGCCAGTTCGCCGATGCGGGGGCCGGCGCCGACGACCTCGACGTTCTGCTCGAGCTGGCGGATTCGCAGATCACCTACCGCTCCCGCTACGTCACCGGCCTCGCGCTCGCGCCCGTGCAGGACATGGTGGTGCTCGACCCCTACAATCCGCGCTCGGCCGCCTTCCAGGCTGCCGCAGTCGAGCGCCACCTCGCGGAGCTGCCCTCGCTGAACGAGGACGGGATCATGGAGGCGCCGCGCCGCCTCGCGCTCGGGCTCGCCACGGACCTCGCGGCCCAGGACGCCGCCCGCGTGGACGCCCGCCTGCTGCTCGGCATCGAGCAGCGCTTCCTGGCCCTGGCGGACGCGGTCGGGCGGCGCTACTTCCCCTACGGACAGGACGCGGCGCGGCCCGAGAAGCTCACGGCGCTCGCGTGAGCGGGCCGGCCCCGCCCGAACCATGAAGGCCCGCGTGATCGACGACGTCCTCTATGCCGCCCTCTCGGGCGCGTCCCCCGCAGGGTCCGACCTTCAAGGCAGGCCCGCGTGATCGACGACGTCCTCTATGCCGCCCTCTCGGGCGCGTCCCCCGCAGGGTCCGACCTTCAAGGCAGGCCCGCGTGATCTACGACGTCCGCCACGTCACCACCTACGGCTACGAGATGCCCGTCACCTTCGCGCGCTGCACCCTGCGGCTCGTGCCCGCGGACGGGGCGGGCCAGCGCGTGCTCGCGCACCGGATCCAAGTGGCGCCCGCGACCGCCTCGCGCGCCGAACGCACGGCCTTCTTCGGCGCTGCGTCCGTGTTCCTCACCATCGAGAGCGCCCATACGGAGCTGCGCATCGAGGCGCGCTCGCGCGTGGAGGTCACGCGCGACATGCCCCCGGAGGACGAGACGGGTCCGTCCTGGGAGGAGGTGCGGGATCTCGCCTTCGCGTCGGATTCGCTCGCGCCGGATTCGCCCGCGCATCACCTCTACCCGAGCCGGGCGGTGGCCCTGGCCGACCCGATCACCGCTTACGCGCGGGCGAGCTTCCCGGCGCGGCGGCCGGTGCTGGCGGGCGGGATCGACCTCATGCGCCGCATCAAGGCGGACTTCGCCTACACGCCGCGCGCCACGGAGGTTTCGACCTCGGCCCTCGAAGCGTTCCGGAGCCGGCACGGCGTGTGCCAGGATTTCGCGCACGTGATGATCGCGGGCCTGCGCGGCCACGGGCTGCCGGCCGCCTATGTGAGCGGCTACATCCACACCAAGCCGCCGCCCGGCCGGCCGCGGCTCCAGGGCGCGGACGCCACCCACGCCTGGGCGGCCCTGTGGTGCGGTCCCGACCTGGGGTGGATCGGCCTCGACCCCACCAACGGCATCCTGGTCGGGCCGGACCACATCGTGCTCGCGATCGGGCGCGACTACGCCGACGTGTCGCCGATCGACGGCGTGATCCTCGGCAGCGGCGCCCAGAAGCTTCAGGTCGCGGTCGACGTCATTCCGGTGTGAGCCGCCTTTCGGACTTGAAGGCCCAGGCGGCGGTCGACGTGGTGCCGGTCTGATCCGCCTCTCCGACGCGACGCAGCCAGTCGCGGTTGATGCCATTCCGGTCCAGTCCGGCCGGCGCGTCAGATCCCCTCGCCCTGGAACAGGTGGTCCATGCTCTCCGCCGGCGTCCCGGCGCCGGTGCGGCCCACCACCTTGGCGGGCACGCCCGCGACGGTGGTGCCCGCGGGCACGGGACTCAGCACCACGGAGCCGGCGCCGACCCTCGCGCCCGCCCCGACCTGGATGTTGCCGAGGATGATGGCGCCGGCGCCGATGAGCACGCCGCGGCGGATCTTCGGGTGGCGGTCGCCGCCTTCCTTGCCGGTGCCCCCGAGGGTGACGCCCTGGAGGATCGAGACGTCGTCGTCCACCACCGCGGTCTCGCCGATCACGATCCCGGTGGCGTGGTCGAGGAACACCCCCTGCCCGATCCGGGCCGCGGGGTGGATGTCGGTCTGGAACACCTCCGAGGAGCGGCTCTGGAGCCATTTCGCCAGCCCCTGCCGGCCCGCGTGCCAGAGCCGGTGGGCGAGCCGGTGCGTCACGAGGGCATGGTAGCCCTTCAGGTGCAGCACCGCGTCGAGGGGCTCGCCGGTGGCCGGGTCGCGCGCCACGATGGCGTCGAGGTCCGCCCGCAGCGCGGGACCGATGCGGTCGTCCATCGCGTCGCGATACGCGCGCTCGATCGCGCCCGCCGGCATCGTCCCGGCGCCGAGCCGCTCGGCGACGCGGTGGACGACCGCGTCCTCCAGGCCCGGCCGGTCGAGAACGGCGGCGCGCAGGAAGGCCTCGAGCTCGGGCTCGCGCGCGGCGAGATCGGCCGCGTCGCGGCGGATGCGCTCCCACAAGGCATCCGCGGCGGTGCCGGGCGCGGGGACGAGCCTGACCTGGGCGTGGGCCATCCTGTATCTCCCTGGCGACGTGCGGCGCCCGCTGCGCGGGCAGGCAACGGCGGGACCCGCCTTCAGCGGCGCCGGGCGGTGCGGCCGTGGCGCACGGCGTCCTCGATCCCGTCGCGGGTCAGGCCGACATCGTGCAGCATCGCCTCGTCGAGATCCTGCATAGCACGAATGGCGCGGCGGAGCCGGAGTTCCCGGACGAGCCGCCCGGCGGCGGCGAAAAGCGACGCGGCTGCGGTCCCGAAGACGGCGCCGACGACGGGCCGGCGGGTGGCGTGTGCGATGATCGACATGGATGCCTCCTTGGCTGTGGAGACACCCTACCTCCGCGGCTTGCATTATGAAAACTAATGTTCATAATCGCCCGAATAAGACATCATTATCGGAGGCAGCATGGCCCGCAACATCGATCCCGCCCTCCTACGCGCGTTCGTGACGGTGGCGGAAACCGCCGGCATGACGAGCGCCGCGAACGTGCTGCATCTCACCCAGGCTGCGGTCTCGCAGCAGGTGAAGCGCCTGGAAGAAGCTTTCGGCAGCGAGCTCTTCGAGCGCGAGCGGCGGGGCCTCAGGCTCACCAATGCGGGCGAGCGCCTCTTCGGCAAGGCGAAGCGCCTGCTCGCCCTCAACGACGAGATCTGGGCCGAGATGACGACGCCCCTGCACAGGGGCCAGATCCGGCTCGGCATCCCGTCCGACCTGGTGGGCACCTACCTGCCCGCGATCCTGAGGGCCTACACGCAGGCCTATCCGCAGGTCGAGGTCTCGATCATGTGCCAGACCTCGCCGCGGCTGCGGCAGTTGCTCGACAACGGCGAGCTCGATCTCGCCGTCGTCGAGGAGCAGGCCTGCGGCGGCGACGGCGAGTGCCTGGCGAGCGACCGGCTCGTCTGGGTCGGGGCCAAGGGCGGCGAGGCGCACCGGCGGCGCCCGCTGCCGATCGCGTTCGGCAACGAGACCTGCGCCTTCCGCCCGACGATCCTGGAGGTGCTGCGGGGCGCCGACATCCCGTGGCGGACGGTGTCCGAGATCGGCAACGAGCACGCCATGAGCGTCATGGTCCAGGCGGACCTCGCCGTGATGGTGGCGCTCGCCTCGACGGTCCAGCCGGGCTTCGACCTGCTCGGCCGCGGCGCGGAGCTGCCGGCCCTGCCGCCCTTCGCGATCAACCTCTACCTGCCGCGGGCCGGCGCCACGCCGCTGGCGCTCGAATTCGCCCGCCACGTCCGCGACGGCTTCCTGGCGCGCCAGCGCCAGGCGGCATGAGCGCGACCCTTCCGGCTCTGAGCACGCGGCCGGGATGCGCGCCGGCGCCAGGCGGCTTGACCCGGCCCGTTAGAGCACCCGCCCGGGATTGAGGATGCCGAGCGGGTCGAAGGTCGCCTTGAGCTGGCGCATCAGCGCGAGTTCCGCCTCCGAGCGGCTGCGCGCGAGATAGGGCCGCTTGATCTGCCCGATGCCGTGCTCGGCCGAGACAGAGCCCTTGAAGGCCGAGACCATGTCGTAGACGACGGCCTGGATCGCCTTGCGGGTCGCCTCGTCCGCGTCCTCCAGCGCCACCTCGACGTGGATGTTGCTGTCGGCCACGTGGCCGAACACCACGACGACGGCTTCGGGCCAGCGCGGCGGGATCTCCCGGCGCAGATGCGCCACCGCGTCGGTCATGCGCCCGAGCGGGATGCTGACGTCGAAGCGGATCAGCGGCGGCAGGAAGCGCCCGTACTCGTAGGGCGACTCGCGGTACGCCCACAGGCGCGCCCGGTCCTGTCGCGACTGCGCCACGACCGCGTCCTTGACGAGGCCCCCCTCGTAGAACTCGCCCAGCACCGCCGCGAAGCCGTCCGGGTCGAGATCGGCCTCGATCAGCAGCACGACCTCGTGCTCCGCCTCGAACGGCGCGGGCAGGCCGCAGATCCCGGTCGCGACCGTCATGAACTCGCGCCACATGGCCTCGAACACGAGGAGGCGACCGGGCTGGGCATGCTGGAAGCCCCGGAGCACGTTGAGCGCGTCCTCGAAGCTCTCGACCGCGCAGAGCGCCGTCTGCTGGCCCGTGGGCTTCGGGTGGAGCGCGACCACGGCCCGGGTCACGATCCCGAGGGTGCCCTCCGACCCGATGAGGAGCTGGGTCCAGTCGTAGCCGGCGTTGTTCTTCAGCATCTTGTTGAGGGAGGTCACCACGGTGCCGTCGGCGAGCACCGCCTCGAGCCCGAGGATGTTGCGCCGGGTCATGCCGTAGCGCAGCACCTGGTTGCCGCCCGCATTGGTCGCGATGTTGCCCCCGATCGTGCAGGTGCCCCGCGCGCCGAGGTCGATGCCGCACAGGAACCCGGCCTCGTCGGCGGCCTGCTGCACGACGGCGAGCGGCGTGCCGGCGAGCGCCGTCAGGGTGGCGCTGGCGGGGTCCACCTCCTCGATGCCGGTCATGCGCTCGAGCGAGATCGCGACCTCGCCGGCGATCGGCTGCCCGCCGCCCGCAAGGCCCGTGAGCCCTCCCTGCGTGACCACCGGCTGCCGATGCGCATGGCAGATCCTCAGCGCGGTCGCGACGTCCTCGGTCGAGCGCGCCATGACGAGCGCGGCCGGCGGCTGGGGCGCCAGCCCGCTCGCATCGGCCCGGTTGCGCGCCGGAATGTCGGCCCCGACGCTCACCTTCGGGCCGAGCGCCGATTGGAGGGCCTCGATCGCGCTGGTCATCAATCACACCTCGTCTGCGAAATGGGGCGAAATCGCCTCTCTTTAGCACCCTTCTGCCGCCCGCCTCGGCAGAAATTGCCTTATCACTACGCTTTTATGTTGGTTCCATGATGCCAGAGCATAGGTCATCTGTTCTGACCTACCTACCGCACTGCAACAAGCCAACCCATCTTCAGCTCAACAATAACAACGAGGAAGCGTCCTGGATCGTCGCAGTCTCGCCTGATGGAGATGACCTCATGACGACCGCCACGCTGTCCCGCACGGGCGCCCTGCCCTTCGCCCGCCCGTCTTCCTCGCCTGCTCGGTCCGCGCCCCGACGCTCGCTGCTCCGGCGTCTCCTCGACGCCGTCATGGACGCCAACCGGCGCCGGGCCGAGCGCGAGATCGCCGCCTACATCCGCCGCAACGGCGGGGCGATCTCCGACCAGGTCGAGCGCGGCATCGAGCGCTCGCTCCTGTCGTCTTCCCGCTTCTGATCCCCTCGCATTCGCCTCTGCCCTCCGGAGCCACCCATGATCATCCTGACCTTCATCCGCCTCCTCCACTCGACCTGGGTCGAGGCCCGCACGCTGCAGCGCGAGACGCTGAAGCGCTATCCGCACCTGCGCGCCGACTGAGTCGCGCAGGCGTCCGCGACGCGGAAGCGAAGTCCGCCGGACGGGCGCGGAACCGGAAGGCTGCCGCTGGATTGGGGATCGGACCGTCCGTCTCGTCCGATCCTCGCGCTTCACCTCGGCGGCGGCGCTCCCATATGAGAATCAAGCCGGGCTGTCCGGTCCGGCTCCGAGACCGAAGCGGGAGGATGGTCGCACCGTCCCGCCTCCCCATGACCCACGATGAAGACAGGCCCCATGCAGCCGAAGAAGAAATCCGACCCGCAGAAGCGCCGCACGCGCCATGAGCCGCCGACCCTCCAAGAGGCGATCGTGGCGGCGCAGGGCCTCGCGGACGACGTCGAGGGCCAGGTCGCGATCGCCTGCCAGCTCATGGGCCTGCCCGAGAGCGAGGTGCGCCCGGCCGTGCTCCAGGCCAAGGTCCCGGCGCGCACCACGCTCGTGCGCGACGGCTTCATCCGCACCAACGTGCGCTCGCAGCGGACCGTGGTGGTCGAGCGCCGCAGCCTGCGGCCGACCTCCTTCGCCCCGCGCCACCCGGCCGAATAGGCCGCGCCTCCCGATCGGAACCCGAAGGCCCGCGTCCCGCGGGCCTTTTTCATGCCGGAACCGTGGGCGCCCTGGCGGCAGCGGTTGAACTTTGGGCCGAGGTGCGGGACGAAGCGGTTCGATCTGCTCTGGGGCCCTTCATGCCGCGCAAGCTCATCCTCGACGTCGACACCGGCACGGACGATGCCATCGCGGTCATGCTGGCGGCGCTGCATCCGGACCTCGATCTCGTCGGCTGCACCACCGTGAACGGGAACGTCGAGGTCCGGCACTGCACCGAGAACACCCTGCGCGTCCTCGACCATATCGGGCGCGGCGACGTGCCCGTGCACGAGGGCCTGGCGAAGCCCTTCGCGCGGCCTGACTTCCCGGTTCCGCGCCGGGACGAGACGCTCGCCCGCAGGATCCATCCCGCGGTGCTGCCCGTGCCGCCGACGACGCGGCGCAAGGCCGATGCGGGCGCGGTCGAGTTCCTGATCGAGACCTACCGGGCCGCCACGGATCCGATCGCCCTGGTGCCCGTGGGGCCGCTCACCAACATCGCGGCGGCGCTGACCCTCGATCCCGGCTTCGCGGACCGGGTGCCCGAGATCGTGATCATGGGCGGCGGGCATGCGATCGGCAACATCACGCCGTCGGCCGAGTTCAACATCTGGTGCGACCCGGAGGCCGCGGCCGTGGTGTTCGCGGCCGGGTTCGAACGCATGACCCTGGTGCCCCTGGACGCCACGCACCGGGCGCTGATCTCGCGGGCGCACTGCGCGCGCCTCGCCGGCCTCGGCACGCCCGCGGGCACGGCGGCGTCCGCCTGCATCGGCCACCGGATCGAGGTGCACGACGAGATCCAGCGCATGGAGGTCGCCGGCACCGCGCCCGTGCACGACGCGCTCTGCGTCGCCTATCTCGTCGACCCGAGCCTCGTCACGACGCGGCGCCTGCACGTCGCGGTCGAGACGGCGGGCACCCTGACGGTCGGCCGCACGGTGATCGACACCCACCACCGCGGGCCGGGCGTGCCGAACTGCGACGTGGCCTTCGACGCCGATGCGGAGCGCTTCGCGGAGCTTCTGATCGCGACCTTCGCGCAGCGGGCGGGCGCCTGAGGGGAGTGCCGCCGGCGCGTCGGTCCGGCGCCCTTCCCGGTCGGGGACGATCCGCTCAGCGGCCCCAGCGGAGGCTGATCGGATTGAGCTCGCGGGCGAGTTCCAGCAGGCCCTCGCGCGTCGCCGGGTGCAGGGGCTCGAGCGGATGGCGCACCGCATCGCTCCGGATCACCCCGCCCTCCTTCATGACGGTCTTGGCGGCGCGCAGGCCGCATTGGCGGTTCTCGTAGTTGATGAGCGGCAGGATGCGCCGGTACTCCGCGGCGGCCTCGCTCCGGCGCCCCGAGCGGTGATGCTCCACCACGCCCTTGATGAGCTCCGGCAGGAGCGCCGAGCACATGGAGCCGGTGGCGCCGGCATCGAGGTCGGCCATGAGCGTGATCGATTCCTCGCCGTCAAAGGGCCCCTCGATGAGCTCGCCCCCGGCCTCGATCAGGCCCCGCAGCTTGTTGGCCGCGCCCGCGACCTCGACCTTGAGGTAGCGCACCAGCGGCACCTCGCGGGCGAGCCGCACGAGGAACGGCACCGAGAGCGCGACCCCGCTCAGGGGCGCGTCCTGGACCATCAGCGGGATGCCGGCGGCATCCGCGACGGCCGCGAAATGCTCGATCATGCCCTTCTCGTCGGCACGAAGCCCCATGCCGTGATAGGGCGGCATGAGCATGAGCATGTCGGCGCCGCCTTGCGCGGCCTTGCGGGCGCGCTCGGCCGCGATGCGGGTCGAGAAATGGCTCGTGGTCACGATCATGGTGACGCGGCCGGCCACGTGCGACAGGCACAGATCGGTGAGGGTGTCGCGCTCCGCGTCCGTGAGCAGGAACTGCTCGGAGAAGTTCGCCAGGATGCAGATGCCGTCGTTGCCCTGGTCGATCATGCAGTCGAGCACCCGGCGCATGCCGTCGAGGTCGAGGTCGCCGTTGTCGTGGAAGGGCGTGGGCGCGATGGGGAACACGCCCGTGTAGGGCCGCGTCGCGGGGGAAGCCATGGGGTCTCTCCAGGGTGGGTCCGGGGCGCAGAGTTACCTGCGCCGGGGCCCGGGGCCAAGGGCGGCCGTCGGGCCGGGAGGGCAGCGGAGCCGGTCCCCGGCGCGGGCCGACCATGACGGCCTTGCATGGGACCCGCCCGGCGGGCCTCCTTTCAGTCCCTCGATCCTCGCCCTAAGCTCGGCGGCAGCGACCTCCCCGGCGCCCGGCGCCGCCTGCCTTCCCTCGAGAGACCGGATCAGCCCATGCCGAATTCCAGACCCATCGTGCTCGTCACCGGCGGCAGCCGGGGCATCGGCGCCGCGATCTCGCGCCTCGCGGCCGAGCGCGGCTACGACGTGGCGGTCAACTACCAGTCCGACCGGGCGGCGGCCGAGCGCGTCGTCGAGGCGTGTCGCACGGCGGGCGCGAACGCCGTCGCGACGAAAGGAAACATGGCGATCGAGGCGGACGTGCTGCGCGTCTTCGACGAGGCCGCGAAGCTCGGGCCCGTGAGCCACGTGGTCAACAACGCGGGGATCACGGGCCAGTCGGGCCGGCTGGAGACGACCTCGCTGGAGACGATCCGGACCTGCATCGACGTGAACGTCACGGGCGCGATCCTGGTGGCGCGCGAGGCCGCGCGGCGCCTGTCGACGCGCAACGGCGGCCCGGGCGGCGCGATCGTGAACATCTCGTCGGTCGCGGCGACCTTGGGCTCGCCGGGCGAGTACGTCTGGTATGCGGCCTCCAAGGGCGCGATCGAGCCGCTGACGATCGGGCTCGCCAAGGAACTCGCCATGGACGGGGTGCGGGTCAACGCGGTCTCGCCCGGCATGGTCGATACCGAGATCCATGCGCTCAGCACCGGCGATCCGGGGCGGGTGGAGCGCATCTCGCCGCTCATCCCCCTGCAGCGCGTCGGCCAGGCCGGGGAGATCGCCGCGGCGGTGCTGTTCCTGCTCTCCGAGGAGGCATCCTACATCACGGGCGCGAACCTGCGCGTCTCCGGCGGACGGTAGAGGAAGAACGGCGGGCCGGGTTCGGCCCGCCGTTCCTGTCGCGTCAGGGCTTGAACACGAAGCCCTGGCCGATCGCCACGTCCTGGGGGATCGGCGGCAGGTCGGAGAAGAGCTGCGGGTGCTTCTCCATGACGCGCAGCATCGGCCGCGGGTCGATGTGCTTGTTGACGTCGAAGGTCTCCTTCAGGAAGCCGAGCCGGTGGAGCCGGTCGATCGCGCTGTGCATCGCCCGGTAGTTGTTGGCGGACAGGCGCCGGTCGGCCTGCTGGATGTTGAACTCCATGGCGGCCTCCGCCACGTCCTGCTTGAGGCCGGGGATCCAGCGGGTCGCCACCTGCGCGGCCTGCTTCGGGTTGGCGCGCATCCACTTGTCGGCTTCCGAGAGCGCGGCGAGGAATTTCTCGATCGTCTCGCCGTTCTTGGCCGCCCAGTCGCGGGTCGCGACGTTGAAGCCCACATAGGCGATGACGTCGCCGCCGCGGATCACCTCGACGGCGCCGGGCACGTCCTTGAGGGCCACGATCGGCCACGGGTCCCAGGCCGAGAAGGCGTCGATGCCCTTGGCGAGCAAGGCCACGGTCATGTCCGGCGGCGGCGTGTTGACGAGCGTCACGTCCTGGGGCGTGAGGCCGGCCTTCTCGAGCAGGGCCAGGATGTAGAGGTGGTTGATGGTCCCGAAGGAGGCCGCGATGCGCTTGCCCTTGAGCGAGGCGAGGTCGCCCTTCCGGATCCCGGAATCGCCCCGGGCGATCAGCGCCATGGTGGCGTCCGACCCGAGCTTCGTCGCGTTGCCGCTGTAGTTGCCGAGCGCCACGAGGTCCATGCCGCGCAGGACCGCGCCGATCATCGGCACGCCGACCTGCACGATGTTGGATTCGCCGGCCTGGAGGGCGTTCAGCGCGTCGACGCCGGTGGCGTAGGGGCGCGCGATGTCGACGTCGAGCCCGTGCTTCTCGAAGAAGCCGCGCTCCAGCGCGATGGGCAGGCCGATCTGATCGACGCCGGTCACCATGCCGGCTTTCAGTTTCACGGGATCCTGCGCCATCGCGGGAGCCGCGACGAGCAGGCACAGCAGCATCAAGAGGCGTTTCATGGGCGTCTTCCTCCGGTGGGCAAGGGTGCCGGGGCAGGCCGTCACGGGCGCTATCCTCCGGCCGGCAAAGGCTCCACGCGCCTCACCCAATAGGGCCGGGCCAGGGCGCGCAGGTCTTGCTTCTGGACGCCGCGGACCTCCACGGCGGTGTCGGTCGTGCCCGACACGCGACCATAGGTCTGAAAGACCAGCACATGGAAGCGTTCGGGCGTGAAGGGCAGGGTCACGAGCACGTTGACGCGCCGCGCATTCTCCGGGAAGCCCTCCGCGATTTTTCCCGGCGCGGCCGCGTACAGCCAGCCCTGCCAGGCGAGCCAGGCCGCGAGCGCGCCGAGCACGATGCGGCCTCGCGTCGAGCGGAGCGCGTCGCGGGCGAGGCTCATGGCGAAAACCCCGGTGCCGGAGCAAGGCGACGGGCGCCCCTCATGCGGAGCGCACCAAGTGCAGCACCTGGCCCGAGAGCGCCTTGAAGGCGTCGTCCTCGACGAGGGCGTCCCAGCGGCGCGGGCGGGGCAGATCGATCGCGACGTCCGCCATGACCCGGCCCTTGGAGAGCACCACGACGCGGTTCGCGAGAAAGACCGCCTCGCCGACGTCGTGGGTGATGAAGACGATCGTGGGCCGGCGCTCCTGCCAGATGCGGGTGAGCTCCTCCTGGAGGGTCATGCGGGTCTGCGCGTCGACGCTCGCGAAGGGCTCGTCCATCAGGAGCACCTCGGGCTTGTTGGCGAGCGCGCGGGCGACGCCGACCCGCTGCTGCATGCCGCCCGAGAGCTCGTTCGGATAGCGGTCGGCCGCGTGCGCGAGACCGGCGAGGGCCAGGTACTCGCGGGCGATCGCCTCGCGCTCGGCTCGTCCGACGCCGCGCATCTTCGGCCCGAAGGCGACGTTCTCGAGCACGGTCTTCCAGGGGAAGAGCGCGAAGGACTGGAACACCACGCCCCGATCGGGCCCGGGCCCCTTCACGGCGCGGCCGCCGACCAGGATCTCGCCGGACGTCGCGGGCAGGAAGCCCGCCACCATGTTGAGGATCGTGCTCTTGCCGCAGCCGGAAGGGCCCACCACGCAGATGAAATCGCCCTGCTCCACTTCGAGCGACACGCCGCGCACGGCGTCCACCTGCACGCCCCGGTACGGGTCGAAATACGTCTTGGCGAGATCGCGGATCGTCAGGCTGCTCATGGCGTCACCAATCCCCAGCGTTGCCCTGTCGCGCGCTCGATGGGCGCGAGGATCCAGGCGTCGACCACGTACCAGAGGAGGCCGAGCACGATCATGCCGAGCATGATCTCGACCACCGAGCCGGCGCGCCTGGCATCGAACATCATGAAGCCGATGCCGCTCGTGCCGACGATCATCTCGGCCGCGATCAGCGCGCGCCAGCCGTAGCCGAGGCCGTTGCGCAGGCCCGTGATGATGTTGGGCAGCGCGCCCGGCAGCACCACCTCCCAGAGGATCCGCGCCTTCGAGGCGCCGAGGCTCTGCGCGGCGCGGTGCATGTCGACCGGGACCGAGCGGACGCCCAGCACCGTGTTGAGCACCACGGGGAACAGCACCGTGTAGACGATGATGAAGGTCATGGTGGTGAGGCCGAAGCCGAACCAGATCAGCAGGATCGGCAGCCAGGCGATGTCGCCGATGGCCTGGAAGAACAGGAGCACCGGCCAGAGCACCCGGTGCGCCGTCTGGCTCAATCCCACCAGGATCCCTAGCGGGATGCCGACCGCCATCCCGGCGAGCGCCCCGACGACGAGGCGGACCAGGCTGTCCTCGAGATAGGCCGGCAGGATGCCCTTGTAGGTGAGGGTCAGGAACGAGCGCACGACCTCCGCGGGCCCCGGGAAGAACACGCGGGGGAAAACCTCCATCTCGGCCACGATCGCCCAGAGGGCGACGATCGGGATGAAGGGCACGATCGCGCGGATCGCCGGAATACGGTCGGTCCAGCGCATGTAGGCGCCCCAGGCGGCGAGCGCGGGGTTCATGCGGGGCGTCCCTTGCCCGTTGATAGGCTCGGAGGAGCGTGTGTCATGCGGCGCGCCTCCCGCAGGGCCGCACGCACAGGGGAGCGCGTGCGTGCGTCATGCGGCGCGCACCATGCCCCAGCGCTCGATCGTGGCGCGCTCCCAGGGGGCGAGGATCAGGCGGTCGATGAGGAGCCACAGCACGCCGATCACCACCATGCCGAGGATGATGACCTCCGTGCGGTAGAAGTCGCGGGCGAGAAAGAGCATGTAGCCGAGCCCGACGTCGGTTGCGATCATCTCGGCCGCGATGAGGCCGCGCCAGGCGAAGCCGAGGCCCGTGCGGATGCCGGTCACGATGTTGGGCAGCGCGCCCGGCAGCAGCACCTCGGTGAGCATCGCCCAGCGGCCGGCGCCCAGCGACGCCGCCGCGTGGCGCAGCGGCCGCGGGATCGTCGAGACGCCGAGCAGCGTGTTGTAGGCCACGATGAAGAACACGGCGTTGAAGATCACGAACGTGATGGCGCCGAAGCCGTAGCCGAACCACAGCGTCGCGATCGGGATCCAGGCGATGCCGGCGAGCACGGAGAAGAAGCGGAAGACCGGGGTGAGCAGGATCGAGACCACCGGGCTCACGCCCATGGCGATCCCGAGCGGGACCGCGACCACGAGCGCGAGCGCCGTCCCGACGAGCACGCGCGCGAAGCTCGTCGCGACATGCATCGGCAGCGACCCGTCGCGGATCGCGTCGAAGCCCGCCCGCAGCACGGCCGGCACGCCGGGAAAGACGCCCGGGTGGACGTCGAAGACCGTCACGACCGCCTGCCAGACCACCACGAGCGCGAGGAGCGGCGCCAGGAAGGCCAGCGCGCCCGTGACCCGGTCGAGCCGGCGCCCTTTGGGTAGCGTCCGAGCGGCGATCACCGCTCCCTCCCCGTTTGGTCGTGCATGCACTGGCAGATTGGCGCTGGCCTCACGCGCGTCCCCTTCCGCCCTCCGGCCGCCAGGCCTGCGGGCGACTCGCCCCGGCGAACCTAGACCGCGGCTCGCGCCCGATGCAATGCCGCGGGCGCCCGGGCGTGTATGCAACTGAACTCCCTATCGCTGCGACGGCTCACATTGGCGTGACTCTCGTCCAGGCGCGCCGTCGCAGCGGCACCGCCCGATGCAGCCCGCTTCGCACCGGTTGCGACGAGCGCTCCTTCAGGCGGCGGGACGCGGCTCGCCGTCCGGGCCGGGCGGCACCGGGATGTCGGCCGCGAAGGTGAGCCCTTCGGGATCGTAGCTCACCTTCACCTCGGCCTGGGCCTGGGTCGAGAGCACGCGCTCGAGGAGGCGCGTGCCGAAGCCCTCCCGGGTCGGAGGCGCGACCCGCGGACCGTTCCGCTCGCGCCATTCCAGGCGGACGAGGCGTCGGCCCCCGTCCGTTCTCAGGCTCCAGGTCACGGCGAGATGGCCGCCCTCGACCGACAGCGAGCCGTGCTTCGCGGCGTTGGTGGTGAGCTCGTGGATCGCCATGCTGACCGGAACGGCGACCTCGGAGGGCAGCTCCACGGGCGGGCCGTCCAGCGTCAACTGCCGCTCCCGTCCGTCGAGATAGGGGCCGAGCTGCGAGGCCAGAAGCTCGCGCAACGAGGCGGCCTGCCAGTAATCCTCCGTGAGCAGCGCATGCGTGCGCGCCAGCGCGTTGATGCGGCCCAGGAACGCGTCGCTGAAATCCTCCATGCTCCGCGCGGAGCGGATGGTGGAATTGGCGACCGCCTGCACGGTCGCGAGCGTGTTGCGGACGCGGTGGTGCAGTTCGCGGATCAGGAGCTCCTGGCGCTCTTCCGTCCGCCGGCGCTCGGTGCGGTCGCGCAGGATCTTGAGGTAGCCCTGCAGGGCGCGGTCCGGGCCCTTGAGGGGCATCAGGAGGCCGTGCGCGAAGAACTGGCTGCCGTCCTTGCGCACGTGCCAGCGCTCGTCCTCGGCCCGCCCCTCCTCGCGTGCCCCGCGCATCTCCGCCTCGGGCGCGCCGGCGGCGCGATCCTCCGCCGTCCAGATGACCCGGGCGTCCTCCCCGAGGATCTCGGGTTCCTCGAACCCGAGCACGTTCTGCGCACCCGCGTTCCAGCTCGTCACGCGGCCGTCGAGGTCGGTGGTGAAGATCGCGTAGTCGGTCGCGCTCTCGACGATCAGGCGGTAGCGGTCCTCGCTGGCGCGAAGCGCCTCGTTGGCCTCGCGCATGCGCAGCAGCGCCCGCACGGAGGCGAGGAGCTCGCCCGGTTCGACGGGCTCGACCAGATAGGTGTCGGCGCCGTTGTCGAGGCCGCGCATGCGGTCCTGGCTCTCCACGAAGCTCGCGGACATCTGCAGCACGAGGATGTCGGGCTGCTCCTGCTTCAGGATCCGGCAGACCTCGATGCCGCTGATGTCGGGCAGCTTCACGTCGAGCAGCACGAGCGCCGGCCTCGCCTCGGTGGCGATGGTCAGCGCCTGCCGCCCCTCGGAGGCCTCGAGGACATGGTAGCCGGCGCGGCGCAGCGTCCGCGCCTTGGCGTAGCGGATCGCCTCGGTGTCGTCGACGACCAGGATGGTGGCGGGGACCGGGTCCATCAGACGATCTCTACAGACGGAAGGCGGAGGACGGAAGAGGGGTCCCAGGCGCTCCCGGCGGGGGTAAGGCGCGGGGCTGAGGAGCGGTCCATCAGAAGGCACCGGTGGTGACGGCCGGAGCGGCGAGGGGGCCCGCCTCCGTATGGCGGACGCCCGCCGCGGAGACGTCGCGCAGGAAGGTGGCGACGCTCTCGCGCGACAGCGTGCTCTTGGGCAGGATCGCGCGCGCATGGGCGAGGCGCCGGCGCTGGTCGCTCCCGAGGAGGGACGAGGTCGAGACCGCGACCGCGATCGCTGCCGTCTGCGGGTCCGCCGCCAGGGCGTCGAGGACCGCGAAGCCGTCGAGGCGTGGCATGTGGAGGTCCAGGATGATGGCGTCCGGCCGCACCTCGCGCGCCTTGTTCAGGCCCTCGACCCCGTCCTGGGCCTCGACGATCTCGTAGCCTGCGCCGTCGACGAGGTGTCGCAGCACGTAGCGAAACGCCTCCTCGTCGTCGATGACGAGCACCCGCATCCGCACCGGCGCCGGGCCGACGGCGAGCGGTTCCGCCGAGCCGTAGACCATAGGGAGGGCGAGCTCGAAGGTGGAGCCCTGACCCGGGGCGCTCTCGAGGCGGACCTCGCCCCCGAGAAGCTCCGCGAGCCGGCGCGACAGCGGCAGCCCGAGGCCGGTGCCCTTGGCCCGCCCCTGGAGCCGGTTCTCGACCTGGACGAACTCCTCGAAGATGCTCCCCTGGTGCTCGGGCGCGATCCCGATTCCGGTGTCGCGCACCGAGAGCACGATCCGTCCGGAGGCGCCTTCGAGGGAGGCGGAGACGCGGACCTCGCCGGCTTCCGTGAACTTCAGCGCGTTCGAGATGAAGTTGCGCAGGATCTGCGACACCTTCGCCTCGTCGGTGTGCAGGGCCGGGATGCCGCGCGAGGGCTCCTCGAAGACCAGGTTGACGGCCTCGCTCGTCTGCAGGGGCTTGAGCGCCCCGCGCAGGCCCCCGAACAGCTCGTCGAGGGTGAAGGAGACCGGGCGCACGTCGATCTTGCCGGCCTCCACCTTGGCGAGGTCGAGGAGATCGTTGACGAGTTCGGTGAGGTTCTCCGCGGCCTTGCGGATGTAGCCGATCTGGCGCTCCTGCTCCTGCGTGAGCGGGCCGTCGACCCGGTCGAGGAGCAGGCGCGACAGGGCGAGCACCGAGTTCAGCGGCGTGCGGAACTCGTGGCTCATGTTGGAGAGGAAGCGCGACTTCAGCTCGCTCGCCGCCTTGAGCTGCTCGGCCTTCTCCTCGAGCTCGGCATAGAGCGCGACGACGCCGCGGTTCGTGTCCTCGAGCTCGGCGTTGAGCGCCGCGAGTTCGTCCTGCCGAAGCTGGACCTCGTTGAGGCTGCGCAGGAGTTCCTGGTTCTGCTCCCGGATCTCGGCGAGCGGGTCGCCCGCTCGCTCGCGGGTGAGACGCGCGGCGACGTCCCCGATCGTCTGCACGGTCACGGGCGGCTGCCGGCGCGAGAACCGCTTGCCGAGCATCACGACCGTGCCCGCGTCCGCCGAGGACCGGATGTCGAAGACGTCCATGAGCCGGCGCGCTCCGACGATGCCGAGCCCCATGCCGGAGGGGGAGCGGTAGCTCCCTTCCATGACGGCGTCGAGGTCGGCCACGCCCGGCCCGGTATCGCTGATCCGGATCGAGAAGATCTGCGGCGCGGCGTCGTCCTCGACCCGGAACTCGACGCGTCCGCCGCCACCGTAATTGACGGCGTTGCGCGCGATTTCCGAGACCGCGGTGCCGATGCGGATCTGGTCCTGCTTGTCGAACCCGAGCAGCTCCGCGATCCGGCGCGCCCGCTGGCGGGCGACGACCACGTCGGCCTCGTCCCGCATCGCAACCGTGAGGATGGGCCAGGTCATCGCCCGCCCCCCCGGATGCGGATTCGAGGCCGGCCCGGGCCGGAAACCCCGCCGCGCTTCGCGGGCCGAGGCCTCGTCATGCCCGGCCTCCCGTCGCGACGAGCACGGTGACGTCGTCGCGTCCGCGGGTGAAATCCCGGTAGAGCACGCCGGCGACGAGGCTCGGATGCCGGACGGCGAGGCCCGGATAGCGGTCGAGCGCCCAATTGGTGCCGAGCCCGTCCGAGCAGAGGATCACGGTCGGGGGCCCCTCGAAGCCGTAGGTGAACGCCTGGATCCGCTTCACGGCATGGCCGGCGGTGCCGTTGTGGGACACCATCTTGCGCACGACGGACCCCGCGAGAAGCGTGCCGGCCACGTTGCCGATGCCGGCGAAATGCACGCAGGAGCGGCCGAGATCGACCCGCGCGACCGACACCGCCGCGCCCCTCGTGGCGCGCAGCGCCCCGTGGATCCGGTCGAGGATCTCGGCCGGGTCGCGTTCGTGGTGCTGGTCGAACACCGCGCCGGCCGCATGGGCGGCCTCCGCGGCGAGGGGACCATGGCCGAGCCCGTCCACCACCATCAGGGTCAGGCCGTCGGGATGCGGCCGCGCGCTCCAGGAATCGCCGCAGGCCTCCTCGCCGTGCTTCGGCAGGGACACGGCCCCGAAAGCCGGCCCGGCCGGCGGCGGGGCGGCGCCGCGGCGGCCGCGCTGGAGTCGCACGAGCGCCGCGGTGCCGAGGCCCGGCCGCGAGAAGATGTCGAGGAGTTGCGACTGCCGCGCCACCGCGCCGAGGCCCGTGCCCGCCGTGCCGGTGGTGGAATACCCGTCACGCAGGCAGGCATCGACGTCCGCCATGCCCGGGCCCTTGTCGAGGGCGAGGCACTCGATGCCGTCGCCGGACCCGTCCTCGAAGGCGCCGACCACCAGTTCGCCGCCGCCGCCGTGCTTGACGAGATTCGTGGCGAGTTCGGTCGCCACGATGGCGACGCGGCCGACCTCCTCCTCCGAGAAGCCCATCCGCTGCGCCTGGGTCGCCGCGCCGCGCCGGGCCTCGGCCACCTGGGACAGGTCCTGAACCGGGAGCGCCTGCATTACGCTACTTCCAACGCGTGATGCTGACGCGGGTGCCCTCGCCGACCTTCGAGTCGATCTCGAATTCGTTGGAGAGGCGCCGCGCGCCGCTCAGGCCCAGCCCCAATCCGTTGCCGGTCGTGAAACCGTCCTTGAGCGCGAGATCGATGTCCGCGATGCCGGGCCCCTCGTCCTCGAACGTCAGCTTCAGGCCCTTGCGCAGGCCGTTCTGGACGATCTGCAGCCGCGCCGTGCCCCCGCCGCCATAGTCGAGGGTGTTGCGCGCAAGCTCGCTCGCCGCGGTCACGATCTTGGTCTGGTCCACCAGGCTGAGGCCGATCTCGACCGCCCGCGTCCTGGCTTCCTGCCGGACCCGGACCACGTCGTCGGAAGTCCTGATCGGGAGGGTGTCATCCCTCAGCACGACCATCCCTGCCCTCCCCACGACGCGAAGCCCGGCGCCGGCCGGCAGCCGCGGTGCTAACCCTCGGCACGGTCATCCCCGCTCCCCGACCCGGTCTCGCCGCGCCGGCTGATCAGCGCCATGCCCCGGTCCACGTTGAGGGCGGTCCGGACGCCCGACAGCGACAGGCCGAGCTCCACGAGCGTGATCGCCACCGCGGGGCGCATCCCGACCACGACGGTGTCGGCGTCGAGCATGCGCGAGACCGCGGCGATGTTGTCGAGCATGCGGCCGATGAACGAATCGACGATCTCGAGCGCCGAGATGTCGATCAGGACGCCCCTGGCGTGGGTCGCGACGATGCGGGCGGTAAGGTCCTCCTCGAGCGCCATGGCGAGCCGGTCGTGCATGTCGACCTGGATCGTGACGAGGAGCGCGTCGCCCAGCTTCAGGATCGGGATGCGATCCATGTCCTCACGCCCTCGCGCCGGACCTGGCGGCCGCCACGGCCCGCCCGGTGCGCTGCAGGGCGAGGCTCAGGGCATCCGCCAGGGTGGCCTTCGAGGTCACGTTCAGCTCGACGCCGAGATGCACCATGGTCTGCGCGATCTGCGGCCGGATGCCGGAAATGATGCAGTCGGCGCCCATGAGCCGGGCCGCCGCCACGGTCTTGAGCAGGTGCTGGGCCACCAGGGTGTCGACGGTCGGCACGCCCGTGATGTCGATGATGGCGATCTCGGCGTTCTGGTCCACGATGGTCTGGAGCAGGTTTTCCATCACGACCTGCGTCCGGGCGCTGTCGAGGGTGCCGATGAGCGGCAGGGCGAGGATGCCCTCCCACAGCTTGACCACGGGGGTCGAGAGCTCGGCGATCTCCTGCTGCTGCCGGATGATCACCTCCTCGCGGCTGCGCTGGTAGGCCTCCATGACGTGGAGGCCGAACTGATCGAGGAGGAGCGTCAGGGCCCAGGCCTCGGTCGCGAAGGCGTCGGCGTCCTTCCGGTTTTCCTGCTGCAGCCGCTCGAACAGCGGCTGCTTCAGCGAGAACACGAACATGGCGGTCTCGCTCGAGCTGAAGCCCAGGGACGCCCGGGAGCGCGACAGGTCGGAGAGGAACTCCCGCACCGGCGCGAGGGCGGGCGCCTGCAGGCTCGAGACGTCGCCGGAGGCGACCGCCTGACGGAGGACGGAGAGGAACTCCCGGCATTGGGTGGACAGCTCGGCGTCGCGGATCCGGCCGCCGGTGCCGCCGGCGTCCTTCAGGAGCCGCAGCCATTCCGAAAGAATGTCCTGCTCGTGCGACTTGAGGATCGCAGAGATCGTGGATCCGGCTTTGCTCGCCATCGCGTGTGTGCCTCTGCCTGCTGTGGGATCGGCCGCAACGGGCCGCCGATCGAAGTCCTTCGCGTCCCGTCTTACCGGGTGTGGGGCCCCGCGCGCAATCTAGGGCAATTGTCCGGAACAGGTAAGGTTCCGCAGCATGCGACGACCCGGCGTAACGCCGGATGCGCGCCCGATGGGCCAAAGTCCCGGCTTGGAAGCGTCCCGGCGCGAGGTCCGGGCGCGGCGGACCGCTCCCGCGGCGGGTCAGCCATGCCGCACCGAGGGTTGCGGCGACCCCGGCAGGGTCCTTAGAACGCCACGCTTGCATCCCCGCCCCGAGGCAGGTCCATGGACACCTCCCCGCATTCCGGCGCGCCCGCGCGCACGCGCCTGCCTCGCTTTGCCGAGTTCGTCGCCCTCGTCGCTCTGATGATGGCGGTCACGGCGGTCGCGATCGACATCATGCTCCCCGCCTTCCCCGCCATCCAGGCCCATTACGGCGTGGCGGAGACGAACGAGCTGCAACTGCTCGTCTACGTCTACATGATCGGCTTCGCGCTGATGCAGCTCGTCTACGGTCCCGTCTCCGACATCGTCGGCCGGCGTCCGGCGCTGCTCGTCGGCATGGGGCTGTTCGCGGTCGGCTGCGTGCTCTCGCTCCTGGCGCCGAGCTTCTCGGTGCTGATGGTCGCCCGGCTGATCCAGGGCATGGGCGCCGCGGCGGGCCGGGTGCTCGCCATCGCGATCGTGCGCGACTGCTTCGCGGGCCGCGAGATGGCGCGTGTGATGTCGATCACCTTCGCGGTGTTCATCATCGTGCCGGTCTTCGCGCCCGCGATGGGCAGCCTCCTGCTCCTGTTCGGGAGCTGGCACCTCGTGTTCGCGACCATGCTGATCTCGGCCGTGATCCTGGTGGCGTGGTTCTGGCTGCGGATGCCCGAGACGCTGCACCCCGAGTACCGCTTTCCCTTCTCGGCCGCGCGCATCGCGGAAGGGGTGCGCCTCACGCTCGCTTCGCGGGCCGCCATGGGCTACTCGACGGGCGTCGCGGCCCTGTTCGGCGCGATCATCGGCTATGTGGGCTCGTCGCAGCAGATCTTCGAGACGGAGGTGTACGCGCTGGGGCCCCTGTTCCCCGTCGCCTTCGGGATCATCGCGGGCGTCATGGGCGTGGCCTCGGTCGTCAACGCAGCCCTCGTGCGGCGCCTCGGCATGCGTCGCCTGTCGCACGCCTCGACCCTCGGCTTCGTGGCCGTCGGTGCGCTGCAATGGGCCGCGGCCGCCTTCTACGACGGGCGCCCGCCGCTCGCCGTGTTCGGCCTCGGCCTCGCCGCGAGTCACTTCCTGGCCGCGATCGCGATGTCGAACTTCAACGCCATGGCGATGGAGCCGCTCGGTGCGGTCGCGGGCACGGCCTCGTCGGTGCTCGGGTTCTACACCACGCTCGCGGGCGCCCTGCTCGGGCTCCTGATCGGGCAGGCCTTCGACGCCACCGTGCTGCCCCTGACGTTCGGCTATTTCGCCCTCGGCGCCGTCTGCCTCGTCGCCGTCCTGTGGGCGGAAGGGGGCGTGCTGTTCCGGCCGCACAATCCCGATCCCGCCCGCTGAGGACCGCCGCTTCAGGGCTGCTTCGCCTGGAAGGCCGGACCAAACGGGACACGGCCGCGGTCCGGCTCAGGGCTGCTTCGCCTGGAAGGCCGGATCGATCGGGACCTGGAGCGCGAAGGCGAGCTTGTTGGTCTCGTTCGCCATCCCGATCACGCCGAGGAGTTCGCCCCACTGGGCCTCCGTCATCCCGGCCTTGCGGGCGGCCGCGCCGTGGGAGGCGATGCAGTAGCCGCAGCCGTTGGTGACGCTGACCGCGAGGTAGACCATCTCCTTCACGAGCGGATCGAGCGCGCCCGGCCCCATCACCTCCTTGAGGCTGTCCCAGGTCCGGCGCAGGGTCGGCGGGTGGACGGCCAACGCCTTCCAGAAATTGTTCACGTCCGGCACGCCGCGCGCCCGCTTGATCTCGTCGTAGACCGCGCGGACCTCGGGCGCGGCGTCATCGTACTGAATCAGGTTCTGCATCATGGATCTCTTCCTCGGGCCGGCAGAGTGTCAGGGCTTCGTGCCGTGCGCCACTCCACGGACGCCGCCCCGCCGCGACGCCCGTGTGCGCGACAGCACAGGCCCGCACGGGACCGGCCGGATAACACCGGACCGGGTTCGAGTCTGGAGCGGGCGATGGACGAGGAGGTTCGGCACGAGCGTGCCGACGGGAGAATCGAGGACAGGTCCGAGGCGCGGACGGCGCGCCTGCTCGTGCTCGCCGTCGTGGTCGCGCTCGTGTGGATCGTCGTCGCGGGCCTGTGGAGCGCCCGGTTCGTCGGCCTGATCTGAACCCGGCGTGCCGACCGCGCCGCGCTCCGCCCGTCAGGCCGGGCGGAAGCTCTTCGCGAGCGCATCGGCGTGGCGGGCGAGGAGGCCGAGATCGGTGCCGACCGCCACGAAGCCGTAGCCCCATTCGATGTAGCGGCGGGCGTCGTCCTCCCGCGGAGCCAGGATGCCGGCCGGCTTGCCCACCGCCTTCAGCCGGTCGACGGCGCCCTTCATGGCCGCCTGGACGTCCGGGTGCGACGGGTTGCCGATCTGGCCCATGGAGGCCGAGAGGTCGGCCGGGCCGATGAAGACGCCGTCGACGCCGTCGACGGCCGCGATCTCCTCCAGGACCTCGAGCGCCGCCCCGGTCTCGATCTGGACCAGGAGCCCGATCTCGTCGTCGGCCCGCTTGAGATAGTCCGTGACGCGGCCATAGCGGCTGCCCCGCCCCATGCTCGTGACGCCGCGGATGCCGGCCGGCGGATAGCGGCAGGCCGCGACCGCGCGGCGGGCTTCCTCCGCGTTCTGCACGAAGGGCACGAGGAGCGTGGTGGCGCCGATGTCGAGATAGCGCTTGATCAGGACGGGGTCGTTCCAGGCCGGGCGCACGATCGGGGTCGCGGTGCCGCGGCCGCAGGCCTGGAGCTGGGACAGGACGTCCGGGACCTCGTTCGGCGAATGCTCGGTGTCGATGAGGATCCAGTCGAAGCCGCTGTCGGCGATCACCTCGGCCGCGACGTTGCTGCACAGGCTGCTCCAGAGCCCGATCTGGAGCCGGCCCGCCTTGAGGGCCGCCTTGAACGCATTCTGCTGGAGTTCCATTCCGCCCGCCTCGCCATGCCGGTCCGGAAGCCCCGATGCCGCCGGACCCTGCCTCGCTTAATGCAGGCGCGGCCCCGGAGTAAAGCGGGCCGCGAGGCCCGCCGCCTCAGCGCAAGCCCGCTCTGAGCCTCCTGCCGCGAAAGCCCGCCGCTTCAGCGCAGGCCTGCGTTGAGCTTCTCCAGAGCGGCACTGCCGGGGCACAGCTCCGCATCGCTCAAGCCGTTGAGCGGAACATGCACGGTGCCGAGCCGGTCGTGCAGGTCCTCGCCGTCCGGGTTGACGTAGAGGAGCCCCGTGACGATCTCGCCGGCGGCCTGCCGCTCCTGCAGGTAGGTCATCGCCGCGAGCTTATTCGTCGGATCGTAGCCGGAATCGAGCTTGCGCAGCTTGAGGAGCGAGCCGTCGTGCTGGGTCACGATCTCGACGGTGCCGGGCGCGTAATCGGCCGTGATCTCGTCGCGGCTCTCGATCACGTCGAGGGCGTTCACGGCCTCGTTGTGGGCGCGCACGTAATCGTAGCTCTTGGTCGAATCGGGGTGGTTGTTGAAGGCCACGCAGGGGCTGATGCAGTCGATGAAGGCGGCGCCCCTGTGCTCGATCGCGCCCTTGATGAGGGGCACGAGCTGCGTCTTGTCGCCCGAGAAGCTGCGACCGACGTAAGTGGCGCCGAGCAGCATCGCCATGCTGACGAGGTCGATCGGCGAGTCCTGGTTGCCGACGCCCTTCTTGGATTTGGAGCCCTTGTCGGCGGTGGCCGAGAACTGGCCCTTGGTGAGGCCGTACACGCCGTTGTTCTCGACGATGTAGGTCATGTTGACCCCGCGCCGGATGCAATGGGCGAACTGGCCGAGGCCGATCGAGGCCGAGTCGCCGTCGCCCGAGACGCCGAGATAGATCAGCTCGCGGTTCGCGAGCGCCGCGCCCGTCAGCACGGAGGGCATGCGCCCGTGCACCGAGTTGAAGCCGTGGCTCGCGCCCAGGAAATAGGTCGGCGTCTTCGAGGAGCAGCCGATGCCGGAGAGCTTCGCGACCCGATGGGGCGGGATCGAGAGCTCGAAGCAGGCCTGGATGATCGCCGCCGAGATCGAATCGTGGCCGCATCCGGCGCAGAGCGTCGAGATCGCGCCCTCGTAGTCGCGCCGGGTGTAACCGAGCGCGTTCTCGGGCAGCTTCGGGTGGTGGAGCTTGGGCTTGGCCAGATAGGTCATTCTGCAGCCTCTCTGCTGGGCTTGCCCGTGAGGACGGCCCATCTCCGGGCGACCTCGTCGACGATGAAGCGGGCGGTGACCGGCGTGCCGTCGTAATGCAGCACCGAGATCACCCGGGCCGGGTCGAGCGCGCCTTCGTTGATGAGGAGCGTGCGCAACTGCCCGTCCCGGTTCTGCTCGATGAGGAAGACCTGGTCGTGATCGAGCACGAAGTCGATCACCTCCTCGGAGAACGGGAAGGCACGGATGCGCATCAGGTCGAGGTCGATCCCTTGCGCCTCGAGCACCGTGATGGCCTCGTTCATGGCCGGCGAGGTCGAGCCGAAATAGAGCGCGCCGAAGCGGGTCGGACGCGCCGCGTCGCGCCGCACCGGCTTCGGCACGATGCTCTTGGCGGTCTCGAACTTGCGCAGGAGGCGCTGCATGTTGTCGACGTAGGCGGGCCCTTCCTCGGTGTAGCGCGCGTAGCGGTCGCGCGAGGTGCCGCGGGTGAAGAACGAGCCCTTGGTGGGGTGCGTGCCGGGATAGGTCCGGAACGGGATGCCGTCGCCGTCGACGTCCAGGTAGCGGCCGAAGTCGCGGCCCGCTTCGAGTTCCTCCGCGGTCATGACCTTGCCGCGGTCGAGCCGGCGGGTGTCGTCCCAGGAGAGCGGCTCGCACAGCCACTCGTTCATGCCGATGTCGAGGTCGAGCATGACGAAGACCGGGGTCTGGAGCCGGTCGGCAAGGTCGAAGGCGGTCGCGCCGAACTCGAAGCACTCGCGCGGGTCTTCCGGCAGGAGCAGCACGTGCTTGGTGTCGCCGTGCGAGGCGTAGGCCGAGATCAGGAGGTCCGATTGCTGCGTGCGGGTCGGCATGCCGGTCGACGGCCCGCCGCGCTGCACGTCGAAGATCACGGCCGGGACTTCGGCGAAGTACGCGAGCCCGATGAACTCCTGCATCAGCGAGATGCCGGGACCCGAGGTCGCCGTGAAGGCGCGCGCCCCGTTCCAGGCGGCGCCGATCACCATGCCGATGGAGGAGAGCTCGTCCTCGGCCTGCACGATGGCGTAGCGGCCCTCGCCCGTCTCCGGGTCGGTGCGCAGGCGCCGGCAATGCTTGGCGAAGGCCTCCGCGAGCGAGGTCGAGGGCGTGATCGGGTACCAGGCCGCAACCGTGGCGCCGCCGTAGACGGCGCCGAGCGCCGCCGCGTCGTTGCCCTCGAGGAAGATGCGGTCGCCGACCGCATCGGCCCGGCGGACCTTGAGCCCGATCGCATCCTTGAGATGCGTCTCGGCGTAGTCGCGGCCCATGTGCAGGGCCTCGTAGTTCGGCGGGATCAGCTTGTCCTTGCCGCGGAACTGCTCGGCGATGAGCTTCTCGACCTCACCGATGTCGATGCCGAGGAGCGCGGCGAGCGCGCCCACGTAGATGATGTTCTTGAAGAGCTGGCGCTGGCGCGGGTCCGAATAGCGCTCGTTGCAGATCGCGGTCAGCGGCATGCCGACCACGTTGATGTCGCTCCGGAACTTGGAGGGCGGCATCGGCCGGGTGGAATCGTAGAAGAGATAGCCGCCGGGCTCGATCTCGCGGACGTCCTTGTCCCAGGTCTGCGGGTTCATGGCGACCATGAGGTCGACGCCGCCGCGCCGCCCGAGATGGCCGGCTTCCGTGACCCGGACCTCGTACCAGGTCGGCAGGCCCTGGATGTTCGAGGGGAAGATGTTGCGGGACGCGATCGGCACGCCCATGCGCAGGAACGAACGGGCGAAGAGGCGGTTGGCGCTGGCCGACCCGGACCCGTTGACGTTGGCGAACTTGATGACGAAGTCGTTGGTCGCTTCGAGACGGCTTGCCGGCATCGGCTCATCCATTCCGTTGAAGGCGTATCCTCCCGCCCCTCAGGGGAGGGAGAGGAGCCGGATTGTCAGACGCGGGCATGGCAGGACTTGGTCCCGTAGGCATGCGCGGTGTCGAGCAGGAACTTCTGCATGTCCCAGGCACCCGTGGGGCAGCGCTCGGCGCACAGCCCGCAATGGAGGCAGACGTCCTCGTCCTTCACCATCACGCGGCCGGTCTTGAGCACGTCCGAGACGTAGAGCTCCTGCGTGAGGTTGACGGCCGGCGCCGTGAGGCGGGGTCGCAGGTCCTCCTCGGGCCCGTTCGCCGTGAAGGTGATGCAGTCCGTCGGGCAGATGTCGGCGCAGGCGTCGCATTCGATGCAGAGATTGCGGCTGAACACCGTCTCGACGTCGCAGTTGAGGCAGCGCTGCGTCTCCGCGAAGGCAAGCTGGCGGTCGAAGCCGAGCTCCACCTCGGCCTTGATGTCGCGCAGCGCGATCGCCTGGTCGCGCATCGGCACCTTGTAGCGCAGGTCGAGGGAGACCTCGTTGTCGTAGGACCACTCGTGGATGCCCATCTTCTGGGACACGAGGTTGACCATCGGGGGCGGCCGGTCGTCGAGGCGCTCGCCGCGGCAGAAGCGGTCGATCGAGATCGCGGCCTCGTGGCCGTGGGCGACCGCCCAGATGATGTTCTTCGGCCCGAAGGCGGCGTCGCCGCCGAAGAACACCTTCGGGAGCGTCGACTGGTGGGTCTTCGGGTCCACCTTGGGCAGGCCCCAGCGGTCGAACTCGAGGCCGAGGTCGCGCTCGATCCAGGGGAAGGCGTTCTCCTGGCCGATGGCGACGAGAACGTCGTCGCATTCGATGTGGACGTCCGGCTCGCCGGTGGGGAGAAGCTGGCGGCGGCCGTTGCCGTCGACCTGGGGCGCGACCTTCTCGAACACGACGCCCGTCAGCTTGCCGCCCGAATGGGTGAATTCCTTCGGGACGAGGTAGTTGAGGATCGGGATGCCCTCGTGCATCGCATCCTCCTTCTCCCAAGGAGACGCCTTCATCTCCTCGAAGCCGGAGCGGACCACGACCTTGACTTCCTCGCCCCCGAGGCGGCGGGCGGTGCGGCAGCAATCCATGGCGGTGTTGCCGCCGCCGAGCACCACGACCCGGCGGCCGACCTTCTCGATATGGCCGAAGGAGACGTTGGAGAGCCAGTCGATGCCGATATGGATGCCGGCGGCCGCTTCCCTGCGGCCCGGGATGTCGAGATCGCGCCCGCGCGGGGCGCCCGTTCCGACGAAGACCGCGTCGAACTCCTCGGCCAGCACGCTCTTCAGGCTGTCGACCCGCTCGCCGTAGCGGGTCTCGATGTTGCCCATGCCGACGATGTAGCCGACCTCCTCGTCGATGACCTCCTCGGGCAGGCGGAAGCGCGGGATCTGGCTGCGGATCATGCCGCCGCCCCGCCGCTCGCGATCGAACACCACGATCTCGTAGCCGAGCGGTGCCAGGTCGCGGGCGACCGTGAGGGAGGCCGGGCCGGCCCCGATGAGCGCGACCCGCTTGCCGTTCTTGTCGAGCGATGCCCGGGGCAGGAAGGGCGTGACGTCGTCCTTGTTGTCGGCCGCGACCCGCTTGAGCCGGCAGATCGCCACCGGCTCGACCTCGACCCGGCCCCGGCGGCAGGCCGGTTCGCAGGGCCGGTCGCAGGTGCGGCCCAGGATCCCCGGGAACACGTTCGAGCGCCAGTTGACCAGATAGGCGTCGGTGTAGCGGCCCGCCGCGATGAGGCGGATGTACTCGGGAACCGGCGTATGGGCCGGGCAGGCCCACTGGCAATCGACGACCTTGTGGAAGTAATCGGGATTGCGGATGTCGGTCGGCGGAAGGCCCCGGGCGGCCGGCCCTCCCCCCTCCACTCTCTGATCCTGCTGGGCGGTGACGTCGGTCGGCGGAAGGCCTGGGGCAGCCGGCGGACCTTCCGCGAGGACGAGCGCCTCGGGGGTCCCCTGTTCGCGTCGCATCGTTGTTTCAGCCTCTCTTCGGGCTTTAGGGCGTTTCCGAATCTATCGTGGCGGAGATTAGCGACGAAATAAAGAGCCTTGCCGACGCAGGCCCACGACCGGAAAATTGCTCTTCGGGCCCGATGCCGGGCGCCCCGGCGTCTCCGGGGGCGACGCCCGGACAGGGGCGTCGCCCCCGCCCCTGCAACGGACACTTGTGGAAACGGCCGCCTCCAGGGGCTTGGCAGCCCCGCCATAACCGTCATGATGCCGAATCTTTGATCAGGAGGAGGACAACGGAATGTTCAGGTCACAGGTGCTCGCGACCACGTTCGCGGTCGGGGCCGCGCTGTTCGCCGGCAGCGCCGCCCAGGCGCAGCAGAAATTCGTCACCATCGGGACCGGCGGCGTCACCGGCGTCTATTACGCGGTCGGCGGCGCCATCTGCCGCCTCGTCAACAAGGACCGCAAGACCCACGGCCTGCGCTGCTCGGTCGAGTCCACCGGCGCGTCCGTCTTCAACGTCAACGCCATCAAGGCGGGCGAGCTCGACTTCGGCATGGCCCAGTCGGACGTCCAGTACAACGCCATGAAGGGCGAGGCCGGGTTCAAGGAAGGCGGCGCGCACGGGGATCTCCGGGCCGTGTTCGCTGTGCATCCCGAGCCCTTCACGCTGCTGGCCCGCAAGGAGGCCAACATCACGAAGTTCGAGGACCTGAAGGGCAAGCGGGTGAACGTCGGCAATCCGGGCTCCGGAACCCGCGCCGCCATGGAGGAGCTCCTCGGCGCCATGGGCTGGAAGCTCGGCGACTTCTCGCTCGCGTCCGAGCTCAAGGCCGACGAGCACGGCCCGGCGCTCTGCGACAACAAGATCGACGCCTTCTTCTACGGCGTCGGCCATCCCTCGGCCAACATCCAGGATCCGACCACGACCTGCGGGGCCAAGCTCGTCCCGGTCACGGGCGCGGCGGTCGACAAGCTCGTCTCCGAGAAGCCCTACTACGCCAAGGCGACGATCCCGGGGAAGATGTACGCCAACAACGAGCAGCCGACCGAGACCTACGGCGTGCTCGCCACCATGGTGAGCTCCGCCAAGGTGCCGGACGAGACGGTCTACCAGGTCGTCAAGGCGGTGTTCGAGAACTTCAACGAGTTCAAGTCCCTGCACCCGGCCTTCGCGAACCTCGACCCCGCCAAGATGGTCAAGGACGGCAACTCCGCCCCGATGCATCCCGGCGCGGCGAAGTACTACAAGGAAAAGGGCTGGATCCAGTAGCCCGCTCGGCGGCGGGGCGGCTCACGGGCCGCCCCGTTTCGGTTCGATGGCGGGGCCTCCACGCCTACGGCGAAAGGCGGGCTGACCATCGGGTCCTGGGATCTCCCTCCCCTCAGGGGAGGGTGGCGCCCGCAGGGCGACGGGTGGGGTGTTGCGCGAAGCGCATCCGGCTCGGTCGTGGCAGGAAGCTCGCCTTCGGCGACCACCCCACCCCGCGCGGCTTGCGCCGCGTCGCCCTCCCCTGAGGGGAGGGAGGAGATCGGGGCGGCGTCGGGGTCGAGCGAGTGGACGAAGAGCGACAACGAGACAATCCGGGTGGGGAGAATGCCATGACCACGAACCACGGCACGCCTGCGGACCGTTCCGCCATGGCCCCCACCGCCATCCCGGAGCAGCCCAAGGCCGCCAACCTGGCGCCGTCCGCCGAGCTCGAGCAGCTCGTCGCCGAGGCCGATACCGGGGGCCGCAAGCCGACGGGCGGGGTCGCGACCGCGATCGCGGCGGTCGCGATCGCCTGGTCCCTCTTCCAGCTCTGGTACGCCTCTCCCCTGCCCTTCCTGTTCGGGATCTTCATCCTGAACGACACCGAGGCGCGGGCGATCCATCTCGCCTTCGGGATGTTCCTGGCCTTCATGGCCTACCCGGCCTTCAAGCGCTCGCCGCGCTCCTACGTGCCGGCCGCGGACTGGGTGCTCGCGGTGCTCGGCGCGTTCGCGGGCGCCTACCTCTTCCTGTTCTACCGCGAGCTCGCCCAGAGGCCCGGCCAGCCCACCACCCTCGACCTCGTGACCGCGGGCGCCGGCATCCTGCTCCTCCTGGAGGCCACGCGTCGCTCGCTCGGCCTGCCCATGGTGATCGTGGCCGGCGTCTTCATCGCCTACACCTTCCTGGGGCCCTCCATGCCCGACGTGCTGCAGCACAAGGGCGCCTCGATGGCGAAGTTCCTGCAGCACCAGTGGCTCACCACCGAGGGCGTGTTCGGCATCGCGCTCGGCGTCTCGACGAGCTTCGTGTTCCTGTTCGTCCTGTTCGGCACGCTCCTCGACAAGGCGGGCGCCGGCAACTGGATGATGCAGATCTCGATCGCGCTCCTCGGCCACCTCCGCGGCGGCCCCGCCAAGGTCGCGGTGGTGTCCTCGGCCCTCAACGGCGTGGTCTCGGGCTCATCCGTCTCGAACGTGGTCTCGGGCGGCATCTTCACGATCCCGCTCATGAAGCGCACGGGCCTGTCGGGCGTGAAGGCCGGCGCCATCGAGGCCGCGTCCTCGATCAACGGCCAGATCATGCCGCCCGTCATGGGCGCGGCCGCCTTCCTGATGGTCGAGTATGTGGGCATCCCCTATGCCGACATCGTCAAGCACGCCTTCCTGCCGGCAGTCGCGTCCTATGTGGCGCTCCTCTACATCGTCCATCTCGAAGCCCTGAAGATCGACGCGCAGCCGATCCCGCGCGAGGCCATGCCGCTCCGTCAGCGGGCGCTGCGCACGGGCCTCGGACTCACGGGCTCCGTCGTGGTGCTGTGCCTGCTCTACTACGGCGTGAAGGGCGTGCAGGCCGCGTTCGGCGCGTCCGCCTCGTGGGTCCTCCTCCTCGGCGGCGCGGCCATCTATGTCGCCTCCGTGGCCTACGCGGCCCGCCATCCCGACCTCGCGCTCGACGATCCGGACGCGCCGATCATCCAGCTCCCCCGGGCCTGGGACGTCACCCGCACGGGCCTCGACTTCCTCATCCCGATCGTGGTGCTGCTCTGGTGCCTGATGGTCGAGGAGATGTCGCCCGGCCTCTCGGCGTTCTGGGCGACGGTGTCGATCATCGCGATCCTGGCGACCCGCCGGCCGCTGCTGGCCCTGTTCCGCCGCGGCAACGCGGGCGCGGAGGCGCGCGGCGCGCTCGGTGATCTCACCGAGGGCTTCGCGCTCGGGGCCCGCAACATGATCGGCATCGCGATCGCGACCGCGACGGCCGGCATCGTGGTCGGCACGGTGACGCTCACGGGCCTCGGCCTGATGATGACCGAGTTCGTGGAGTTCGTCTCCGGCGGCAACGTGATCATCATGCTGGTTCTGATCGGCGTCATCAGCCTGATCCTCGGCATGGGGATCCCGACGACGGCCAACTACATCCTGGTCGCGACCCTGATGGCGCCCGTGGTCGTGGAGCTCGGCGCCCAGGCCGGGCTCGCGATCCCGCTCATCGCGGTCCACCTCTTCGTGTTCTATTTCGGCATCATGGCGGACATCACCCCGCCCGTGGGGCTCGCGGCCTTCGCGGCGGCGGCGATCTCGCGCGAGGACCCGATCGCGACCGGATTCCAGGGCGCCCTCTACTCCTTGCGCACCGCGATCCTGCCCTTCGTGTTCATCTTCAACCCGCAGATGCTGCTCATCGGCGTCGAGACCTGGTTCGACCTCGTCGTGGTCGTGATCGTCTCCATGGCCGCGGTGCTGCTGTTCTCCGCCGCCACCATGGGGTGGTTCGCGGCCCGCAGCCGGCTGTGGGAGAGCGCGGCGCTGCTGGCGATCTGCTTTGCGCTGTTCCGCCCCGACTTCTTCCTCAACCTCGTCTCGCCGCCCTACCAGGAGCTTCCGGCGCGCGAGTTCCTCGTCCAGGTCCAGCAGGCCCCGGAGGACCGCCGCATCGCCTTCGTGGTCGAGGGCACCAGCATCGAGGGCGAGGACGTGCGCAAGACCGTCAGCCTGCCCCTCGGCCCGCCGAGGGCGACGCCGCAGGAGCGCCTGCGCGAGGTCGGGCTCACGGTCGCCGGGGCGGGCGACCAGATCCGCATCACGAATGTGGGCTTCGGCTCCTATGCCAAGCGCACCGGGCTCGAAGCAGGCTACGCCGTCACCACCGTGCTGGTGCCGGCCCCGGGCCGCCCGTCGCCGCTTCTCGTCTACGGTCCCGCCCTGGCGCTCGCCGGCCTGCTCTGGTGGCTCCAGCGCAGGAGGGCCCGCACCGGCGCCAGCTTCGTCGCCGCCCCCGTCCGGGCTCCCGCGTCGCGCACCGCCTGACCGCGCCCGTCCGGGCGGCGGAAGGCCGCATTCCTGGTCGCGCCGCCCCGGCGACCCCATTTTGCATGGGGCGCCGCCCGGCGCTACGAGGCGCGGCACAAGCGGCTTTCGGGGATATCCCCGGGGGCCCCCGCGCCGCAGGAGTTGTTCGTGCCGTCACCCGTCCCGGAGCCCGCCGCAGCGCCGGAGCCCGCCGAGCTCCGCCTCCTCGTCGACGCCGTCACCGATTTCGCCATCATCATGCTCGACCGGGACGGCCGGATCACGAGCTGGAACGCCGGCGCCGAGCGCATCACCGGCTGGAGCGCGGACGAGATCGCCGGCCGGCACTTCTCGGTGTTCTACCCCGAAGACGGGGTCATGGCCGGCAAGCCGGAGCGGGAGCTCGAACTCGTCCGCGAGACCGGCCGCTACGAGGAGCAGGGGCTTCGCCTGCGGCGGGACGGCTCCGCCTTCATGGCCCACGTCACCATGACGCCGCTCAAGGACGCGGCCGGTGCGCTCAAGGGCTATGCCAAGGTTACCCGCGACATCACCGAGCGGGTCGCCGCCGACGAGGCCCTGCGGGCGAGCGAGGCGCATCTGCGCTCGATCCTCGAGACGGTGCCGGACGCTATGATCGTCATCGACGAGGCGGCCCGGATCCAGTCCTTCAGCGCGACCGCGGAGCGGCTCTTCGGCTACACGGGCGAGGAGGTGCTGGGCCACAACATCAGCATCCTGATGCCCGAACCCTACCGCTCGCAGCACGACCATTACATGACCCGCTACCTCACGACCGGCGAGCGGCGCATTATCGGCATCGGCCGCGTGGTCGTGGGCCAGCGCAAGGACGAATCCACCTTCCCGATGGAACTCGCGGTCGGCGAGATGCGCTCCAACGACCGGCGCTACTTCACGGGCTTCGTGCGCGACCTCACGGAGCGGCAGAAGACCGAGACGCGGCTGCAGGAGCTGCAATCCGAGCTCGTGCACATGTCGCGCTTCACGGCGCTCGGCGAGATGGCTTCGACGCTGGCGCACGAGATCAACCAGCCCCTGACCGCGATCGCCAACTACCTCAAGGGGTGCCGGCGCATCCTGGAGCGCCTCGAGGGCGAGCAGGTCCCGATGCTGCGCGAGGCCGTCAACCAGGCGGCCGAGCAGGCGCTGCGCGCCGGCCAGGTGATCCGGCACCTGCGCGAGTTCGTCTCGCGGGGCGAGAGCGAGCGCCATATCGAGAGTCTCCCCAAGCTCGTCCAGGAGGCGAGCGCGCTGGCGCTCGTCGGCGCCAAGGAAAAGGGCGTGCGCGTCTCGTTCAGGTTCGATCCCGACGCGCCCCTCGTGCTCGCCGACCGGATCCAGATCCAGCAGGTGCTCCTCAACCTCATCCGCAACGCCATCGAGGCCATGCAGGAGGTGGAGCGCCGGGAGCTCGTCGTCGCTACGAGGGCTTTGCCCGAGGACGAGCAGGTCGAGGTCAGGGTGGAGGATACCGGGCCGGGCCTCGCCCCCGAGGTGGCGGCCCAGCTCTTCCAGCCCTTCGTGACCACCAAGAAGCACGGCATGGGCGTCGGGCTCTCGATCTGCCGCACCATCGTCGAGTCGCACGGCGGGCGCATCGCGGCCGAGGCGCGGCCCGGAGGCGGGACGGTGTTCCGGTTCACCCTCAGGGCGATCGGCCGGGAGGAGCTCGCCCATGCGGAGTGAGGCGCACGGGTCGCGGTCTCCCGGGAAACGGCCGGGCGCGGCCAAGCATGGCACGGCACGGAAGGAGCGGACGAATGGCGGGTGATGCGGTCGTTCATGTGGTGGACGACGACGTGGCGGTGCGGCAGTCGCTGTCCTTCCTGCTCGCCTCTGACGGCCTGCCGGTGCGCCTGCACGAATCGGCGGTGGCGTTCCTGGAGGCCGTGAAGGACGCGGTCGCGGGCTGCATCGTCACCGACGTGCGCATGCCGGGGATCGACGGGATCGAGTTCCTGCGCCGCCTGCGCGGGCGCGGCATCACCCTGCCCGTGATCGTCATGACGGGCCATGCCGACGTGCCGCTCGCGGTCGAGGCCATGAAGCAGGGCGCCATCGACTTCATCGAGAAGCCCTTCGACGACGACCTCTTCCTCGCCGCCGTGCGGACTGCCCTGCAGCGGCACGAGCAGAGCGCCCGCCATGAGGGCCAGAAGGCCGAGGTTCTGGCCCGGTTCGAGGCCCTGTCCGAGCGCGAGCGGCAGGTCCTCGACGGGCTCGTGGCCGGCAAGGCCAACAAGGTGATCGCCTACGACCTCGGCATCAGTCCGCGCACGGTCGAGATCTACCGCGCCAACGTGATGACCAAGATGCAGGCCGGCAGCCTCTCCGAGCTCGTCCGCATGGCCCTCATCGCCGGGGCCACAGGCGGAGGCGATCCGGCGGCCGTCTGAGGCCCGCCGGCGGGGGCGCCGCGGGCCGCCCCCTTAAGGGTTTTCCCGGACTCGAGAACCGAGGTGGGGTTGAGCCATATCAACCCGGGGGCTTGCCGGGACCGGTATGCCTCGTCGCATGATCCCTCCAGGCCCGAAGGACCTGCCCATGCCGGCTGCACCGGGACCGGTCATCGTCGTCGACGACGACGCCGCGGTCCGCGATTCGCTCAAGTTCGCCCTCGAGCTCGAGGGCATGAGCGTGCGCGTCTACGAAGGCGGTGCCGCGCTCCTCGCCGATGCCGGCGGCCTCGCCCGCGGCTGCCTCGTGGTCGATTACTCCATGCCGGCCATGGACGGGCTCGAACTCGTCGACCGCCTCCGCGGGCGGAGAATCGGCCTCCCCGCCATCCTGATCACCGGAAAGGCCAACGACGACCTGCGCGACCGCGCCGCCCGCGCGGGCATCCGCCTCGTGCTGGAGAAGCCTCTGGCGGACGGCGCCCTCGTGGAGGGAATCCGCAGCGCCCTGTCGACGCTGCCGCCGGCTTGACCCATCCTCAGGAACCGGCCAGCGCCGCCATCCGCGAGCGAACCGCCTGCTGGGCCACCGTTTTCTCGAACAGCAGCACCCCTGGGGCCTGCGGATCGTAGCGGGCGGCGAAGCCGGCCTTGCGGGCGAGGCGCTGCATGGCGCGGTTGTCGAGCAGGGTCCCGCCGTGAAGGCGCCGGACGCCCGCCGCCGCGGCCTGGCGCTCCAGCCGTTCGAGCAGGAGCCGCCCGATCCCCTTGCCCTGCCAGCCGTCCGCCACCGCGACCGCGAACTCCGCGCCCTCGCCGTCCTCGTCCATCACGTACCGCCCCTCGCCGACGATGACCTCGCCCGCGTCGGTGAAGACCTCGGCCACGAGCGCGAGGTGCTGCCGGTAATCCACCTGCGTGAAGCGCCGCAGCAGGTCGGCCGGCAATTCCCGGAGCGTGCGGAAGAAGCGGTTGCGCCGCGACCCGTCCGAGAGGGTCTGGACGAAGGTCTGCATGATCTCCGCGTCCTGGGGCAGGATCGGACGCAGGGTGATGCGCTCGCCGTCGCGCAGGCGCACGACGTCGATGAGTTCGGCGGGGTAGCGGTGGATCTCGTAGGTCATGACGGGAGAACAGCTCGGCCCGGCGGCCGGACGTCCGGAGCCGGGCGCGCGCGGTGGGTCGGGGTGGTCACGGCATCACGGGAACGGGCGCCGCGCGGCGGCGCGGTCAGCCACGAGCGCGTCGATCTCCGCCCGGGCGATGCCGAGGTCCTGGAGCGTGCGGTCGTCGAGCCCATGAAGGGCGGCCTCCGCCCGCCTGCGTGCCCGCCAGGACGCGATGGCCTTCAAGGTCAGATCCGGCCAGGACGGCCGGCTCACGGGTCGCGCAGGGAGGACGAGGGGAACCGAAGGCATGGGCGCCATCTCCTCGAGGGCGGGGGCTGGGCTGTCTCTCGCGATGTTGAGAGATCCTCAAGAGGCCGCGACGGGCACAGCGAAAACTACCTTGCGGAGCGCGGCGTTACGAACGATCTTATCTCGCCCGATGCATGAGAAAACCTAAAGCGTCATGGCCCGTCCGCTGCCGCCCCTCAACGCGTTGCGCGCCTTCGAGGCGACGGCGCGGCGCCTGAGCTTCACGGAAGCCGCGCGAGAGCTCCACGTCACGCCCGCGGCGCTGAGCCACCAGATCCGCGGCCTTGAGGAGCGCTTGGGGCTTGCCCTCTTCCACCGTCACACGCGGGCGATCGAGCTCACCGAGGAGGGGCGGCTGATCTATCCCGGGATCCATGCCGCCTTCGAGGGTCTCCGCGAGACGATCCAGCGCCTCGACCGGGTCGCGCAGTCGAACGTGCTCGTGGTGAGCGCCACGCCGGGCTTCACAGTGAAGTGGCTCGTGCCGCGGCTCTACCGCTTCCTGGAGGCCCATCCCGAGATCGACGTGCGCATCGCCGCCTCGATGCAGAAGGCGACCTTCGAGGGCGACGGGATCGACGTGGCGATCCGCTTCATCCTCGGCACCCTGCCCGACCACCATGCCGAGAAGCTCGCCGACGACACGGTGCTGCCCCTGTGCAGCCCGCGCCTGCTTGACGGCGAACGCTCCCTGCGCGAGCCCCGCGACCTCGCCCGCCACACCTTGATCCACATCGACCTTCCCTCGCCTTTTCCGCCGATGCCGACCTGGGAGGACTGGCTCGCGGAGGTCGGGGTCGAGGGCGTCGACGCCCTGCGCGGCCCGCGCTTCAACACGGTCGACCATGCCATCGATGCGGCGGTCGAGGGCGTCGGGGTGGCGCTCGCCCAGAAGATCATCGCGCTCGGCGACCTCCAGGCCGGCCGGCTCGTGGTGCCGTTCGGGCCGGAGCTGCCGATCCGGGCGCGGGGCTACCATTTCGTCTGCCCGCGCGGGCGCATGGCGCAGCCGAAGGTGCGCGCCTTCCGGGACTGGCTCTTCGCCGAGATCGCGAAGGCGGCCGCCGATCTGGGCCAGGACTTCCTGGCGGACCGGACGCGCTGACCGGCCGGACCGGGAACCCGGCTGGATTCCCCGAGTTCAACGAACCCGGCCGCAGCGATCGCGCAGGCCGGCAGCCAGAGGGGAGTCCATATGAGCGACGGCAGCGGGATGCGGGCATCGTCGGCGCGGGATTTCGGCGATTCCGCCGGCTACGGCGGCGGCGGCTCCACGCGCGACTACCGCGACGTGCTCGGCGAGGACGAGGCGCGTCGGCGCCCGAACCCGCTCGACGCCGTCATGACGATCCCGCCGCACCGGCGGCGCGAAGGGTCGGGACGCGCGGGGCCGGGCCGTCAGGAGCGCGACCCTTCCGCGGATCTCGTGACCGCGGCGGGCGCGATGCTCGTGGCGGGCCTCGGCGTCCTGGCCTGGCGCTACGCCCAGGGCCGGCGCTCGCAGCGGATGCAGGACCGGAGGCGGGACGACGGTGCGGCGCGGGAAGCGCTCGCACGCCTGCAGGTGTGAGACCTGTCGGGCGGGCCGAGCGCCTAGCGCACGTCCGGCATGGCGGGCTGGCCGTAATAATCGTCGAGGCGCCGGCCGAAATCCGGATCCGCGAAGGGATCGTCCTCGGCGCCGTAGCGCGGGGCGCCCTCGAGCCGGTCGCGGTCGAGGTCGACCACGTAGCCGCCGAGCCGCGTGTCGTAGGTGAGCGCCTTCCAGGGCAGCGGATGATAGCTCTCGCCGATGCCGAGGAAGCCGCCGAACGACATCACCGCATAGGCGACCTGGCCGGTGAACTTGTCGACCATGAAGTTGTAGACGGAGCCCAGGTGCTCGCCGGCGGCGTTGAAGACGGCCGTTCCCTCCACCTTGTTGGAGGCGATGAGGCGGCGCGTCTCGTCGATCGCGACGCCCTCGCCGGTGGGGTCGAGCTGCATCGAGCCGGGCTCGCGCAGGGGGGTCTCGGGCAGGCTCGTCGGCATGGCGCTCTCCGTGCGGCGGGGGCGGAGCGTCAGCTCCGGCGGTCGGCCTTGCGGTCGACGGCGTCGACCGTCGCGTCCGCCCCGGCGACGAGGCGGCTGGCCTCGTGCGAGACGGTGCGCCAGGCCCGCTGGGTATAGGCGCCGTTGTGGAGGAGCGCGTCCGCGCCCAGCGCGATGACGGCGATCAGGAGAAGAAGACGCATGGCTCGGGACCTCTCGGTGTCACCGGGCCAACGGGCGACGCCCGCGCTTCGTTCCGCTCGCGCCGGCACCCCGGACGGCGCTCGCCGCGGTGAACCGGACCGGTCCAGTCCGGTCCAATCCGGCCCATTCCGGTTCATCCGGTCCGGGCGGGATCAGACGCCGCGGAGGCTCTCGGCCCGGCGCATCGCGGCCGCGCGCTCCAGCATCCCGAGCCGGTCCGTCAGATGGGCGATCAGCGCCTTGAGCTCGCGCATCTCGGCTTCGAGATTCTCCACGAAGGCGATGCCGACGTCGCTCCCCTTGCGCCAGCGCATCTCGGCGAAGAGGGACAGGTCCCGGAGCGGGTAGTAGAGGTGGAAGCGCTCCGGCAGCTCGGCGTCGGGCGGCACCTGCAGCCGCGCGCCGCCCTCCGAGACCTCCTGGACCGTGCAGGTCACGACGCTGCCCGAGGCCGTCATGGCCTTGACCTTCCAGGCGACGCGCACGCGCTCGCTCGCCCTGCGTTCCTCCGGCGCCGCCTGCGCCCGTGCCCCTGCCGCCATGCGTCCCCGCCTCCGCCGCCGAAGGCCCTGCGAGGACGCCGATCCGCGACGCGCCGCACCTTGGCCATGGCCGGAGGTGGTGCCCGATCCGCCCGGCCGGTGCCATTCGGCCGCATCGCCTAGACCGCGCGCCCGGACCCCGGCCGGGCTTCCGGGCGCCGCCCTCACGGAACCCCGGAAACCCGGGCCGGGTTGGGGCGTTCCCTCCCCGGGGCGCCGCGGAAGCTGGAACCCTCATGCTCGCTCTCGTCCAGATCGCAGCCGCCGTCGTCCTCGTGCTCCTCGTGATCGCGATGGTGCGCCTGACGCGGTCGCGTCAGGGCCGCGAGGAGCCCGCACCGGAAGGGCTCGAGCGGACGCGCCGGGCGGACGCCGATGCGTCGCCGATGCCCCCGGCCCCTCTCCTTCGCGAAGCGGCGTATGCGGCCGTTCCCGCCGCGGGCACCGGAGCGACCGCCCCCCTCCTTCCCGAAGCGACCCGTATGGCCGTCCCCGCGGCCGGGATCGGGCCGACCGGGCCCGCGGCCCCGGCCCGGACGGCGCCCATCGTCGTCGCGGAACAGACCATGGGCGATTCCGGCAGCCGGACCGTCGCGGCGGCGGCCACGGCAGCGACCGCCCGGCGATCCGCCCCCGCCGGTGCGGATGCCGACGACGGATTGTGGGAGCTCGTGCTGCGCCTGCAGGACCGGGCCATGGCGCTCGAAGCCGAGCGCTCCGCGCGGGCCGCCGAGATCGCCGCGCTCCGCGCCGCCCTGGCCGACGCCCGCCGGGAGGTCGAGGCCCTCCGGGGCGCCCGCACCGCGGTGGAGGTGCACGACACCGCCGCGCCGGCGCGCACCGACGTCGAGGTGCACGAGCCCGTCGCGCCGGAGCCGCGGCTCCCCAACGTCAACATCTATGAGCTTCGCCCGGCACGGCGGCGCTGATGTCGGCGCGCACCGGCGGAGCCGCCGCGCGGCGACGAAATTCCGGCCGCTCCCGCATCGCGGCCCGGCGGCTGCACCCCGTTCACCAGAACCCGCCGTAGGCGCCGAGCGCCCCAACGAGAACGAGCACGCCGATCAGATCCAGAAAACCGCCGCTCATTGGGCCGACTCCGATTTCGCTCCCCGGCCGCAGCGCGAGGCCGGGCGAGTGTGGACGCGGACGGGGACGGACGGCGTGCTGCCGCGCACGCGGCCGACCGTTCGGGCGGCAGCGCCGGGCCGAGAATCCGCGGGAGGCCGCGCGGCGCCGGGCGCCTGCATCCGAGGCCCGTCCGCCGAAACCCGCGTGCTCAAGGTGAAACCTGCCCCCGCGGCCCGGCGTTGACGGGCCTCCCCTCCTGCGAGGTCGAGCCCATGCTGAACGGATATCGCGTGCTGGTGGTCGAAGACGAGGCCGTGGTCGCCGAGGACCTGCGCGCCACCATCGAGGAAGCCGAAGGGGTGGTGCTCGGCCCGTTCCCGACGGCCGGCGACGCACGGGCGCTCCTGAAGAGCGGCAGCGCGATCGACGCCGCCGTGCTCGACGTGAACGTCAGCGACGGGATGATCACGCCGGTCCTCGAAGCCCTGTGCGCCCGCGGCATCCCGACCGTCGTCTGCACGGGCGGCGAGGTGCCCGACGACGTCCGGCGCCGCCACCCCGACCTTACCGTTCTGGCGAAGCCGGTCCGTCCGGCCCGGTTGATCGGCGAGCTGCGACGGGTGAGCGGAGGGTTGAGCGGCTGATCGCACGGCCGCGGGAGGTCCCATGAGAGGAGCCGTCACGATCCGCACCCTCGTTGCCCGGCCGGGAGCGTGGCTCATGAGAGGAACCGTCACGATCCGAACCCTCGTCGCCCGGCTCGGAGCGTGGCTGAAGCGCCGTCCCCGGCGCCCGTCCGCCGCTGCCGCCGGGAGCGGCGAAGCCCTGCTGCGCGAGGTCGGGCGGCGCGCCAGCGCCTCGCTTCAGGACGTCGCCGCTCGGCTCGGATGGCCGCTCGCGGAGGTCTCGGCCGCGCTCGCGGACCTCGAAGCCCAGGGCCTCGTCCGGCTCAGCCGGGATCGCCTCGAGACCAACCGGGTGGTCGCGATCACCGCCAAGGGCCGCCAGGCGATCCGGGCCCGGGGAGCGCGGTCGGCCTGACGGCCCGCGACGGGTCCGGCTCAGGGGCACGGCCGGGCCTGCAAGCCGCCGCGGGGACGGACCAGGATGCCGGCCGCTTTCGGTACGCCGTGAGGACGGACCAGGATGCCGGCCGCGTCCGGTACGTCGCGGGGGCGAGACAGGATGCTGGCCGCGTCCGGTGCGTCGCGGGGCGAGACAGGATATTGGCCGCACCGCGCCGGTGACGTAAGGGTAGAGGCCGCGATGACCTTCCGTTCCCCAGACCGGCGCAGTCCAGCCGAAGACGCGCCCTCCTCCGATCCCGGACGCTCCGGTCGAGGATGGCCCCGGCGGCTCGCCCGCGCGGATGCCGGCCGGCCCGATGCGCGCTGACCCGGGCGCGACCGATTTCCTCGCCGGCGGCGGCGAGATGGGGGAGAGGATCCGCGCCCACGACTGGGCCGCGACGCCGCTCGGGCCGGTCGAGGCCTGGCCGCAGAGCCTGCGGACCGCGACCGGCATCATGCTGAACTCGCGCTTCCCCACCTACATGGCCTGGGGGGACGCGCTCACGAGCCTCTACAACGACGCCTATCGTCCGATCCTCGGCTCCAAGCCCGACGCGCTCGGGCGGCCCTTCGCCGAGGTCTGGTCCGAGATCTGGCCCACCGTCGGCCCGATCGCGGCGCGGGCGATGCGCGGCGAGGCGAGCTGGTTCGAGAACCTGCCCCTCAGCCTCGAGCGCCACGGCTACGCCGAGGAGACGTGGTGGACCTTCTCGTATTCGCCGGTCCGCGACGAGAGCGGGGGCGTCGGCGGCCTCATCTGCACTGTCCACGAGACGACCGCGGAGGTGCGCGCGCGGGCGGCGCTGCAAACCGAGAAGGACCGCCTCCAGGCCCTGTTCCAGCAGGCGCCCGGGCTGATGTCGATGTATCGCGGGCCCGATCACGTCTTCGAGTTCGCCAACGCGGCCTATCTCGATTTCATCGGCAGGCGCGACGTCCTGGGGAAGTCCGTGCGCGAGGCCTTCCCGGATCTCGAAGGCCAGGGGATCGTCGAGCTCCTCGACCGGGTGCACGCCACCGGCGAGCCCTTCGTGGGCCGCCAGATGCCCGTCGAGCTCCGCCGCGGCCCCGACGCCGCGCCGGAGACCCATTACGTGGACTTCGTCTTCCAGCCGGTCTTCGACGGCGCGGGCCGCGTCACGGGGATCTTCGCCGAGGGCCACGACGTCACCGAGGCGAAGCGCGCCGAGGCGGCGCTGCGGGAAAGCGAGGCGCGCTTCCGGCTCTTCTCCGAGGTCAGCCGCGAGGGCGTGGTGATCCACGACGGGGACGTGGTCCTCGACTGCAACCTCGCCTATGCCCGCATGTTCGGCTTCGCCGCCCCCGAGGAGCTCATCGGCCGCCCGATCACGGACGTGATCGCGTCCGGCAGCATCCCGCTGGCGCAGAGCAAGATGCGCGAGCGCGCCGAGGAACCCTTCGAGGTGGTGGCGCGCCGCCGGGACGGCTCCACCCTGCCGGCCGAGATCGTGGCGCGGGAGACCACCTGGAAAGGCCGGCGCGTGCGCATCGTCCTGGCCCGCGACCTCACCGAGCAGCGCCGCGCCGAGGCGCAGATCCGCGCCTCGCATGCCCGCCACCAGGCCGCGATCCGGGCCTCCGGCCACCTGTTCTACGACTGGGATTCCGCCACCAACGGGCTCGCCTTCGGGGAGAACGTGGAGCGCATCCTCGGTTACAGCGCCGAGGAGATGAGCGGCGGGCTCGAGCGCTGGCTCGAGGTGGTCCACCCGGACGACCGGCAGGCCTTCGTGGACGAGATCGACCGCGTCCTCGCCACGGGCGAGCCCTTCCGCCTCGACTTCCGCGTCGTGCGCAAGGACGGGCGCGTGATCGACGTCGAGGACGAGGGCTATTTCCTCCACGGCGTCGACGGGCAGATCGAGCACATGGTGGGCTTCGTCCGTGACGTGACCACGCGCCGGCAGGCCGAGCGCGAGCGCGAGGCCGAGCGGGCGCGGCTCGAGGCGGTGCTGCGGCAGCTCCCCGTGGGCGTCATCATCGCGGAGGCGCCCTCGGGACGCCTGCTGCTGGGCAACGAGCAGGTCGACCGCATCTGGCGCCACGGGCTCCTGCCGCTCGCGGGCGTGCAGGAATACCGGGCCTACCGGGGCTTCGACCGCCGCACCGGGCGCGAGCTCGCGCCGCAGGACTGGCCGCTCGCGCGCTCGATCACGGCCGGCGAGAGCGTGCTCGCGGAGGAGATCGACTTCCAGCGCGGCGACGGCTCCCGCGGCACCCTCGAGGTTTCCTCCGCGCCGATCCTCGACGAGGCCGGGCGGATCGTCGCCGGGGTCGTGGTGTTCAGCGACATCACCGAGCGCACCCGCGCCGAGCGCCACCAGCGGCTGCTCGTCAACGAATTGAACCACCGGGTGAAGAACACCCTCACGACGGTGCAGTCCCTGGCCGGCCAGACGTTCCGGGGCGAGCGCGAGGACGAGTCCGCGCGCCGCACCTTCGAGGGGCGGCTCTTCGCGCTCGCGAAGGCGCACGACATGCTGACCCGGGAGAACTGGGAGGGCGCGGAACTGTCCGCGCTCGTCGCGGAGGTCCTCTCGCCCTACCGGACGGAGCCGGCCGGCGGCGCATCCGTGGCATCGGGAGGGGGGCGTTTCGCGCCCGAGGGCGGCCCCGCCGATTCAGGACGGGAGCGTTTCGCGATCGAGGGCCCGCCCCTGCGGGTCAGCCCCCGCATGGCGCTCGCGCTCGCGATGGCGCTGCACGAGCTCGCCACCAACGCGGCGAAGTACGGCTCCCTGTCGGTGCCGGAGGGGCGGGTCGGCATCCGCTGGAGCGTCGTGCCCGGACCGCCCGACCGCCTCGACCTCACGTGGCGCGAGGTCGGGGGACCGCCCGTCGCGCCGCCGCGGCGGCGGGGGTTCGGCACCCGGCTGATCGAGCGCAGCCTCGCTCAGGAACTCGCCGGCGAGGCCCGCCTGGTCTACGAGCCGGCCGGCCTCCTGTGCCGCGTGACCGCGCCCCTCGACACCACAAGCCCCATCACGGACATCGCGGGCGAGCGCCACTGACGGGATGCGCCGCCCGCAGGCCGCACACCCGGGCCCAGACGCGCGAAGAGCGCCCGGTGGGCGCTCTTCGGCTCCTGACGTCCCTGCGCGCACGGCGCCGGGAGGGGTGGGCGCCGGGGCCGCGGGGCCCCGGCCATTCCGTTACTGGCGGCCGGATCCGGAAGCCTGTCCGCCCTTGCGGCCGGCCTGCGAGGCGAGGTCGCGGTTCTGCGAGAACGAGCGCTTCTCGGAGGGCACGCTCTTGCCGCCCTTGCTCGCGATCTCGCGCTGCTTCTCGGGGCTCATGGACGCGAAGCCGCGCTTCGCGGTGTTGTTGCCGGTACTCGATGCCATCACGCTCTCCAGAGTGGTTGATGCTGCTGCCCGAACAACAGCAATGATTTCACATCGTTCCCTGCACTTCGCATTTCGCGACAGAAATGATGTCGTATCGCAGCTTGGCTATAGTGCGCCTTCGATGCATCGGCCGCCGCCGGCGGGCCGCGCTGGAGGTCCTCGAAAAGGATAAGCTTGAGCTTGGGATCGATCTCCCGCAGGAGGTCGGGCGATATCATCGACGAATGCTGGCCGTCGACCGGGCTTACAGGAACTCGGCTCCCGACATCTGCATTGATCTTGCAGATTCAACCACGCTGGAGATTTCCCATGAAGCTTGCGATCGTCCTGGCCGCGTCCGTCATCAGCACCGCGGCCTTCGCCCAGAGCACCACGATCATCGAGAAGCGCGACGCCCCCTCGACGACCGTGATCGAGCGGAACAACTCGGCCGTGATCGAGAAGCGTTCCGTCGAGACCACCGGCTCGGTCGGCTGCTCCACGACCACGAAGCAGAAGACCGACGAGTTCGGCGACACCAAGACGAAGCAGAAGGTCGAGTGCTGATCCGCACGCTCCGATCTCTTCGAGGGCCCGGCATAGGCCGGGCTCTCGTCGTTCGAGGCGTCGCGATCGGCGCCGGCGTGCAACATCCCTGCGCCCAGGGACGACAGCCGGCAGAGGCCGACGCCTCTCGACGCGATCCCGGAGCAAGGCGCCCGCAGGGCGGCAGGGGCTGCCGGCCCGTTCACCATGATCGGTCATTAAGCTTGTCTTAACCCTGCGGACGCGGCATCCTCTGCGTGTAGAGAGAAGCAACTGCTCCGCTGGAGCCGCCCGTGCCGCGAGACCCGGCGCGGGCGTTTTTCTATGGCCCCGCCGTCTGACCCGCGCGAGGCCCGGCGGAATCCGGGCTCACCGCATCCGCAGACCGGGCTCCGGCCAGCGGGATTGCGGATCCGGACGGGAACGGAAGGCGTGCGCGGTCCGCGGGTCGCCCGGCAATGCGCCGCTCAGGCGCGCGCCATCACGACGATGCACGCAGCGTAGAGGGCAGCCCCGGCCATCACGGCGATCTCGATCACTTCAACCTCCCCCGAGGGCGTCAATGCAGGACAACGCTGTGAAATCCGTCCGGTTGCCAAGGTTCCGCGGCACCGAACGTCGCAGGCGCCCCCACGTCTCCCGCCGCGGGCCCCAGGCGCAGGCCCCCCGCCGCGGCGGGGGGCCGTATTCGACTTTAGTCTTATGAACGGAGGGCGCGCCGAACGGCAACGTTCGGGGGGATGGCGCGTTCGTTCGGGATCATGCGCATTCCTTTCTGGCTCGGTCTCGCCATTCCCCTCGGGCTCCTGCCGGCCGCGGCCCAGGAGGTGCGCACCTGGCGCGACCCGGACCAGGGCTGCACCTACATCCTGACTCCGCAGGGCGGGGTCGGCCTGCGCTACCGCGCCGACGGCACCCCCGATTGCCCCGACGTCGCCGACCTGCCCGTGGCGGGACGCCCGGTCGCCCGCGCCGCACCGGCGGGCGACACCCGCCGTGCCGGCAGCCGCCCGCCGGCGCCGCCCGCGGCGGCGCCCTCGACCGAGGCGCAGCGCCGGGCGCTGACCGTCGAGCCGGAGACCACAGGGTCGATCGCGGGCGGCGCGGACCTGCCCCGGCGGGCGATGCTCGCCTTCACCTGCCGGCCCACGGAGCGGAGCGCCGGCGCGCCCGCGACCGTGCGCGTGCAGGTCCAGCCGGAATCGCGGGTGATGCTGGTCGATGCGGGCAGCACGCTCCAGCGCTACACGCTCGATACGGATTGGGACGTCTGGTTCAACGGCCGCAGCGAACGCGATCCGCGGCTCGGCATCATCCTGAGCCCCAGCCGCGGCAGCATGTGGCTCGACGTTCCGTCCCGCGCGAGCCCGCGTCAGGAGGTGCGCTCGCTGCCCTTCGCGTGCGAGTCCGAAGGCAGCGTGTACTAGGAGGGCCGCGCGGCCGCGGCTTGCGGCGCCCGCGCGTCTCGGGCACAGACCGTTGCCCCTTCCTTCGCCCCCCTTCCGAGGACATCGCGTGACCGCCATCCTGGTCGATCTCGACGGCACCATCGTGGATTCGCGCGCCGGGATCGTCGCTTCCTACCGCCACACCCTCGCGCGCCTCGGCTTCGAGCCGCCGCCCGCCGCCGACCTCACCTGGCTCGTCGGCCCGCCCGCCCGGCGCTCGCTCCCGACGCTGATCGGGCCCGACGGCGACGTCGAGGAGGCGGTGCGGCTCTACCGGGCGCATTACGAGTCGCACGAGATCTTCAACGCCGAGGTCTATTCCGGCATGCGCGAGGCTCTCCTGGCGCTCGGTGCCCTGCCGGCGCGCCTGTTCGTGTGCACCGCAAAGCCCGTCGCCTTCGCGCGGCGGCTCATCGCGCATTTCGCGCTCGACGGCCTGTTCGAGGGCGTCTACGGCGCCGACTTCGAGGGGCGGTTCGACGACAAGGGCCTGCTCATCGGCGAGATCCTCGCCACCGAGGGCATCGATCCCGCCCGCACATTGATGGTGGGCGACCGGGCCAACGACGTGCTCGCGGCGGCGCGCCACGCCATGCCCTCGATCGGGGTCCTCTGGGGCTACGGCGACGCGGCGGAGCTCACCGGCGCCGGCGCCACGAGGCTCTGCGCCGCGCCCGCCGACCTTCCGGCGGTGGCCGCGAGCCTGCTCGCCGCGGCCTGACTCACGCCTCCCCGTCCGGGCGGCGGGGCCGCGCCAGCGCGGCGATCTCCTCCGGGCTGCGGCCGGCGCGGGGCCGGTAGCGCGGCAGCGACCAGCCCCGGTGCAGGGCGGCGCCCCGGAGCGCGAACCCGGCGAGGAGGCCGGCTCCCAGCGCCCCGTCGCGGCCGATCCCGAGGCCGATCGCGGCGACGAAGACCGTCGCGCCCAGCAGCGCCGCGGTCACGTAGACCTCCCGGCTCAGGACCACCGGGCTCTCGCCGCCGAGCACGTCGCGGATCACGCCCCCGAAGGTCGCCGTGACGACCCCCATGGTGACCGCCACCACGGGACCGGCGCCGGCGAGGAGCGCCTTCTCGGCGCCCGCGACCGCGAAGAGCGCGAGGCCGATCGCATCGAACCAGAGCAGCAGCCGGTAGCGCGAGGGCGGGAGATGCGCGGTCGCGAACACCGCGCAGGAGACCGTCACGCAGGTCACGAGGGCGGTGGGATCGCGGACCCAGAACACCGGCGTCGCGCCGAGGAGCACGTCGCGCAGGGTGCCGCCGCCGATCCCCGTCACCGTGCCGAGGAGCGCGAAGCCCACGAGGTCCATCTGCTTGCGCGAGGCCACGAGCGCGCCCGTGACCGCGAAGACGGCGACGCCGAACCAGTCGAGGATGGCGGTGGCGGTATCGACATCCATGGGCGGGCCCGCGCGGCAGATCCCCCGCCCATGCCCGCGGGGACCGCGCCGGTCAAGAGAGCGCCGGCCCATGCCCGCGGCGACCGGCCCGGTCAAGAGACCGCCCGGGCAGGTCCGGCGGGGCAGCCCGGCTCCTCAGCCCTCGTCGAGGGCGCGGCGCCAGTAGCGCAGGCTCTCCGGGTTCACCGGCGCGCCCGCGGCCGCGTGCCGGCGCAGGAGCGCATCGTGGAACGCGCGTGCCGCCGGCGTCCCGACGAGGAGGCGAAGGCTCTGCAGGATGCGGGTGATGCGCAGGTGGTTGTGGTCGTAAGGCGCGAGCCAGAACGGCGTGGCGGCGTAGAACGCGATCATGCGGGCGGCGGCGCGCTCCAGCGTCGCCCGGGCGCGGGGATCCGCCCGGATGGCTGCGATCTCGGCCGGATCGAGCACGGGCGAGCCCGGCACCGCGGCCGAGCGGGTCGGCAGCGGAAACAGCCACTGGACCCAGTCGTGGATGCGCTCGAGGTCGAGGTCCGGCAGGGCCAGGACCTCCTCGGCCGTGCGCCCGCGCCCGTCCCGCCCCTCGCCTGCGAGGTAGGCGTGGACCGCCCCGATTCCCGTTCCCATGTCGGCTCCTCTCGCCCTCGCGGCTCCGCCCCCGTTGCCGCCCGAACGCGGCCGCCTCCCCCTCCCGTGCCGCGGCATCGCGCCTCGCGCGGCGGGCGGCGGCGGCCGGAACACCGTTTCCGGGATCGCGTTTTTCGGGCGGGGGCCCATCACCTGCAGGAGATACGCATGAAGCACGTTCTCATTGCTGCCGTCGCCTCGCTCGGGCTCGTCTCGGCCGCGGCGGCCCAGACCTCCACGACGGTGACCACGACCACGGGCGGCGCGGCGGCCACGACCGGCGCCGTGACGATCCAGCCCGAGATCCGCACCAAGGTGAAGGAATACGTCACCACCAACAAGGTGAAGTCCGTGACCGCGCCCTCGGGCTTCACGGTCACCACGGGCGCGGTGCTGCCCGAGGCCGTCGAGATCCAGTCCTTCCCGGCGACCGTCGGCGTCACGCAGTACCGCTACGCGGTGGTCGGCGACCAGACCGTCCTGGTCGATCCCGGCAGCCGCCGCATCGTCGAAGTGATCCGCTGACCGCTGAGGGATCGTTCGGATCACCGGCCCCGGCGCCCTGCGCCGGGGCTTCGCGGCCCGGGGAGTCCCGAGAACGACCGGGCAAGAAAAAAGCGCCTCTTGCAAGCAAGAGGCGCCGTTCAGGTGTCCGGCCGTGGGGGCAGAGAAGGCCGGAGATGCCAGTCAACGCGGGCGCCGGGCCGGAGTTCCCGCCGGCCGCGAAAAATTCGTCGACCCTTCCGCCGCACGCGACCGATCGCGCCGTGCACCCTCGGGCAGGACGCCGGTCGCGGGCTGCGGCGAGGGCGCGTCGGGGATGCCACCGGACGGCCCGCTCGGGCGTTAGCCTCGCGGCCGGCGTCCAGGCCGATGAGGTCCTTCATGGCGACACGCACCTCCGCATCCGGTTCCTCCGCCCGTCCCGTGGTGATCCTGACCGAGGAGGACACCCGGCAGCGCAAGGACATCGCCGCCTATCTCGAAGGCGAGGGCTTCTCCGTGGTCGAGGCCGGCGATTCCGACGAGGCCCTGTCCCGCCTGAAGGACCGGCCCGAGGCGCTCGGCTTCGTGACCGACGCCCACGTGCCGGGCTCCATCGACGGGTTCGAGCTCGCCCGCCGGGTGCGGGAGCGCCACCCGGCTCTTGCCGTGGTGCTGGTGTCCGGCCACTCGGACGCCTCGTCGGGTCCCGTGCCCGAAGGCGGCGCCTTCGTGGCGAAGCCCTACCTGCTCGAACACCTCGCTCCGACGCTGCGCCGACTGATCGGAGGCTGAGCGTCTCTCGAAGGTATGGATGCCCGGGCGCCTTCCGCCGCAGGAGACGGACCGGAAAGATCGTCGCAAGAAGAGCGCGGTCCGCTGCCGTACACAGGGATGACGTAGAGGCAGGCGCGCATCGAGGCGGCCGAGACACACCTGACTGAACGTCTCGGCGATCTATATGGAAAACTCGCCTGCGGCCACGCTTCCATTCATCTCGCATTCATCTTACAGGTTTGTTCTTCTTATTTACTTTTACTACCGCGATCCAAGTAGTTCAAGAAGGCACGCGGAACCATTCCTGCCTTTCGGCGTTGATGGGCGTTGGTTGCCGCCTCCACGGCGCCAACCCAATCTCCAGGGAGGTTTTCCAGATGCGTGTGACCTTGATGACCACAGTGGCGGCAGCCGCCCTGACCTTGAGCCTCGCGGCCGTTGCCCAGACGAGCGGCGGCTCGGCGGGCGGCGCCTCGTCCGGCGGCGCGGCGACGAGCTCCGGCAGCGCGGGCGGGGCGAGCAGCCCGCAGGTCCAGACCGGCGGCGGCGCCTCCGGCGGTGCGGCCGGCGCGGCCGGCACCTCCGCGTCTGGCTCCGGCAGCTCGGGCGGCCAGCAGGGCACGACGGCCTCCGGCTCTTCGGGCCAGCGCCAGGGCGACTCGGCCACCGGCACCGCCGGGTCCGGTCAGCGCCAGGGCGACTCCGCTTCGGGCAATGCCGCTTCGGGCCAGCGCCAGGGCGGCGCAGCCTCCGGCAACGCCAACACGACGGGCGCGACGAGCGGCAATGCCAGCGTGAACCTGACCTCCGAGCAGCGGACGCAAGTCACGCGCGCCTTCAGCAGCGTGAACGTGCAGCCGCTCACCAACGTCGAGTTCAACGTCAGCGTCGGCACGGTGATCCCGACCACGGTGACGACCCTCCACGCCTGCCCGGGCGAGGTGGTGCGCTACCTCAACGGCCTCACGGAGTGCCGCTTCGTGATCGTGAACAACCGGATCGTGATCGTCGAGCCGAGCACGCGCCGGATCGTGACGGTGATCGAGCGGACCAGCTAACCGTCCACAGGCTGCGAACGGAAAAGGGGCGGGAGACCGCCCCTTTTTCATGCCCGGATGCGTCCGTGCCGCCCCGTCGCTCGCGCGTCGGCCGGGTCCGGAGGTCTCGTCCGAGAAGCAGGGACCCCGGTCGCTCGCCCGTGGCTGTCGGGTCCCGGTACCGGAACGCCGCCGTCACTCGTCCGAGGCCGCCGGGTCCAGGTGCCGGAACGCCGCCGTCACTCGTCCGAGGCCGCCGGGTGCAGGTGCCGGAACGCCGCCACGACCTGATCGTAGACGGCGCGCTTGAAGGGGATGATGAGTTCGGGCAGGCGCCGCATCTCCTCCCAGCGCCATTCGTCGAACTCGGGCCGGTGCTGGCCGTCGCCGGGACGGCGGATGTCGATCTCGCTGTCGTCTCCGTCGAACCGGAACGCGAACCATTTCTGGATCTGGCCGCGGTAGCGCCCCTTCCAGGCGCGGCCCGCCACGAGGGAGGGCAGGTCGTAGGAGTACCAGTCCGGCGCCTCCGCGAGCAGCGTGACCGTGCGGACGTTGGTTTCCTCGTGGAGTTCGCGCAGGGCGGCGTGGTAGGGCTCCTCGCCCGGGTCGATGCCGCCTTGGGGCATCTGCCAGGCATAGCCGTTCGAGACGTGCTCCGGGCCGGCTTCCGACTTGCGCCGGCCGACGAAGACCCGGCCCTCGCGGTTGAGAAGCATGACCCCGACGCAGGGCCGATACGGCATGTGGTCGACGCTCCGTCCCCCGCTCCTGCCCTTTCCCATCGTTCCCCTGTCCATCCTCACCGCCGCGGCGGCGCCATCGCTCCGCCCGGCACACGCATCGGTGGTTTCCGGCCGGGCGCGCTCACGGCATCCGGGTACGCCCGAGGCGGTGCGCCGCCGCCCGGCCGGCTTCGTCCGATATAGGGCCGCCGCTCCGAAAACGGAACCGGCCCCGGCGCAGAGCGGGCCGGCGCCAGCGGCCGCCCCGCCGTACGCAAACGGCCCCGGCATCGAAGGGATGCCGGGGCCGGGAGGTTCGAATCCGGAGGCGCGATCGGGCCGGGGTGCGGGCCGCGCCGCCGAAGCGATCGGACCGGGGCGACCGCCCTGGTGTCGGCCGCCCCGAAGCGATCAGTTCGGGACGGTCGTGGTGCTGGCCGCGCCGCAGCGATCAGTTCGGGACGGTGGTGGTGTTGGCCGCACCCTGGCGGAAGCCGCGCAGGTACTCGTAGGCCGCGAGGAGCTGCTTGTCCTTCGCGGGGTCCGGCGGGACGTAGGCCGAGGATCCGCCGCGCTCTTCCTTGTCGTTCTTGAGGTGGCCGCGCAGGCCGGCCTCGCCCTTGGTCTCGTCCTTGCCCTTGAGCTCGTCCGGGATGTCCTGCAGGACCTCGCGGTCGGGATCGATGCCCTTGGCCTGGATCGAGCGGCCGGACGGGGTGTAGTAGCGCGCGGTGGTGAGGCGCACGGCGCCCTGGCCGCCGAGCGGGATGATGGTCTGGACCGAGCCCTTGCCGAAGGACCGGGTGCCCATCACGATGGCGCGCTTGTGGTCCTGCAGGGCGCCGGCCACGATCTCGGAGGCCGAGGCCGAGCCGCCGTTCACGAGCACCACGAGCGGCTTGCCCTTGGTGAGGTCGCCCGCCTTGGCGCTGAAGCGCTGGGTCTCGTCGGCGTTGCGGCCGCGGGTCGAGACGATCTCGCCGCGCTCCAGGAAGGCATCCGAGACCATGATGGCCTGGTCGAGCAGGCCGCCCGGGTTGTTGCGCAGGTCGATCACGAAGCCCTTCAGCTTGTCGGCGCCGGCCTCGCTGGTGAGCCGGTCGACCGAGCTGCGCAGGTTCTCGAAGGTCTGCTCGTTGAACTGGCTCACGCGCAGGACGCCGATGTCGCCTTCCAGGCGCGCGCGCACCGGACGGACCTTGATGGTCTCGCGGGTGAGCTTCACCTCGAGGGGGTCCTTGGCCTCCTTGCGCTGGATCTTCAGCCGCACGGCGGAGTTCACCGGGCCGCGCATCTTCTCGACCGCCTGGTTGAGGGTGAGGCCCTGCACCTGCTCGTCGTCGATGTGGGTGATGATGTCGTTGGCGAGGATCCCGGCGCGGGAGGCCGGCGTCTCGTCGATGGGCGTGACGACCTTCACGAGGCCCTCTTCCATCGTGACCTCGATGCCGAGGCCGCCGAACTCGCCGCGGGTCTGCACCTGCATGTCGCGGAAGCTCTTGGCGTCCATGTAGCTCGAATGGGGATCGAGCGAGGTCAGCATGCCGTTGATCGCGGATTCGACCAGCTTCGCCTCGTCGGGGCGCTCGACGTAGTCGGAGCGGACCTTCTCGAACACGTCGCCGAAGAGGCTCAGCTGCCGGTAGGTGTCGGCGGAGGCCGCAACCGCGCTCGGCAGCAACTGGGTCTGCGTCACGAGGGCGGTCGCGCCCGCGCCAGCCACCGCACCCATCAGGAGAAGAGAGAGTTTGCGCATTACCCGCGAACCTTTTCGCTTTGCGATTTCGCCCACCACGGACTCGGATCGATCGAACCGCCGTCCTTGCGGAACTCGATATAGAGAACCGGGTCCTTCGTTTCGATGGCGCCCGCCGCCGGCGACACGGACGATCCCTCGCCCATGGTCGCCACCGGCTCACCCGCGAGCACGAACTGGCCCACCTCGACGTTGATGTGGTCCATGCCGGCCAGTAGGAGATAGTACCCCCCGCCGGCATTGATGATCAAGAGTCGGCCGAAGGACCGGAACGGTCCGGCGAACGCCACCCACCCGTCCGACGGAGATACCACGACGGCCTTGGGCCGGGTCGCGACAGAAATGCCGCGCGTCGTTCCGCCGTAGCCGTCCGGCGCCCCGAACGAGAGCGCCACCTGGCCGCTCACCGGCATCGGCAGCAGGCCCCGCGTCTCCGGAAACGGGATCTTCGGAGCGAGCCGCGCCGGGTCGCGGAAGGCGGCCTGGGCGAAGCGCTCGCGGCTCTCGCGCGCCTGCGCCTCGGCGGCCTTGCGGGCCTCGTCGGCGGCCTTCTGGGCGCCCGCGACCTCGCGCTCCATGCGCTCGATCAATTCTTTGAGAGTGCCGGCCTGGCGGGCGAGCGCCTCGGCGCGCTCGCGCTCGGCCCCGGCCGTGCGCTCGGCCTCCGCGAGGCGGGCCTGGCGCGCCTGGATCAGCGCGGCGACCCGCTCCTGCTCGGTCCGCAACGACGTCATCTCGGTCGCGAGCGCCGCCCGGTCGGCCGCGATCGCGCCCTTGAGCCGGACGAGTTCGCCGAGGTCGGTCGCCAGCGTCTCGGCCTCGGCGCGCAGCTCGGGCAGGACGGCGCCGAGCAGGATCGAGGCCCGGACCGCGGAGAGCATGTCCTCGGGCCGGACCAGGACGGCCGGGGGCGGGCGCAGGCCCATGCGCTGGAGGGCGGCGAAAACCTCGACGATGAGGGCGCGGCGGCTGTCGAGGGAGCGGCGGATCGCCTCCTCGCTCGCGCCCAGCACCCCGAGCCGGCCCTCGAGCGCCCGCACGCGCTCCTCCGCGCCGCGCAGCCGCTCCGCGGTCTCGACGAGCGCCGCGTTGAGCCGGACGCGGTCGGTGCGGATCTCCGCGATCTCGGCTTCGAGCCGGCGGCGGATCTCCGCGCTGACCGCAAGCGCGTCGTTGGTGGCTTTGAGCCTCTCTTCCTGGCGCGCCCGCTCCTCCGCGGTCTCGGGCGCCTTCCGGGCCGTCCCCGGCGGGGGCGCGGCCGGCTGCGCGCGCGCGCCCGTGCAGGCCGCCAGCACGAGGGCGGCGGCGAGCGGAAGCGTCCGGGGGGGCAGGCGGAAGGGAATGGGTCGTCTCCGGGTCCGGGCCTCGCGCTCCTCGCACCGAAATGCGGCGGCGATCCGTCAGGCGTCGTGTCCGGCGCGATGATAAGGGTGACCGGCGATGATTGTCAGGGCCCGGTAGAGCTGCTCGGCCACCAGAACCCGGACGATCTGGTGCGGCAAAGTCAGCGCCCCGAAGGAGACCACGAGGCCGGCGCGCTGGCGCACGAGGGGATCGAGCCCGTCCGGGCCGCCGATCACGCAGGCGACCGCGCCCGCGCCGCCGTCGCGCCAGGCGGCCAGGCGCTCCGCGAAGGCCTCGCTCGTCGGCGACCGGCCGCGCTCGTCGAACGCGACCAGGGTGGCGGCGCCGGCGCGATCCAGGATCGCGGCCGCCTCCTCGGCGCGCCGGTCGGCGTCGCGCCGGGCCCGGCTCTCCGGCAGTTCGGCGAAATCCACGCCCGCGACGCCGAGCGTGCGTCCGAGAGCCTCGAGCCGGCCGCGGTAGCGGTCGACGAGCTCCCGCTCCGGGCCGCTCTTGAGGCGGCCGACCGCGATGACGCTCAGCCGCACGGGCGCTCAGCCCCGGTCATGGCGCGGCTCGCGCTTCGCCGGCCCGGGGCCGCGTTCAGACCGCGCGCGATTCGGGACCGCGGTCGGCGGGGCGGTCGGCGCCCCACATCTTCTCGAGGTTGTAGAAGCCGCGGACCTCGGGGCGGAAGATGTGCACCAGGACGTCGCCGGCATCGATCAGCACCCAGTCGCAGGCCGGCAGGCCCTCGACCCGCGGCGCGCCGAAGCCGGCCTCCTTCAGGGCCTGGACCACCCGGTCGGCGATCGCGCCCACATGGCGGTGGGAGCGGCCCGAGGTGACGATCATGGTGTCGGCGATCGAGGTCTTGCCGGTCAGGTCGATCTCGACCGTCTCTTCGGCCTTCATGTCCTCGAGGCAGGCCAGCGCGACGGCCCGGATGTCCTCGCCGTGCGGAGCACCCGCTCCGGAGCGAGGAGGAAGCGGAGCAAGATCCGCTTCACGCGGAGATAAATGGTTCAGGTGAAAACCCTTTCTTCCAGCGCGTCAGGGTGCGCTGCCGACTTAAGATAATGTCGGTCAGCCCCCTTTTTCAACGTGGCGCAGGCCCGGAAGTTCGCGGTTTTTGCCCCAAAACGCCGGGATCGACAGGGTTTCGCTCAGCTTTGCCGCACGGCGGACCGGCGGCGGCGGATTTCGGTCGAGGACAGGAACGAGCGCGGGCCGTGCAGGAAGGTCCAGGCCGGGGGCGGCCGGTCCGCGAGCGCCGCGGCCTGCGATTCGGGCACCCGGGCGGGGCCGAGGGCGGTGCCGGCACGCGAGCGGACCGAGGTGAGGGTCCAGCCCGGCCGGTCGATGATCGCGACCGGCATCAGGCCGGCGATCTCGCGCCAGCCGCGCCAGCGGTGGAAGCCCGCCAGGTTGTCGGCGCCCATGAGCCAGACGAAGCGCACGTCCGGGTGCCGGCGGACGAGGAAGCGCAGGGTGTCGACGGTGTAGCGGACGCCGATCCCCTCCTCGAAGCCCGTCACGGCGATGCGCGGGTGCGCCGCGCAGGCGCGGGCCTGGGCGATGCGCTCGGCCATCGGGGCGGCCTCGCCCGGGTTCTTGAGGGGGTTGCCCGGGGTCACGAGCCACCAGACCCGGTCGAGCCGCAGGCGCTTGAGCGCCATGAGGCTCACGAGCCGGTGGCCCGCATGGGACGGGTTGAAGGAGCCGCCGTAGAGCCCGACCCGCAGGCCCGGCGCCGCCGGCGGCAGCCGCACCAGCCCGGAGGGCAAGAGGCGGAAGCGCGAGGGGGCGGCGGGCCGGGTCTCCGGCCCGGGCGGCGCCCCGCCCCCGCTCACGGCCCCGCTCCCGTCGGAGGGGCTCACGGGCGGGTCTGCCCCGCGCCGCGCACGCGGTACTTGAACGAGGTGAGCTGCTCCACGCCGACGGGTCCCCGCGCGTGCATGCGCCCGGTCGCGATGCCGATCTCGGCCCCGAAGCCGAACTCGCCGCCGTCCGCGAACTGGGTCGAGGCGTTGTGGAGCACGATGGCGGAATCGACCTCGGTCAGGAAGCGCGCCGCTGCGGCCTCGTCGTCGGTGACGATCGCGTCGGTGTGATGGGAGCCGAAGGTCTCGATGTGATCGATCGCGGCCTCGAGCCCGTCCACCACCCGCACGGAGATGATCGCGTCGAGGTACTCCGTCCGCCAGTCCTCCTCTGTCGCCGGGGTCACCCGCGGATCGGCGGCCCGGGTCGGGGCATCCCCGCGCACGGCGCAGCCCGCGTCGAGGAGCCCGGCCACGAGGGGCGCCAGATGCGTGCCCGCGCAGGCGCGGTCGACGAGGAGCGTCTCGGCCGAGCCGCAGATCCCGGTGCGGCGCATCTTGGCGTTGAGCACGATGCGCCGGGCCATGTCGAGGTTCGCGGCCGCATGGACGAACACGTGGCAGATGCCCTCGAGATGCGCGAAGACCGGGACCCGGGCCTCGCTCTGGACCCGCGCCACGAGGCTTTTTCCCCCGCGCGGGACGATCACGTCGACATGGCCGTCGAGCCCCGCGAGCATGGCCCCGACGGCGGCGCGGTCGCGGGTCGGGACGAGCTGGATCGCGTCGCGCGGCAGGCCCGCCTCCTCCAGGCCGTCGCCCATCGCGGCGGCGATCGCCTGCGAGGTCCGGAAGCTCTCGGAGCCCGCGCGCAGGATCGCGGCGTTGCCGGCCTTGAGGCAGAGCGCGCCCGCATCCGCGGTCACGTTGGGACGGCTCTCGAAGATCACCCCGACGACGCCGAGCGGCGTCGCGACGCGCTCGATCGCGAGGCCGTTCGGGCGCGTGAAGCGGGCGAGCACCCGGCCCACCGGATCGGGCAGGGCCGCCACGCTCTCGACCGCGGCCGCGATGCCCTCCAACCGGGCGGAGTCGAGCATCAGGCGGTCGACGAAGGCGGCGGGCTGGCCCTTGGCCTTCGCGTCGGCGAGGTCGCCGGCGTTGGCGGCGAGGATCGCGGGCGCCGCGGCGCGGATCCGGGCCGCGATCGCATGCAGCGCGCGGGCCTTGCCGGCCGCATCGGCGAGCGCGAGGCTCCGGGCGGCGCGGCGCGCCCGGCGTCCGACCGCGGCCATGGTCTCGGCGACCACGCCCGGGACCTCGGCCGGGTTGCCCGCGACGGCGACAGCGCCCGGGATTTCGGCCGCGTCCCCCGCGACGGCGACAGCGCCCGGGACCTCGGCCGGCTCCGGGGCGTTGGAGCCGGAAGGACGGACGAGGGCGAGATGAGAGGTCGCGGTCATGGCGTGGTCTTCGGTGCGAGGGCGCCCGGCCGCTCGGCTGGAGCGGCAGGGCGAAGGGGCAGGCTCATAGCACGGCTCGCGCCCGCAACGCCAAAGGAACCTGCCGCAGCGCCGCGGGGGACCCGCGCGGGATGAGGGCGGGGCGACTGCGCATCGGCACCTCGGGCTGGCATTACGCCTCCTGGCGCGGCCCGTTCTATCCGGCCGCGCTCAAGCCGCCGGACTTCCTCGCCTTCTACCGCACCCGCTTCTCCACGGCCGAGATCAACAACTCGTTCTACCGCCTGCCCAGCGCCGAGGCCGTCGCGGCGTGGCGCGACGGCACGCCGGAGGATTTCCTCTTCGCCTGGAAGGCCTCCCGCTTCATCACCCACATGAAGAAGCTGAAAGGGGTCGAGGAGAGCCTCGACCTCGTCTTCAGCCGCATGGCGGGCTTGAGGCAAAAGCTCGGCCCCGTGCTGTTCCAGTTGCCGCCCATGCTGCACGCCGATCCGGACCGGCTCGGCGGCTTCCTCGCCCTGCTGCCGAAGGGCCACCGGATCGCGGTCGAGTTCCGCCACCCGAGCTGGTACGCGCCGCCGATCCTCGACCTCCTCGCCCGGCACGACGCGGCGCTCTGCCTGTCCGACCATGCCGCGGCGCCCGCGCCGTGGGAGACGACCGCGAGCTTCGTCTACATCCGCGGCCACGGCGCCGACGGGCGCTATGCCGGCAACTACGGCGACGAGACCCTCGACGCGTGGGCGGCCCGCATCGCGCAATGGCGGGGGCAAGGCCGCGACGTCTATTGCTACTTCGACAACGACATCAAGAGCGCCGCGCCCTTCGACGCGGAGCGTCTCCTGCAGCGCACGGGCGGCGAAGCCCCGCTGCCCTGACGCTCCCGGGGCGCCGCGCGAACGGGCACCATTTTCCGGACGGGACGGTGGCGGGAGCCGGCGGAGCCGGTACCATGCCGGCACGCATCGCCTCCGCGGTGCGATCCGATCGAACGCCGGGCAGATCCCCATGCGCATCGCCGTCCTCGCCGACATCCACGGCAACGTCCTCGCCCTCGAGGCCGTGCTCGCCAACCTCGCCCGGCGCGGCGGCGCCGACGCGGTCGTCGATCTCGGCGATTGCGTCTCGGGGCCGCTCTGGCCGCGCGACACCATGGAGCGCCTGGAGGCGCTCGGGGCCCGGACAGTCCGGGGCAACCACGACCGGCAGGTCGCGACCCTAGACCCCGCCGCCATGGGTCCCTCCGACCGGGTCGCGCATGCGGCCCTGAGCCCGGAACAGCGGGCGCGGCTCGGCGCGCTGCCTCCGACGCTGACGGTGGCGCCCGGGATCCTGGCCTGTCACGCCACGCCGGCCCGCGACGAGACCTATCTCGTCGAGACGGTGAGCGGCGGGCGCCTCCTGCGCGACCGGCCGGAGGCCATCGCTAGGCGGCTCGGCGACGTCGGCCCGGCGCGTCTCGTGCTGTGCGGCCACAGCCACCGCACCGAGCTCGTGCGGCTTCCCGGCGGCGTCCTGATCGTCAATCCGGGCAGCGTCGGCGGACCCGGCTACGCGGACCCCGCCGAGCCCGCCCACGTCTCGGAGGCGGGCTCGCCCCATGCCCGCTATGCCGTGCTCGACATACCCAACGGAACGGCAGGGGAGCCCGTCGTGACGTTCCTGGCGGTGCCCTACGACAACGAGGCGGCGGCGCGGCGCGCCGAGGCGCACGGCCGGCCGGATTGGGCCATGGCGCTGCGGACCGGATTCATGTCGCTCTGACGCCGAAGCGGCCGGCGGCTGCGGATCTCGGGCCGCGGGAGCCGCGAGGGCGTCGCGGCGGACCCTGTGGGGCTCCGACGGCGCGAGCCGCTGAGGCTCAGGGCGCCAGCACCGCGAGGTCGTCGCGGTGGACCATCTCGGCCCGGCCGGGATAGCCGAGGATCGCCTCGATCTCGCGGCTGGCGCGGCCGATGATCCGGGCCGCCTCCTCGGCGTCGTAGGCCACGAGCCCGCGTCCGATGACGCCGGCGCCGTCGCGGATCACCACCGCGTCGCCGCGGGAGAACTGGCCCTCCACCCGGCGCACGCCGACCGGGAGCAGGCTCGCCCCGCCGCGCAGAGCCCGGGCGGCGCCGTCGTCCACATGGATCGTGCCGCGGGGCTCGAGCGCGCCCGCGATCCAGGTCTTGCGTGCGGTCGCGGGGTTGGAGGGGGTAAGGAACCAGGTGCAGCGGGCGCCGTCCGCGACGCGCTTCAGGGGGTTCTTCGGCCGCCCGTCCGCGATCACCATGTGGGTGCCGCCGGCGGCCGCGATCTTGCCGGCTTCGATCTTCGTGCGCATGCCGCCGCGGGAGAGCTCGGACGCCGCGCCGCCCGCCATGGCGTCGATCGCGGGCGTGATGCGCTCGACCACCGGGATGTGCCGCGCCGACGGGTCGGCCGCCGGGGGCGCGGTGTAGAGGCCGTCGATGTCGGAGAACAGGACGAGGAGGTCGGCCCCGATCATGGTGGCGACACGGGCGGCGAGGCGGTCGTTGTCGCCGTAGCGGATCTCGCTCGTCGCCACGGTGTCGTTCTCGTTGACGACGGGCACCGCCCGCATCTCGAGGAGCTTCAGAGTGGTGGCGCGCGCGTTGAGGTAGCGCCGGCGCTCCTCGGTGTCGGCCAGCGTCACGAGGATCTGCCCCGCCGTGATCCCGTGATGGGCGAGGACCTCCGACCAGATCCGCGCCAGCGCGATCTGCCCGACCGCCGCGGAGGCCTGGCTCTCCTCGAGCTTCAGCGGGCCCGAGGGCAGGCCCAGCACCGTCCGGCCGAGCGCGATGGCTCCGGAGGAGACCACGAGCACGTCCGCGCCGCGGGCATGGAGATCCGCGATGTCCTCGGCGAGCGCCGCGAGCCAGGCATGGTTGAGCCGCCCGCGCGCCCGGTCGACGAGGAGGGACGAGCCGACCTTCAGGACGACGCGGCGGAACTGGGAGAGGGTCGGGGTCATCGGGCGGCCGGGATGTCCATCGGGCGGGGGACCGCCCTGGTGGGCGGTCCGGGCCTGAACACGGCATAAGCCAAGCGGTTGTCGAAGTTCAACCGCAGCGGTCGCGTCGCTGCCCTGCAGGAGGATGCAGGGCCAGGGATTCTATGGGTGCCACTCCCCGGCCACGGCCGCGGCCTCGACCTCTTCGCTCTTCGCCTCGCCGATGACGGCGAGGAGCGCATTCAGCACCTCCTGCACGCCCTGGCCGGAGGCCGAGGACAGCACGTAGGGCTTGCGCTTGCAGGCCCGCTTGAGGCGGGCGAGCTGCTCCTTCAGGGTGTCCTCGTCGAGGGCGTCGGCCTTGGAGAGGGCGACGATCTCGGGCTTCTCGGCGAGGCCGTGGCCATAGGCCTCGAGCTCGCCGCGCACCACCTTGTAGGCCTTGCCGGCATGCTCGCTCGTGCCCTCCACGAGGTGGAGGAGCACCCGGCAGCGCTCCACGTGGCCGAGAAACCGGTCGCCGAGGCCGGCGCCTTCCGAAGCGCCCGCGATGAGGCCGGGGATGTCGGCCAGCACGAACTCGCGGTTGCCGGTGCGCGCCACGCCGAGGCCGGGATGCAGCGTCGTGAAGGGGTAATCCGCGATCTTGGGCTTCGCCGCCGTCACGGTGGCCAGGAACGTGGACTTGCCGGCATTCGGCAGGCCGACGAGGCCCGCATCGGCGATGAGCTTCAGGCGCAGCCAGATCCAGCGCTCGTCGCCCTCCTGGCCCGGATTGGCGTGGCGGGGCGCGCGGTTGGTCGAGGTGGTGAAATGGGCGTTGCCGAAGCCGCCGTTGCCGCCCTTCGCCAGGAGCACGCGCTGGCCCACATGGGTCATGTCGGCGATCAGCGTCTCGCCGTCCTCCTCGAGGATCTCGGTGCCGACGGGCACTTTCAGGATCATGTCCCGGCCGTTGGCGCCGTGGCGGTTCTTGCCCATGCCGTGCTCGCCGCGCTGGGCCTTGAAGTGCTGCTGGTAGCGGTAGTCGATGAGGGTGTTGAGCCCGTCGACGCATTCGGCCCAGACGTCGCCGCCGTGGCCGCCGTCGCCGCCGTTCGGGCCGCCGAACTCGATGAACTTCTCGCGCCGGAACGCGACGCAGCCCGCCCCGCCGCCGCCGGAGGCGATGAAGATCTTGGCCTGATCGAGGAATTTCATGAGCGGATCCGGAACGTGTTGGGCTGCGGGAGAAACGCGAAAGGGGCCGTCCGGCTCCCGGACAGCCCTGATGGCTGGGCAGGCGGCCCCAGGCTGGGGCCGCCCGATGGTCATTCCGCCGCGAGCGCGAGCTCCGGCAGGGCGTCGGCCCTGGGATGCGGCACGAACCCGGTGTGGCCCCAGGTCTTGAGGCTCTCCCAGGTGCGCCGGTCGAGCCGCAGGTGGTCGACCGGGAACAGGCCGCCCCGGGCCTGGAAGGCCATCAGCCCCGAGCCCTGATAGGCGAAGCCGCACTTCTCCAGCACCCGCCGGGAGGCCGGGTTGATGACCCGCGCGGCCGAGACGACCTCCCGCTCCCCCGTATAGGCGAAGAAGGCGTCGATGAGAGCCCGCGCGGCTTCCGTGCCGTAGCCGTGGCCCCAATGGGGTGTGCCGAGCCAGTAGCCGAGATGCGGCCGCCCGTCCTCGGGGCCGGGCTCGATGCCGACGCAGCCGATGAGGGCGTTGGGCCGCCCCTTCGGCGTGATCGCCAGGGTGAGCCCCTCCCCGGCCGTGTTGGCGCGCCGGGCATGGTAGACGAAGCGCTCCGCATCCTCCGGCGTGTAGGGATGCGGAATCCGGGTCGTCATGTCCGCGACCGCTTTCTCGCCGGCGAGACGGACGATGGCTTGCACGTCCGCGAGGCGCGGCCAGCGGAGCCACAGCCGGCGGGTCTCGAGCCGGAAGACGTCGTCACGGGTGAGGTCGGGAAACATGGTCCTGCTCCGATCCGAAGGGGCCCGAGGGGCCCTGGAAACGACGAAGGGGAGGTGGGCATCCCACCTCCCCTGTCGCTTGGGTCGGAGCTTGGCTGTTTGAGCCTGGAGCTTGGACCCGCCGGTTCGGTGCGATGCCGGCGGGAGCTCCTTCGTTTTGCTCTCGCCGTTTACTCTGCGGCCTCTTGGGCCGGATTCTCCTGGGCCGGGACGACCGATACGAAAGCGCGGCCGTTTCGGGTGAGGAATCGGACGCGGCCGTCGGCGGTGGCGAAGAGGGTGTGGTCCTTGCCCATGCCCACGTTCGTGCCCGCGTGCCATTTCGTGCCGCGCTGACGGATGATGATGTTGCCTGCGATCACGGCCTGATCGCCGAACTTCTTGACGCCGAGGCGACGGCCGTCGGAATCGCGCCCGTTGCGGGACGAGCCGCCTGCTTTCTTGTGAGCCATTGCTCCACTCCTGCTCTGTCCGGCCGACCGCCTCCAGGCGATCTCGGCCGATGATGTTCGAACCCGTATCCGGGCCGGGCCGCCGCTGCGGCCCCGGCCCCGCTCGCTTAAGCCGACTTCGCGATCCCGGTGATCCGGACGACCGTGTAGTCCTGGCGATGCCCGCGCTTGCGGCGCGAATTCTGCCGGCGGCGCTTCTTGAAGGCGATGACCTTCTCGCCGCGGGTATGGGCCACCACCTCGCCCGACACGGTCACGCCCGCGACATTCGGGGCGCCGATCTCGGTGCCGGCGTCGCCGGTGAACATCAGGACTTCGCCGAAGGTGACGGCGGAGCCCGGCTCGCCCGCGAGCTTGGCGATCGTGATGGTCTCGTTCTCGGCGACGCGGTACTGCTTGCCGCCGGTCTTGATCACTGCGAACATCGTTTTCTCCGTGTTCAGCCCGGCTCGTCGCGGCAGGCCGCGGGCCGTCTTTTTGGCAGTTCGGGTTGCGGTACGCGGGAGCCTGGGGCTCCCGCAAACGAAAACGCGGGACGTAGGGGCCCGCGTTTGAGAGGTGCCGGATACGACGCTGCGGCGATTTTGTCAACGGAAAAGACGCCCGAAACCCGCTCGAAGCCCCACCGAACCGCTTGCGGAACCCGCAAACCGCATGATATCCACCCCGCCTCAACCGCCGGACCTCGGCTTTGCGGAGAGGTGGCAGAGTGGTTGAATGCACCGCACTCGAAATGCGGCATACGGGCAACCGTATCGGGAGTTCGAATCTCCCCCTCTCCGCCACTTAGTCCTAGTCTCTGCTTAGTTTCCTATTTACTACCGCCCCATGCACAAAAGTGCACGATTTCTCCGCGACTTAGCGGATTTCCCGCGGGTGCAAGCGAACTGCGAGAGCACATCGGCTTGGGCACACACTCGCGGCAAAGTCACCGCTTCTGGCGCGCCTGCGTCGGTGGTTCGGATGTAGGTCCATTCCTTCTCGAACCAGCTTTGCGCATCAATATCTGTTGTGAGCGCCCCAGGGTCACGGCTGCTGTCCGCCCACCTCGCCCGTTCACCGCCTTTAGCACCGTCCTTGGAAGTGGACCTTCGTTCAATTTACAGTTGGGAGTGGTCCAAGCCGCTTTGATGAGGCTCGCGGGCTGCACCGACTGCTAGACGCTGAGATGATGCTCAGACCGCGTGTGCCAGTCGGCCTTGCTGCCAGCCTCAATTATCGTCAACCCCAGCCGGTCCAACTGAGAGTGATGGTCAAGCTCCGAACCGCGAAGCTTCTATACTCTTCACAAACCGCAGGAAGGCACTAACCGCATCGAAGATGAAGCGGGCCTCGGCCTTGTCAATCAGATCGTTGTCGTGGGCCAAGGACCTATTATTGCGTACATCGTTGAATTGGTCGAACACGCTGATCGCGCTCTTGATAATCCGGCGCGTGATCTCTCGCAGCTCCCGCTCCGCTTCCAGCGCCTTGACATACTTACCGACGCGACTTTGCAGCGGGTCGTTGCGGTCACAGGGAATGCCACGCTCGACCAGAAGGTGGGCGAATTTTTTCATGCAGTACGTATGCAGGCGATCGAGCGCCGCCGCCGGTTTGTTCGCGGCAATATCGCGTTCGATGGCTGCAATTAGTTCCTCAAGTGTCTCGTCGCGCCTGAATTTGTAGAACGCGTCGGTGCGCGGGACCGCCCCGCTGCCCTCGATGCGCGCAATGAGATCGAAGAACCGTGTTTTCAGCTCGTCTGCCTCCACGGATGGCTTGCTGTAGTGGGGCAGGCTCTCCTGGTGCTGCCAGAGCGCCCGCGCGACCTTTGCAACGGTGTAAGCATCCTCCGCTTCGATAAAGGCGCGCAGATGCTTTGCCTTTGACGAGCCATTGTACCGGTACTTTTCCTGATAAATTTCGATGCTGAACTCGTCTTCGAAGAACTCGGCCATGGTGCGGTCGGAAAAGTTCAGCACATAGCCCTGATGCATACCAAAGGCATCATCGAAGATGCGCATATCAGAGCGCTTCAGGGCGACCATGGCTCAAGCCAACCTGGGGGAAGGCAGCCGCCCCGTAGCGCAGTACGGACGAGCGGTGCAGCGGCCGAGCGGGCGAGTTCCATTACTCATGAGCTGGCGGTCGGGGGAAAAATCCGTAACGGCCGCTGTGCGGGTTCTTGCTGAACATCACCACATTTGGGCGGGCCGTAATTTCGGATGGTGGGTCCCTGTTCTCGACGACGATGACCTGACGGTCCCCGGGAAGCTTGCTGAGATATGAGTAGAACTGCGCGTTCAGGTCGGTGCCGAGCAAATCAACGTCGTCCCCCTCCGGCTCTCGGTAGGCCAGCAACGGGGAGTCCAGTACCACGAAACCCGGATGCGGCGTGCGATTGGCGCGGCAGTATTCGAGGAGCCCGATGGTGAAAGCGGCATGGGTGATGGCACGAAGCCCCTTGCCGCGCGCGGTTCTCAACTTCCCCCCGATTACGAGATCCCGCGCTTTGGCATCGAAATACACGCGGTCCGCGCCCGGGAAGTGCCATTCCTTGAGAATGGTCTCAACCCGTTCCGCGAAGCTTGCCGCCACCGTCGTCGGCAGGTCCCCGTCCGACACAGCGGACGCGCGTTGTTCGCTGCCCTGTTCCAGGTCTTCGCGTCGCTTCTCCATGTCCTGAAGCGTGCGGTAAATCGCAAGCGCCTCGCGAACCTCGCCCCTCTTGTCGGCAAGTTCGCCGTAGCTAGCGCGGAGCTGCCTTACCCTCGGCGAGGTCAACCCTTCGAGTTCGGAAGAGACGGACGAAAGTTCCTCCTCGATTTTCGGCAGGCGCCGGTCAAATCCTGATCCCTCGCGGCGCAGCGCGGCCACGGTGTCGCCGAGCTCCGTCTGCAGCAGCGCAATCTTTGCGATCTCGCTGCGCGCAGCGGCAACGACTGCATTAACGTTCCCGCCGCATTCGGTATCCCGCCGATGGTGCTCGGGCGCGGCCCCGCAGATCGGACATTGCGCATGCCCGAGGACACTGAACAACGTACCGGCTTCCTCGATCCCCTGCAGCCGCTCGATGTCTGAAGTATAGTGCTGGCCCAGCAGGTCGAACCGTTGAAGAAGCGACGCAATCTCCGCGCGGCGGTCTCTACCCTGCTCCAGCCGTTCGCGGAGCTCCCGACGCCGTCCCGAGAGGCGGCGATAGTCCGCTTCGCTGACAGAGAGCTGCTGCGTGTAGGCCTCAAGGGAGCTCTCAAGTTTTTCAAGCTGGTCCTCCAGCTCCTTCGGCTGTTTCGTCAACTCCTTGATGCGGTCCCGGAACTCGCCGATGAGCTGGTCGAGCAAATTGATCTGTGCTTCGCGCGTCTGGTCTCCCGGCGTGGCCGCCTTCTGCGCCACAAGCGCTGAGTCATCGACGCCGGTGAGAAGTAGCTTGAACGTCGCAAAATTGGGCGTGTCCGCCGTGGGATTGCCGTCGGTCAGCGGCGAGCGCTGCGATGTGATTTCGGTTTCGGTTACGATCATCAGCCGGGCGAGATTCCGGAAGCTGAGGCTGTTCGTGTCACCTGGCCTATTCCGGCGTACGCGTTTCCCGTTCAGACCGCACTTTTCCAGGAGAAAGCTCGAAAGATTGTCGGCGCTTCTCTCGCTATGCTGGTCAGCAAGCTCCCGGGCTTCAGTCTCGGGCGGCGGAGGTGCGCTATGAAGCCCTTCGAACAGCTGGAAATTGCCGCCGTCAGCGCTCCGGGAAAGCGTGAACTGCTCGCCATCCATGGCCTCGATGCCGAGCATCACGCGTTCGTAGCCAATGCGCTCGGGAATGTCCCGCAGGGCTGTTTTGCCCCCGAGCATGAAGTCTATGGCTTCCACGACAAACGACTTGCCCGTATCCGACGCGCCATAGAGCAGGTTTAGCCCTGCGCCGAACTCGACGGCGGCCGGGTCCCGGTTCGGACCGTGAAAGGCAAGATGACGGATGCGCAGGCCAGGCGTGCTCATGCCTCGGCTCCAAGACTGCGCTCCGCCACCTGAAACTCTTCAACCCATTGATCGAAGAAGCTCCGCATCAGGGCGCGGAACTCCGTTTCCGAGTGCGCCCCGAAATGGCCGACGAGCCATTCGGCCCGGTCTTTCAGCGCGCCAAGATAACCTGACTGAAGCGCTTGCAGGAATGGAGTCGCGTTTTCACCCGCCCGGTAGCGGATACCCTCGGCAGAGGCCTCGCGCTGTACAAGGTCGCGGGTCATCATAAGCAACAGGGCTTGTTCTATGAGTTTGCGGCGCACGAGCAGTTCTGCGGATTGAAGTGGCGCGGGCGGATGCAGGCTGTCCGGTCCACCAACATCGCCGGTATGGACGAGCAGATAATCGAATGCGATCAGCCGTTGCAGATCGAACGAGCGCGGATGCGCGGCGGCTAGCACCGCAACGGCGCGAACGCCCGCTTCAAGCGGCCCATTGAACGTAACGGGCGGTCTGCGCCGCGCTACGGCTTCGTCCATTTCAACCGATCCTCGTTAGCCAGCTGTTGGCAGATGCCCTCGCGATCCTGCACCTTCGCGCGCGCGATCAGCGGGTTCGATGTGATAGGCAGGTTGCGCGCCTCCTTGGTGACGGCGCAGACGCGCTCGTACCCGTCGCAGTGGTTCGAATCACAGACATCGACGACGCCCGCATGGATTTCGTCCTGCAGGGACTCGAAGGTGCCTTCGGGCACCGTGTCGCGGGCGAACACGCGCAGCGATTCGGCATGATAGAAGGCTACCCGCTGGCGGCCGAAATGATCGTTAAGCTTGGACCATGATTTCAGAGTCGCAATGTCGGGCACAGGCTTTTTCGTGTGATCAGCATACGCGCTCAGCAAATGGGCGACATAGTTGCTCTCGGGCGGGGTGATCTCATCCGGAGGAGCGTCGGGGTTCGGGCGATTGGGCAACCCGCCCCCAAACCGCGCGATATGAACCGGGGATGCACGGTGATCCTCGATGATCTCAAGCGCGGTCTTGGCCCCGAAGATGGAGAAATCAAACTCCTTCACGTATTTCAGGAACTCGCCATCTAGGGCGATCTCCTGCGTATCGGTGATGTTCGTGCGGCAGTTCTTGTCCCAGTTTTCAATCAGCAGCTTTTTAAGCTTCGCCTTATCGGCGAGATTGCCCGCGAACGTCGTACCAACGCCGCGCGGCGCGACGAAGTAATAGCGGCGCGGCGGCTTGTAATCGCCGTTGAACGAGTACCAGAGGATTTTGCCGATCTCTGGCCAGGCGTCGCTAGGGTAGAGCGCATGGCCATAGTGCTTGCACTGGTAGTTATCCCAAATGCCCTGCAGCATGGCAGCGTCGACGAACCCGGCGACGTCGATGCCCTTGTCGCCGGCGCCGCTTGCGCGCTGCACCTTGATATACTCCTGCTTGAGGCAGTAGTGCGCCCATTCCTGAACGAAAATCTCCCACTCCTCGGCGGAGTAGATGAGAATCTGCTGCTGGGGCGGTATGCGTGGACCAGCGACCGCCTGATCCGCGCTCAGGGCCGCACCAGCCGTCGGCGGTGCTCCTATGTCCTTGAAATCCGAGCTCATGCCCCTCTCGCCGCCTCCGCCGCAACACACAATGCGCCGCAGAACCTGCCACAAGCATCCGATAAGTTGAACCATTGTACGACGCAATGCCCCGCACTATGCAGGACTGGGATCGGAGCACAACGCGGTGACCAACCCCTCAATGATAATAGGGGAAAGGGCATCTCCACCTCTCACGCTGCTCGTTCCGCCTGTTTCGCCCCGCCGATCGCCTGCGCTGCTATCGCCTCCTGCAGGTAGACCTCTCTGAGCTCCTTGTGGTCCGCGAGGCTACTCGGACGGTAGGGCATTTCCTCGTCATAGATCAGCACGCTTGGCTCATGGAACCGGCGCAGGACAGAAGGATGAAGCGTCGCGTTCCTTGCTATCTTGCGGGTGTGCTTACGCCACCTAAGCTTCAGACCCAAGAATGAGAGCTCAGCCCGGCACTCATCGTGCTGCTGGCCGGTGTGACGGCCGTACAGGCGTAGATAGCGTTCATCGACGAGGAGCCCTGCCTTCTTGGCCTCCTCCACCATCCACTCAAGCGCCAGATCGGAGAGCCGCGACTCGTTCTCCGGATAACTGCCGCCGACATCGGAATGGTTTCCAGCAAACCAGATCTGCTCGAACCATTCGCCCTCTCCCAGTTCGCGCTCGGGTGGCGCACCGTGGTTCTCCCAAGGCACGCGATCGAAGTCTGCCCGGTACTCGTCAATTGCAAGTGCGTGGCGTGCATACCGCACGTTCGGATTCAGGCTTCGATCGAAAAACGCCATCTTGAAGCTGATCAGGTGCAGCGTCTCGTACCACTTGTACCCAGGAAGGCCGGTGACGAACTTGACGCGCAGCCCGAAATACATCACGGACACTAGTGCAACGAGTCCTGCGGCAGCAGCAACGAACCAAAGCAAGAAGGATAGGCTGATCTGCCCCACAGCCCACCACGCAATGCCAGCCGCCGCAATCAACAGACCAGCCCAGCTGATCCACTTCATGATGGCTGCCGCGGGCGGCGCGATGCCAACGGCTGCCACCGTGTCCCAGACCCCGATGAAGTAGGGCACGACGTTCGCCCCGTGTTGACCGGACGAGTGGTACCTGTCCCGAAACTGGCGCCCCAGGGCTTGGCGCTGTTCGTGCAGCCTGCCCTTGCGCTCCACCGCCTCCTGCTTCTCCCTCTGTTGTCCCTTGTCGGCCTTGGCAGCCGCTCGCACCCGATCGTCGGCTCCACTGCCATGACGATACACGCGCACCACAGCCTCCCGGGCAATCGCCCTAACGGTATCGGGGTCACGTAGGAGCGGACGTCCGTTGGGCAGCCGAGTGGGGATGCCACACAGCCCGAGCACCCCGCCTAAGCAGCGTACCGTGTAGGCGCCTCGACTGAAGCCGAATAGGAAGATGCGGTCTCCGGGTCGCCAAAGATGAATGAGGGCAGCGTAGCAATCGATGATGTTCTTGGTAATCCCAAGCCCGGTGGCGCTGCTCAGGCCGTTGTAGATCTTGCGCAGAAAGCCGACCTTGATGTCCTCGCCGGCCGACGCGGAGCCCAGACCAGGATCATAGAACGCAAGCTGCTTGTCGGGGTCGATTTCACTGTCTGGCCCGCATCGGGTGGCTCGGAACAGCTTGTAGACGTTACTCCGATGCTCATCGACGAGGATGCCACCAGCCTGACCCGTTCCATCGGAGAACACGACAATGTTCCGTCCCCCGAAAGGTAGTCTCGTGTTGGACGGGTCAACCTCCCGTTCTTCAGGTCCCCTCGTGAGGTCCATAGGGTCCTCCGCATCAAGTTGGTGCCTGATAAAGGTGGCTCCAGCTGGCGATCTACGTTCCCTCTATGTTCTATACCTATTGGTGCTGATATGCAACCCGCTCAAGATATGCCGTGCAACGTTTAGTGGAGTCGCAGAAGGGCTTCTTGCCGAACCCAGTCGAGGGGCAGGTCGAGATCCAGCGTGAGGTGCTTTGTTGAGATACCCGTTGCTACCTGGCAGTTAATGAGACGCTCGACAGCTGCTGGCGGCAGGAAGGCGAGCCTCAGGAGGCAGCTGACGTAGCGGTCCGACACCTCCTCGCGGGCGGCAATCTCCGCGACCGTAGCGGCCCTGCCGGTCGCGAGTTCCTCAAACCAGGTGTGCCCACGGGCGATTGCCTTCACCAGTGCAGGATCAGCGCTGCTGCCGCGTGGCACGCCGGGGACAATCATCCGGCTTTCATTGCCGGACCGCCGCAAGGCAGCAGGGGCGACTATCTCGAGGCTTTGCTCCTCCCCGGCCCGCTCACCTTCGCCAGCGCGGGCGAGCAGGGCACTGGCGCGCATTTCGATACGGACCTCCTGGGCCGAGACCTCGATCCCGCGCACCATCGTGAGGAGGCTCTCTCGCAGGCCGGCCGTCGGACCTTGCAGGATGGAGAGGTGATCGCCGGCCCGGCCGAACGCCTCATGGAGCTCGCCAGGGGTAGGCTGCCAAGGTGACAGGACTGTGCTGATCCAGTGCTGGTCGGCAAGACGCTCCCGGAGCTGGTCCAGCACGACGCTCTCGAGCTCGTGTGCTGGAAGACGCCAGGCACGCCCCCTGCCCTCCCCCTCGCGAGCGGCACGGACATAGTATCGGTAGCGCTTGCCGTCCTTCACCGCATGGGTGCAGGTCAGCCTTACCCCCTCCTCGTCGAAGAGCAGGTTCGCCAGCAGGCTCGGCTGGCGTGCCTTGCCCCTGACCCGGTGCTCGCGCCCTCGTTCGCTCAGGGTGGCCTGCACCCGCTCCCAGGTGTCCACGTCGATGATGGCGGCGTGCTGCCCGTCATAGACCTGCCCCTTGTGGCTGATGCGCCCGATGTAGAGCGGGTTCTGCAGAACGCGGTACAGGTGCCCGCGCGAGAAGATCCCGCCGCCCCTGGAGCCCTCCTGCCCGGTCCTCACCTTCGTGCGGACGCCCTGCCGCTCCAGCGCCTCCCGCAGGAAGTCCACCGACCCGAGCTCCAAGTAGAGACGGTAGATCGTCCGGACCGTCTCGGCCTCGCCTTCGTTCACCTTCAAGGTCCGCCCGTCCGCCTCGTACCCGAGCGGCACACAGCCGCCCATCCAGAGGCCCTTCTTCTTCGAGGCGGCGATCTTGTCGCGGATGCGCTCACCCGTGACCTCCCGCTCGAACTGCGCGAACGAGAGCAGCACGTTCAGCGTCAGCCGGCCCATGGACGAGGTGGTGTTGAAGCTCTGGGTCACAGAGACGAAGGAGACGCCCCTCTGGTCGAATACCTCCACGATGCGGGCGAAGTCCGTGAGCGAGCGGGTGAGGCGGTCCACCTTGTAGACCACTACCACATCGACCAGCCCCGAGGCCACATCCGCCAGAAGCCGCGTGAGCCCCGGCCGCTCCATGCTGCCGCCGGAGTAGCCGCCGTCGTCATAGGCGGTGGGGATCACCCGCCAGCCCTCGTGCACCTGGCTCTTGACGTACGCCTCGCAGGCCTCCCGCTGCGCATGGAGCGAGTTGAAGTCCTGCTCCAGCCCCTCCTCCGAGCTCTTGCGGGTGTATACGGCGCACCTGAGCTCCCGCACGCGCTGTGGCTGACCCCGATCACGCATGCGCCGCCTCCACGACTGCTGCTGCCACCACCCGCTTCCTGCGAGGACCGGCAGCGTTCTTGTTGCGGGCGGGCCGCTTCTTGACCCCGAAGAAGGTCCAGCCGTTCCAGCTCGTGCCGGTGATCGCCTTGGCGATGGTCGAGAGGGAGCGATGCCGCTCCCCCTGCCACTCGTACCCGTCCTCGTGCACGAACACGTGGTGGGTCTCCCCCTGCCAGACCCGCACCAGCCGCGTGCCAGGCCGGATGCGAGGACCGGCCATCGAGGCCTCGAAGCTGCCCTGGCGCACGGCCTCAGCGATCTGCCGCAGCCGCCGCTTTGTCGCGAGGGAGAGGCCGCCATAGGCCTTCACCTGCATCTGGTAGGCGATCGCCCGCACGAGGAGGTCGCGCCGGAACGAAGCCGGTGCTGGGGTGCCGTAGAGACGCTGCCAGCGCTGGCGCAGGTCAGCAAGGTCGAGGGAGCCGAGGCCTGCGATCTCGCGGATAAGGTCCTCAGGGGTGAGGGTCTGACGCGCCATGGATCAGACCTCCCCGTCAGCGACTGCATCGGCAGCAGCCTGCGGCTCGGCCTGCTGTGATCCGATGCGGTAGGCGACGCGGTTGTCCTCGCCCCGGCAGCGGGTGATCGCGTATCCGCTCTGCCGCAGGCCCGTGAGCGCCGCCCGCGTGGTGTGAGGCAGCCATCCCGTGGCCGTAGTCAGCTCGCCGATCGAGGCACCCTGCTCGCGCGAGAGGAGCTCGACCACCAGGGCTCGTTTGGTGCCCGCCCGCGGCAGGGACGGGGATGCTGAACTCGGCTGATCCTGACGCTCAGTCGACGGCGCATTGCTCGAGGCTCCTCCGGCTGGCCCTCCCTGACCCGTCGATGGAGACGGGACGGTGTCCTGCGCGATCCCGATCGCCTCCAGGCCGGTGGAGGTGACCTTCAGGCCGATCGGCTGTCCCTCCTCGTCCTGGAGCCAGTGCGGATCGTCGGCTCCGACCGTCACCTCCTCGACAAGGCCGCCGGCGAGAAGTTTGGCCGCAGCTGCCTTGGCGGCCTTGCCCGTCAGGGTCTCAGGGCAGGTGAGGAGCCGGTCCTCACGCTGGGAGGCGCCGGAGAGCAGCATCAGGTGCGTGTCGGTGAGCTTGTGTGGCTTGGCCATGGTGGGGTCCTCTGCGGTTCATGACGGCCTGCGCCGTCACCACCGCGAGCCCCGCATCGGCTCGTCCGCCGAGGGAGCTGAGGACCCGGGTGCTTCCCGAGCCCCACCACACATGCTTGCTGTGCACGGGCATGCGAGCGGAATGTGAGCCATGCCATTGCTGAGGTGCAGGCGTTCTTGTCCTGATGTGATCCGGTGCCGACTGAGAGCGGCATATGCGCCTCAGGCCGCAGCATCAGGCCAGCGCCGGAGGACCAAGGCGGCCGCTTCGGCGAGCACCACCAGGTCGGCCCCTGCCTGGCTGAGCTCCGCGAGATGCAGCAGCCGCTCGTCGGCATCGTCCGGCGGCCGGGACACGGCCCGGTCGAGGGCCTCCTCGAGGATGAGGCTGATCAGCCCCTCCAGGGCCTCCAGCCCCTGCGCGATCAGCACCTCGTCTGCCATGTCTGAGCCCTCCCAGGCGACACACAGGAGGGACATGGGCCTCCAGTCCACCGCCAGCACCGCGAGCAGGAGGGGATAACTCTCGCCTCAGCGTGTCCCGAGAGGGCTCCCGCGCCACCCCCTTCACCGGAGTGGGCTCTCTGTTGACGGTGACCCTTCTCGTGCCTTCGGTCTCCGGCGAGGCGGTGGAACGTGCCGCGTGGCGTCGTGCGTATCCCAGGCGCTATCTGGAGAAGTTGCCCTGGTTCTCTTTGGATGGTTCACCGGTCAGTGGTTCGCTATGGGTCGGTAAAGCGGGCTTTCCGAACCAGCCGAAGCGGGTTCTGGAAAGGTATACCCATAGTGAACCGCCTCTCTATACTCAGTCGGCGGATGAGTTACCTGATGGGGGCGGTTTGGTCCGTTCACTCCGTCCGAACAGGCTACGAACGAAATTTGTCACAGGCTCATCAACCGGCCTTGGCGTGATCCATCGGGCTTGGCGGATGCCGTGTCGATGCAGAGCATTGCCCACTAAGAACACCCCAAGGGTTGGCAAGGCTACCCCGATGGCGGCGATCCAAAACACTAGGTACAGAATGACCGGAACCAGCGCGAAGATGACCGTGAGATAGGCAAGTCTCATGAGGAAGTCATAGAGCCCCGCTGAGCGGCCGAAGGCCAGTAGAAGCACTAAGGCGACCAAGAATGCGGCTGCTAAGACTGCAAGAACGAGAGGCAGCCTCAGATACCGTCTCACGATGAGCCGCCGCACTGCACGAACGAAAAGCCGCACTGCTCTGTGCCCCTCACTTGTTCCCCAATCGCCTCGAACTTTAGCATGGCCGACCTGACACTCGCGATCTGTATGCTAAATTCGCATATTCGCACGATATGGAACGCCGTCACGCCTAACCGTGCAGTCCCGATGCCCTTTGCCGGAATATATGGCCCATGATGGCTTGGTAGACGCGCAGCTTGTAGACCTCGATGTTGCGGGCGGTGAGCAGGGCGCTGCCGAACATCGGGTGGACCTTCCATCCGAGGCACTCGTCATCGTCAGGAACCAAGCCATCCTCAGCCGCTAGCCTGACCCAATCAGCTTTGAACCAGTCGTTCAGGTTGCCAGGATCGTTCTTGAGGGCGTTGAACTCGTCAGAGCCTTCCGCGATGAGTCGGTAGTCGCCTTCCAGGAGGCACAAGGCATAGTACGATCCGTTGGGTGCGCCGAAGACCCAGTCCCCGAAAGCACCGATCAGGAGAGGGGTATGGTCTGCGGGCACGAGCCAGTCCCAATGGGCGCGGAGCGACCCGCAATCGAGGCGGTCGCAGGAGAGTGCAAGGGCACGGGTCATAGGGCTCTGGCGGCGCTCCGGTGGGTGTCGTGTGGTCCCGATGACTAGCACCTTTGCCCGGCGTGGCGCACGGTGCACATCGCGATCGAAATTCGCATAAGTCCCGATTATGGAACCAGCTTGTGGGATACCCGCTATGGCACGCGGCAGGAACAAACATCAGTCGCGGGAGAACAGAGCGCGGGTTCGGGACCTTTTCCTGCGCGAGTGGGACCCCATTGGCATCTTCGGCGAGGGTCCGAACGACGAGTACAACTCATACGCCGACAAAGCCTACGCCATGCTCATGGCCGAGGGTGCCGACGAGGCGACCATAGCTGCTTACCTGCACCGTATCGCGACGGACCACATGGGGCTCTATCATTCAGATGGCCTCAGAGCGCGAAGCGAACGCACGGCAAGTTTGCTGGTCGCGATGCGGCCGGAGTTCGAGACACGCTGATGCCTGCGTCCGCCAGAGGAAATTCGCATAAGTCCCGATGATGAAAATTGCGGGTCTGCGGCGGAGGTGAGAGGGCACAATGAACACCATCACCATCCACGATAAGGCTGCTGATCGACCTGTTCTCGGCTTCGACCTGAAGGAAATCCTCAAGGCCATCGGGCAACCTGCCCTCGACGCCTTCTGGACGGCTCTGCCCGTCGAGGAGGCCGGTGATGAGCTTTGGGCGACAGGGGACCCCTCTGCGGTTGCGATGGTGGATGAACTCGCCAGAACGGGCGAACGGATTGGAGGCGGGAGGCTTCTGGAGGTTGCGAGTGGCATTCACCAGACAATCTGGGGTGAGTTCCAGGGATTTGAGAGCCTAGAGGCAACCTCGCCGTGGATTAGGATCGTGGCCTTCGATAGCACTTGGTTCGAGGTCCACACGGCGCATGAGGCCGTGCTGGAGCGGGTACGAGGCCGCTTCAAAGATGTGCGGGTCCGATAGGACGACGGAGCGCCGATTCCGCATAAGCCCCAATTATGGAACGTGTGATCAGTACCATGAAAGTCAGCGGCCTCACTGAGTTGCCCGTTCGGATTACGGGGGAATGGCACCCTTACCCAAAGCATTGGAGTTGGGGCGGCCATGTTCGCGCGGACGAAGCCCTCGTAGCGGTGCTGATGTGCCATTACGAGGACCGGCTCGAATGGACCCGAACAGAGCATCACACCGATCCAGACGGGCTTGCTGTTCGCCTGGACTATAGGCCCTCGGGCGAGAGCGCGGATATCAGCCTCGGTATGGGGCCAGGGCGTTCCTTGAGTTGGATCCGGGGGCGCATTGAGGCCGTGAGAGCGGATCATCCTCCACCTGTCGAGAGGACTGCCTCGTACCAGACGGGTCAGATCATCGACTTCGCCACCCTTCCAGGGGCTGAACTCGTGGTGCTGCGGCTGCTGCTGGTCGCTCGACGTGACGTGCACTCGAAGCGGGTCGGCCTTTGGAGCCTACGGCGTGAAGTGGCAATGAACGTCGAGGAGCCGTGGCGGGAGGTGCTGTCCTCTGGCCGGACAGGTGTCACTCACCACGTAGCAGGTTTCGCATAAGCGCCTTTACGGAACCACGACATACCCCAACTGAACCAGGGACGGCATGGCGTGGTCGGGTGGAAGGGCTATGGTGGAGGAGACTTAGCTCGGGACCTCCTGATGTTTGCGCCTTTTTGTAAGATCGCTCCCCTGTTCCTTGCCCTGTTGGTGTCAAGTGCTCTGCTGCCGGTCGATGCTCATGCTGAAGAGAAACCTCTTCGCGTTCTCAGGGTGAAGCTCGGGGAGGGCAAACAAGATAGCTTCGTGGCTGGTCTCAAACGTTTTTCGGAGGCCGAGGGGTTTGCCATTCGTGTAGTCGACTACGCCCCGATGGGAGGCAAAGGCATATTCATCCAAATGTTTCGCCATGAGGTTAAGATTTATGGCGCTAACCCGCACGACCCACGCGACTTTGGTCTGTCGTTCTTCGAGAGCAGCAAGGCACTTGTTTCTAACGACAGTCTCGACGTACTTACATCGAAGCTAACTTCGCACATCGGGGACGCTAGTTCATCGGTCATCATCAAATAGATGGCGTGTCGGCGTCACCAGTTCCCTGCCTGCAATCAGCCCATTTCGCATATGGCACTTTATGGGATGCTGTCTATGATCGAGCCTACTGCTCTTCCTCGAAGGTCCAAGGTGCATCCTTGTCCTCTCGTACTGCGACTTGACCCGAACCAAGGCTCATAAGCTCCCGTAGCGAAGCATCTCGGTCCATGAGGTGGCTTAAGCCGACCCATCTGATGAGGTCTAGATCAAGGCAGTTCGCATCTCCACACAAACACTGCCACCACCCGGTACGGCTATGGATGACGACAGTGATGTCCCGCGTGTCCTCAAAAACATGGGGGCACACGATGGTCCCGATGTCCTTGTCGTCTTCCAGATCGATGCTCATAGCCTTTCGCGTACTCCCCCAACACGGCACATTTTCACCCCCGATCCCAGGGATACCATGCAAATGAGCCATCCGGTGACCGAGCGCAATTTCGCGTAAGTCCCGATTATGGAACGGACACGGCTGCGTTCCGGTAGTAGCCTGCATGTATGGCCAAGCCAGGGCTCGTTACGATGGTACCCCTCAGAGCGGCGGTCGGCTTCCTGGTGGTTTGGCTTGCCACGAGCCAGGCCGCGGCCGATCCGTGTGACATCCTCCGGCGTGGGGTCAGAATATCAACCAATCCAGGCATCGCGCTGGAACTAAGGCATTTCACAGCCCTTGCCGATATCGAGAACACTGAAGAAGCTCCAGCAGAGCTTGTTGAGTATCTGGCTGAGGCGTTCACTCCGGGACCGACACTTCAGAACCTTGTCAGCCGCCCTCGTGTTCGCTGTGGGGCCCGCATACTGAACCAGGACGTGGTGCAATATCTGAGGAAAGGCTCGCGCAGCTTCCGCTTTCCGCTGATCCCGCACGCCAATCCGGTTGGCTCCTACGCCGCATTTGAGCAGGATACCGGCCGACTGGCGGCGCGGGTCAAGTCGGCAGCGTTCAGGAAGCTCTCAGAGGTCGGGCTGCCAGAGTTGCTCGGGGCTCTCTTGTCACCACGTGACCTGGACTTCAATGGTGCAGTTTGTGCCCTTGTCGGGACGCCCCAGCACTTCCATCGGTTCCCAAGGGAGAAGTTCCTGCGTTTCTGCTCAAACCCGGAACCAGCGGATGTCAGCGCGGTCATTCAGGGATATGCGTCAAGGTTCTCAGAGGACGAACGTGCCTCTTGCGGAGTTCACGGGCTGACTGGCTATAGATGCGTGCTGCATCTATTAACCCAGCGGTCTCTATGCGGGGTGGTCTATGAGTACATGACGGAGGTGCGCTACCTTTATGTGTGCGGCAGTCAGCTTGTTGCTCGCAGAGAGCTTGGTGAAATGTGAGACACTGCGTAACCTCCGATTACGCGAAACCAAATTTATCCAGGCGCTTTCTGGCTCACGCGAACTGCGTGGTACCAATATGCCGCTCCGGACGCAGCACCCACGAGGATCAGCTTCATTAGTTCTCCGACCCCAGCAACCGACTGCGGGACTGGACCGAGGTTCCCCCACCATCTCACCGCCAAGAAGAAGGCAAGTGCGGTCAGTGCCCCTGCCCCAGTGCAGATTGAGAGCGACATTGAACCATGCCGGTGCCGCCATAACAGGATCGGGTAGGCCACCAGCAGAGCGAACGGCAGCGCCAGGGGAGTGCCGATCAGGACAGCAAAGAACGAAGCCCCAATCAAACCCGAGATTGACGGAACACGGTAGATAAATGGATCGCTGCTCAAGATCGAGAATGCTGCCAGTTGCATATTCGTAGCTAATATGAATAAGATAGGGGCAACGATGCTCGCAAAGATGACGCCATTCCGAATGCGCTTTTTGCTGATTGAACTCTGTGGCATCGCGGAATTTGGCTTATCATCAGGCAATATTAGGCTCCGCGTTTTTCAAAGCTAATCTTGTTGGCACATCAAGAGACAGGCCGTCGCTTCGGTGTCAACGTGCAGCTTTCGGTCCATCTGATCAGAAGGCATAGTTCACTATGGGTATACCCATAGTGAACCAGCAGGCACGCTTGCCCAATCACTCCTCGATACCGTGGTCACGTCCCACCTGAACCCAAGACCGGCACAGTTCGGAAACCTCCGCACGGGACGCTCCCACCCGTGCCGACAACTCAGCATCTTCCATCTCGGCGAGCAGTTCACGCAAAGCCGCGCCTATGCGGACGTAGTCCAACTCCGTCATGCGGACCATCACCACATCATCGTGGTGCTCAATGATCTCTGGCATCTGGCACCCTCGTCCACACAATCTGGATGGCTGTCGCAACCGATTTCGCGTAATCGAACCCTATACCTGAGCGCCTCCTAGGCGGTGACTGGAACATGCGAGATCCCAAACTGGAAGTTAAGATCGGCGTCATTGGAAGAGTGGTGCACAGCAATGACGACAAGATGATTGGCAAACTTGTTCATGTTGTTGATGATGCAGAAAGCACGGGAGGCTTTCTGATCTACACTAGTTCGGGTGATCCCAAATGGCCTTGGTTCGACGGTTGGGTCCAAAACCAGGAAGAGCTAATGCATTACTTCGAAGCTGGCGAGATAATCGTTCAATGGTCGAACATTTCCGGTTGGGTGTCGGACGGCGTACCCGTCTAAGCTGGACATCATCACGAGGCTGCTCAAAGTTGGCGTAATCGCACGTTATGGAACGTGCGCCGTGCGCCGTGCGAACTCATCAGCGATGTAGCAGGGGGGGATTGATGTGGCCACGTGCTGGGGTGCGGTTTCGATATCGTCGTGGCCATGTCCGTGATTGGCAGCCTGGGAAAGTTTCCATCGTGCACGCTGGCAAAACATTGACGGCAGAATATTCACTATACAGAGGATTGATATTTGTAGATTCACCTGATTTCGGGATTAGCGCCTCAAGACTTGTAAGGCACAAACCATTGGATCTGGCCAAAAGTATTTTGGAATATATGGCAGATCGTGCGGAACGTTCTGATTTCGCATAAGTCCCGATTATGGAACCAAGGGGTGGCTCTTAGGCCACCATCCCCGCGAAGAACCTCATGTCGCGCAAGTGGTACGCGATGTGCCGGAACTCCTCTCCGATCTCCAGAAGAGCATCGGTCATGGCCTGCTCACCGTCAGCGGCCAAGAGCTTCGGGATCATGTCGCGGTAGACCTTGAGGAACGATCCCTCGATGTCGGCCAAGCCGTGCGCGATAGCCCAAGCCTCCTCATGCTCGACACCGTCATAGCGCCTCACAGCAGCGACCTCTTCGAGCCGCTTGCCGAGATCGAGGACAGATTGAACATGCGCGAGATGGGGCACTGGCCTAGCCTCTATGGTCTGAGCAGCGCATCCTACTCGACGCGGCCAGATGATCCACAATTCGCGTAAGGCGCTTTAGGGAACCGGCATAGTTAGAGAGGTGGTCCATGGCATCGCCTGACCTGGAAAGTCTCACTTCGAGTGAGCGGAGGCTCCTTTGGGCTCTCTCCGTCATGGTCGAGCAATACCTCACACGCCGCGACAGGCAGGGGCGTGAGTTCCTGGACAACGAGTGCATGGTTGCCGGTGAGGAGGCTCTTGCGGTGCTGGCGCAGCATGGGCTTGTCACTATGGAACCGGGCAGCACCAGGATGGGGGAGTGGTCAGAGGCCGGGCGCAAGTTCATGCACCCTATGAGCAGAGGCGCCCCATAGCAGGGATCGGAGCGCCACAGGGAAGCGCGTCGGCCTGCATTGGGATGATAGATGAAATCAGTATTCCCGATCCCTCCGGAGGTCGCCAGAGAGCTGGTTAGACTGGCCCTCTATTGTGGCTGGTTCCACGGCGCTCTGGAATGCTTCCGAATAGCCTGCCGATGGGTCGTTTTCGGTTCCAAAAAGCGCCTTATGCGAAGATGGCGCGGTAATTACCCACCCCCTTGCGGCGTGGGCGGATCGCTGATTCCCTGCACTGATGGGCCGGGGCGATCTTGAGCGACTGAGCAAGGAAGAGCTGATCGAGCTGGTGCTGCGTCTGCAGCGGCCGGA
>JAESGR010000182.1_pt1 | contig 91255 bp, 82 predicted proteins | sample 9269771 | NCBI WGS metagenome assembly JAESGR01 (sample SAMN15739572, study PRJNA653492) | algae metagenome | isolation source: Chroococcus sp. CMT-3BRIN-NPC107 and co-occurring heterotrophs from well... | place: USA: Clark Mountains Wilderness, California | collected 2010-04-18 | reverse complement strand
AATGCACCGCGACGACGATCCGACAGCTCTCGGCTGGATCAGAGGACAAGCAGCAAAAGGCGCCACGATCATCGGAATCTGCGCAGGTGCCAAAGTGGTCGCGCAAGCCGGCCTCCTCGATGGCAGGCTCGCGACAACCCACTGGTACTATGTAGACGAGCTGCGCAAACGTCATCCCACGATCCGCTATGTCCCGGACCGCCGACTCGTCGTGGACCGCGGCGTCGCTACGACGACCGGCATCACGGCGTCCATGCCAGCAGCGTTGACCTTGATCGAGGCCATCGCTGGGAAGGCGAAAGCCTTGGAGGTTGCCCGAGATCTTGGACTTGGGGATTGGGATCTCGGCCACGACAGTCAAGCCTTTGCGTTCACGCGAGACTTCGCGCTTACGGCAATCCGCAACCGCACCGTGCTCTGGGCGCAGGAGGAACTCGCCATCGAGATCACGTCCGGTGTCGACGAGGTTTCGCTCGCACTGGCCGCGGACGCCTGGTCTCGCACCTTCCGGTCACGAGCAGTGACCTTCGCCCGGGCCCCAGGACCGGTCTCAAGCCGGAATGGCATTCAGATCCTGCCTGATGGCGTCGCGACAACCCGGCCTCCGAACCGCGTCCTACCTTCAGTCGGCGACAGGCCGCCGGCGGCGGCTCTGGATGTCACCCTCCGCGAGATCGCGGCTCGCTACGGGGAGCGCACGGCTGACTTCGTGGCAACTCAGCTGGAGTACGTGCCGGCCGGACCGGTTGGCGGCCGAGACTCGGACTGATGTAGCCGCGTCACTGCATTCGGTGAGTTCTATTGGGCTACAGCGCCGCAGCAACGTCCGTATTCAATCACGAAGGCAAGCAGTTGGAGGTTGATGATGTCCAAGGTTCGGGTCGCAGCCTTTAGCATTTCGCTCGACGGTTACGGCGCAGGACCGGATCAGAGTTTGCAGGATCCGCTCGGCCGTGGCGGTGAGGCTCTGCACCATTGGCTGGTTGCGACGCGCACGTTCCAAAAGGCTTACGGCAGGGGAGACGGAACCGCCGGCATCGATGACGACTTCGCCGAGCAAAGCCTATCCAATCTCGGCGCGTGGATCATGGGCCGCAACATGTTTGGGCCGATACGCGGAGAATGGCCGGATGAGTCCTGGAGGGGCTGGTGGGGTAACAATCCGCCATACCACGTCCCAGTGTTCGTTCTCACACATCAGCCCCGCGCGCCAGTTCAGATGGAGGGCGGAACGAGCTTTCATGTCATCGACGATGGTATCGAGGCAGCACTCGAGCGTGCTCGCGAAGCAGCGAAGGGCAAGGACGTGCGGATCGGTGGCGGTACCGCGGTTATCCGCCAGTACTTAGAAGCCAGACTCGTCGATGAGATCCACCTTGCGATTGCACCGATCCTGCTCGGAACCGGAGAGAGCCTGTTTGCAGGCTTGAACCTACCCGAGATTGGCTATCGCGTGATAGCGCACGTCCCAAGTGAGGCTGCGACGCATGTCGTGATCGGCCGGACTTAGGGCGCCAGCCTTCACCGACCGAGCATGCAGTGGAGGGGTCGACGCCTGCCCGAAGGGGCTGATGTCGGAGAGTCGAATTAGCATTCCGCTCAGTTTGAGGGGCCGCCGCTGCAAAAGCATACCGGGGTTGGAGATGCAGATGGAGCTTCGTGTTCTCGGCTGTGGCGACGCGTTCGGCTCGGGTGGACGCTTGAACACGTGCTTCCACGTCGGGGGATCAACCACAGGGTTCCTGATCGATTGCGGAACCTCTGCCCTGATTGCGATGCGCCGCTTCGGCGTGGATCCAAACGGCATCGAGACGGTGTTCCTGAGCCACTTGCACGGGGACCACTTCGGCGGTCTACCCTTCGTCATCCTCGACGCTCAGCTCCTAAGCCGTCGCGCCGCCCCTCTGACTGTGGTTGGGCCGCCCGGGCTGCGCGAGCGGCTCCCAGCATTGATGGAGGCCATGTTTCCAGGCTCGTCCACGGTTGAGCGTCGGTTCGACCTGAAGCTCATTGAGCTGCTGCCGCAGACCCCGAGCGAGATCAACGGCGTAAGAGTGACAGCCTTTCCGGTCCGGCATCCCTCAGGCACGCCATCTTTCGCCTTGCGGCTGGCCCATGGCGATAAGGTTCTCTGCTACACAGGCGACACCGAATGGGTGGACGCACTCGTTGCTGCCGCGCATGGAGCCGATCTTCTTATAGCCGAAGCGTACACAGCCGAACGTCGGGTTCCTTTCCATCTAGACTGGGCGACGCTGCAACGGCACCTCCCGGAGATTGGGGCCAAGTTCGTTCTGCTCACCCACATGAGCCCAGACATGCTCGGGCGCACATCCCTAGGCTGCGAGGTGGCCGAGGATGGACGCTTGATCCAGTTCTAACCGGAAGCTCGGCTCGCACCCACCTCGGAGGTCTGACCACCCTCGGGAGGCCGCACTCGGTCAGGGTTCGTGAACCCCAGCCAGTGCCGGCACCGGCCGGGTGCACTACCAGCATGGTACAGGCGCACTCGATGTGCCCCCCGGTTGAGCTTGTGTCCGCTTCGGAGCGTTCACCTCGTCAACTCTGAGGGCCGGTAGGGGCGCGGCGACGAATGTCCGGTTTCGGGCAGCGGGCCAACTTCCGCTCATGGCGCGACTTCGACACATCAGGCGGACCCGGCCATGGCATCAAGCCGGTCAGCAAGCCGGGGCAGGTCCCACTCGCGTGCGATTGCAGCGGCTCGTGACCAGGTCGGCGTCTGATCCCGAATGGGCGGAAGTGGGGCGGCGGGGTTCATGGTCGCGATGCGCTTGAACAGCCGGAGTTCATCAGCTTGCGCCGGAAAGCGGCCGGCCTCGAGAAGCGCGTCCAGGCTTCCGTACTTGCAGAGCAGGCTAGCGGCCGTCTGTGCGCCGACACCCTTGGCGCCGGGCAGCTTGTCCGAGGGGTCTCCGCGAAGGGCTATAAAATCGGTGACCTGGTCCGGCTCGACGCCATAGCGTTCGCGAACCTCGGCCGGCCCGATCCGGGCCATTTCTCCTCCGGGCTGCGGCTGCAAGATCGTCGTCGAGTCGGATGCAAGCCGAAACATATCGCGATCTCCGCTCGCGATCAGAGCGCGGCCGCCCTGCATTTCTTCCTGAGCCGCGGCTGCAGCGAGGAAATCGTCCGCCTCGAACCCTGGGGCCTGGCCACTGACAAAGCCGCAGGCCTGGACGAATGCCGGCAAGACCTGCAGCTGCTCGATCAGCTCGGGATCGAATACCCGACCGCTCTGGTATGGCGGATAGGCAAGGTGTCGATAGGTCGGGGTGTCGAGCGTGTCCCAACCGACAACGACGGCCCGGGGCTGCTCCGCCTCAAAGAGCCTCAGGAGAGAGTTGACGAAGCCGACGATAGCGCCGGCCGGACGCCCCCCGACCGCTCGGATGGTCTTCGGCAGACCGTGGTAGGCACGATGGGTGAAGAGGTCCCCGTCGACGATGAGGAGTGGTCTGGGTTGCCTCGCCATCAGCTCAGTCCTGTCGTTCGCGGGAAGGCTGCGCACCTGCCTCGCCCTCCGCCGACCCGGGGCCAATCAGTTGTCGAGCAAGGAGATGGAGCAGGACCCCAGCTAGAAGGAAGGCGAAAGCGGTGGCCATGCTTTGGACGGCCGCGGGGCCAGCGCGCTCGCCGGACGACACCGCAGCGAGTTGGACGACAGCCCCTGTTGAGACCGTGCCGGCCGCCACGATGTTGAGCCATGCCGCCGTGAGCTTCTGCCTTTCTACGTTGGGCATCGGTGACGTCCTCCAATCCCAATCTTGTGTAGGAAAAAAGGCAGAGTGTCAACAGAAATATGCATTTTGTCCTAGACTGTCCGTGCGCCTGCGCCTGACCTCCAGGAACGGCGAGCGGGCGTCCAGCAAGGCACAGGGTCCTATGTCCCGCCACCCCCGCTAACTTTCCTGGGTCTGCGGGCCGACGACTTCGCCACACGTCCGGGAGGCGAGCGGGGACCCGTGTCCGCCGAGTGATTGCGGCTGCGGTCGACCGCCAAGGCTGGCAGCCGGGCTCGCTTTTTCCGCGCTTCGAACCATGCAGCGAGCTCGGCCCGATCGAGACAGTTCAAGACGCGCTCTTTCGGCACACCACCCTTCCGCGCCACCATCACGCCCCACCGGGTCAGCGTGAGCTCCTCGACCGAATGCGCATCCGGGTTGATGCTCAGCCAGCACCCGAGCTCGACCGCCCTGCGGTACCAGCGCCAATCGAGGTCGAGCCGATGGGGGTTGGCGTTGATCTCCACGACGACGTTGTGCTCGGCACAGGCCCGAAGGACGGCGTCGATGTCGATCTCGTAGCCTTCCCGCCGTAGCAGCAACCGCCCGGTCAGGTGGCCCAGGATCGTGGTATGCGGATTTGCAACCGCTCGCAGCATCCGCTCGGTCTGCCGCGCCGGTTCGAGCTTGAAGCGGCTGTGTATGCTGGCCACCACGTAGTCGAACCCGGACAGCACCTCGTCTGGGTAGTCGAGCGAGCCATCCTCGCGGATGTCGCTCTCGATGCCCTTGAAGATGCGAAACCGACCAAGAAAGTGCCGGTTCAGCTCGTCAGCGAGCTCCCATTGTACCCTGACGCGTTCCGGCTTGAGACCACCCGCGTAGCCCGCGCTCTGAGAGTGATCGGCCAGCCCGAAATACCCGTAGCCGAGCTTGCGCGTGGCGGTCGCCATCTCCTCCAGGGTGTTCCCGCCGTCCGAGAAGTCTGTGTGGTTGTGCAGGAGCCCACGAATGTCCGGGTCTCCTACCAGTACCGGCAGGGCGCCGGCCTGAGCAGCCTTGATCTCCCCGCTCCCCTCCCGAAGCTCGGGCGGAATGAACGGGAGGGCGAATGCCGCATAAAGGTCCTCCTCTTCCCTGCAGGGGACGAGCTCCCCACCCTTGAACAGGCCATCGTCGGTGAGAGCGAGCCCGCGCCCGGCCGCGACCTCCTTGAGGCGAGCGACGTGGTCTAGGGAGCCCGTCGCAAGCACAAGCGCCACCCCGAAACGATCTCGGTCCGCAAGCCAGAGCTTCACGGCATTACCGGTTGAGAGCAGCCGAATGCTCTCGGCCTCACGCACCTCGGCCACGAGCGCTAGATCGCTCACGAGCTCGCAACCTCGACGGAAGTCGCCGGCGAGCTCGATCCTGTTCAGCTCCGGATGAGAGCGGCTCAGATTAGCTCGAACTGCTGTGAGCAGCTCCTCGGCGTGATGGATGAGGCGCTGCCCCTGCGAGCGCCGCATGAGCTCGATCCCGCTTTCAAGGCGGTCCTGCAGCGAGGGGCCAAGGGTTTTTGCTTTTGCGACCCGCTCGGCCCGGCATGCTGCTTCCACTTCGTCGAGGGTCTCTGTCCCTAGCTCTCGATAAAGACGGAGAACCTTATCCGGCTTGATGCCTGGAATTCGAAGCAGCTGAAGGACGCCGGCAGGGACCTCCGACCGAAGCTGTTCGAGCCGAGCCGTCGTGCCGTCCATCCAGAGCTGCCGTATAACGCTCTCCAGCGCGCTGCCGACGCCCGGGACCTCGCGCAGGCGATCCTGGGCGATAACCTCGCTGAGAGGAAGCGTGAGCGTGAGCAGGCTTTGCGCCGCCCGTGTATGAGCCCGCGCCCGGTACGGGTTCTCACCCGCGAGCAGCAGGCGCTGACCTAACTCGGTTAGCAGGCGAGCGACGTCGTGGTGGTCACGATCCGGCATCGTTGCACAAACGGCGAAGGGGCGGCTTTGCTCCGGATACCGCCCGTTGGTGTCCATCCACTGCCGGCAAGCTGGTGTCGGCTTCCAGCGTATCTGAGCTAGAGAAGACCCCGAAATCTCAAGGGTAAGCAGGTGTTCTGCGAACCTAGTTTGAGTGAATCCCCATGAAGGAGAGCCGGCGCGAGACAGTGCCGAGCGGTCCGGGGCCGAGCTGAGCCGGGCTCAACAACCCAAGGACACAATCAATGAACGACGATAACGGGGCGGGGAGCCTTCCCCCGCCGGCCGGTGGCGCTTGCGCGACCGAGCCAGAGAAGCTGCGCCGCTTCACGGTGCAGGGTCTCATGCAGGAGGTGGGCAGCGCTGTACGCGGAGCGTTCTCCGGCCCGGTCTGGCTTGAGGCGCAGGTTCTCGCGATCAAGGAGACGACGTTCGGGTTTCGCATCGAGCTAACCGAACCTTACGCGGCATCCACGGCGACCGCGACCAGGGTCAAATGCACCGTCAAACGCAAGGTGCTGCGGGCCATCGGCGATCAGATCGGCTCGGAACTCCGGCCGGATATGCTCCTTCGCAGCGTGATCGTGCTCAAGGCCAAGGCCACCTTCCACCCGCGTTATGGGTTCGAGGTCGAGCTTCTCGCGCTCGATCCTGCGATCACCGAGGGACTGATCGCGGTCCGCGAGCAAACGATCATTGCCGCGCTGAAGCGCGACGGGATCTTCGACAACCAGCGCCAGCTCCCGGCACCCAGGGACGTCGCCCGGATCGGGCTCGTTGCTCCGCCCATGTCCGCAGGGGTCGGGGATGTCCTGGTCGAGCTCAAGCGCTGGCAGAAGGCCGGGATCATCGAGGACTACACCTACCTGCCTGCCAAGTTCGAAGGGGGGCAGGCAGCGGAGTCCCTCTGCAAGGCATTCCTCGAAGCTCGACTGCTTGCCAGATTGGGGAGGATCGACGTGCTCCTTGTCGTGCGCGGCGGCGGCGATCCTGCCGGGCTTGCAACGGCGACAGACGAATCGGTCGCTCGCGCTTTCCTGAAGGTCCCAGTACCGGCCCTCGTCGGGATCGGCCATGAGCGCGATCGCGGCTTGCTCGACGAGCTCGCCTGGCATTCGGCCGGTACGCCGAGCAAGGCCGTCCAGGAGCTCTGGAAGCTCATCTATCAACCAGCCCAGGAAACGCTGAAGGCCTGGCACGCTGTCCGCATCGGGATTGGCCGCAAGGTCGAGGCCGAACTGCTCCCTGCTCTCGAGAGCGAACATGCCGGCCTCGTGGACGGAGCTCGCGCGGTGCTGCGAGCCGAGGGGGCAGAACTCGCCGGGTTCGGGCATGTGGTCGAACACCGCCGAAGCGCAGCCTCCCTACAATGGGCGGCTCTCGACCGAGATCTCGCGCGCTCGCCGCGTCTGTCGGGCTCGATGCGTCAACCTGGCCGGACCGGGAACGTGAGGGTCTGTACGCTCTGTATGAGACCGCAGGGCAGGATGCCCTCGCACAGCTCGACCGCGTCAACGGGCTGCGAAGCGGAGACGAGAGGCTCAAAGCCGAGGTGGTCGACGTCTTCCGCCGGCAAGGCGTCGCCCTGACAACCATGCTCGAGGGCGCGGAAGGTGGGATGCAGAAGCTGCTCCTTGCAACCGCGCTCGAGATGAACGGCGCCTATGCCGAGATCGAGGCCGCCGAGGGGATCGATCGGCTATTCCAGCGCGGTTTCGCCATGGTCCTCGGGCCCGAGGCCCAGATCGTGAAAACAGCCGCTCAGGCCCGTGAGACGGGACGTCTCACGCTCATCTTCCCGGACGGCGACGTGGCCGTCGTTCCGTTGAAGCCCACCACCGACGCCACGGTTCACTGAAGAAAGAAGAAAAACATGAGCACGAAGACGACCTACTCCGAGAACTACGCGGTCCTGAAGCGGATTGCGGACCAGTTCCGGGAAGGCGGGCCCGAGGACATCGACAGCCTCGTCGAGTCCTTCAAGGAGGCACGGGCTGCCTACAAGGCCTGTCGCGAACGCCTGATCGCTATCAAGGACGAGATCGAGGCCGAGATCAGGACGGTAGCACCCACGAACTAAGACACCCGGGCTCGCGGCATCGCTTCGAGCCCAACAACGGCCAGGAAAGCACCTACACGCGCTTTCCTGGCTCCTGTGCGGTCGAGACGCTGCCCCTGGAGGCGCATCGCCTGCCGTTCTCAGATCATGATCGAGCTGGGGCGAAAAAACCTGAGTTACCAATCCCCGAAATGGCCCGGTCTTGATCGGTCGAAGCGACCACCGGGCGAACTACGCCGAGCTGCAGGCAGACCATCTCAGAAAGGGGGAAGTGAGCCTGTGTGGGTTGTAATCCCCGGAAAGCAGGATCGCGATCGTAGTCGTTCAGATGAATGACCTCGGTAGCGGTCGGCCCCGAGACCCGGACAAACGTCCCTCGACACGAGCTCTCACCATGAGGAGCAGTGTTGTGGCGTCAAAACGAAAAGGCGGGTGGGGCAGAGATGGCGGGACCGGGGGCGCTGGCGCGCGCGGTCGAGGGAAGAAGCGCGAGCCGGGCGGGTCCTTTACGGTTCTGTTCGCCGAAGGGAACCTCAACTTCCGCGTTGTGGAGGTCGGCCTGCGTATTGTGTCCGGGCGGCAGCTGCTCATCGCAGCCGAGACCCACCCGCGGGACAACCTGAGCCTATGCGTGATCTGCCCGAACGGCCTCGTGGAGGACGTGGCTCTCGATCAGGAGCTCGACCTTCACGATCGCGGAGCAGACCGCTTTGTCGCGTACCAGAACTGCCGCACCTTCAGGTTCAAGCTGGATGGCGTGCTCCACCACTGGCCGAGGCCGGCCATCAGGGGCGCGGACATCTACGAGCTTGGTCCCGTGGTCGAGCCGAAGGGGGTGTTTCACCAACGGGGAAAAGGGTTCGGCGACCACGAGATCTGGCGGGATGACGTCATCGATATCAGCGCGCCTAAGATCCACCGCTTCGTGAGCGACTGGAACCCCGGAGGTGGCGCGCAATACTGGATCATCATCAACGGGGTGTCCCAGGCAGTCGTCCGGCCGACGGTCACCTTTCAACGGGCCGTGGAGATGGCATTTCCCGGCGTCGACACACAGGACCTCTCGCGTTGGACTGTGACCTATCGCTTCGCGGCGTCGGACCCGTCGTACGGAAAGCTGGAGATCGGTGAGACGGTACAGGTCAAGGCGGTCGGGACAATTTTCGACGTTCTCATGAACGTCTACTTTTAATCAGGCCTCGATCGCGTCCGCGAACCGCCTTACAGATCCGCCCCTGCCGCAGTACGCGTACAACTGGCTTTCTTGAGCCATAAACCCCGTCTTGCAGATGAACTTTGGCCCCTTGAGTGACACAAAAACCGGAATAACGGCGTTTGATGTCACGGGTGTCGTGGGCTAACTCACGTCCGATAATTCGCTTCGCAGTCACTTGGGCGTGGACCACCTCGTGACGGCTTTGCGCCCATCCCGGCCGTCCAGCACGGTAGGCGGCCCGCTCCAAAGCGGACGGGAAGTTTCAACCGGGCGAACGTCGCAGAACGGGTGGATAGCGGGCGTACGATTATCCGAACGGCGAGGTCGGCTTCAGCTTCACGACCGGACATGCTGAAACCCGGCGGCAGGCCGTCTCAGATGACCTGAGCTGGCCGAAAGCGGCACGGCTGCTCTTGAGCGCCCGCACCAGGATAGCGGACGTCCTATGGGCGCTCGCCCGAGCATCGTCGCTGGAGACCTCCTGCTTCTCTCCGCCTCATTCCACGCGAAGCGCACCCGCCGGGGATCAGGGCGGACCGTGGCCGATGGCGAGCCGACTAGTCTAGCGAGAGGCCTTCGAGGGACGGCGGGTGACCCACGAGCTCCCGAGAAGCCATGAACCTTCGTCATGGTGCCATCGAAACTTGCGTTTCAAAAACCTCGCCGGCTCGGATTGATTGGACCAGCTCCAGTGTGGGCTGCACAGTAAGGTCTAGGGAGATCACATCTTGAAGGTTGGCAAACTTGCGCTCGCGCTCGCGAGCGCGATCGCTTGCGTATGCGTGCAGCCCGTTTTCGGCCAGACATATCCAAGCCGGCCTGTCACGATCGTTGTGCCGTTCACCGCCGGCAGCGCAACCGATTCCGCCGCGCGTCTGCTCGCGGCCCATCTCGACGCGGCGCTGAACCAGCGCTTTGTGGTTGAGAACAAGGCCGGTGCCGGAGGCACGCTCGCCGCGAGCTTCGTCGCGCGCGCCGAGCCGGACGGCTACACGCTTCTCCTGACGACCAACACGACACATTCCGCTGCGCAGGCGCTCTTCAAGAACGTGCCGTATGACCCGCTCAAGGATTTCACCGCGGTCGCCCGGGTCGGCAGTTTCCCATCCATGGTGATCGCGAACCCGAGCGCGCCGTTCAAGACGATCCAGGAGCTTGTGACATACGCGAAGGCGAACCCCGGGAAGGTGGAATACGCGCACGGCAACAGCACGGGGCAGGTCGCGGGCGAGACGTTGAAGCGGCGCGCCGGCATCGACATGGTCCGGGTGCCCTATCGCAGCAACCCACCCGCGGTTCTCGATGTCGCGACGGGCCGGGTCTCGGCGATGGTCGCGGATTTCACGACCGCTTTGCCGCAGGTGCGGGACGGAAAGGTGCGGGCGCTGGCCGTCCTGACCAAGACCAGAAGTGCGATCGTTCCAGATATCGTCACCCTGCACGAGACGGTCGCGCCGGACTTCGACCTCATTGCCTGGGCAGGCCTGTTCGGGCCCGCGAACCTGCCCAAGGACGTGGTGGAGACGCTGTCACGGGAGGTGAAGGCCTTCGTCGCTAGCCCTGAGAACCGCGCAAAGCTCGAGGCGAACGGGATCGAGGCGTTCTACCTGCCCCCGACAGAGTTCAAGGCCTATGTCGGCGACGAGCTCGTGAAATGGACGACCGCGATCAAGGACGCGGGTATCGAGCCGCAATAGGCGAGGGGGGGACCGCCGCCCGCGGGTCGGGCGGCACTCCGCGGACGCGCGCTATGCCAGCGCGATCACCTGGACCTCGACAAGCGCGCCGTAGTGGAGTTGCGGCGAGACCGCGACGGTGCGGGCGGGCCGGTGCGCGCCGAAGATCTCGGCATAGACTCGGTTCACGTCCGGCCAGAGCTCGATGTTGCTGACGTAGACAGTGGCGCTGACGACCTTATCGAGTGCCGAGCCGGCGGCTTTAAGGATGGCCTCGACGTTGGCGAGCGCCTGCCGGGTCTGCGCCTCGATCCCGTCCGGGATGCCGCCCTCGAGCCGGATGGGAAGCTGGCCCGCCACGAACAAGAAATCGTTCGCCGCGACCGCCTGGCTGTAATGGCCGCCGGCCGGCGGCGCGTCGGCTGTGGTGATGAAGTTCATGCTGCGTCTGCCCGGAAGGTGGGTCGGCTGGAAGGTGCCGCGAGGGGCGCGGCCGCGCCGAGGCGCTCCAGCGCCCAGTCGCAGAAGAGCTGAACCTTCGCAAGCTTCGCCCGCTCGGTCCCGGCGACGAGATGGTATCCAAGCGACGAGGGGAGGCGGACGGAGAAGGGCTCGACCAGCCGCCCGGCCCTGATGTCAGCCGCGACGACGGCGCTCCGCCCCATCGCGACGCCCAGGCCCTCGATCGCCGCCTGATAAGATGGGTAGAGGAGGTCGCAGCTGATCTCACCCGCGAACGTGATGCCCGGAATGCCCGCCCGCTCCAACCAGAGCGGCCAGTCGTCCCGCAGGATGAACGGCGAGGCGGTGCGGATCACCGTGTGGTGGGTCAGGTCGCGCGGAACGCGCAAGCCACCTGTCTTCAGCAGGGCAGGGGAGCAGACCGGGAACAGCTCCTCGCGCATGATCTTGCGGGCGACCATGTCCGGCCAGTCCTCGCTCGACCCGTACTGGATCGAGACGTCGTAATCCTGCGGCGCCATGTGCGTCGAGGGCACGAGCGTGCGGATGCGCAGGCCGATACTCGGATGGCGTCTCGTGAAGTCGCCGATATTCGGCAGCAGGCACTTGATCGAGAACGTGCCGAGACACGCGATCGTCAGCACGTCCCCGCGCTGCCGGTCGATCGCGCGGTCGGTCGCGACCAGAACCTCTGTCAGGGCCGCGCGCGCGGACGCCAGATACTCGAAGCCGGCCTCGGTCAGCCGGATCGTGTTGCCGTCGCGGGTGAACAGCTTAAGGCCTAGCAGGTCCTCGAGGTTCTTGATCTGATGGCTGACGGCGCCCTGCGTCAGGTTCAGCTCGGTTGCGGCGCGCGTGAAGCTCAGGTGGCGCGCCGTGGCTTCGAAGGCCCGCAATCCCGACATCGATGGCAAACGTCTCATGCGACCGGATTACAAAATCTAATCTCGGTCTGAAAAGCTTTCGTTTGAACTGCGACACCCTGCTGGCCAGAACCTTTCCAAAGTGACCGCGGCGCTGCGCCGCCTACCCGAACCGTCGAGTCCGCATAGCGGGCCGAGCGGTATCGGCAGGGAGATCCCGTGCAAACGCCTCGATTCGGACAAGCTGTCGCCCGCGACGGCACGCGGCTGTCATACCGCCTTATCGGCAGCGGCTCGGCACGGATCGCGCTGACCCATTCGCTCGCAATGGACGGCAGCTTCTGGGAGCCGGTCGCGATGCGGCTTGCCGACGAGGCCACAGTGCTGGCGTGGGATTGCCGCGGCCACGGCGCCTCCGACAAGCCGGCCGGCCCCTACACGGTCGAGCTCTTCGCGGACGATCTCGCGGCGATCTTCGCCGAGATCGGCTGGACGAAGGCGATCGTGGGCGGCGCGTCCATGGGAGGCTGCGTGACGCTCGCATTCGCGGGGAACCACCCGGACAAGGTGCAGGGCCTCGGGCTGTTCGACACAACCGCCTGGTACGGGCCTGAGGCACCGCAGCAATGGGCCGAGCGCGCCGACAAGGGCGTACAGGAGGGCCTGAAGGCGCTGGTCGGCTTCCAGCAGACGCGCTGGTTCGGCGACGCGTTCCGGGCCGCCAATCCGGACATCGTGAAGGAGAGCGTCGACGTCTTTCTCAAGAACGACGTCCAGGCCTACGCGGAAAGCTGCCGCATGCTCGGTGCGGCGGATCTCCGTTCCGTGCTGCCCGGCATCAAGGTCCCGACCCGCATCGCGGTCGGCGAGGAAGATTACGCGACGCCGCTCGCCATGGCCGAGGCGCTACACGCCGCCATCGCCGACTCGACGCTGAAGATCATCCCCGGCGGGCGGCATCTCACGCCGCTCGAAGTGCCGGACGTGATCGCGGCCGAGTTGCGCCAGATCGTCGAGGCCGCACGATGAAGTTCACCGGCGAATTCACCGTCTCGGCGCCGCGGGACGTCGTCTACGAGCGCCTGAACAATGCGCCGTTCTTCGCGTCCTGCCTGGAGGGGGTCGGCGACCTGAACCAGGTCGACGCCGAGCACTACACGGCGACGCTCGAGACGCGCATCGCCTACATCAAGTTCAAGTTCGCGGTCGCGGTAGAGTTCGTGGAGAAGGTCCCGCCCGAGAAGATCGCCGTAAGGGCGGAGGGCACGCCGCTCGGCGTCGTCGGCCGCCTCACCTCCACGGCCTCTGCCACCCTGCGGGAAGACGGCGCCGACAGGACGATCGTTGCCTACGACATGGACGTCGCGCTCGCGGGCAAGCTCGGCAGCATCGGCCAGCCCGTGCTCAAGGCGAAGGCCAAGGAGATGGAGCGCTCCTTCGTGAAGAACATCAACGCGGCGTTCGCGGGCGCCGGCTCGGAGGCGACGGCATGAGGGGCTTCGAACTCGTGCACCCGGCCTCGCTCGACGAGGCCATCAAACTTCTTGATACGGACGACCCGACCGTGCGGCCCTTCTCGGGCGGCACGGCCCTCATGCTGATGATGAAGACGGGCGTCTTCCAGCCGAGCCGCCTCGTCACGCTCGCCGGCATCGAGGCGGAGCATGCGGCGGTCTCGGCGACACCCGACGGCGGCCTCGCGATCGGGGCCCTCGCGACGTTGTCGAAAGTCGAGCATTCGGCCGACGTGATCCGCGTCGCGCCCGTCCTGCCGCGGGCCATGAAGCGCCTCGCCAACGTGCGGGTCCGCAACGTTGCCAGGATCGGCGGCAACCTTGCGCATGGCGATCCTCACATGGACTTGCCGCCGGTTCTCTCCTCGCTGGGCGGCGAGGTCGTCATTCGCGGGCCGGCCGGGGAGCGGCGAGTCGCGATAGAGAGTCTGTTCTCCGGCTATTACGAGACGGTGCTGACGCAGGGCGAGCTGATCACGCAGGTGGCGCTCCCGTCGCAGCGCGGCTGGGCGTCCGCCTATCTTAAATGCACGACCCGCTCGGCCGACGATTGGCCGGCCCTCGGAGTAGCGGTGTCGCTCAAGGTCGAGGGCGGCGTCGTCGCCCAGTCCCGCATCATGGTCTCGGCCGCCACCGAGAAGCTGACGCGGCTCGCGACGGCCGAGGGCGCATTGCATGGCGCCGAAACCGGGGAGGAGGCTTTCGCCCGGGCGGCCGAGGCCGCGGCCGCCGAAGCCGAAACGATCGACGATGCGCGCGGCTCGGCCGAGTACAAGACCGAGCTCCTGCGCATCCATGTCAGGCGGGCGCTCGCGCACGCTGTCCGCAGCGGGGCAGTTCAATGAACGTCATGCGACCCATACCGGGCGGCCAGGTCGGCCGCTCCGTGCCGCGGCTCGAGGCTCGGGAGAAGGTGACCGGGCGCGCCGACTACGTCCACAACCTCACCGTCCCCGGAATGCTGCACATCAAGGTGTTCCGTTCGACGGTCCCGCACGGGCGGATCCTGTCGATCGACACGGCGGCGGCGGAGGCGATGGAGGGCGTATTCCGCGTCGTCACCGGCGAGGACGTCAGGACGCTCGTGCCCGAGCCGTATTACGGCCCGGCCTTCCACGACCAGCCCGTGCTCGCGCTCGAGAAGGTCCGCTACGTCGGTGAGCCGGTCGCGGCCGTGCTGGCCAAGGATCCCTATGTCGCGGCCGAGGCGGTCCAACTCATCACGGCCGAATACGATGAGCTCGAGCCCGTCTTCGACGAGGTCGACGCGGTCACGTCCAAGGCCGTCGTGCATGACGTGCTGCGGCCGGCCGGCACCTTCCCGGACCTCAAGCATCTCGTCGGCCGCCGCGACACCAACGTCGCGTTGGACTACCAGCTCCGCCGCGGCGACGTCGACGCGGCCTTCGCCGAAGCGGACCACGTGTTCGAGCACGAGTTCCGGACGCAGCAAACGATGCACACGCCGCTCGAGCCGATGGTCTCGCTCGCGATCCCGGGGCACGAGTCGCTGACCATCCACACGGCGTCGCAAAGCCCGTCCTTCGTCCGGATCGAGATCGCGCGTCTGCTCGGCTGGCCCGAGAACCGCGTGCGGGTCGTGGTGCCGCATCTCGGCGGCGGCTTCGGCGCGAAGCTTTACATCAAGCTCGAGGCGCTGGTCGCCTGCCTGGCGCTCATGGTGCGCCGGCCTGTGAAGCTGTCCCTCACCATGGAGGAGCAGTTTTACACGATCTCGAAACACGCCAGCACCTTCCGCATCAAGAGCTCGGTCAAGGACGGCAAGGTCACCGGCCGGCGCTGCGAGGTGTTCTGGAACGGCGGCGCCTATGCGGATATCGGCCCGCGCGTGACGCAGAAATCCGGCTTCACGGCGCCGGGCCCCTACGACATCGACAACGTCTCGATCGATTCTTACGCCCTCTACACGAACCGCCCGCCGGCGGGCGCGCTGCGCGGTTTCGGCATCCCGCAGCTCGTCTGGGCCTATGAGGGCCACACGGACCTGATCGCGCGGGAGCTCGGGATCGACGCCGTCGAGTTCCGCCGCAACAACATCCTCCGGGAAGGCCGCGAGCAGGCGACCGGGACGGCCATGAAGGACGCCGCGATCGAGGCGGTCCTCGACAGCATCGCGGCTAAGATGGACTGGTCGAAGCCGTTCGACCGCGGCACGGGCCCGGTGAAGCGGGGGCGGGGCATCGCCATCGGCTTCAAGGCCTCGATCTCGCCGACGACTTCGGTTGCCATCCTCAACGTGTACGGCGACGGCTCGTCGAGCCTGTACCTGTCGACGGTCGACATGGGCCAGGGCTCGGACACGGCCATGGCGCAGATCGTTGCTGAGACGCTCGGGATCGAGACGGAGAACGTCAAGGTCATCCATCCGGACACCGACGTGACGCCTTACGACATGGCGACGCTCGGCTCGCGCTCGACCTTCCACATGGGCCACGCCGTGAAGCTCGCGGCGCAGCATGCGCGCGACCAGCTCTCGGCGCTGTCCGAGAGCCTCGACCTGCCGCCCGGCACGAATTACGGCCCGAAGGACCTGTTCAAGAAGAAGTACGGCATGCAGGCCGGCAACATCGTGGGCGTCGGAACCTACATTCCCGATTACCAGTCGCCCGATCCGGCGACCGGCATGTCGTCGAACGTCACGCCGTTCTGGATGATCGGCGGCACGGGTGTCGAGATCGAGGTCGACAGCGAGACCGGCCACGTCAGGATCCTGCGCATGGTCAACGCGGTGGATTGCGGGCGCCCGCTGAACCCGAAGATCGTCGAGACGCAGATCTCCGGCGCGGCCCTGATGCAACTCGGCTTCACGCTGTTCGAGAACATGGAATATGACAACGGCCAGGTCACGAACGCGTCCTTCGCCGACTACAAGATCCCCGGGATCCACGACGTGCCGCTCCGTATGGAGAACGACATCGTTGCGGCCGAGCAGACCTCCGGGCCCTATGGCTCCAAGGGCGTCGGCGAGAGCGCGACCTTCGGCGTCTCGCCCGCCATCGCCAGCGCGATCCATGACGCCGTCGGTGTGCGCCTGTTCGAGATGCCGCTCACGCCCGAAGCCGTCTTCCGCGCGATGCGCGCGCTGAAGGGATGACCGAGATGGACGATACGTCCCGCCTGATCCGCTTCACGCTCAACGGCCGGCCGGTCTCGGCTCGCGTCGAGAGCCACCTCGACCTCGTGGACCTCTTGCGCCACTTCGACCTGTTCGGCGCGCGCGAGAGCTGCGGCCAGGGCCTGTGCGGCTGCTGCACGGTGCTGGTCGACGGCGTGGCCGTGTCCGGCTGCCTGACGCTGGCGCAACTCGTCGACGGCAAGTCGGTGACGACCGTCGAGAGCCTCGACGAGCGCGGCACGCTGAGCCCGGTCCAGCAGGCCTTCATCGACGAGGGCGCGTTCCAGTGCGGCTTCTGCACGCCGGGCTTCGTGATGATGACGCACCAGCTGCTCGACCAGAACCCGAGCCCGAGCGACGACGAGATCAAGGATTACCTCGCCGGCAATCTCTGCCGCTGCGCAGCCTATCCTGAGATCATCCGCGCCGTGAAGACCGCGGCCGCGCAGATGAAGAGGGCCGCCCAGGCGGCATGAGACCCTGAAGGATGTTGGCTTGAGCGCGAACCAATCCGCCCTTGCGGGCTCGGGCGAGCTCCCCTGGTACAAGAGCCTGAATCGAAAGCAGTGGAACACGCTGCTGGCCTCGAACCTCGGATGGCTCTTCGACGGCTTCGAGAACTACGCGTTGATCCTGACCGCCGGGCCGGCGCTTCGCCAGTTGCTCGACCCGTCGCAGCACGCCCAGATCCCGTTCTTCATCGGGACGATCATCGCCATCAACCTCTTGGGCTGGGGCATCGGCGGGATGCTCGGCGGCATCATGGCCGATTATATCGGCCGCAAGCGCATGATGGTCGTCGCGATCCTCGCCTATTCCGTCATGACGGGCCTCTCGGCCTTCTCGTTCAACTGGTGGTCCTTCGCGATCCTGCGCTTCCTCGTCGGGATCGCGGTCGGATCCGAATGGGCGACCGGCTCGTCCATGATGGCCGAGCTTTGGCCGGATCGGGCACGCGGCAAGGGCGCGGGCCTCATGCAATGCGGGCTCGGCATCGGGTTCTTCATCGCCTCGCTCGTCTGGCTCTTCGTTGCGCCGCTCGGCGAGGATTCCTGGCGCTACATGTACCTGATCGGGGTCCTGCCGGCCCTGCTGACGCTCTGGATCCGGCGCTCCATCCCCGAATCGGAACTCTGGGAAGAGGCGAAGAGGCGCCGCGAGGCAGCCCAGGCGCGCAAGGAGCGCGGCGAGAGCCTGTCCGAATCCGAGCAGCAGCTCACGAAGTTCACCCTAACCGACCTCTTCACCGATCCGGCGACCCGGGGTCGGACAATCGTCGTGTTCCTGATGTCGCTGACGACCACCGTCGGGTTCTGGAGCATCTCGACCTGGGTGCCGCCCTATATCGGCGCCACCGCCGCAAAGAACGGCCTCTCGGCGGCCGAGTGGGCGAGCTATGCCGGCATGGCCTACACGGCGGGCTCGATCACGGGCTATGTCGCGCTCGGCTTCCTGGCCGACTGGCTCGGGCGGAAGCCTGTCACGATCACGTTCTTCGCGCTCGCCTTCGTGCTGACGCCCGTCCTGTTCTTCTGGACGCAGGACCTCCGGACGCTGCTGCTCCTCGCCTTCGTGAACGCGATCTTTTCGAACGGTCAATACACCTGGATGCCCGTATGGCTGCCGGAGCTGTACCCGACCCGCATGCGGGCGACCGCGCTCGCCTTCGCGTTCAACGCCCCACGCTTCGTCGCCTTCCTGGGCCCGCTACTCGCGGGCACGATGATCGTGACCTTCGGCGGCTACGGCCAAGCCGCGATGGTGCTGGCGTCGATCTACATCCTGGGCATGATCGCGGCGCCGTTCCTGCCCGAAACCAAGGGCAAGCCGCTCCCGGCCTGACGCCGGGGCGCCCTCAAGCCGGCCCGTCCCGCGACCGGCTTCTTGACAGACTTAGAATATAGTCCTATATCGCTCATCGTTCCGGCCCGAAGAGGGGCGTGTGCGCAGCGTGGCTCATGCGGGTCGGGAACGGTGGTCCGGGAAGGTCGGCGTCACGCACCGGCGTCCCGGGCGGCCCAAGGCGGCAATCCTGGCCGGAGAGCTTCCGGTGAGGCCCATGGCCCCGGTTCGGGGCGCAGGGTAAGCGGGAGATCCAGGAAAGGACCGCTCCCGAGGGTTCGCCGAAGCAAGCCACCAACACTGTGTGCGGGAGGTCAGGGCGAAGCCGCCCGATGGGTCCGACACCGACAACCCGGCATTCCGATCCGCCCGTCGGAGCGGAGGCCGCCCAACCTCCCGCACCACCCTCTCGGGCTCCGGCCCGGAGAGGCGGCAGTTGCATGGGCGGGTGCGCTGGTCGCGCGGTGCCGCTGCGCGACGCTCCTCGGCATAGGTAGGAACGAGACCCGCCTCTCCAACCCACGCGCCTGTCATCTTGAGGAGGCGCGAAGCGCCGTCTCGAAGGACGCACGGCAGCCTTTGGCAGCGTCCATCAGGGCGTCCAAGTAGACGACGGCGAAAGTGCGTGCTTCGAGACGCGCAGCCGCGCGGCGCTCCTCAGCACGAGGAAGGTCGGCGGAGCGCCGCTCGCAGCCCTATTCCTGCAGAGCGACCTCGCGCTTCGCCCGGATCGAGGGCGCGACCATCATGATCAGGAGGAGAAAAGAGAGCGCGAGGAAGGCCGCGCTGAGCGGGCGCGTCACCAGCACGCTCGGGTCGCCGAGCGAGATGCGCAGCGCCCGACGCAGGTTCTCCTCCATCATCGGCCCCAGGATGAAGCCGAGGATGAGCGGTGCCGGCTCGCAATGCAGCTTCAGGAAGACGTAGCCGATCGCCGTGAACGCCAGCAGCAGCCAGATGTCCATCGCGCTGTTGTTCACCGAGTAGGTGCCGATGGCGCAGAAGATCAGGATGGCGTTGAACAGGTACTTGTAGGGGATCGTGAGGAGGCGCACCCACAAGCCGATCAGCGGCAGATTCAGGACCAGCAGCATCAGGTTGCCGATGAGCATGCTGGCGATCAGCCCCCAGAACAGCTCCGGCCGCTCCGTCATCACCTGCGGGCCGGGCTGGATCCCCTGGATCATAAGCGCGCCGATCAGGAGCGCCATCGTCGGATTGGACGGGATGCCGAGCGTGAGGAGCGGGATGAACGAGGTCTGCGCTCCCGCATTATTGGCCGATTCCGGCGCCGCCACCCCGCGGATGTCGCCGCCGCCGAAGTTGCGGGGCGGCTTCGCGACCCGCTTCTCGAGCGTGTAGGCCGCGAAGGAGGCGAGCAGCGCGCCTCCGCCCGGCAAGATCCCCAGGATCGAGCCGAGCGCCGTCCCGCGCACGATCGATCCTGCGCAGAGGCGCAGGTCCGCCATGCTGGGCAGGAGGCTACCGATCCGGCCGAAGACGCCTCGCTTCTCGCTATGCTCGAGGTTCAGGATCACGTCGGCGAGGCCGAACATCCCCATCGCGAGGGCGACGAAGCTGATGCCTTCCGCGAGCCCGACGATCCCGAAGGTGAAGCGCTGCTGCCCGGAATTGACGTCCGTGCCGACGAGCCCGAGCAGGATGCCGAGCAGCACCATAGCGACCGCCTTCAGGACCGAGCCACTCGCGAGGACGACGGCCGCGACCAGCCCGAGCGCCATCATGGAGAAGTATTCCGCCGGGCCGAACTTGAGCGCCAACTCGGCGAGCGGCGGCGCGAAGAGGGCCAGGATCAGCGTAGCGACGCAGCCAGCGAGGAACGATCCGATGGCGGCGATCCCGAGCGCCGGGCCGGCCCGGCCCTGCCGCGCCATCTGGTAGCCGTCGAGGGCGGTTACCACGGAGGACGACTCGCCCGGCAGGTTGACGAGGATCGCCGTCGTCGAGCCGCCGTACTGCGCGCCGTAATAGATCCCGGCGAGCATGATCATCGCTGGCGCCGGCCCGAGCGTGAAGGTGACCGGCAGGAGCATCGCGATGGTCGCGACCGGGCCGAGACCGGGCAGCACGCCGACGAGCGTTCCGAGGAACACGCCGATGAAGCAGTAGAGCAGATTCTGCCAGGTCAGCGCCGTCGAGAGCCCGAGCGCGAGATCCGAAAAGAGCTCCATCGAGCCTTACCTGAAGAACGAGGGCCAGATCTCCATCTGGAGACCCAGCAAGGTCACGAAGACGACGCAGGATCCGATCGCGAGCACGATGGCGGTGGCGGTCGTCGCGAGCCATGACAGTTCCCGATCGGTCATGCCCGCGACGAGCACGGACAGGATCACGGTCGCGAACAGCCCGAGCGGCTCGACGCCCAGCGTGAATACCGCGAGCGCGATCAGCACCAGGCAGAACGGCCGAAGGTGGAAGCGGTCCGGGCGGCCCGCGTCCTTCCTCAATCCATACACGGCGATGACGATGCCCAGCGCCGCGAGGAGGGAGCCGACGAGGGTCGGGAACATGCCCGGGCCCATTCGGGTGCCGGCTCCGAACGTGTAATTGCGCGAAATCAGGACGAAGCCGAGGCCAGCACCTGCGAACAGGAGGCCGGCGATCACATCGCGGGACAGGAGGTTCACAACGATGGATCCTGAACGAGAGCGGTGAGGCTCTATTCCGGCTTAACGTCGCCTGTCTTTACGACCTCCTTGTAGCGTTCGGCATCGACCTTGATGCGCGCCATGAAATCGGCAGGGGGCATGCCGCCCGTGACCGCGCCTGCCTGCGCGAAGCGCTCCTTCACGTCCGGGTTCTCCAGCGTGGCCTTCACCTCCGTGTAGAGCTTCTGGACGATCGCATCCGGCACGCCCTTCGGTGCGAACAGGCCCACCCAGTTTGACGAGTTGACGCCCGGGATTCCGCTTTCCGCCGCGGTGACCCAGCTCTTGTCGTAGGGCGTGCGCTCGGCCGTGGTCAGGCCGATGACCTTCATGCGGCCAGTGCGCAGGTGGGTCTGCACGGCCGGCACCGCCACCACGCCGAGTGGGACCTCGCCCGCAGCGACTGCCGCGGCGGCCGGAGCGCCGCCCTTGTAGGGCACATGCAGGAGCTTCACCTTTGCCTGCATCGCCACCCACTCGCCGGCGAGATGGTTGATGCTGCCGTTGCCGGGCGACGAGAACGCGATGGTGCCGGGCTTGGCCTTTGCGGCGGCGACCACCTCGGCGAAGGTATTGAAGGGGGCGTCCTTGCTCGCGACGAGGAGCATCGGCGTGTCGCTCACCATTGTGATGGGTTTGAAGTCACGCTCGAGTTCGTAAGGCACGTCGGGGAAGAGGGCGGGATTGCCCGCAAACTCGCCAGTGTGGGCCATCAGCAGCGTATAGCCGTCGGGCGCGGCCTTGGCGGCGGCCGTCACGGCGATGAAGCCGTTGCCTCCCGGGCGGTTCTCGACCACGAACGACCAGCCCAGGCGTTCGGACATCTTCTGCGTCAGGAGTCGGGCCGTCACATCGACGACGCCGCCCGGCGCGAAGGGAACGAGGACGCGGATCGGCTTCGTCGGATAATCCTGCGCATTTGCGGGAAGGGCCAGTGTCACAAACGCTGCGCAGGCCAGCGCTGCCAAGCTTCTCATTAGGTGTCCCCTCATTGAGTTTTTTGCGCACCCGGCCGGGCAATCGAGCCGGCGCGGGCAAACGGCTCTCTTCCGGGCTACGCCCAGATTAGATGCCTCACAGCCAGAGACTAGGGCGAGAGGGAGGCCAGACAAGCAAAATCCGCTCATCCGGTCATCAACGATGCTAATTCACGGCCCTAACTCGATAGCGCGAGTGCATGAGCCCTACGCTGCAATTCGGGCCGACCTGCGATCTTCGACGATCATGTCCGACGCCTTCTCGGCGATCATGATGGTTGTCGCGTTGGTGTTTCCGGAGACGATCGTCGGCATGACGGAGGCGTCGATGACCCGCAGCCCCGCGACCCCGTTCACCCGTAGGCGCGGATCGACGACGGCCTCCGGGTCCGTTCCCATCCGGCACGAGCTCGTCGGATGGAAAATCGTGGCCGTGATATCGCGCGCACCGGCCGCGATCTCCTCGTCGCTCTGGAACGCCGGTCCCGGCTTGAACTCCTCCGGCTCGAACGGCCGCAACGCGGGCGCGGCGACGACGCGGCGCATGCCGCGAATCCCGGCGATGGCCGCCTGCATGTCGGTCTGGTTGGTCAGGAAGTTCAGCCGGATCTCCGGCGCGGCAGCCGGGTCCGGCGACTTGATGCGGACCGAGCCGCGGCTTTCCGGACGGACGAGGCAGATCGAACCCGTAAAGGCGGAGAACGGGTGCGCCGGCTCGCCGATCGTGTCGTAGGTGAGAGGATAGACCACGAACTGCAGATCTGGCGCCGCGCGCGACGGATGGCTTTTTACGAAGGCATTCACGAGCGCGGGCGGAATGGTGAGCGGCCCGCGCCGGAAGAGCGCGTATTCCAGACCCATCAGCATCTTCGAGAAGACGCTGCCGAGCTGGTCGTTCAGGGTGCGGGTGTTCTTGACCTTGAACATCATCCGGACCGCCGGATGGTCCTGCAGGTTCTCGCCGACGCTGGACGCGGCGTGGACGACCGGCACGCCATGCGACCCGAGCAGGGCGGGATCGCCGATCCCGGAAAGCTGCAGGATGTGCGGAGAGCCGACCGCGCCGGCCGACAGGATCACCTCGCGCCCGGCCGCGACATAGGCCGGATCGCCCTCCTGGAGGAACTCGATCCCGACTGCCCGACGCCCGTCGAAGCGGATCCGCTGGACATGGCACCGGGTGAGCAGGGTGAGGTTCGACCGCGCCCGCGCCGGCTTCAGGAAGGCCCGGGCGGCGCTCATGCGGCGTCCGCCCTTCTGCGTCACCTGAAAATAGCCGACGCCCTCGCTCTCGCCCGAGTTGAAATCTTCCGTCGCCGGGATTCCGGTCTCGATCGCGGCCTTGTGGAAGACGTCGAGGATCTCCCAGGACGCGCGCAGGTCGTCGACGCAAAGCTCGCCGCCGACCCCATGCGTGTCGCTCGGCCCACGCACCTGGTTCTCGGAGCGCTTGAAATAGGGAAGCACGTCGCTCCAGCCCCAGCCCGGATTTCCGAGCTGGCGCCAGCCCTCGTAGTCCAGCGCATGGCCGCGGATATAGACCATGCCGTTGATCGAGGATGATCCGCCGAGGACGCGCCCGCGCGGGTACTTCAGGACGCGCCCATTCAGCCCGGGCTCCGGCTCGGTCCGGAAGCGCCAGTCGGCGCGCGGGTGGTCGAAGTTGAAGAAGTAGCCGACCGGGATGTGGACCCACGGGTGGAGGTCGCGCCCGCCCGCCTCGAGAAGGCAGACCCTGATCGACGGATCGGCCGAAAGCCGATTGGCGAGAACGCAGCCGGCCGAGCCGGCGCCAACGATGACGTAATCGAAGGAGCCGAGCTCCCGCCGTGCCGCCTGGGCCATGACCGGCTCAGCCCTTCTTCACCAGCGGGCAGGTGCTCTCGGAGAGCGGACGGAAAGCCTCGTCGCCCGGGATCGTGGCGAGGAGCTTGTAGTAGTCCCAGGGCTTCTTGCTCTCGGCCGGGGACTTCACCTGGAAGAGGTAGAGGTCATGAATGAGGAGCCCGTCTTCCCGCACGCGTGCGTTGCGGGCGAAGAGGTCGTCGATCTTCATGCTCTTCAGCTCGGCCATCACGGCGTCGCCGTTGTCGGTGCCGGCCGACTGGACGGCCTTGAGGTAGTTGAGGGTGGCCGAGTAGTTCGCCGCGTGCGTCATGGTCGGCATCTTGCCGATGCGCTTGAAGTAGCGCTCGCCGAATGCGCGGGTGCGTTCGTCCATGTCCCAGTAGAAGTCGGATTCGAGGACCAACCCCTGGACGGTCTCGAGCCCGACGGCATGAACGTCGGTGATGAAGACGAGCATGCCGGTGATGCGCTGCTTGCCCGACACCGTCAGCCCGAACTCGGAGGCCGACTTGATGCTGTTGATCATGTCGGAGCCGGCATTCGCGAATGCGATGACCTTGGCTCCCGAGGTCTGAGCACCGAGGATGAAGGACGAGAAGTCCGTGGTCGCGAGCGGGTGCGCGACCTTGCCGAGAACCTTCCCGCCCGACTGGCTGACGACGTCCGTGATGTCCTTCGCGAGGGAATGCCCGAGCGCGTAGTCGGCCGCGATGATGAACCAGCTGTCGCCGCCCTGGCCGAGGATGCCCCGCGCGGTGCTTCGCGCCATGGCATAGGTGTCGCTGCGCCATTGCACCGCGTAGGCGGAACAGCGAGCGTTGTTCAGCTCCGCCGTGGCGCCGTTCGAGATCAGCGCGACGCGCTTGCGATCGTTCGCGATGGAGACGACCGCGAGCGAGCTCGCCGAGCCGACGACGTCGGCGATGGCATCGACCTTGTCGACGTCGTACCAGCGCCGCGCGATCGAGGCCGCGATGTCCGGCTTGTTCTGGTGGTCCGCCGAGATGAGCTCGATAGGCTTCCCGAGCACCGTGCCGCCGAAATCCTCGATGGCCATCTTCACGGATTCGACCGCGCCCTGGCCGGAATTGTCGGCGTAGATCCCGGACATGTCGCCCAGCACGCCGATCTTTACGATGTCGTCCGAGATGCCCGCGGGCTTGCCCTGAGCAAGGGCCGGGACGGCACCGAGTGCGAGCAGTGCAAGCGCGGCGACGTGCGATCGCAGCATATGTTTTCCTCCGTCGGGTCGTCGCGTTCGTTGCCCTCTCCATCCCCGGTTCGCCGAGGCTGCGCCAATGAGAATCCTGCATCGAGCATGACCGCTCCTTGTCCTTGCGGAAGCGCCGGCAGGCAGATTGGAATTGCTTCAATGCAAGGTCGCCAGTAGACAGATGGGATGCGAACCCGTCTTCCTTCGATGACGAGCTTGCGGGCGTTCGAGGCAGCCGCGCGGCATCTGAGCTTCACGCGTGCAGCGACCGAGCTGAACCTGACGCAAACGGCGATCAGCCATCAGATCCGCAACCTGGAGGAGCTGCTCGGCACGAAGCTGTTCGTCCGGAACGGCAACGCGGTCACGCTCACCGAGGTCGCGAACGGCTACCTGCAATCGGTCCGGGGGGCGCTCGTCGAGATCTCGGCCGCTACCGATCGTGCGGCGGACCGCAACGACGAGAACGTGCTGACGCTGCAATGCCTCGGCACCTTCGCGGTGAAGCGCCTCCTCCCGGTCCTGCACCTCTTTCAGGCGCGCTATCCGGCCATCTCGCTGCGGCTGCGCACGGTGCAGTCCTTTGAGAGCAACATGCCGCATGATTTCGACCTCGCCGTCTGGCACGGCTCGGGCGAATGGCCGGGCGTCACAGTGGACAGGCTTGGCGAGGAGGAGGTCTTCCCGGTCTGCTCGCCGCGCCTCATTGCGGAGCGCGGGCCGCTCGACAGCCCGCTCGACCTGAAGCACCACACGATCATCCGGACGGCGTCGCTGATCCTGCGCGATGAATGGCCGTTCTGGCTGGAGACGGCCGGGCTCCGCGACCTGACGGTGGGCTCGGAGCTGACCTGCGATTACCTGATCACGTCCATGCAGGCTGCGGTGGACGGCCTGGGGGTCGTGCTCGGGCGCTCGGGCGTCGTCGGGCCGGATCTCGCGAGCGGCCGGCTGATCGAGCCGTTCTCGATCCGGGCGCGATCGAACTTCGGCTACTATCTCGTAACGCCGCTGCGCGCCGCGAAGCTGCGCAAGGTGCAGCTTTTCCGAAGCTGGATGCTCGACCAGCTCGGCTATGCGGCCGAGCCGGTTTCGATCAAGCTGGCGCCGCGCATCCTCGCCTCGGCCTGAGAGGCGAGCGCGCGCTGGCCCGCCTCAGCCGAGCTTGAACGGGTCGCGCGGCGCGCCGGTCAGCTCGACATAGACGGACTTTGTCTCCGTGAACTCGCGGATCGAGTCGACGCCGTTCTCGCGGCCGAGCCCGCTTTCCTTGAAGCCGCCGAACGGGGTTGCGAAGGACACGACCCGGTAGGCGTTGATCCAGACGGTGCCCGCCCGGAGCCGATGCGCGACGCGGTGCGCACGGTGGACGTTCTGCGTCCAGACCGCGGCCGCAAGGCCGAACCGCGTGTCGTTAGCAATCTCGACGGCCTCATCCTCGTCCTTGAACTTGATGACGCTGAGGATCGGGCCGAACACCTCCTCCTGCGCGATGCGCATGTCGTTCGTGACGCCGGAGAAGATCGTCGGCTGCACGAAATAGCCGCCGAGGGTCGGATCAACCCCGCCGCCATAGGCGCAGGTCGCGCCGTCGCCGCGCGCGACGTCGATGTATTCGAGCACCTTGCGAAGCTGCGGCTCGTTCGAGACCGGGCCCATCTCGGTCTCCTCGTGCATCGGATCGCCGAGCCGGATTTCCTTCGTCCTGGCGACAATCTTCTCGAGGAGGCGATCGTGGATGCTCTCCTGGACGAGGAGGCGCGACCCCGCCATGCAGGTCTGGCCCGTTGCGCCGAAGATGCCCGCGATCGCGCCGTTCGCCGCGACGTCGATATCGGCATCGTCGAAGACGATGTTGGGGGACTTGCCGCCGAGCTCGAGCGAGACGCGCGTCAGGTTCTTGGCGGCGGCGGCCGCAATGACCTTGCCGGTCTCGGTCGCACCCGTGAAGGCGATCTTGTCGACGTCCCGATGGTTCACGAGCGCGGCGCCGATCCGGCCCATGCCGGTGACGACGTTGAAGACGCCCGGCGGGAAGCCGGCCTCCTGCATCCGCTTGGCGAGCGCAAGCGTTGAGACCGGCGTGTGCTCGGACGGCTTCACCACGAACGTGCAGCCTGCCGCGAGGCCCGGCGCGAGCTTGAAGGTGAGGAGCAGCATCGGACTGTTCCAGGGCGTGATCGCGCCTACGACGCCGATCGGCTCGCGCCGCGTATAGATGAAGAAGTTCGGCCGGTCGGACGGGATCGTGTCGCCCTGCACCTTATCGGCCATGCCGGCGTAGTAATAATACCACTCCGGGATGTACTTCCACTGCCCGAGCATCTCCCGGTACAGCTTGCCATTGTCGCGCGACTCGATCCGAGCGAGCTCCTCCGCATCGCGGGCGATGATGTCGCCGAGCTTGCGCAGCAGGGCGCCGCGCTGCGTCGCGGTCATCTGGCCCCAGGGACCCTTGTCGAAGGCGTAACGCGCGGCCGCGACGGCTCGGTCGACGTCAGCCTCCGAGCCGTCTGGGACAACGGCCCAGGGCTTGCCGTTATAAGGGTTCAGGCTCTCGATGGTGCGGCCGCCGGAATCCTGCACCTCCTGGCCGTCGATGAACATGGAATAGCGTTCGAGCGAACCTACGCGTTCGGCCGTGTCGAGCATGGACGTCTTCCTGTCTGAGTTCGTTCCTTGGCGGCGCTGCCGGCCTATTCGGCCGGGACCACCTCCTGCTTCCACGTATCGGCGAGCGGAGCCCCGGTCCGGCCGCGGCCTTCCGGGAAGCGATCGGAGACGTCGAGGTTGAAGATGCGCTTTGCGTTGAGCCCGAGAATGTTGCGCTTGGACTGCTCGTTCAGGAACGGCAGGTCCCAGATCGTGGACGGCAGGTCCATGTCCCAGTGCGGGTAGTCGGACGAATAGAGGAGCTGCGTGTCGGCGTTGATCATCTCGAAGGTGAGCTCGAGCGCCTTGTGGTTGTTCACCATCTCCATCGGCTGCGTCGTGTAGTACATGTCGCGCATGTACTCGCTCGGCAGCTTCTTGAGCGCTGGCGCCTCCGAGGTGCGCATGCGGTAGTCGTTGTCGAGCCGCTGCATGAGCCAAGGGATCCAGGCGAGGCCGGACTCGATCCAGATCACCTTCAGCTTCGGGAAGCGCTCGGGCAGTCCGTTCACCACCCAGTTCGCGCAATGGACGGCGTTGAAGAAGGTGAAGCCGACCGCATGCGCGGTGATGAAACGGTTCGTCAGCGAAACGAGCTGGTCGTTCCAGTGGTAGGACGCGTGGAAGGAGAGCGGCAGCCCCATCTCCTCGAGCAGCGCGTAGGTCTTCATGTACGCGTTGTCGTAGACCGGCTTGTAGCGGGTCGAGACGACCATGAAGCCGATGACGCCGTCCTTCTTCCCGTATTCCTGGACCATCTTGTAGGTCGCGTCGGGATCGTTGAACGGTAGGTACAGCATCGAGCGCAGGCGCTTGTTCGCCGGCAGGATGTTGTCCGTGATCCAGCGGTTGTAGGCGCGCGCCATGTTGACCTCGACCTCCGGCTGAGGGTGCAGTCCGAGGAAAAGCATGGGGGTCGGGAAGAGGCAGGCGTAATCGACGCTGAGCGCATCCATCCAGCGCAAGGTCTGGGCGACCTCGCGGGGCCGTCCGTCCTGCGGGATCTTCTCGCCCTTGCGCTCGAGATAGCGCGTCACGCGCCCGCCGAGGTCCTGGTAGCCGGGCTGGTCATAGAGGACCGCGCTCGGACCCTTGTACGCGTAGGTGTTGATCGCGACCTGCTTCAGCGACGGATCCTCGATGTATTCGAGGATCTCGGCGAAGTTGTCGGTCTCGTAGTGGTGGCAATCCACGTCCACGACCAGGACGTTGTCTAGCCCGCGCAGGTCGGCCTGCTTGCGTGCGTTGGCGAGGTGCTGGCCGGTATGGAAGCCCTCGATGTTCATATCGAAGGCGGGTGTGCTGGAGCGGTACAGCATCAGAAACGAACCTCAGAAGATCAGCGGGTGCCGGACCAGGACTGCCACATGCCGAGTTCAAAGATCTCGAGATTGGCGGCCTTCAGGAGGGCGGAGGTGGTGACGAGGACGGCGGTTGCGGCCATCGTCGGGTTCTCCTCGATCGGCGGCTGGCGGAGCCCGGCATCGAAGCGCGCGCCATAGGTCGCGACGAGAGCCGACATCAGGTCCTGGATCGCGGTGTCCGGGAGGTCCACGGCCTGGCCGCTCGCCGCGAGTGCCTGGAGGTCGTGGGCGAGATCAGAGGCGCGGACCGCGACGTCGTCGGCGGACGGAAGGGGGAGGGGCGCCTGCCCGGAGGCGGCTGTCTCAGACAACAACATAGATCCCATCTTCCCGCTCCAGGGTTTGAAAGCGCTTGAGGCCGTGCTTCCCGTCGCCGGCGCAGCGCCCTGTTTCGATGTTGAATTCCCAGCCGTGCCAGGGGCAGACGATGTGGAGGTCGTCCTCGCAGAAGCGCATGCCCTGGTAGGTCTTGTCCTCCGCGATGATCTCCTCGACGCGGTGGACCATCAGCCCTTCGCAGACCGGACCACCCTGGTGCGGGCACATGTTCAAGTAGGCGTGAAGCTGACCTTTGGCACGGATGACGCCGATCTGACTTCCGTTCGATGTCACGAAGGTTCGCGCGCCTTCTGGAAGATCTTCGGATCTCGCAACGAATAGCTCGGGCATTCCTGTCCTCTGACCGGGATTTGCGGCGAGGAATGTCGCGGCGGGCAGAGTTCGGCAAACGAGCAATCGTCACCGCGGCATGAGCAAAATTCAGGAGGAGCGCGGCCCGTCGCATGGTTGTGTGACAGGGCCTGGCCTCGGCGAGACCTATAATCGGGTTTCGCCCGGAAATCGGAGCGAGGTGTGCTGCGGGAGGATCCGGTCAGTGACGTGGCGAGCGGCGCGTGTGGCCGATGTGCGGGAGGAGGCCGTCGGCATCCGTTCCCTGGTTCTTGCGCCGACGGACGGAACGAGCTTCGACCCGTTTCAGCCCGGCGCGCATGTCGATCTGCGGCTCGGGCCGTCTCTCGTGCGGCCCTACTCGCTCGTGAACACGGTCGATTGGGACGGGACCTACCATGTCGCGGTCAAGCTGGAGCCCGCCTCGCGCGGCGGCTCCCGGCGGGTGCACGAGGTCGCGATCGGCGAGCAGGTCGAACTGGGTCTCCCGCGGAACAACTTCCCGCTCGCGGAGGGCGGCACGAACCATCTCCTCCTTGCCGGCGGAATCGGGGTCACGCCCATTCTCGGCATGGCGCGATACCTGCGCGCGGCTGGCCACGACTTCGCCGTCCGATACTTCGGGCGATCCACGGACGAGATGGCGTTTCTGGGCGAATTGACGGGGTTGGACTACCGCGACCGCTCTTCCCTGCATGTCGGGCTGGCGCCGGATGCGGTGCGGGCCGCCCTGCAGGACGAGCTCGGCCGCCAGCCGGCCGGCACGCATGTCTATGCCTGCGGCCCGGCGCCGTTCATGTCCCTCGCCCGCGCGCTTGCTGCGGCCAGGCCCGACGTCATGTTGCACCTGGAGTACTTTTCGAGCGACCCGGCGCCCCTCGCGACGGAGGCGGGGACGTTTCGCGTCGTTCTGGGGCAAGGCGGGCAGAGCTTCGAGGTCGCGCCGGATCGAACGATCACCGAGGTGCTGGCGGAGAACGGCATTTCCGTGCCGACCTCGTGCGAACAGGGCGTCTGCGGCACCTGCCAGACGGGCGTCCTGGCGGGTCGGCCGGACCATCGCGACCTGTTCCTCTCCGACGAGGAGCATGCGGCCGGCAACACGATGATGCTCTGCGTCTCGCGTTCGCTGGACCCCGAGCTGGTGCTGGACCTTTAAGCGGGCCCAGCCGGGCGCCTGCCGGTCTCTTCGCCCGGCCCGAGCAGGCCTAAGGTGTCTTGTGACGGGACAAAAAACGCCCCTTCGCGGAGGGATGAACAAGGGGAGACTGCCATGTTTGGCCAGGCGGGCGCCTTCGTTGAGGCCGCTGCCAGTCATTGTTCGGCGCATCAAGTTCATGAACAGGCCGAAGCCGAATGCTTGAGAACCTGATCCTCAGCATCGGAAGCGTGCATTTCGGGGCCGCGCTGTTCGACGTCTTCTGCCGCGAGATGTCGGTACGACAAGTTGTGCTCAATCGCATCGGCCCGGATTCCCGCATCGAGGCGCTGGTCGCGCTCGACAACCGCTCGGACGGCTGTGTCCACACGCTCGTGCGCGACTACATCCGCCACTACCATGAGCATGATCCGTTCTGGCCGATGCTGGCCCCATCGCCGCGGCGTGACGTCCAGATGCGGGCGATCGCGGTCAAGGAAATCGCGGAGAGCGAATACGCTCAGCGCCTGTTCGTCGGCCCTGGCATCGCGGGTAAACTCTCCATCATCGTGCGCCAGCCGCGGCAATCGCTGTGCCTCACGCTCTACCGCGATCGGCGGCAAGGGTTCTTCTGCGGCGAGGAGGTGGCCCGTCTCGATGCGATGAAGCCCGTCCTTGCTGCCGCGCTCGAACGCCACATCGAGCTCGTGGCCGCGCCGCCCGTACCCAACGTCGCCGGACTGACCGAACTGCTCGAGACGCAGAACCGTGGGAAGACGCTCTCGGGCCGCGAAGCCGCGGTCTGCGCCCGCGTGCTCCTCGGTTATTCGAATGAGGCCATGGCGCTCGACCTTGGCCTGTCCTTCCACTCGGTCAGCACCTATCGGCGGCGTGCTTACGCGAAGCTCGGCATCACCTCGCAGAACGAGCTTTTCGCCCTAATGTTGCGCCGGACGCAGCGAGCCTGAGTCCGCTTGTCACGCGTTCGCGTGACTTGTCGCTCCCGAACCCTCCGGCAACATCGCGCTGCCTGGACCTGGAATAGTTCCACCGAGGTCCGGCGCAGAGGCGCGGCAAGCGCTCGGGGTGGGGAGGGTTGAGGATGAGCTTTCTGCGCAATGCCTGGTACGTCGCGCTCTGGTCGAATGATCTCGAGCCTGGCGCGCTTGTCTCGCGCATCTTCCTGAACGAGCCCATCGTGCTGTTCAGGCGGGGCGACGGGACGCCGGCGGCCATCGCGGATGCCTGCGCGCATCGGTTCGCGCCGCTGTCCATGGGGAAGATCGTCGGCGGCAACCGCGTGCGCTGCCCCTATCACGCGCTCGAATTCGACGGGTCGGGCGCCTGCGTTCACAACCCTCATGGCAACGGCCGCATCCCGCCGGCCATGAAGGTGCGCAGCTACCCGCTCTACGAGAAGCACTCGCTCGTCTGGATCTGGATGGGCGATAAGGAGGCTGATCCCGCCCTGATCCCGGATTTCAGCCTGCTCGATCCGGACAATGGCCGGCTGGTCAGCAAGCGCGACTGGATCCTGATGGAGGCGAGCTGGGAGCTCATTACGGACAACCTTCTCGATCTAAGCCACACGGCCGTGGTGCACGAGGGCATTCTCGGCAGCGAGCACACGATTAAGGCGAACCTCACCATCGAGCAGAAGGGCACGACCGTGTTCGTCGGGCGCTCCGTCCCGAACGTCCCGTCGCCGGGCCTGTACGATCTTCTGTTCAAGCGTGACGGCGGCCAAGTGGATCTCTGGGCCGACATGCGCTGGGACGTGCCGGGCTGCATGATCAACGACACGGGCGTCACCGAGCCGGGCGCGCCGCGGGAGGAGGGGACGGGGTTCTTCGGGATGCATTTCCTGACCCCGGAAACCGAGAAGACGACCTACTACCTGTTCGCCGCCGTCCGGCAGAACCCGCGTTCCTGGGGCGAACCGCTCGACAGCGAGATCCAGCGCCAGGTCTCCGACCTTCGTCGTATCGCCTTCCAGGAGCAGGACCAGGGCATCATCCGCGCGCAGCAGAACGTGATCCTCGGCGCCTCGCAGCCGAAGAACTACTGCCTCCTCGAGATCGACGTCGGACCCGTCCGCTACAAGCGGATCATGGACGGCCTCGTGAAGGCCGAGCGCGAGGGCGCGCAGGCGGTTGCCGGCCGGGCGGCCTGACGATCGAACACAGGGCGAGGCTCCGCGGCTCTCGGCGCGGCAGAAGCGAACGATCTCCCGGACCGTGTGCGGACTGGGCACGACAACCACAACAATCAGGAGGGAACGCATGATGAAGGGCATTATCGCCGGGCTCGCGGCGACCGCGTTGCTGGCCGCCGCGACGGACGGGCAGGCGCAGGGAGCAAACCAGGGACCGATCAAGATCGGCGTCATCGCCGACATGTCATCGGTCTATCAGGGCAATTCCGGCCCCGGAGCCGTGGTGGCCGTGAAGCTTGCCGTGGAGGACATGGGCAGCAAGGTGCTCGGCCGCCCCATTGAGGTCTTGTCAGCCGATCACCAGACAAAGCCCGACGTCGCCGCCGCGATCGCCCGCAAGTGGTATGACGTCGAGGGAGTCCACGTGATCGCGGACGTGGTGAGCTCGGGCACCTCGCTCGCCGTGTCGGCTGTGGCGCGGGAGAAGAAGCGCGTCTTCTTGGCCAGCAACGCGGCGAGCTCGGCCTTCAACATGGAGCAGTGCTCGCCCTACACCGTGCAATGGCGCAGCGACACCTACGCCCAGGCGAAGGCGACGGCGCGCAACTTCCTGGAAAGCGGTGCGACCAAGTGGTTCACGATCGCGGCGGATTACAATTTCGGCCACGCGCTCGAGCGCGAGATCGGCGAGATGGTCGTCGCCGCCGGCGGCAAGATGGTCGGGGGCGTGCGCCATCCGGTTGGGGCGTCCGATTACTCGTCCTACATCCTGCAGGCCCAGGCGTCGGGCGCGCAGGTCGTGGCGCTCGCCAATGCCGGAGCCGACATGGTGAACAGCCTGAAGGCGGCTTCCGAGTTCGGCCTTCTCGGCTCGTCGAAGCAGAAGATGACCAGCATGCTCGTCTTCATCACGGACGTGCACGCGCTCGGCCTTAAGACGATGCAGGGCCTCGTCGTGCAGAGCGACTGGGAGTGGAACCTCGACGACAAGTCGCGCGCCTGGGCGCAGCGCTACTTCAAGCAGATGGGCTCGATGCCGACGATGACTCATGCCTCGGACTACTCGGCGGTGCTCCAGTACCTGAAGGCCATGGAGAAGGCGGGCACCGACAAGGCCGAGGATGTCCTCGCCGCCATGCGGACGCTCAAGATCGAGGACATGTATGCCCGGAACGCTACGCTCCGAGACGACAACCTCCTGATCCATGATACCTACCTGATGGAGGTGAAGAAGCCGGAGGAGAGCAAGGGGCCCTGGGACTACTACAAGCTCGTCGACACGATCCCCGGCGACAAGTCCTTCCGGCCAATCGCGGAGAGCAAGTGCCCTCTCGTCGCGAAGAGCAACTGAGCCGCGGGCAGCAGCCGGCACGATCGAGGTAGATGCGATGGATCTTAGGACTGCGTCGCCGACGCGCGATGTGCCGGCCGGGGAGGCCTCGCTCGAGGAGCAGGATGCCCGCGCCGTCCGGCAGGCCTGGTCCAAGATGGCCGGGCCGATGCCCGTCCAGGTCGAGGAACGGCTCGCCAAACGACAGTTCTTCGACGCCGCTCTCGATCTCGCTCAAAGGGTGGTCGGGGAGGAGAGATTGCACGGATTTCGGCTCAGCTTCACGTCTCTGGGCGGGCCATACATCGCGACGCTGCTGCTCCGCGATGGCGTCGCCGATAAACCTGTCGAAGTCGCCGCGCAGCACGAGGATTCGCTCGTTCAAGCGTTCCTCACCGCCATTCAGGACTGGGCGCGCGGTGCACTTGTGCGACCAATGTCCACGTCTTCGCTCGTTAGAATTGAGCACGGAGGAGTGTCCGCTTCAGAGCCGTAACGAGCGCTGGTTCGACGGCCTACATGGGCGCAAACCTGCCAACCGGTGGACGATGGCCTCACGTCCGCTTCGACCTTCGGAGCGGACGTCCACGGGACAGACCTGGACGGTCCGACGAGGGTCGGAAGCGGACCTGAGTGCCATGTCCGCTTTCCCGCTCTACCGGCCCCAAAGCGGTCCTTCTGCGTTCCGCCAACATCGGCTGAGGGCATGATGTTGGGCCAGGAGATTTAGCTTCCTTCGGCACCCGTCCGCTCCACTCGGAGAACCGCCAGACCTCCTCGTGCCAATTGTCGCCGGCCAGCATGAGTTCACGCGCGGGGTGGCCCTTATTCGGTCTTGATGTGCGCGATCTCGATCACCTTCTTCCAACGCTCTCTCTCGGCGGCGATGTAGGAGGCAAATTCCTCCGATCCCGTCGCAAACGGGCTCGCGCCGAGTTCCTCCATCCTCTTGCCCGTCGCGGGCAGTTGCATAAAGGAGCGGATTTCACCTGAGAGCTGATCGATGATCGGCTTGGGCGTGCCCGCAGGGGCTATGAAGCCGTGCCAGGCGACCGCTTCGAAACCGGGCAGAAACTCGGCAATCGCCGGGAGGTTGGGATCGAAGGCCGCACGTTTCGGCGTAGCCGTCGCAAGGAGGGCGAGTTTCCCCCCGGCCGCATGAGGAATCAGCAGTGGAACATTGTCGAACGCCAGATCGATGTTCCCGGCGAGGAGATCGGTGATCATCTGGCTCGAGCCACGGTAGGGGACATGCCGCATCTCGGTGCCGGTCATCTGCTTGAACAGCTCGGCCGCGAGATGCTGCGAGGTGCCGAGCCCCGCCGAGCCGAAGGAGACCTTATCGGGGTTCGCCTTCAGGTACGTGATCAGGTCCGGCACCGAGCGTGCTTTGATCTTCTCGGGATTGACCACGAGCACGTTCGGCACCGAGCTGATCTGGGCAATTGGGACTAGATCCTTCTCGGGATTGTAAGACAGCTTCGCGCCGTAGATCGACGGATTGATCGACAGCGCGGAGGTGGAGGCGAGCCCGATGAGGTAGCCGTCCGGCGTGCCTCGGGCGACGCGCGTGACGCCCACGATGCTTCCGGCTCCCCCGACGTTCTCGATGACGAAGGGCTGGCGCCAGAGCTTGTTGAGATGCTCGCCGACCATCCGGGCGAAGATGTCGGCGGTCCCGCCAGCCGAGAACGGCACAATGATCGTCACGCCTTTGGATGGATAGGTCGTCGGCTGCGACAAGGCCGGGGCCGGCACAGCGAGGGCGCCCAAGCTGGCCAGGATCTCTCTGCGGTTCATCGTTTCTCTCCCTGCGATTTGTTGGTTGTGGATTCAGTCCGGGAGCACCTTCCCGGGGTTCATCAGGTCGTTTGGATCGAGCATCCGCTTGATCCTCCGGAGCAGGTCCATCTCGGCTGCCGCCGTCACGCGCCCGAGGCGCTCGCGGTTCGCGACGCCGATCCCGTGCTCCGCACTGATGCTGCCGCCGAGCGCAGCCGCTTCTTCGTCGACTGCGCGGTTGACGGCCGCCACGATCGGCGACGCTGCCTCGCGCTGATCCGCGGAAAGGTTCGGCAGGATCGCGAGAACGTGGATGTTGCCGTCCCCGATATGGCCGTGCATCGCCACGCGCGCATCCGGCCTGATCTCCGAAATCCGGGCCTCGACCCTGCGCACGAAAGCTGCCTGGTTCTCCAACGGCACCGCACTGTCGTGCGAGATGACGTAGCCCGCCCGTTTGCTTCCTTCAGACACGCTGTGGCGGATCGCCCAGAGCGACCTAGCCTGCGACTCGCTGGACGCGACGATCGCGTCGCTGACCAGCCCGTGCTCGAAAGCTGCGGCAAGGAAGGCCTCCAGAGCGGCAGCGAGGTCGACGTCCGGCAGGCTGTCCACCAGTTCGATCAGGACGACCCAGTCGCTGTCCACGGTGAAGGGAATCGCGACCTGCGGGACGTTTGCGGCGATGACCTCGACTTGCGTGCGCGACATGGTCTCGAAGGCGCCGAGGCGGTCCCCGAGCTCGGTCCGTGCCAGCGCGAGAAGGTCGAGCACGGCCTCGATAGCGCCAGCCTTCGCCAAAGCCACCGCACGCTGCCGCGGTCGCGGAAACAATTTGAGCACCGCGCCCGTGATTACGCCGAGCGTGCCTTCGGCTCCGATGAAGAGCTGCTTCAGGTCGACGCCCGTCGAGTCCTTGCGAAGGCTCGTCATCAGGTCGAGCACGGTGCCGTCCGCGAGCACGGCTTCGAGGCCGAGTGTCAGCTCGCGCGTGGTGCCGTACCGCAGCACTGCCGTCCCGCCCGCATTGGTCGAGAGATTGCCGCCGATGCGGCAGGAGCCCTCCGCGCCGAGGCTGAGCGGGAAGAGCCTGTCGATCTGTTCGGCCGCGGCCTGGATATCGGCCAGGATGCAACCCGCATCGACAGCGATGGAATCGCCCAGCCTGGAGACAGACCGGACCTTGTTCATGCGGTCGAGGCGGAGCACGATGCTCGGACGCGGGTCCATCGGCGTCGCGGCGCCGCACAGGCCGGTATTGCCGCCCTGCGGGACGATCGCCACACCGCGGTCGGCGCACAGCCTGACAACTTCGGAAACCTCGCCGGTGCTCGCCGGCTTCACCACCGCTGCAGCCTGCCCGCGATAACGGCCGCGCCAGTCGACTACGTAAGGTTCGAGGTCGCCGTCTGGCCCGATGACGTTCCGGACGCCCACAACGGCGCTGAGCGCCTCGACGAGCGACGGGTCCGATCCGCTCCTCACCCTCCGCTCCTACGAGGCGAGCCGGAGAGGTGCCCCGCCAGACGCGAGCAGGGACTGCCTGTCTTCGGCGTTCAGGGGCATCAGTGGCGGCCGCATGCGCAGCCACCCCTCGTCTCTGGCTGCAGCCGCCAGCAACGTCTTGAGTGACGCCATCTGCGGAAAGCGCGAGGCACGCTCGCGGGCGGCCACGACCCGCGCCTGCGCGGCCTCGACCTCGTTGGCCTTGGCCGGATCGGCATGGTGGCGGAACACGAAGGCCAGGTCCGCCGCAATGAGGTTCGTGGTCGCCGTGATTGCGCCGGCGCCCCCGGCCTTGAGCAGGGGCAGCATGAGGGGGTCTGCCCCGGCCAGAACCGCAAATCCGGGGAAGCGTTCGACCATCGCCTTCATGTTAGCGAAGTCACCGCTGGAATCCTTGATGCCCACGATGGTCGCGGGATAGCGGTCCCGCAGGCGCGCGATCGCCTCGTGGGTGATCGGGACGGCCGACATTTGGGGGATGTGGTAGAGCACCACCCGGAGACGGTCGTCCTCGATGCGGTCGACGATCTCGGAGTAGGCAGCAACTAGCCCCTCGTCTGTTACGCCCTTGTAGTAGAAGGGCGGCAGCATCACGACCGTGGTCACCCCGACCGACAAGGCGTGCCGGGTCAGTTCCACGGTTTCCGTCAGCGCGGCAACGCCGGTTCCGGGCAGCAGCTGGCCGGGTTCAATCCCGCCCGCCAGCGCCGCCTCCAACAGCGCCTTCCGCTCGGACGCCGAAAAGGAATTCGCCTCGCCGGTCGTGCCGAGCATCGCGATCCCCGCGCAGCCATCGGTGAGCAGACGGCGGCAATGCGCGACAAAGGCCGTGTGGTTTGGGTTCAGGTCCCGGTCGAGAGGCGTCAGGGCGGCGCAAAAAACGCCGGTCGGGTGAAGGGTCATGGGCGGTCTCACTCAGAAAGCGGCCTGGTAGATCCCGAGGATCTCGTCCGGGCTGATGTCGCGGGGGTTGTTGTCGAGGAGGCGGCGGATGGCATGCGCTTCTGCCGCCATGCTCGAAAGATCGTCGGCCGGCACCCCGAGGCGCGACAGCTGCATCTCCACGCGGAGGTCGGCGCACCAGCGCGTCGTCTCTGCAGCGATCGCGCCGGGGTCGGAGGAGTCCGTCAGACCGAGCGCCTCCAGCACCTGCCGGGTCCGCTCCGGGACCGCCGGCGCATTGAACGCGAGCGTGTGCGGGAAGATCGCCGCGCAGGCGAGGCCGTGCGGGACGTGGTGGCGCGTGCCGAGCGGGTAGGCAATGGCGTGACCGGCGGTCGTGTTGACCGGGCCGAGGCAGAAGCCTCCGTACAGCGACGCGAGCGACAGGCCGGCACGCGCCTCCCGGTCGCTGCCATCCCGTACGGCCCGGGGCAGGAACCGTCCGACGAGCTTCGTTCCTTCGAGCGCGTAGAGGTCGATCAGCGGGTGCGCCTTGCGGCTCGTAAAGGCCTCCACGCAATGGGCCAGCGCGTCCACGCCGGTCGCGGCCGTCACGCCGGGAGGCACGGTCAGAGTCAGGTCGGGATCGATCACGGCCGCGTCGGCCAGCATGTGGCGGCTCTGGACCGCGAGCTTGTTCTGGGTTGAGGGATCGGTGACCAGCGCGCGGGTTCCGGCCTCGCTCCCCGTGCCTGACGTCGTGGGGACCTGAATCAGGCCAGCGCGCCGCCCCGCAACCTTCTCGGCCCCGACCACGTCGCGCACGGTCCGTCCACTACCCGGCAGCACCGCGACGAGTTTGGCGAGGTCCATAGCGCTGCCGCCCCCGAAACCGACGACGAGGTCGGGCGAGATCTCGTCCGCCAAAGTCAGCGCCTGTTCGAGGTTCGGAATGTCCGGCTCTGGTTTGACATCACCGAACACCGTCACTCGTCCGGGAAGGTTGAGGAATTGAACACGCGCAGCGTTGAAGGCGTCAGCGATCACAAGCACGCGGACCGCACCCATCGCGCGAGCGCGCCGGCCTGCCGCAGCCGCGATGCCCGATCCGAACTCGATGTCGGGGCGAACGATCTCGACGGGATTGTCGAACGGGTTCATGCCGCACCCTCGAGGGCCGCGGCGGTCCGGCTTGCGGCTAGGCGCTCGGCGTACTCGATTGCCTCGACGAGGCTGGTCTCGTTGGCGATGCCCTTGCCGGCAATGTCGAAAGCCGTGCCGTGATCGACGGAGGTGCGCACGATCGGCAAGCCGAGCGTGATGTTCACGCCCGACAGGTCCTGCCACTTGCCGGTGGCCGGATCGACGTGGAAGCCGAGGAGCTTCACGGGGATGTGTCCCTGGTCGTGATACATCGCGACCACGGCGTCGTACTGCCCGGCGCGCAGCTTGACGAAGACGGTGTCGCCCGGGACTGGACCTGTGACGTCGAGCCCGTCGCGGACGGCCGTCGCGATCGTCGGGGCCGAAACGTCGAGGTCCTGGCGCCCGAACAGCCCCCCTTCCCCGGCATGCGGGTTGAGGGCCGCCACCGCGACCCGCGGCCGCGCGATCCCGAGATCGAGGAGCGCCCCGTGGGTCAGGTCAATGACGCGGCGCAGGCGCTCGGGCGTAACCCGCTTCGGCACGTCCTCGAGCGCGACATGCGTTGTCACGTGGCTCACCCGCATGTTGCCGTGGGCGAGGAGCATCACCGACCCGCGCACCCCGGTGAGCTCCGCCAACATCTCGGTATGGCCCGGGTAATGATAGCCCGCCTTGTTCAACGCGTCCTTGTTGAGGGGTGCGGTGACAAGGCCGCCGACCCGACCGGCCTGGGCGAGCCTGACGGCCCGCTCGATGGCCAGGAAGGCGAAGCGGCCCCCATCCGCCGAGAGCTGGCCAGGACGGATCGGCTCCCCCTCCGGGCCGGCTTGCAGGGCGCAGAGATTGGGCCAGGAGCTCGCCTCATGCTGGACCGACGGGATGTCGAGCTCGGGCGCGAAGCAATCGCGTGCCTCCGCAAGCGAGGCTGTGCTACCGACCACCAGGAGTTTCAGGTCCCCGGACGCTATGCGATCCTGCAGACGCGCGGCCGCCTTCACGATGATCTCCGGGCCGATCCCGGCGGGATCACCCATGGTGACGGCGAGATGGATGGCGCTCATGCCAAAACTCTTTCTCGGTGATGGCCGGCGATGGGGAGGCCGCTCTGCGCGAGCAGGTCGCGCCAGATGTTCGGGCCCCCGAAGGATCCCGACTTAGAGACCACCGTCACGCCGTCCCAGGAGCCGCCGCGGATGACGGAATGCGGCACCCCCGGCTCGAGCTGGCCGCCCACCTCCAGCGCCTCGGCATCAACGGCCGCGCACACGCCGCGCAACGTCTCGCCGCCGCCGACAAGGAGTGTGCCGGGAGGCTCGATCTGCTGGATGATCGACCCAAAGCTGCGTGCGATCTGCCGGGCCGCCTCGTCGCGCTCCAGGCCGGGTGGCAGATCCAGGCTGACCAGTGCCACGCCGTCGCTGGCGAGCCGCGCTTCGACCTGCCGCGCGTCGAGTTTGTTCCCGGAGATGCGCAACCAACATCCTCCGCACGCGGCCAGCTGCCTGGCCGTTGTCTCGTGATCCGAGCCGAACAGCCCCAGGACCTTTCCCTCGGGTCTCACCGGTTCGGGCGGCTGCGCATTCTGCGCAAGCGCATGGGCTAGGCCCGCGCTGCCGCACCACAGGATGGGGCCGGCTGCGTCCGCACCGAGCCGCGCTACCGCTTGCAGATCCGCATCCCTTTCCGCGTCGAAGACTGTCACGCCCGGACGGAGCATGGCGCCGGGCTCACCGAGTCGCGCGGCCACGCCGGCAGCCGCGAGTTGCCCGAGGAGGTTGCCCACCTCACGCCAGCTGCCGTCGTGGGTCCGCGCGAATTGCACGCCACCCCGCGTGACCCGCCCCTGGTGCGGGAAGGCCGGCGCCACGACGCAGTAGCTCCAGCGGCTGGTCCTCAAACAGGCGGCGAGCTCAGCCGCGACATGGCCCCGAAGAAGACTGTCGACCTTCTTGAAGGCGAGCATGCTGCCCCCCAGCGCTTGCGCAAGGGCCGCTAGACCTGTGACCGCGTCGAGTTCGCGCTTCTCACGTGTCCCGCTGTCGATCGCGCAGGACGGCGGAAAAGCCGCGGGTAGCCGGCCAGCCCATAGTACCGGCAGCCGGCCAACGAGAGGCGCGAGTTGAGCGGCTGTGTCGAGCGCGCCCGTGAGATCGTCCGCAAGCAGCCGCAACGTGATCATCGCGACGCACCGGGTAAGCGGATCGCGCCGAGGGACCACCGCACCCCATCGCTGAGCTCGGCAGCGATGCGGCGCACGGCGGGCACGGACGCCGCCAGGAACTCGTCGAGCGGCTGTCGCGAGGCCTGGATCGTGAGACTGACGGCGGCGAGCGCCTGGGCACTTCCATCCAAGATCGGGGCGGCCACCGTACGAAGGCCGTACGCGTTCTCCCCATCGGATACCGCGAAGCCGCGTGATTTCACGACCTCAAGACGCGCCAGGAGTTCGTCCAGTTGGACCAAAGTCCTTTCGGAGAGCGGTACACGGGCGGTGCTCTCCAGATGCTCGATCTGCTGCTCGCGCGGAAGCTGGGCCAGAATGACGTGCCCGAGCGCGGTGGCGTATGCGCCGGTCCTGCTCCCTGGCCGCCTGTCGAAGCCAAGCCGGTCAAGGCCGGCTTGCACCCGTTCGATGTAGATCACCTCGCCGCGGTCGAGAACGCCCAGCGAACCCGCGTCCGCGAGGCACGGCACGACCTCACGGAGCAAGGGGACGGCGTGAGACGCGAGGTCTCGACTAGAAAGCGCTGAAAAGCCGAGTTCGAGACACTTCAGCGTCAAACGGAAGCGCCGCGTTTCCGGAACGGAGCGCACGAAGCCCAGCTCCAGGAACGTCTGCAGGAGGCGGAAAGTGGTCCCCCGATCAAGTCCAGCCTTCCCGGCGATCTGGGACAGCGTCAGCTCCGGCGTGTCAGCCGTGAACGAGCCGAGCACAGCGAACGCTTTGCCCACTGACCGAACCACATTTCGATCACCGTCCTTCAACTCGTTTCCTCATGGATGTTCGTTATGCGAACATTTGTTCGAGCATAACGGTCAAGCTCCAGCCGCGCAAGTATTCGAGCCAATGAGCGGCAACGGGGTCAGGCCGGCTTCCCTGCCACGTTCTGGCCGACAGGCAGCTCGGCGCTGGCAGAATTTCCGCTTTTCCAACCGGCTGCGTATGTCCGGGGCATCGCCACTGTGCCGCCGCATGACAACGCCCAGCAAAAACCTCAAGCCGGACGGGATCTCGCTGCCCGCTCTCTTTGCTGTGCAGCTCGGGGTCGCGATCGTGACGCTGGACATATCGCTGACCAGCACTGCCCTGCCGACAATCGCCTTAGGGATCGAAGCGAGCGCCGCCAGCGCGATCTGGATCGTGAACGGCTACTATCTCGCCGTTGTCGCTGTTCTGCTGCCGCTGGCCGCCCTCGGCGAGATCTACGGGCATCGCCGCATCTTTCTCGCTGGGCTGCTTATATTCGCGCTCGGCTCTCTGGCCTGCGGTTTCGTCGGTTCGTTGTCGGCGCTCGCCTTTGCCCGGGCTGCCGTCGGATTAGGTGCCGCCGCTGTCTCGGCGACCACGCCGGCCTTGATCCGGGCGCTCTATCCCCCCTCCCGGCTCGGGCGCGGGCTCGGCGTCTACGCGTTGGTCGTGGGGGTCTCAATTTCGCTCGGCCCGACGGCTGCGTCGGCAGTCTTGTCTGTCGCAAGTTGGCCGTGGCTGTTTCTGACCAACGTTCCCCTCGCGCTTGTTGCGATCGGGCTCGCCCGACGAGACCTGCCGGCGACGGAGCGGAACATCCGCCCCTTCGACAGCCTCTCGGCTCTGTTCTGCGCGGGGATGTTCGCGTCGCTGCTTTTGGGGATTGCGAACATCGCGCATCGGGGAAGCTGGCAGCTGTCCGCGATCGCTTTGGCTATCGCCGCCGCCTGCGGCTTCGGAATTCACTGGCGGGAGGCCGGCCGCCCAGCGCCGATCCTCGCCGTCGACTTGTTCCGTAACCCTGTTTTCGCGCTCTCGTCGGTTACCTCGATCTGTGCCTTCACGGTCCAGGGCTTGGCCTTCGTCGTGCTCCCTTTCTTGCTACAGCTCAGGCTTGGTTACACCCAGGTGGAAGCCGGGCTCCTCATCACTCCCTGGCCCGCGAGCCTCGTCGTTATGACCCTTGTCGCAGCGCGACTGAGTGACCGGGTTCTGCCTGGTCTTCTAGGTGGTGTAGGACTGCTCGTTGTAGCCGCCGCGCTCGCTTCGTTGGCTGCCCTGCCGCCCCAGCCCGGTCTCGTCGACATTGTTTGGCGGGTTGTGCTGTGCGGCGTCGGTTTCAGCTTCTTTCAATCACCCAACATGAAAGCAATTATGAGCAGTGCGCCGCGGGACAGGAGCGGGGGAGCAGGCGGCATCCTCGCCGCGTCGCGCCTCATCGGGCAGTCGTTGGGCGCAGCCGCCGTGGCGGTTTGCCTGTCTCTATGGCCCGAGCGGGGGATTGAAGCTGCGGTCTGGGTTGGCGTCGTGATGGCTGCACTCGCAAGCTGCGTCAGTTTCGTTCGGCTCCTGCCCGCGATTCGTGGACGGTAGTCCAAGTGCTCGCAGCGCCTAAGACATCAGAAATTTCGACATGAGATCAGAGTTCCGCCGCGGGGTGCTGGCGTCCGGGCCAGTGCTCGTCGGCCTTGTCCCCTATGCCATGGTGCTCGGGGCGCAGGCTTCGCAAAAAGGGCTCTCAGCGGCGGAAGTGCCTCTCATGACAGGGCTGAATTTTGCGGGCGGGTCCGAATTCGCCGCCGTTCAGCTCTGGACCTCGCCACCCAACCTGTTCCTGATCGCGGCCGTCACCCTGTTGGTGAACAGCCGCTACATCGTTATGGGCGCGGCGCTTTCCACGTTCATGGGGCACGTACCCAGGAGGAAGGCTCTTCCCGCCTTGGCATTCATGTCGGACGCGAGCTGGGCCCTTGCTTTCGCAGACGCAAAGCGACGGGCCGCCGGGGGATCCACGCCCGCCTTCAGCCTGCCCTTCTACATGGGAGCTTCGCTCTCCGGTTACGTGACCTGGGTCGTGTTCACGGCACTAGGCGCGGTTCTCGGTCCTTTCATCGGCAACTTGGAGACCTGGGGGATCGACATGGCGTTCCCGGCTGTGTTCCTCGTCATCCTTCGTGGAATGTGGCGCGGCGTTTCGGCGGCGCGTCCGTGGATCGTCAGCCTCGGGGCCGCCGCGCTGACGTACCTTTTTGTCCCGGGCGCCTGGTACGTGCCCGCTGGTGCCCTTTCTGGGATCCTGGCCGCCTACGTGCTGGCGGATGGCCGTGCATGATTGAGCCGACCACGGCGCTGACGCTCCTTTCGATGGCCTGCATCAACTATTGCACCCGGATCTGCGGTTATCTCCTGTTGCGAGATCGACCCCTGAGCCCCCGCGCTAGGGCTGTGATGGAGGCCGCGCCGGGTTGCGTACTCATCTCCGTCATCGCGCCGCACTTCGTGTCGCCGAGCCCGGCCCACCTCGCCGCCCTCGGGTTGACCATCGTCGCGGCGACACGACTATCGATGCTGTCGACCGTCGTCGTAGCTGTCGCCTCTGCTGCCCTGCTCCGTCAGATTCTGCCCTGAGGTCGGCCACCGGTGAGAACCCGTCCGGCAAGCGAAGTAGTGAAGGTCCGCTTTCCCGCCTTTTCCGCCAAGAGCAGACCGTCTGCTAACGGCGTATTCCGTTGAAAAACCCGGAGGGTTCCGAAACCGTCGACGAAGTCGGCCGGGAAAATAGGAGGACCTCCTCTTTCTGCCTCGATCTCGATGTTTCCCGAATTATTCGTGCTGACACGGCCATTGTCCTCCATATTGAGGGAGGTCCCACTCACGGGACCTCGCCATGTCGCGGCGCCGAACAGCAGGTCGGCCAGGTCAGAGCTCACCTGACCGGCGCGACAGACGGATGGAACCGCTTGTGCGGGTTTCGGACGATTGGGGCTTATCTATTCCGGTCACCTCGACAGAGGTCGCAGTGGTCGAGCGTTACATGCGCGACTTCCTCGACAGCCTCGAAGAGGATTTCGCAAGATCGAAGCCTACACGCGTTTCGGGCTCCTCCGGTAGGCAGAGTTGATGTCCATTCACCAGATGAAGTTACTACGACGGGGTGCGTTGATGCCGAAGCAAACGCCCGACCATCCTGGGCAAGGCGGGAACGCGACGCAACGAGGCTGCAGCTACTGTCGCGTCTCCACCGGCCGGCAGGTCGAGGGCGAACTGTCGATACCCGACCAGCTCAAACAAATCGCTCAATTCTACCATCACCGGCGCTGGGAGTTGATCGAGAACTACGTCGAGGGGGGCGCGACGGCGACCGACGACAACAGACCCGAGTTCCAGCGCATGATCGAGCGAGCGCTCGACGACGACCGGCCGTACGACGTGATCGTCGTGCATTCGTTCAGCCGCTTCTTTCGCGACAGCTTCCAGCTCGAGCTCTACGTCCGAAAGCTCGCCAAGGCGGGTGTCCGGCTCGTTTCCGTTACACAAGAGCTCGGCGAAGACCCACAACACGCCATGTTCCGGCAGTTCATCGCGATCTTCGACGAGTACCAGAGCCGAGAGAACGGGAAACACGTCCTCCGCGCGATGAAGGAGAATGCGAGTCAGGGCTTCTACAACGGATCTCCTGTCCCGCTCGGCTACCGCGCGGAGGAGGTTGAACGGCGCGGGGCTCGGATCAAGAAGCACCTCGTTGTCGATCCCGTCGAGGCCGAAACGATCAAGCTCATCTATCGACTGTACGTTGAAGGCGATGCCAAAGCGGGCCCGATCGGCATCAAGCAGATCTCCGGCTGGCTGAACGACCGCGGATACCGGACGAAGCGAGGCGGTCTGTTCGGGGTGTCGGCCGTCCATACCATCCTGACGAACCGGACCTATGTCGGGGAAACGACCTTCAATAAGCGATGTTCGAAGACCCTTCGTGACAAACCTGAGAGGGAACGCGTGCAAATTGCCGTTCCCGCCATCATCGAACCGCTGCTTTTCGAAAACGTGCAGCAGACCCTGAGGGAGCGTAACCCGCGTTCCGTCGCGCCGCGGGTAGTGACCGGACCCATCCTGCTGACCGGGCTCGCTGTTTGCAGTAGCTGCGGCGGCGCCATGACGCTCCGGACGGGCACCTCGCGTTCAGGGCAGATCCATAAGTACTACGCGTGCTCGACCTGCGCCCGGAAAGGGAAGTCTGCCTGTGCAGGTCGGTCCATAAGGATGGACAAGCTCGACAGCCTCGTCACGAACCATCTCGTCGAGCGGCTCTTCCGTCCAGAACGTCTTGAGGAACTCCTGTCCTCCGTGTTGGCGCAGCGACGAGAACGAGAGGCCGAGGTTGACGCCCGAGCCTCTGCGCTGCACGCCGAGATCGCAGATAAGGGCGAGAAGCTTAGGCGCTTGTACCGCCTCGTGGAAGACAGCGAGGAGGAGCCCGACGACATCTTCAAGGCACGCGTCGCCCAACTCAAACAGGACCGGGACCGGGCGATCACTGCGTCCGCTCGGATCGAGGCGAACCGATCGTCCCAATCAGTCTGCGACCCGGCGCAGATCGAGATGTTCACTCGCCTAATGCGGGCGAACATCACATCTGGAGAGGTCCCCTTCCGGAAAGCCTATATCCGTGCGGTCGTCGAACGCATTGAGGTTGGTGCGGATATCATCCGCATTATCGGCAGCCGAGCCACTCTCGGACATGCCGTCTCTAAGTCAGAACACCTTCCTGCCGGTGTTCGCAGCTCTGTACCGAAGTGGCGCGCCCGAAAGGATTCGAACCTCTGACCCCCAGATTCGTAGTCTGGTGCTCTATCCAGCTGAGCTACGGGCGCCTGTCGACGGCGGCTCTTGGCGCCTCGAACGGTCCGTCAGATAATGAACTCGGGCGGGCTTGGCAACCGTTTCCGGGCATGTCCCTGGGCAGGAGAGAATGGCCTTCCGGCGGACCGCTCAGGCCGTTGCCCGGTCCGGGATGGTGATGCAGAAACACGCGCCGGCGCCGGTCCCCTCGAGTACGATGGATCCCCCGTGGAGGCGTATGAGCTCCTCGGCGACGGGGAGGCCCAGCCCCGTCCCACCGCTGCGCTCGGAGGCCTGGAACGCCGAGAAGAGCCGGTCTCTGACCCGCTCCGGGATACCGGGGCCGTTGTCGGCGACACGAAGGCGGACGATGCCGCCGGCGCGCGAGGCGCTCACCACGATTGTCGCATCCGGGGTCTTGGCCCGGGCCAGCGCCTCGACCGCGTTGCGGATGAGGTTCAGGAGGACCCGGCCGAGCTGTTCGGGATCGGCGTCGACCACGAGGTCTCCGGGCGTCTCGTCCTTCACCGTGATCGGATGGCCGTCGCTGAGCTTCGTGAGGTCGAGCTGGTCGGCTACGACCTCCTTCACGCCGACTAGGTGACGTTGGGGCGGCCGCTCGCCGGCGCGGCCATAAGCCAGCGTCGCGCCGCAATACTCGATGGCCCTGCCGAGTGTGCCGATGAGGCGGGGCGCGATGCGCTGCACGGCCGGATCGTCCACGTCCCCCAGGCGGTCGCCCAGGAGCTGGGCGGTAGTCAGCATGTTCCGCAACTCGTGATTGATCTTGCTCACGGCGAGCCCGAGCTCGGCAAGGTGCCGCTTCTGGCGCAGCTCGGCCGCGAGCGTCGCCTGCATCCGGGCCACCGCATGCTCGGCTGCGCCGATTTCGTCCGTGCGCCCGCTCGCCCGGATGATGCGGGAGGCGTCCTCGGGAGCGCCCGCGAAGGCGGTCGCGTTGGCGGCGAGCCGGCGGACCGGGCGCACCACCAGGATGTGCAGGGCAAGATAGAGCAGGGCGGACGTGATGCCCGACGCGACAAGGGAGACGAGGAGAAACTTGCGCGAAAAGGCGAGCATGGCTTCGCGGAGGGGCCGCTCGTCGAGCACGATCTCGACCCATTCCATGCCGGGGTTGCCCGGCGGGCTCGGCGCGACGATCCGGGTGGCAAGCGGGATCGGCATCAGCAAAGTGCGGAGCGCCCCGCGTATTTTCCCGTACCAAGGGGTGGCCCGCATATCGATCGTGCGCTCGGCGTCGGGCGGGGCCTCCCCGCCCGTCGTCAGGAGCCAACGCGTGCCATGGCCGCGCACCCCGATGGCCTGAGCGCCTTTTACAGCGGCGAGCAGCCTTTCCTCCAGTTCGGCCGAGCGCGGCGCATCGGGCGGCGCGGCCGAGAGCGCCAGCGCGATCATCTGCGCGCCCATGATCCGGTCGCTGACCCAGCTCCCGCGGAAGCTTGCGAGCGATGGCACGAAGATCAGGATCTCCGCCACCATCATGAACAGCACGGTGAGCAGGATCAGCCTGCCAGAGAGCCCGAGCTTCCTGCCGGACAGGGAGGCCTCGCGCGGCTCGGCCGCCCGGGAGGCAATCGTCGTCATGTCCGCATCTCGGCGCGCGACATGCACCGCCGCCCCCGTGCGGTGCGGGTGACGAGGATGCGAAGCACCTCGTCCGGACGACGTTTTGCGATCGGCTCGACCATCGGGCCAAGCACTTAGCATGAAGAGCGGCCCCGGCGGGAGCGCCGGGGCCGCGGTTTGAGCGCTGCGGCGGACGTGGGGAGCGTGCCGCGGCGCTCGGGGAACCTTGGGAAGCGTCAGAAGGGCAGGACGATGTCCATGACCTGCTGGCCGTAGCGCGGCTGCTGCACGTCCGTGATCTGGCCGCGGCCGCCATAGGCGATGCGGGCCTCGGCGATCTTGGTCGAATCGACGGTGTTGTCGGCCTGGATGTCCTCGGGCCGGATGATGCCAGCGACGATCAGCTCGCGAACCTCGAAATTCACCCGGATCTCCTGCTTCCCCTCGACGACGAGGTTGCCGTTCGGCAGGACCTGCGTGACCACGGCCGCGACGTTCGTGACGAGCTCCTCCTTGCGGGCGATCGAGCCGGTGCCTTCCGTGCTGGTCGTCGAATTGGTGCTGACGAGCGAGCTCGGATCGGAGCCCGGCAGGAGGTTCTTCGATTCCGCGCCGAGGAAGTTCGGCACCCCGATCTTGTCGCCGCTGGTACGGGAGCGCTTCGTCTCGTTGTCGAGATTGGCCTTGTCGGTCACCTTCACAAGGACGGTGACGAGGTCGCCGACCTGCTGCGCGCGCTGGTCCTTGAAGAACGCGCGGGAGCCGGTCCGCCAGAGTGAGCTCGCCGCGTAGGACGACGGCTGCGGGTTCGGCATCGGCATGCGCACCGGCTTGTAGCCGGGCTGGGCGGTCGGATCCTGGATGGCGGACAGGTCGGGCGCCTTGCCGACATTGGACAGCCGGTCGAGCGAGCCGCAGCCGCCGAGCAGCAGGCCGAGGACGGAGAGGGTGAGAGCGGCGCGCGCCGCGGCGTTCGGGGTGGACATGGTCGAGTTCTCGCGTGTTCGCGGATCAGTTCTGGGAGGAGAGGGCGCCTGAGGCGACCACGCGTTCGGTGAAGCCCGGCCGGACCGAGACCTTGCCCGGCCCGACGATCGTGCCCGATACGGCCTTCTTGGAGCCCGGATTGGTGATGGAGATGACGTCGCCGAGCGCGCCGGTCTCGTTCGCCCGAACACGCATTGAGAGCACGATGCCCGGGGCCTCGTAGACCGCGTTGACGATGTCGCCTTTCTGGACGAGTTCCGGCTTTGCCAGGTCCCCGGAGCGCACGAAGCTTCCGGCGCCGAGCGCCCGGCGGGCGACGCGCCCCGCGAGCGCAGCTCCATCTGCCACGGCGTCGCCTGAGACCGTGTCGCGCGGACGCTTCTCGATCGAGATGTCGGCCGCCTTGACGGTATCGCCTCGGTCCAGCGAGCGCGTCAGGATCGCGACGTCGACCAGATCGACGACCGCGCCGGAGACCCGGAGCGAGGCGCGCCGCTCAGTCGGCGACGTGCCGATCCAGATCGTCGCCGAGAGCCGGCGAGCGCGGCGATCCAAGAGGAGATCGCCGGCGAAGACATCGCCCTTGAGGTCGGGCGCGACGCTCAGCTGGGGAGCCGGGCCGTCGAAGACGATTCCGGTCGAGGCGGGGTCGAAGCCGAGCTTGTCGGCGAGCGCGCGCCGGAGCGCGTGCTCGATCTCGCTGGCGCCGACCTGGCGCGCAGCGCGAGTCACCGTGATCTGGAGGCGACCGCCGGTCTCGACCGCGCCGAGGCCGAGATCCTGCGCCGCTTCGACGATGCGGCGGGTCTGGATCGTGCCGGTCTGGCCGAGGGCGGGAGCGCGGAAGAGCGGCGTGTCGGCAAAGGAGGCCGGCGCGCCTTCGACGAGATCTGCCACCGTGAGCGCGTCGCGCTTGGCAAGGACGTCGCCGCGGAGGGTCGGGCGGTCGCCGGCAAAAGCGAGGCCCGACCAGAGGACGGCGCCGGCGAGGGCGGGGGTGAGGAGGGTGCGGATCATGATTGCCACCTCAACCGCGGAACATCTGGCTGGTGGAGGACAGCATCTGGTCCGCCGCCGTGATCACCTTCGAGTTCATCTCGTAGGCGCGCTGCGCCGCGATGAGGCCGGAGATCTCCGTCACCGCGTTGACGTTGGCATCCTCCAGGTAGTTCTGCTGCAGGTTGCCGAACCCGTCCGTCCCCGGCGTACCGTCGACTGCCTGGCCCGAGGCCGCGGTCTCGGTGAACAGGTTGTCTCCGACCGAGTTCAGGCCCGTCTTGTTGATGAAGCGTGAGAGCTGGATCGTGCCGATATTCTGCTGCGCCGTCTGGCCGGGAAGCGTCGCCTGGACGAGGCCCTGGCTCGAGATCGACACCGCGGTCGCGGTCTGAGGCACCGTGATCCCGGGCTCGACCAGGTAGCCGTTCTGCGTGACGAGCTGCCCCTGTGCATCCAGGTTGAGCGAGCCGTCGCGGGTATAGGCCGACGTGCCGTCCGGCATGCGGATCTTGAAGTAGCCCTCGCCGCGGATCGCGACGTCGTAGGGCTTGCCGGTCGAGTTCAGGTTGCCCTGCGACATGTCGCGCGGCGTCGCGACCGTCTTCACGCCGGACCCGATCGACAGGCCCGCCGGAAGGACCGTCCCCTGATCCGAGGTCGACGAGCCGGCCCGCCGCAGGTTCTCGTAGAGCAGATCCTGAAACTGCGCCTGCTGGCGCTTGAACCCTGTCGTGCGAAGGTTCGCGATGTTGTTCGAGATGGTCTGGACGTTGAGTTCCTGAGCCGCCATCCCGGTCGCGGCTGTCTGAAGTGCGCGCATGATGGCTCTCCTCAGCCCGAAGCCGACACGTCGGCGAGACGCGAAACGGCGGTGCGTTTCAGCTCGTCCATCCGGCCGATCATGCTGGCGACGCTGGCATAGGCGCGGTTCACCTCGATGAGCCGCGTCATTTCCTGCACGGCCTTCACGTTGCCGCGTTCGAGAGCACCGGACTCGAGTCGGCTCGTCACGCCCGCTGGCTCGGCCGGTGTGGCCGACGAGAACAGGTTGCCACCGTCGTTCTGCAGTGAGCGCGCATCCGCAAACCGAACGACCCGGAGACGGCCGTGCTGCGCCTGGGCGGAGCTGATGGTCCCGTCGGGCGCGACCGAGATATCGGTCTCGCTGCGGTCGAACGTGATCGGGCCGTTGTCGCCGAGAACCGCATCGCCGTCGCTCGTGACGAGCTGGCCGCGCGAGTCGAGCGTGAAGGCTCCGTTCCGGGTGTAGCGCTCCCCGGCCGGCGTCTGGACCGCGAAGAAGCCGTCGCCCTTGATCGCGACATCGAGCGGGTTCTTCGTCTTCTCGATCGCCCCGGTGGAGAGGTCGAGCATCGTTCCCTTGTCGATGACGTAGTCGAGCCGGCGGTCGGGACGCTTGAACGCGTCGCCGCTGGCCTTCGGCATCAGGTAGCTTTCGAAGCGCGAGCCCCGCGCCTTGAAGCCGTTTGTCGTGACGTTCGCCATGTTGTTGGCGATCACGTCGAGCTCGCGCCCGAGCGCCATCTGGCGCGACAGGCCGACGAGCAGCGCGTTCTCCATGAACCGCTCCCGTTGATATTCCCCGCCGGACTCTCGACGCTCCCCAGCGCGAACCCGGCACAGACCTCATCGCAGCCGCCGTGCCAGAGCGAGCCAGGTCGAAATGTCGAACCAGAGCAATGGCTTGGGCCGAATTGGCAAAGTGGCTCCCCCGGGTCGGACCGGGTCGCCCGGCAGCTTTTGCGTCGGCAGAAAGTGCCGACTTAACCACGGGTTAACCGTGGCTGCCCAAGGTCGGCGGAGACATCTGCCCGACCGGAAGAGTCGCGGCCTGGAATCATCGCAGCGATGGCCAAGAAGCCGAAGGAGCCGTCAGAGGACGGGGGCGAAGATGCCGAAGCCCCGAAAGGCGGAGGCAAGAAGAAGCTCATCATGATCGTGGCGGCCGTGCTGCTGCTCGGCGGCGCCGGCGGGGGCTATCTTGCGTTTGGCCGGGGCCCGAAGCAGGCGGCAGCGCCCGAGAAGAAGCCCGTCGCCTTCGTCGATGTCCGGGAGATGACGGTCAATCTCGCCGGCGAGCCCAGCCAGGAGCGCCCGCGCTACCTGAAATTCAAGGTCGCGCTCGAGGTGAAGGACCCGAAGATCGTCACCGAGGTGCAGCCTCTGCTGCCGCGCGTGGAGGATATTTTCCAGGTCTTCGTTCGCGAGCTGCGGGCGAGCGACCTCGAGGGATCGGGCGGCATTCATCGGCTCCGGGAAGAGCTCCTGCGCCGGGTGAACGTCGCCGTGGCGCCGAGCCGCGTCGAGGCCGTCCTCTTCAAGGACGTGGTCGTCCAATGAGCGCGTCCTTCGTCATCGTGGCTGACATCCTGGTCGGGGTTCTGCTCGTCGCGACCATTCTGTCCTCCGTCCGCCTGTCCCGCCGGATCACTGGCCTGAAGGCCGACGAGGCCGCGATGCGAGCGACGATCGGAGAGCTCGTGGCCGCGACCGACGCCGCAGAGCGCGCGGTCGCCGGGCTGCGGACGACGCTTGCCGAATGCGACCGCGATCTCGGCCAGCAGATCGAGCTGGCTCACCGGCAGGGGAAGGAGCTGGCGCGCGGCATGGCGGCTGCCGAAAAGGTCATGAGCGGGATCGAACGCGTGTTCGACACGACCCGGCGGGCCCTGAACGCGACCCCGGTCCCGCTGGCCTCCGTCCCTGAGGAAGCCCGGGGCGGGAATGGGCTCCAGGCCACGCTTGCGGCCGCGCAGGCCCTCGCCGACCGCAGCGCGCGACGGATCGAGAGCCGGGCGGCGTGACGGCCAGGAAGGCCCTGCCGAGTTTCCGGCTGGTCGACGGGGTCATCATCGCCGCGATCGCACTCCTCGGGCTGAAGGTGCTGGGGCTTTTCGCCGGCTTCGGGGCGTCGCCGCCGGCTCCGGCAGCGGCACCGCCCCCACAGCGCCAGGCTGCGCCCGCAAACCCGTCCGGGTTCGGCCGCGTTCTCAGCCACGCGCGAACGAATTTCGAGCCAAACGAACCGACGACGACGGGATCGGTCCCGGCCAAGAAGGAGGAGCCCCCGGCAGACCCGCGCGACGAGCGCCCGGCGGCTCGGGAACCCGCGCCGCCCCTGCAGCCGCCATCCGCGAGCGAGCGGCTCCTGCTGGAGCGCCTCGGCGAACGGCGGGAGGAGCTTCAGCAGCGCTCGCGCGAGATGGAAGCCCGCGAGCGGATGCTGCAGGAGCAGGAGCGAAAGCTCGAAGAGCGGCTCGGCCAGATGAAGGCCGCGGAAGAGTCTCAGAAGAATGCGGTCGCGACGAAGGCGAGCGGCGACCCGAACGCACTGAAGAACGTCGTCATCATGTACGAGTCGATGAAGCCGAAGGAGGCCGCGCGGGTTTTCGACCGTCTGCCGCCCGAGGTCCTCCTCTCGGTCGTCACGCAGATGAATTCGCGCAAGATGTCCGAAGTTCTGGCCATGATGACGCCGGAGAACGCGGAGAAGCTGACCGTCGCACTCGCGAAGCGGGCGAGCGCCGGCGAGGAGCCGAAGCCCGCCGCGGCCCCCTCCGGATTGCCGCCCGGCGAACTCCCGGCGATCGAGCGCCCGGCCGCGCCCCGGCGCTGAGCTCGGTTAAGCGTGCGTTAGCCGCGGCCGCTTAGGGTCGGTTCGTCCACGCAGCCTGGCGAAGCCGAACCCCGCGCTCGTCTGATCGGTGTCGAAGATGCCAAAACTCGGCCGGTGGTCCGGCCCTGCGCTCGGACGTTTCGCATTCACCTCCCTGATCCTTGCTGCAGCCGTTCTGCTGTCCGGGAGCGCCGGCGAGGCGCGTGAGGTCACGGTCTCCGGCTCGAAGATGAACCGGTTCGGCCGGATCCTGCTTCACTTCGACCAGCCGACCAAGGTCGCGTTCCGGGTCGCGAACTCCATCCTCGTCATCACCTTCGCGGAACCCGCCAAGGTGAAGACCGAGAAACTGGCCCAGGAGCTTTCGCCCTATGTGACCGCAGTGCGGCGCGACCCCGACGGCACCGGCCTGCGGCTCGCGCTCGCAAACCCTGTCCGTCCAAACATGCTCGAGGCCGCGGAGCGGGTGTTCATCGACCTTCTCCCGATGAATTGGACAGGCCTTGCGCCCGGCCTGCCGCCGGAGGTCGTAGCCGAGCTTGCCGCACGGCTGGAGGAGGCGGAGTCAAGACTGAAGGCGGCTACGCCCCGCACCCCGGATGCTCCGAAACCCGTGCGCCTGCGGCTTGGGGAAACCCCGAACCTCACCAGGATGGTATTCGAGACCCCGCCCGACCTGTCGGTCGAGGTGAAGGAGACGGGTGACGAGGTCGAGCTCGCCTTCGCGGGTTCGGCGACCTTCGACAATGGGGGCGCAAAGCCGAAGCTCGCCTCGGGCATCGCCGGCTTCGAGGCCGCGCGTGATGCCAAGGGCCTGGTTATCCGCGTCAAGCGGGCCCCGGGGTTTGTGGCCCAAAGCTTCCGCGAGGCGGACGGCATCGTGGTCGATGTCGCCAAGCCGCAGCCCGCGCAGGTCCTGCCGGAGCCGGCGCCCAATCCGGCTCCCGTCCCGATGAGCAAGGAGGCTGCACTCGCCGGCGAGAAGGTCGCCACCTCCGCCGCCCCGCAGCCGGAGCGCGCACCCGCACCCCCCGCCAGCCCTCCCGAACCGGCCAAGCAGCCCCCCGCGCCACCCCAGGCCGCGGCTCCCCCTCGCGTGCCTTCCGTCCTCGCGGCGCGGGTCGAGACCAGTCCGCAAGGGACATCGGTCGTGTTCCCCTTCCGCAGCCGGACTCCGGCAGCGGCCTATCTCCGGGGAGGAGCTCTGACGCTCGTCTTCGACAGCATCGACCGGCTGGACGCGGCCGCGCTCGCGAATTCGCCCGACAAGTCGCTGAACCCCTCGGAGGTGAGGTCCGAAGCAGGGCTCACCATCCTGCGCTTTCCCGAGCCCGCCTCCGGAGCTGTGCGCTTTGCTCCGGACAACACGGGATGGCGCCTCTCGACCGGAAATGGGCCGGGGCTGCCCGGAGACTCGCTCAAGGTCTCGCGCGGCTTCGACGAGCATGGCCGGCCACTGGTGCGGGTCGGGCTCTCCGACGCATCGAAGGCGCATTGGCTGCGCGAGCCGGACGGCGCTCGCCTCGCCGTCGTGACCGCATCCGGGCGTCTCCAAGGGCTGCCGCTGGCCCGCAACTTCGTCGAGTTCGGCCTCGCGCCGAGCCTGCATGGCGTGGTGGTCGAGGCGCGCGCGGATGACATCACGGTCGGGCTCGGTCAGGCCGGTGTGTCGATCGCGCGCGAGCTCGGCCTGTCCCTGTCGCCGCAGGCTCGCGGCCAGGGTGATGGAGCGGCCTCGCGGCTCGTTTTCAAGCGCGACGCCTGGATGAACGACGTCGCGCCAGGGGCATTCGATCGTTACAGCGCGCTCGTCTGGGACGCGGCGCATGCCTCGAAGGCGGGGCAGGCGGAGGCGCGATTCCGCCTTGCACGTTTCCTGATCGCGAATGGTTTCGACCATGAGGCGGTGAGCGTGCTCGGGCTCGCCCGTGCCGACGACGCCGTCTTCGCGAAGCGGCGGGAGACGGTCATCCTCTCCGCGATCGCGGCCGCGCGCGCCGGACGGCCGGCCGAGGCGCGAACCCTCCTGAGTTCGGAGGGGGTGAGCGACGATCCTGAATCCGTGCTGTGGCGCGCCTATGCCGATGCCATGGATCGCCGCTGGGCCGCCGCGCTCGCCGGGTTCCGGCGCGCCGGCGAGGTCCTCGAACTCTACCCCGACGATCTCGCCGGGCCGATCCGGCTCCTCGCGCTCACGGCCGCTCTGGAGATGGGCGACGTCCCGCGAGGGGAGGGCGAGCTCGGGGCGATCGACCGGATGGCGAATGGCTCCGTTCCGCCGGCGCAGCACGATCTCGCACGGGCGCGCGTCGACGAGACCGCGGGACGGCTCGAGGCCGCCTACAAGGCCTATAGCAAGCTGATGACCGGGGCGGATGTCCCGGTCTCGGCCGAGGCGACCCTGCGAGGGACCCGGCTCGGCCTGAAGCTCAAGGCCTTGGATCTGGATGCCGCGACCGAGCGGCTGGAGACCTTGTCCGTCATCTGGCGCGGCGGGGACGTCGAGGTCGAGACGCTCACGGAACTCGCGCGCCTCTACGGGCAGTCGAAGCGGTGGCGCGACATGTTCGCTATGGCGCGGCGCGCGAACCGGTTCTTCCCGAGGCACCCCTCGACCCGCATCCTGCAGGAAGAGGCGGCGCGTCTCCTCGAGGACCTGCTCCTCGGCCGCGACGGAGGGAGCCTTCCCGCCGTGCAGGCCCTCTCGCTCTATTTCGATTTCAAGGAACTCGCGCCCGTCGGCCGGCGCGGCGACGAGATCGTCCGCCGCCTCGCCGACCGTCTTGTCGAGCTCGATCTGCTCGAGCAGGCCGCCGACCTCCTTCAATACCAGATCGACAAGCGGCTGACCGGGGCGGCGCGGGCCACGGTCGCGGCACGTCTCGCGGCGATCCGGCTCATGAGCGGCAAGCCGCTCCTGGCGCTGAGCGCGCTCCACACGACGCGGCAGTCGGAGCTTCCGGAGGAGGTACGCCGGTTCCGCTACGTGCTCGAAGCCCGCGCTCAGGCCGATCTCTCGCGAGAGGATCTGGGCCTGGAGATTCTCGAAGGAGAGACGGGCCCCGATTTCGACCGCCTTCGGACCAGCATTCTCTGGGGCGCTCGCCGTTGGCGCGAGGCTGGGGAAGCCGGCGAGGCGCTGCTCGGGACGCGCTGGGAGGGGCCGCAGCCGCTCGGCGACCGCGAGCGCTCCGATCTGCTGCGCGCGGCGATCGCCTACGCGCTGGCGGACGAGCGGATCTCGCTCGACCGGCTGAAGCAGAAGTTCGGCCGCAAGATGATGGACTCGCCGGACGCGAAGACGTTCGACGTCATCATGCGGCCTGACGCCCTTCAGACCCGGGAATTCCGGCTGGCCGCCCAGGAAGCCACCAAAGCCGATTCCCTGCGCGTCCTCCTCGCCGATTGGCGCGGCCGCCCGCTCGAACACGGAACGGAGCCCGAGCCGGAGAAGGAACCAGCCGGGAACCGTGTCGAGGGCGCCGCGAAGCCGCCGACCAGGGGCTGAGGTTCAACCCTCCGATCCGTTCCGCGCGTCGGCGGCGGCAATCGCGTTGTCGCCTCCCCGAGGCAGCGCCTTCGTCAGCCCCCGAAGCTCTGGACCAGCGATCCGGCAACAAGGCTCCAGCCGTCCACCAGTACGAAGAAGATCAGCTTGAAGGGGAGGGCGATCGTGGCCGGCGGGAGCATCATCATGCCGACGGACATGAGGATGGACGCCACAACGAGGTCGATGATCAGGAAGGGCACGAAGAGCAGGAAGCCGATCTCGAACGCGCGCCGCAGCTCGGAGATCATGAAGGCCGGCACGAGGATGTGAAGCCCGACTGCGGCCGGCTCCGCCGGCGGCGGCTCGCGCGAGAGATCAACGAAGAGGGACAGGTCCTTCTCGCGAACGTGGCTCAGCATGAAGTCGCGGATGGGCACCGAGGCCCGGCTGAACGCATCGGCGGGCTGGAGCTGGCCGGCAATCAGCGGCTCGATCCCTACCCGGTAGACCTCACGGAAGGTCGGGGCCATGACGAAGGCCGTGAGGAACAGGGCCAGGCTGACGATCACGGCATTCGGGGGAGCCGTCTGGGTGCCGATGGCGGAGCGGAGCAGCGACAGCACCACGACGATGCGGGTGAAGGACGTCACCATCACCAGGATCGATGGCGCGACCGCAAGAACCGTGACAAGCGCGACGAGCTGCAGCGCGCGCTCCGTCACTCCACCGCCCGCTCCTAGATCCAGGTTCAGCGTCTGCGCCCACGCAGGCTCCGTCAGAAGCGGGAAGGGGCCGAGGGCGAAAGCGAGAGCGAGCAGGACGCGCGCGGGGCCGCGCACCCGCGCCGGGCGGGGAAGGCGAGGCATCACGCCGGGAATCGCTGGTCCATAGCAGAGGACCCTGCTTTCCGGTCGGGGCCCGCGCAAGCTGGGCGAAAGGACGCTCCCCGGCTTCTTCGAAGCCGGGCCGGCTCGATCAGGACTTGTTGTCTTTTCGATCCAGCGGCCGGCCGAGAAGCCGGGCGAATTCGGCCTCGATGTCCTCGATGGAGAACGGATCCGGGCGCGGTGCCGGGGTCGCCGCCGGCTCGGGCGGGGGAGGCGGGGGCTCCGGGGCGCGGGGCGGCTCGGGTGCCGGAGCTGAAGCCTGCACCGGGGCGCTTGCGGGAAGCGAGCCGGTCGTCGGCCTGGAGGGCGGCGGCGGCACGGGCGCAGACGGCTGCTCCGCAACCTCGGCGGCGTCCAGCTCGGCCTCGCTCTCGTCCTGGGGGGCTTCCTCAGGCGCGGGGCGGGTCGGCGGAAGCTGCTCCGGGCGCGTTGCAGGAGCCGGCTGGTTACGGGTAGGCGCGGCCTCCCGCGCAGGCTCCGGAGCCGGGCGCGCGGGCGGAGCAGGCGTGGGCTCCGGGCGGTTCAGCACGTCCTCGAGCTGCCGAGCCATGTCGGACAGGCCTGGCCTGCCGGCGAGCGCCGCTGGCTCACGCGTCGGGGGCGGCGGAACGGGTGCTGGGCGGGGAGTAACCGGTGGTGTTATCGGCCGCGCTGCTGCCCCGCCGGATTGAGCTGGCGCCGCGACAGGGGTTGCGCGGCTTCGGTCGGGGGTGCGCTGCACACTCGCGGCCGGGCCCGCCGGCACGGCCCGCACGGGCGGCTCGGCGCGAACCGCTGTCGGGCGGAGCGGCGTCGCGGCCGCGGTCGCGGTTTCGGCGCGGCCGAGATGACCGGCCACGACCGGCTCCTGCTGCCGGGCCGCCGGACGTGCCGGGGTCGGCTCCACGACCGGCCGCACCGGGGCGATCTCGGGCGGACGCTCGGCCGATGCAGCCTCCAGGCGCTCGGCGACTTCGGCCGTCGCTGCGGGGAGGCGTGCGCCAGGAACGCGCACGATGTTCGTCTCGACGACGACGTCGTTCGGACCGCCTACGAGGAGCAGGTGCTCGACGTTGTCGCGCCGCAGCAGGATGAGCTGCCGGTGCCGGTCGAGGTCGTAGACGTCCACGATCCCGAGGCGGGGCTGGCGGGCACGTCCGCGGTCTCCCGACAGGGTGAGTTTCGCTCCGGTGAGCCGTCGCAGCACCAGCGCGAACAGCGCCAGAAGCATGAAGATGATCGCGAACGCGATCAGGTATTTCACCGCCGGCGGCAGGTTCTCGATGCCCGGTATTGACAGCAAGACGCGACTCTCTCGGATGGCGACGGGGACCCGTCCCATGCGGCCATCCCGCGCCGCAAGGCCCAGGATGAAACGATGCTGGGTCGATCTAGCACGTGATTCCCATCATGTCGCGGACCCGTCACGATCCGGGACAGGTCGCTGCGCCTTCGGCAACGCTGGGTGGAACGGGCAGTGCGAGCCGGCTCAGGGGTTTAACGGCGGATTAACCATAACGTCGGCAAAACATGCCGAGCTGGCCCGAACCCCGTCCCAATGGCGATCACCGACCTTCCTCTCGTCTCGATGCTGAAGAGCAAGCTGCACTGGCATCAGGCGCGGCAGAAGGTTCTCGCGGAGAACGTCGCGAACGCCAACACGCCCGGCTTCAAGCCGATGGAGCTCAAGGAGCCGAGCTTCGCAGCCGCCCAGGGTGGGGCCTTGCCCATGCAGATGACGAGCCCGCTCCATATCGGCTTCGGGTCGGCGTCGAATTCGGTGGAGACGGCTAAAGGCGTACGGTTCGAGACACGGCCGTCCGGCAACGCCGTGAACGTCGAGGATGAGATGCTGAAATCCGCCTCGAACCAGTCCGAGTACCAGCTCGCGACCTCGCTGTACCAGAAGAGCCTGTCCATGCTCCGGACGGCCGTGAGCGGGCGCGGCATCTGACCATGGATTTCCTCCGCTCCATCGGGATCGCGGCCTCCGGCCTCCGGGCGCAGTCCGGCCGCATGCGCGTCATCGCCGAGAACGTCGCCAACGCGAACTCGACCGGCGACAAGCCGGGCGCCGACCCCTATCGCCGCAAGATCCCGACCTTCTCGCAGCACGTGGACCGCGAGCTTGGCGCGAGCGTGGTATCGCTCGGCCGCGTGGCCCGCGACCAGACCGCCTTCCGGACCCGGTACGAGCCGGGCAACCCTGCCGCCGACGCAACCGGCCAGGTCAAGCTGCCGAACGTCAACACCCTCGTCGAGACGATGGACATGCGCGAGGCCCAGCGCAGCTACGAGGCGAACCTGAATATCGTCACCGCCACCCGCCGCATGATCTCGCGCACGCTCGAGATCCTGCGTGCCTGAACGAGGCTAGCGAGAGATGCCCATCACCTCAGGCGCCGGTGCCTATGCGGCGACCCAGCGTCTCGTCTCCTCCGGCGGGCAGGCCGGCGGCCTCATGTCCGGGATCTCGGGTGCGGCCGGCGGCAGCGACTTCGCGGGCATGCTGGAGAAGGCTGTCGGCAGCGTCGCCGAGTCCGGCCGGAAGGCCGAGGCTCAGGCGATGGCGGCGGCCGGCGGCAAGGCCGACCTCGTCGACGTCGTGACGGCCGTCGCCGAGAGCGAGACTGCTCTCCAGACGCTCGTTGCGGTCCGCGACAAGGTCATCGCCGCGTACGAAGAGATCATGCGGATGCCGATCTGATGACCGGTGCTGCCATCCTCGATGTCGCCCGCGACGGCATCGGCACGTTTCTCAAGGTCAGCGCGCCCCTCATGCTGGTGGCGCTCGCGGTCGGCCTCGTGATTTCGCTCGTCCAGGCTCTGACCCAGATCCAGGAACAGACGCTGGTCTATGTCCCCAAGATCGTGGCCGTGTTCGGGGCCATGCTCCTGTGCCTGCCCTTCATGGCGGACGCGCTTGCGTCGTATATGGGGCGGATCGCGCTCCGAATCGCATCGGGGGGCTGAGCGGGAACCTGGCCCAGGCGCCGCGGCCGGGGCTGGGCGGCGGCAGACCATGACCTTCGCGATCCCGGAACTCGCCACGCTGTTCATGCTGACCTTCGCCCGGGTCGGCACGCTCGTGATGCTGCTGCCCGGCACCGGAGAGCGGCTTGTTCCCGGCCGGCTGAGGCTCTCCTTCGCCTTCCTGCTGACGCTGATCCTGCTGCCGATCGTGCGAGGCCTGTTCCCGCCGGGCGGTGCGCCCTCTGCTGTGATCGGGGTGCTGATCGGCGAGGTGGCGATCGGCCTCACGCTTGGCCTCGCGACCCGCATGGTGGTCTCCGCCTTGCAGACGGCGGGGAACATCGTCGCGCAGGAACTCGGCCTGTCCTTCGCGATGACGATCGACCCGACCCAGGGTGGCGGGCAGGAGGCGGCCATCGGTAACTTCCTCACGCTCCTGGGCGTGACTCTCGTCTTCGCGACCGACCTTCACCACCTCGCGATCGCGGCGATCGGCAACAGCTACGAGCTGCTTCCTCCAGCCCGGATGCCGGACACGGGCGACGCCGCAAAGCTCGCGATCGGGGCGGTGGGGCGGGCCTTCAAGCTTGCCGTTCAGATCTCGGCACCCTTCATCGCCTTCGCGTTCCTGTTCAATCTCGGGCTCGGCGTCCTGTCCCGGCTGATGCCGCAGATGCAGGTCTTCTTTCTCGCCATGCCGATGACGATCCTCATCGGCGTGCTCGTGCTCCTTGCCGCTCTCGGCCTCATGATGAGCGTCTATCTCGGGCAGCTCGGCGGCTTCCTCTCGCAGCTCGGGATGGGCTGATGGCCGAGGGAGCCGACAAGGAGGATCGCACAGAAGAGCCGACGCAGAAGCGGCTCGACGATGCCATCAAGCGCGGCGACGTCGCGAAGAGCCAGGAGGTCTCGACCTTCCTGGCTCTCGGGGCGATGACGCTCGCCTTGATGCTTGCGGGCGGCTGGTCCGGGCGGGCGCTGACGCTCGATCTGCGCCACTATCTCGGCAACGCGCACCTCGTCCCGGATGGCCCGGGCGCCATGCTCGCCGCCGGCCGTGGCGCGCTTCTCACGGGCTTCCAGGCGGCCGCCCTGCCGATCGGATTTCTGGTCGTCGCGGCCCTTGCGGGCGGCCTGCTCCAGCATCGCCCGCTCTGGACCTTCGAGCCGCTCAAGCCGAAATTCGAGCGCCTTTCGCCCGGAGCCGGGTTCAAGCGCATCTTTGGGCTTCAGGCATTCGGCCGCTTCGGCAAGGGACTTCTCAAGATCGCCATCGTCGGGGTGGTGGCGAGCATCGCGCTGTGGCGCGAGCGGGACCGCGTCGAATCGCTGATCACGCTCGAGATGGCCGACCTTGTCGTTGCGATGACGGGCATCGCGGTCCGGCTTCTCACCGTCGTGCTCGCGATCTACGCCGCGGTGTCGATCGGCGACTACGTGGTCGCGCGCTTCTCCTGGATGAAGCGCCTGCGCATGTCGAAGCAGGAGCTCAAGGACGAGATGAAGGAGCAGGACGGCAACCCGGAGATCAAGGCGAAGCTTCGCCAGCTCCGGGCTCAGAGCCTGCGCAAGCGCATGATGGCAGAGGTCCCGAAGGCCACCGTCGTCATCACGAACCCGACTCACTTTGCCGTCGCGCTGCGCTACGAGCCGGGCCAGGCGGCCCCGATCTGCGTCGCGAAGGGCGTGGATGAGCTCGCTTTGCGCATTCGAGGCGTTGCGGAAGAGCATCAGGTGCCCGTTGTCGAGAACCCGCCGCTCGCCCGCGCCCTGCACGCCTCCGTGGAGATCGACGACGAGATCCCTGTCGAGCACTACAAAGCCGTGGCAGAGGTGATCGGCTTCGTCTTGCGGCTCAAGCGGCGCGCGTCGTAACGGAGTCGAGCCGGAGGGCGACGCGGCAGCATGGCCGAGTACACGCAAGCTACCAATGGTTTGGCGATCGATCGGTCCGAGCGCCCCGGCTATGTCGGGTTGCTGCTCGCGCTCGGGGCGGTCTTCGTCGCGGCCTTCGCGGGACTGAGCTTCGTCTCGAACGAGCAGGCGCAGCCCCTGATCCTGGGCCTGCTCGCCGTCCTCGCGATGATCGGCGTCTTTTTCGTCTTCGCGGTTGCGATCGGGGCGGTACGCTTCGCGGGGGCAGGAGCCCGCAACGACCTGACGAAGATCCTGGCGGACACCGCCGCGGACGGCCTTCTGGTGGTCGAGGATTCCGGGCGGGTCATCTACGCGAACGAGTGCTACCTCCGGTTCGCAGGAGCCGAGAAGGGCACCGAGCCGAGAACGGTCGAGCGGCTGTTCACGGGTGGCCCCGAGATTTCGGAAGCCGTCTACCGGCTGGCTCAGGCCGCCCGCGAGAGCCGGACCTCTGCCGAGGAGATCCGGCTCAGCCCCGCGCTCGGGGGAGCGCGCGAGTTCGGCTGGTACCGCCTCCGCGTGCGTCCGATCGCCCGGCCGGGCGGGCGCGTCGCGACCCTCTGGACGGTGTGCGACGTCACGCGCGACCGTGAGCGGCACGAGAACGTCTTCCAGGAACTGCAGCACGCGATCGATTATCTCGACCATGCGCCGGCCGGCTTCCTGTCGACCGATCGCGCTGGCTCGATCGTCTACATGAACGCGACGCTGGCCGAGTGGCTCGGCCATGATCTCGCGAAGGTAGGCTCAGGCGGCCTCAAGCTGCCCGACATCATGCCCGATGCGGTCGTCGCGATGCTGATCTCAGCCTCCGGCACGCCGGGCGAGTCCCGCACGGAGACGCTGGACCTCGATCTACGCCTGCGCCAGGGCGGCGCGCTGCCCGTCCGCCTGTACCACCGCGTGGCGTTCGGCCCTGACGGCAAGGCTGGGCCGTCCCGCACGCTCGTGCTTAACCGCTCGCCGGGGGCGGAGGTCGAGGAAGGCCAGCGCGCGGCGGAGGTCCGCTTCGCGCGCTTCTTCAACTCCTCGCCGCTCGCGATCGCGACGCTTGATGCGAGCTACGGGATCGTGGGCTCGAACCCGTCGTTCCTGAAGCTTTTCGGATCGGGCGCCGGCGCTGGCCGCGGCAATGCCCCATCCGCCCTGAACCTTGTCGCGCCCCCCGATCGCGCGAAGCTCGAGGCGGCGCTCGCGGCTGCGGCTTCAGGGGAAAGCGGGGCGCTCGACGTGGCGCTCGCGCGCGAGGGCGGCCGGTCGGCGCGGCTCTGGATCAGCGCCGTCGCGGAGGGCGACTCGGCACAGGGCGAGCGCGCCATCCTCTATGCGCTCGACACGACCGAGCAGCGGCTTCTGGAGCAGCAATTCGCCCAGGCGCAGAAGATGCAGGCCATCGGTCAGCTCGCGGGCGGCGTCGCTCACGACTTCAACAACGTCCTGCAGGCCATCATCGGCTATTCCGACCTGCTCCTCGCGAGCCATCGGCCGACCGATCCGTCCTTCCAGGATCTCATGCAGATCAAACAGAACGCGAACCGGGCCGCGAGCCTCGTGCGCCAGCTGCTCGCCTTCTCCCGCCGCCAGACGCTCCGCCCGGAGACCGTGAAGCTCGGGGAGACGCTCTCCGATCTCTCGCTCCTCCTGAAGCGCCTCCTTGGCGAGCGCGTCCAGCTCGAGATGAAGCAGGGCCGCGATCTCTGGTTCGTCAAGGCGGACGTCAATCAGCTCGAGCAGGTCATCATCAACCTCGCCGTCAATGCCCGCGACGCGATGCCGGACGGCGGCACGGTCACGATCGCGACGGAGAACGTGGACGAGGCTGCGGCGCGGAGGCTCGACCTCACCGGCATGCCGGCCGCCGATTACGTCCGCATCGACGTCACTGACACCGGCACCGGTATCCCGCCGGACATCCTGGACAAGATCTTCGAGCCGTTCTTCACCACCAAGGAGCTCGGCAAGGGCACCGGGCTCGGGCTCTCGACGGTCTTCGGCATCGTCAAGCAGTCGGGCGGCTTCATCTACGTCGACTCGACCGTCGGGCAGGGGACAACGTTCTCGATCTACCTGCCGCGCTTCATCCCTGAGGTCGAGGCGGAGCCGAAACCGGACCAGAAGGAGGAGAAGCGCGCCGCCGACTCGACGGGGCAGGGCACCGTGCTCCTGGTCGAGGACGAGGACGCGGTGCGCGCCGTGAACGGCCGTGCCCTGTCCGCGCGCGGCTACACGGTGCTTGAGGCAGCCTCGGGCGTCGAGGCGCTGGAGATCGTCGACGCCCACGAGGGCACGATCGACCTCGTCGTGTCCGACGTGGTGATGCCCGAGATGGACGGCCCGACGCTCCTCGGCGAGCTGCGCAAGCGCCGGCCCGACCTGAAGATCATCTTCGTCTCGGGCTATGCCGAAGATGCCTTCGCCAAGCACCTGCCCGAAGGCGAGACCTTCTCGTTCCTGGCAAAACCCTTTAGCCTCAAGCAGTTGGTGGAAACGGTGAAGCAGGCGGTTCAACGCTGAAGCTCTCGTACGGCGGGCCAACAGCCTCGTTCGCGACGCGCAGGACCGTCATGGCCGGGCTCGGCACGGCCATCCACGTCCGTCAGGTTCTTAGGGACGCGCTTGACAAATATTCCTAATCGGCTTATCGTACTAGCACTCGTCTCCGACGAGGGAAACGGCGGTCGCGAACCGGGCACCGTTGTCGGAGAGGAGGGACGGGTCCCGAGGTCTCGGCCGGTAACCGAGGCTCCCGGGCGGCTGACCGGGCGTATGCCCAGGGGCCGAAAAGACCGCCCGCGGGATGCCGGGAGGGACCTGAGCACCCACCCGACAGAGCGCTATACAAGACAGAAGGCCGGTGAACCGGCATCCCGCTCCCTCATTGGGACCGAGAGACCGCTATTTGAACCATGTGCGATGACCGACCCCGGACCGGAGACGGACGGCGCGTGCGCCGTTTCCGGGTCCACGAGAGATGCGCGGCGCCCCGCGCCTTCGATGCTGCGTCCCCAGCCGCCGACCGGCTCAGCCCGTCCAACTCCGGCTGTCCACGACGATGGGCCTCTCAGGCTCAGGAAGCCTCGGCACCGGGACCGCGTCGGGTGCGACCGGCTTGATACCTGGCATAAGATCGGGCCGGAAATGGGCGACGAGGCCCAGGATCTCCTGCTTCGGCCGATTCATCCCACCCACGGGAAACTCTACAGTTCGGTATCCCCACATCCCAGGCTTGTCTGTGAGTATTCGAAGCCCTTCGTAGCCGCCGCTCCCGTAGGAGAGCTTAATCTCTCGAACGCCCGACCACGAAATCCGCTCTCGCCCAAGAGGCGTCATCACGTCGATCCCAGAGGAGGACAGGCGTGCGCGATAGGGCTCCAGCAGGAGGCGGAGCATCGCGAAAATGCCGAAGAGGAACATCAGCCCGAAGCCGATGAGGAGGGCGCCTCTGAACTCGGGAGGCAAGGCGCGCAGGAAGCTCGATCGTCCCCCTGTCGTCGGCACCCAGCCCGGGTGCAGCATGTCGAATCCTGAACTAATCATGCCGCACGAGAGCGGCAGCAGGACGATCATACACAGCCAGAGCTTGACGCTCGCATGTCTGATCAGCACCTGCCGCTCTTCTCTCATCTGTATCGTCACGGCAGCTCTCCTCGAACTCTACTGCCTATTCGAACTTCACCAAGACCTCCTGAAGACGACCCCTCGTTTCCGAGCGGTTCTTCAGCCGCCCTGAGATACGCCCCCGGCGGAACTGGGAGGTTGCAGAATGAGAACAAAACGGGTACAAGAACGGAGCAGCTCGCGTTGAGCTGACTCGTCCAGCCTGCCATAAGGAACTGCCCAGTGGCCCAGTCAGCCCTCCGAATCGTCGAAAGCCCCTCCATGGACAAGACCAAAGCGCTCGACGCCGCGCTCTCCCAGATCGAGCGCTCGTTCGGCAAGGGCTCGATCATGCGGCTCGGCAAGAACGACAAGGTGGCCGAGGTCGAGACGGTGCCGACGGGCTCGCTCGGGCTCGACATCGCGCTCGGAGTTGGCGGCCTGCCGCGGGGCCGCGTCATCGAGATCTACGGTCCGGAATCGTCGGGCAAGACGACGCTCGCCCTGCACACGGTCGCCGAGGCGCAGCGCAAGGGCGGCATCTGCGCCTTCGTGGATGCCGAGCATGCGCTCGATCCCGTTTACGCGCGCAAGCTGGGCGTGAAGCTCGACGATCTCCTGATCTCGCAGCCCGATACGGGCGAGCAGGCGCTCGAGATATGCGACACGCTGGTTCGCTCGGGCGCGATCGACGTGCTCGTCGTCGATTCGGTCGCGGCGCTCACGCCGCGCGCCGAGATCGAGGGCGAGATGGGCGACGTGCAGCCGGGCTCGCAGGCCCGCCTCATGAGCCAGGCTTTGCGCAAGCTCACCGCCTCCATCTCCCGCTCCAAGGCGATGGTCATCTTCATCAACCAGATCCGGATGAAGATCGGCGTCATGTACGGCTCGCCCGAGACGACGACAGGCGGCAACGCGCTCAAGTTCTACGCCTCCGTGCGCCTCGACATCCGGCGCGTCTCGACGCTCAAGGACCGGGACGAGGCGATCGGCAACTCGGTTCGCGTCAAGGTCGTCAAGAACAAGGTCGCTCCGCCCTTCAAGCAGGTCGAGTTCGACATCATGTTCGGCGAGGGGATCTCGAAGGTTGGCGAGCTCATCGATCTCGGGGTGAAGGCCGGCATCGTCGAGAAGTCCGGCGCTTGGTTCTCGTTCGACAGCCAGCGGCTGGGCCAGGGTCGCGAGAACGCAAAAACCTTCCTGAAGGAGAACCCCGACGTCGCCGGCCGCATCGAAACCGCGATCCGGCAGAATTCGGGCATTCTCGCCGAGCGGATCCTCGAGAACGCGACGCCGACCGAGGACGACCTCGACGAAGGCCAGCCCTAGGGGTGTTCGCGAGCCGGGCTTGCCCGGCGCCGCGGCTCACATTGGGTCGCCTTAACGGGGCGAAAAGCGTCTCCAGGCGGGGTTCTTGCCTCGCTCGACAACCTCCTGACCCGTCACTAGAACCCACGTTCGGCCGCCGTCCGGCGGCCGCACGCTTTTCAGGTTCCGCGCGCGATGTCCGGCGTCAACGAGATCAGGTCCACCTTCCTCGACTATTTTGCGAAGAACGGCCACGAGGTGGTGGCCTCCTCGCCGCTCGTCCCCCGCAACGATCCCACATTGATGTTCACCAATGCCGGGATGGTGCAATTCAAGAACGTCTTCACCGGCATCGAGAAGCGCCCCTATAACCGCGCCTCCACGGCCCAGAAATGCGTGCGCGCGGGCGGCAAGCACAACGATCTCGACAACGTGGGCTACACGGCCCGGCATCACACCTTCTTCGAGATGCTGGGGAATTTCTCGTTCGGCGACTACTTCAAGGAAGAGGCGATCACGCTCGCCTGGAACCTGATCACGAAGGAGTTCGGGCTGCCGAAGGAGAAGCTCCTCGTCACCGTTTATGCCGACGACGAGGATGCCGCGGCGCTCTGGCGCAAGATCGCGGGCTTTCCTGACGAGCGCATCATCCGCATCGGCACCTCGGACAATTTCTGGCAGATGGGCGATACGGGCCCGTGCGGGCCGTGCTCGGAGATCTTCATAGACCAGGGCCCGGCGCTCCAGGGCGGACCGCCCGGGAGCCCGGACGAGGATGGCGACCGCTTCCTCGAATTCTGGAACCTAGTCTTCATGCAGTTCGAGCAGATCGAGCCCGGCAAGCGCATCCCGCTGCCCCGGCCCTCGATCGACACCGGCATGGGGCTGGAGCGTATCTCGGCCATTCTGCAGGGCGTTCACTCGAACTACGACACCGATCTCTTCCGCGCGCTCATCGACGCTGTCGCGCACGGGATCGGCCGCCCCCCTGAGGACGCGACTCGCGCCTCCTACCGAGTGATCGCGGACCACCTCCGCGCCTCCGCCTTCCTCGTCGCGGACGGCGTGCTCCCGTCGAACGAGGGGCGGGGCTACGTCCTCCGGCGGATCATGCGCCGCGCCATGCGGCACGCGCAGCTTCTCGGCTCGCGCGAGCCGCTGATGTGGCGCCTCGTCCCGGCGCTGACACGCGAGATGGGCCAAGCCTATCCGGAGCTGACCCGCGCCGAGCCGCTCATCGTGGAGACGCTCCGGCTCGAGGAGACGCGCTTTCGCCGCACGCTCGAGCGTGGCCTCGCGATCCTGGAGGATGAGACCCGAAATCTCGGGAACGGCCAGTCGCTCTCGGGCGAGACGGCGTTCACGCTCTACGACACGTACGGCTTCCCGCTCGATCTCACTCAGGACGCGCTGAAGTCGCGCGGAATCGGGGTCGATACGGAGGCCTTCAAGGCCGCGATGGAGCGCCAGCGCGAGAAGGCTCGCGCGGCATGGGCCGGCTCGGGCGAGGCGGCGACCGACGCCGTCTGGTTCGGGGTGAGGGAGCGCGTCGGCGCGACCGAGTTCCTCGGCTACGACACCGAGAGCGCGGAAGGCGTGGTCACCGCCATCCTGAAGGACGGGCAGGAGGTCGAGGCGCTCGAAGCCGGCGAGCACGGCCTCCTCGTGGTGAATCAAACACCCTTCTATGGCCAGTCGGGCGGGCAGGTTGGCGATACGGGCCAGATCAGGGCGCCCGGAATGCTCGTTCGGGTCGGCGATACCGAGCGCAAGCTCGGCGACATCGTCGTCCACCATGCAACTGTCGAGGAGGGCCGGCTCGTCGTCGGCGCCGCGGTCGAGCTGCAGGTCGATACGCGCCGGCGCTCGTCCATCCGCGGCCACCATTCCGCGACGCATCTCCTGCACGAGGCGCTCCGGCGCGTGCTCGGCGACCACGTCGCCCAGAAGGGCTCGCTCGTCGAGGCGGAGCGGCTGCGCTTCGACTTCAGCCACCCGAAGCCGATGAGCGATGCCGAAATCCGCGACGTCGAGGACATCGCGAACCGGCTCGTGCTGCAGAACGAGCCCGTCGTGACCCGGCTGATGGCCGTCGATGAGGCCGTGGAGTCCGGCGCCCGCGCGCTGTTCGGCGAGAAATACGGCGACGAGGTCCGCGTGGTCTCCATGGGCACCGACCGCGAGGCCGACGGCAAGTCGTTCTCGGTCGAGCTCTGCGGTGGCACCCACGTCGTCCGCACGGGCGACATCGGCCTCATCGCGATCGTCTCCGAGGGCGCGGTCGCCGCCGGCGTGCGGCGCATCGAGGCCCTGACCGGGGAGGCGGCCCGCCGCTACCTTGCCGGCGAGAGCCGAACCCTGCGTGAAATCGCAGGCATCCTGAAGGCGCCGGTCGCCGAGGCGCCGGAGCGTCTGACCGCCCTCGTCGAGGAGCGCCGCCGGCTTGAGCGCGAGCTTGCCGAGGCGCGCCGGAAGCTCGCCATGGGCGGCGGGGGAGGGGCCTCGGCCGACGAGATCCGCGAGGTGAGCGGCGTGAAGTACCTCGCCAAAGTGCTTCGCGACGTCCCGGCAAAGGACCTGAAGCCGCTCGTCGACGAGGCGAAGAAGCGCGTCGGCTCGGGCGTCGTCGCCTTCGTGGCCGTCGACAAGGATGAGCGGGCATCGATCATCGTCGGCGTGACCTCGGACCAGGTCGCGAAGAGCAACGCGGTTGACCTCGTCCGCGCCGGCGCCGCCGCGCTCGGCGGCAAGGGCGGCGGCGGCCGGCCGGACATGGCCCAGGCCGGGGGACCGGACGGCGGGCAAGCGGAGGCGGCCCTCGCCGCGGTCGAGGCCGCTCTTGCGGCGGCCTGATTGACGGGCAGGGAACGGCAATCAGGCCGGCCCCGGCGAAGCCGGACCGGCTTGTGACCCATTCCGGCCCATGATACGAGCGCCCCTCGACCACGGCGTTCGCGCACGGCCCGGAGAGGTGGCAGAGTGGTTGAATGCACCGCACTCGAAATGCGGCATGCCTGCAAGGGCATCGGGGGTTCGAATCCCCCCCTCTCCGCCAGATTCTTTCCTAGAGGGTAGACCGCCCGCCTGAGCGACCCGCCGCCCGCCATGTACACAGGATGGTACACGCGTGCGGAGCCGCCGACTGACCCGTGACGGACGGGTCTTCCAGATCCGGGTGCCCAAGGCGCTCGATCCCGCTTTGATTCTGTCGCCGATCCGGGTGACGCTGGGCAACGTGCCGAATTTGCAGGCGCGTCGGATTGCTGACGTGCTGAGCGGTCTGGCGCACATCGAGTTCGCCCGTGTGCGGAGCGCCCCCATGAACGACCTCTCGCCGGCGGACGCCCGCCGTCACGTCGAGAACCGGCTGACCGCCGTGCTGCCCACCCTTCTCGGGCTCGGCGTCTTGGCTCAGAGCCGCCTGCCTGCCGAGATCGCCGAACCCGCGATCGACGGCACCTTCGACCTTCTCGCACACATCGGCATGTCGCGGGCGAGAGGGGGCGGGCCTGCCGGCCGGCTCAGGCCCGAGGTGCCGATCGCCGCCGCGCTCACCGACGAGAACCTTGCCCGTGGGTTGATCGGCCTACCTCAAGTCAGTCGGGACGCCGAGCCCGACCCGATCATGGCGAAGCTGATCGCGCTCGAAGCCAAGATCGATGCGAAGCACCGGCCACACGGACCGATGTTTAGCGAGGCGGCCGAGACCTTCATCGCCGGCCGCGTGCAGACTTACGGCAATCCGGAACACTCGGAGATCGGGTACCTCAGGCACCGGGCGGCGGTGTTCCTTGCCATCGTCGGCGACAAGCCGGTGGACGCTTACGATCGTGCTGATCTTCAGCATTTCGCGAACGAACTGTCCTGGCTGCCGCCCAACACCTCAAAGCAGCACGGCTACGATGTTGGCCGCGTCGCGGAGTACATCGCGGCCAACAAGGTGGCCGAGGGACCTGGCCTCGCCGAGAAGTCGATTGAGGAGGGCTACGTCGGGCGTATCAAGACGATGCTGAGGGAGAGCTGTGCTGACGCAAAGGTCCCCAGCAATTTCGGCGGTCGGATCGTCATCCCGAAACGAGCGGCCCCGTCCATCAGGCGCATGGCGCCGGACCAGGACGAGTTCGGCAAGGTCGTCGCGACCGGGGTCGGATCCGGCATCTTGTCCGACGCCCTGCTTCCGCCGCTTGGACAGCTCACCGGTCGGCGGCTCGGGCTCCTCGTCTTCATGCGGCGGGAGAACATCCTCCGCTACAACGGCGTCTGGGTGTATCGGCCGCAATCGCACGAGATGCGCAACGGTCGGTGGGAGCCGATACCATTCAAGACAACCGAGTCGCTGAGCATCTTTGTCCTTCACCAACTGTTCGCGACGTGCGGGTTCATCGAATGGGCGGTGCGCGAGCCTGGCCCTATCTTCCCCATGCTTATGCGGGCCAAGGACCCGGCCGACGCCGCCCAGAAGCGGATGAAGCGTCTCTACGAGGCCTCGGGCGCAGATCCGCAGCGCTCCAGCACGTTCCATGGTCTTCGCACCGGCAAGATCCGGAATGACCGGGATCTCGAGCTCCCGGCCCGGGCTGTTCGTCTGCAGGTCGGACACGAACTGACGGACGTCCACGATCGCTATGATGGACAGATGACCGATGGCGAGCTCAGGGCTTTCGCCACCGCTCCGCTCCCACCCGGCGTCGACTGGAGCTTGCTCGGCACCATCGATTTCGAAGCCTTCGCTGCGCGGAAGCCGACGGGCGGGCGTCCCCCGAAGGACCGGGCCGTTGTTCCTGCACGTGCCACCGATAAACCGGAAGCAGACGAGTTGCTCGTGGGTGCGGAAGGCGCCGAGCACCAGTTCAGCGATGGTCCGGACCCGGTGCGCTCGCCGAGCTCGACGGCCTGCGAACCGGCAACTTCGCCATCCAGTTCCGAGTCGGAGTAACGTCAGTGGAAGAGGAGCTCGCAACCATTACCAGTGCGTTCGGCAACCAGATTTCGCCGGCCACCGTCGCCCAGTACAAGAAGAAGGCTAAGCAGCTGACAAAGCGGTGCGCGACGGAGCACCGCCTGGCGGGAAAGCCTGAACCGACCCCCGCCGACATCGTCAGGTGGCTGAGGGAAAACAAAGCGAAGTGGCGGCCAGCTACCTGGCAGCTTTACAGGAGTGCCCTCGCCCACGGGTTCACAGCTTCGATGGCGCCCGAGCAGGATCGGTCCGAAAGAGCCCTCAGGAAGCGGACCTACTGCGAAGCCGGGTTGAAGATCCTGCGAGCTGAAACGCAGTCCGGTACCTCGGCGGAATCCGAGAATACGTCGGCCACAAAGCTCAAGAAGTTCCCGGAGGCCGATCGGCTTCGGATCGCCGATTATCTCGCCCGGACACGCAGCCCCAACGCGACGCTTCTGAACGACTGTCTGCTTGCTGCGGTCCGCTGCGGGCTCAGGCCGGAGGAGTGGCCAAGTGCCGAGATCCTTCACGGTCATCCCGATACCCTGATCATCAGGGTACAGAACGCTAAACACGGCGGCGATCGCGCACACGGCCCGACGAGAACCTTAACCTTCCTCTCGCTTCCTGTGGTCGAGAGGGACGCGATTGCTCGCTGGATCGAGGCGGCTCGCAGCTGTCCAGATTACGCGAAGCTCCAAAAGGCCTTGTCGGACCTTCATTACAAGACGTGCCGGGCGATCTGGCCACGGCGGAAGAGGCATGTCACGCTCTACTCGGCCCGGCATGAGTTCGCCGCGATCGCCAAGCTGGGTATGAGGCGGGCCGAGGTGGCCGCGGTAATGGGGCATGCGACCGACCTCACGGCCAGCGACCACTACGGTACTTTTCGGACGAAGGGGGCATGGCCTCCACACCTGGAACTCGCCGTGAGCCTCCTGCCGCAGCCTGCGCCAGATGAAGTAGCAAGGGTTCGGCGGCTTCTCGCAACGAGGCTCAATCGCCTGGCCGGATTGAACGTAAGGTTCGCTCCGGGGCTTTAGGCAGTGTTTTTCCTCCCTGCGAGCTAGCGGAACACGGCAGGCCGCAGGAGGAAAGGACAGGCTCCGACTTGAGTTCCGTCTGGTGTGCTGTTCTGTCTAAAATTTCCGTGGGTGGCGCCTGCCGGCATCCCAGCCCCTGACTCGGCCGATGTCACTCAGCGCATAACGAGCGCACCTGGACGAGGAGCGCCAGAGCTAAGGGACGGCTACAATCAGGCCGCAGCCTCGGCGCGGGCGCCTGCGATCTCATGCCCAAGATAGGAGCTCGAAGGTACAGACTTCCACCCGTTCAGGAACTCACCGAAATGCGGATGGGCCGCGCGTTCACGGTCGAGATACTCGGCGAGATCGGCAACAGCAGCATCATGGCCAGCTCGGGTCATGCGACCGGTCAGGAGCCCGTGACGAAGATACAGTCCGTAGGTGTTCAGCCCATCGCACTCGCAATAGCGCCGGATTTGCTCGATCTCGCCGGCGACCATCATGGCCTCGACCTCGGCCCCATGACCCCCGATCTTCCCTGGCAGGCCAATGGCAGAGGCCGCCTCATCTAGGGAAAGCTTCGCGCAGGCGCCGTAATCCGACATCACGTCCATGATGTCGGCGTGCCACATGTCGGAGTAGCGGTACCCGTAGCCGTCAAAGCGCGAACCTGACCGGAACCAGGCGACGGCCGACACGCCGTGCACGAGCGACCTTTGAAGGAGAACGGGAACATCGAAACCTCTCGTGTTCCACCCGACAATCCGAGTTGGATGACGGGCGAAGTAGCGCCAGAACTCCTCGAGAAGCCTCCTCTCGTCCCAGTCCAACTCGCCGCCGGAGCGACACGTCTTGATAGTCGCGCGCTCACATCCATCTCCGTCGAGCGTGATCTCCGCTTCTACGAATGATACGCAAACGATCCGGTGATGGATCGGCTTCGGGAACTTCTGACCCCACTCCGATGGGAGACGGTCTCGGTCCGGCACGGTTTCGAGATCGAGCGCGAGGAGGCGCTCGGGCCTGGCGGCCTGATGGTGACGCATGATCTTACTCCTGGTCATCAGGAACGGCGGCGGGCACAAAGCTGTCGGCGACTGGATCGTATCGGCGCGCGGTCCGGACGGTGTCGCCCTCGACGAACCGGGTCGTGATATGGAGGTCGGGATCGCGTCCGCGGACCGGCTCGAAGCCGTCCGAGTGCTCCTCGCAGCGGGTTGCGTACCAACCTCCGCGTCTGGAGAATCGGCCTCGCCGGCCGCAGGTGTCGCAGACATACGCGGAGCGGGCCTCGGCCAAATCCACCGCGAGCGTGACAGCCTCGTACGCTACGGCCCCGAGGTGGATCGTGGAGACGCCCAGGCGCAGGGTCCCGTACTTCTCCTTCATATCTAGGACTGACAGCTCGGCATCGGGCTCGTCCGCCACGGCCTTCTCGAAGCGTCGGCAGGCTGTTTCGACGATCGAGCGCCAGCCGTCCGGCACCTCAGGCCAACCGGAGCTCGAAAGGCCAAGGCCGTCGCCCACGTGGACCAGCCGGGCATCGGGGAACAGGCGCGGGTGATCATGAACCACCCGTGTCCGCCAGTCGCCGATGATGAGGCCCGGAAACCGAGAGGTCACGACAGGCTCCCGGCGGTCGTTTCGCTGGCGTCGGTCGGCTCGCTACGACCGTCCATCCCGCTTGTAGCGTCCACCCTCCACTCGCGCTGCGCTGAGCCGAGGATCTCGGCGATTGCCTGACCATCGAGCCGACGTTCGCCGAGAAGCCGCTCGGCGATGCGCTCGACCTTGTCTCGGTGATGCCGGATGGCGCCCCGGACCTCGTCGTAGAGGTCATCGAGCAGGGCCGCGGCCTCCGTCCGAAGCTCCCGATCCTCGAGGATCTCGGTCGGATTCAGACGACCGAACGCGAGGAGACAGTTTGTCGAGGCGAGCCCCCAGCTACCCATCATGTGGGCGGCGAGCGTGGTTGCTGCCACGAGATCCTGGCGCGCCCCGGCGCTTGGTTCCCCGAGGACAACCTCCTCCGCAGCACGGCCAGCAAGCAAGACCCGGATCGACGCTTCGATCTCCGCCCGCGTTCCGCCCGAACGCTCGGCACCCGTCAGCTCAACCCAGCCAGCCGCGCCATCTCGGGACTGGAGCGCAACCACGAGCCCGTCTGTCCCGACCTCCAGGCCGGCGAGCACAGCGTGGCCAGCCTCGTGGATGGCTATCCGGCGCAGATGAGCCGGGGACGCATCCGCGCCAGCCTTGCCTGCGACGGCCAGCAAATCGTCCAGCTGGAGGGGCCGGTTTGCCCGGCTCGCGATCCGGCGAGCGTCGGCCACAAGCTCCTCGATGGCAGCCCCGGTCGCACGCTCGGTCAGGCGTGCGACCGGCAGAAGATCGACACCCTCCAGATCACGCCCGACTCGGACCCGAAGCATCGCGACGCGCTCGTCGAGATCCGGATACCCAACCTGAAGAACCTTGCTCAGCCTCCCGGGCCTTTGGATAGCTGGGTCGCAGCGCCGCGGGTCATTCGTGGTCCCGATCACGACGACGCCCTCGCGGGACGCCGCCCCGTCTAGGAGTTCGAGCAGGGCATTGACGACCTGCACAGCATAGTCGCGATGATCGTGCGTGATGGTGCTTCGATCTGCGAAAGAATCGATCTCGTCGATCAGGAGAATACAGCCACGGCGCCCACTGACCGTGGTAGCCTGCGCCCTCGCGTCATCGAAGGTTCGGCGCATTGCCTTCAGAGTCGTGCCGAGATGGGCCTGGTCATCGGCCTGCCAGCGCGCGAGCGAACCCGTGACAAGCGGAATATTGCCCTCGGCTGCCATGACGGAGGCGAGCAGCGTCTTGCCCGTGCCGGGCGGGCCGGAGATTAGGGCGCCCGATGAGACGCTGCTCCAGGCTGCGCCGGCTCGCCAAGCGGCGAGATCTTCAAGTGTCGACCGAGCCCACGCGACCGCCTCAGCCATGCCGTGGAGCTGACTGAGCGACAGATCACGCCCGGTCCCGCTGCGCTCAGCATCCGCCTTGGCCAAATGCCGAAGCCGCGCCAGGCACTCGGCCGGGCTCTTGTCAGCCCGGATGGCGATAGCAAGGTCGGCGATCGCGATGCTCAGATTGAGCAAGGCGGAAAGGTCCGCCTTCCGGCAGCGCCGGCCTGTCACGATTCGCACCACGGAGGCGATCAGGTCGGGATTGAGCGGCGGAATCGTGAGGCGGACATCGACAGCGCGAAGCGCGACAGGCGGCAAATGGGTCTTGGCATCAGGCGAGATGCAAATGAGCGGCCGGGAGACCTGAAGGATCCGCAGGAGCGCCTGTTCCAAGTCGTCGCGGTCCCTCGGCTTCGGGACCTGCGAGAGGACGAGTGAGAGCGCGCGGGCGGCTTGCGCATCGACGGGGTGGAGCGCGGACGTGATCGGCTCGATCCGAGCGTCATCGCCGTAAAGGAAGGTGGGCCAATGCCCGCGCAGGACCCCGAGGACAATCGGGTCCGGCACATCGATGATGATCCCAGCTCCGCTGCCGCGAAGATCCTCCAGAAGGCCTGGCACGGCGTCGATCGCCCGGCCGAAACTCAGCGCGGCCGCAACCTCCATCGGCGACTGCCGCAGCAGCGTGATATCGCGAGGGGGACGACGCCGCCCGTTGGGAGGGCCCCGCCGATCCTGCCCTGCCTCGTGGTCGCTGGCGGAACCCGGACTGCTGTCGGTCAGAACAACCTTGTCTCGCAGAAAGCGGGACGTGATCTCACGCTCCAGCTGCCCGAGCTGGCGGGGGGAGCCGGACGCGGCAGTGGGATGGGGCGAGGGACTCATGCGCGCACCCCCGCCATGTCGATCATCCTAGAGCGAGACAGCACCCGGCTCTCAGGACCGATGAGCTCGCTGAGGTCCAGGCAGACGGCCCGGCCGGCGACGAGGCTCAGCACGGCCGCCACAGGATCGTCGGAGCGCGGCACGGTCTCTGCCGCGTCGGCAAGCGGCATCGATCCGCCGGCCTCCAGGAGCGCCGCCATCAGCGCCAGCCGGTCAGAGGGCGAGACATCGGCCCCGGCGCAGCCGGCGATCATGAGAGCATTCGTCATCATCGGCTCTCGATAGAAGGCCCCTTCCGGCACCAGGACGACCCTGCGACCCATGGCACGCGCGGCATGCTTCAGGCCCACGGCGCTGGTCCGGCCATTGCTGTCGACCCAGGCTTCATTCAGCAGAGCCAGGACGGTGACGCTCCGGCCATCATGGAGGCGGACACGCCGGATCACATGTCCGGCACACTGAAGTCCGAGCGGCTTCATCAAAGCTTCGACGGCGGGATCGAGGCCGAAGGCAGCCACCGTGGGTGCGATGGTCAGGGCAGCGTCTAGCCGGGCGCTGAGCGGGGCAACGACGGGAAGAGAGATCTGGCGGTCGGATCCCACTCGGGGAACGTTGCAAAAAGGAGAACGGGCAAGCATGGACGTGCTCCGGCGGTCGCCGCCGAAAGGCCGGCGCCGCGAAGGTTCATCGGGAATACGGAGGAGCAGGCCGGGCCGCTGCGCGACCCGGCCGACAGATATGGCTAGGTAATCTGACGCCAGTGATCGCCAGGCTCGTTCGTGCCGGTGAGAACGCGGACGAGGTTCGTCAACGAGGGCACGGCCACATCACAGGTGAAGCGCAGGAGCCCCGTCCTGGTCCGCCGCAAGACACCGGCCTCCAGCATGTGCCGGCGCTTCGCCGCGATGCAGGCCTGGATACCCGACCGGTCGATCGGGTCAGCGGTCGAGCCGGCATGCACCACCGTCCAGTGACCGACGATGGTCGCGCGGGCGGTCACCTGACCCCAGGCGAGCTCGTAACGCTGGGCGCCTTCCGCCTCGGTCAGACCCGGCGGCAGCACAGTCTCGTAGCCGCTCTTCACCGCGCGGAACGTCTCCTCCTCGGGCTGGACCACGACGGGACCGAGGACCGGACCCAGCGGGACGAAAGCGGCAGTCCCGGCCGCGGTCAGAAGCGGCCTCAGATCCGCGCTCCAGCGGGCCAGCGTCTGAGGCGCACGGTCGAGCAGAAGCGGGAAAGGCGGCGATCCGCCGTGCAGCACGGCCCGTCCGGCATACTCTGCCAGGTTGTAGAGAAGCCACTGGATCGCGAGCGTGCCGTCCTTGCCGAGAGGCGAGAAGGCCGGATCTGCCGACCCGACAAGCAGCACTTGCTCGATGCTGCAAGGAGGGAAGACGCGATGCTCGGCGATGCGGCGGGGAAGATCCACCGTCTCGCCGGGGCGCAGCTGCAGGCCGGCCACCTCCCTGTCGCCATGCGCGAGGCAGGCATAGCCCCCCTCCCTCGCAAAATGCGGGCGCGTGGTGAGAGGCTTGGTATCACTAACGGGCGCAACGCCGACAACCAACGCAGAAGTCGGAGAAGAGATGACCCGGGGACCGCCCGGATCATCGCTCAGCGGGGTGACTGTGACCGGTGCGGTCGAGCACGGGCCGGACAAGATCGTGTCCAGGTCAATCGAAATCGGATTCGAGAGGGCGCGCATGAGGCGCAGGGGTGCAATCGCCATGGTGGCGTGATCTCCGTCAGGAGCGATGCCGAGGAACACGGGCAGGGATCAGGAGAGCGCACGCGCTCACCCGACTAACCCGGGCCCTCAGATCGCAAGAACAAGAAGGGCTGCGAGCGAGCGGAAACTCAGGCGGTGAGCCTGGAATCGGTCGGGACAGCGCTGACGGAGAGGTGGAGCACCGAAATCCCGATCAGGGACGGAGTGCGGATCGAGGCTTCCGCGAGCACGCGGAGCCCGATAACACGGGAATCAGCCATCTGCTTTGAACTCGTTCTTCATTGCGATGGTCAGGCCGGCGCGGGTGTTCCACCACCCGTGTCGGCCGCCTTCTTCAGGCAGACCAGCCGCGCACCAGCTACGACGGCACCCTCAACCTGGACTAACAGCGGCCAAAGCTCAAGCAGATCGTTCGAACATGGTGAACAGAACTTGCCAAGCTGCAGGATACTGCTTCATCGGTTCGACCGAGATCGGGCCCTTTGCTGACCTCGCGGATCTCCGCCTGGCCGGAGGCGCGGGCAGGGGCCGACCGCCGGATCTGACCCGTTGCCGACATTGGAGATGTCCGCTCTAGGGCGAGCTGATTGGCGGTCGAACAACAAACCGACCGGACACGCGAACGATCTCGAGATTGTCTGTCGTCTGACATGTCCCGCCGCGGGTGTGACAGTTCGCGGGGCGATGCCGCTCTAAACTCCCCCGGTTCTGCCGGGCGGACGGCAGGGCGAGGGCTTCAACATCCAGCTCAGCGCCATTCCGCTTTCCGGCCGCCTGGTCGTCCTTAAGGCGAAGCCGCAGGACCAACGGGAGAGGCACCAGTGAGCCCCACCCGTACGCGCGTCCGCACGCTGAATGATGTCTTCCGGCAATCCTTCACCGGCGGCCAGGTGCTCCTCACCCCGGGGCGTCGCCGACCAGCCCGCCGACCAGGTCGCCGAGCTGCTGACCCTGGTCCGGCAGTTCACGGCGTTCACGCCCGACAACGACCCGCATGGCAAGCACGACTTCGGCGCGATCGACTTAGCCGGCGAGGCCTACTTCTGGAAGATCGACTACTACGATCTCCAGCACGAGTTTCACTCGCCCGATGCGGCCGATCCCGCCGTGATCCGGCGGGTGCTCACCATCATGCAGACGCGTGAATACTAGCCCCGATGCCAATCTCGGCCGCCTTCACCGGCGGCCTTGATGGTTCCTTATGGTAGGCCGAGGTTGCCAGCATGAAACTCAGGATCATGCCGAGGATCTCCAGCCCGATAAGGGCCATGAAGGCGAACCCGACCAGGCTGACGACCGACCCCTTCCGCGCCGGCGCGTTGAGCTTGCGCTCGGTTGCGTGAGCAATCCGAGCTCACGCAACAGGTCGCCACACGGCTCGGCGATAGGTGTTCCGGGATAGGCCGCGGATCCCCAAGCCGTCCCGACACTCCTCGGCGGTTGAGGCACCCGCTCCCGAGCCGCCCGAGCGACAATCACGCGATCAGTTCTTCCCGGCTGAGTTCAGTGATTGGATTGCCTTTCCAGATGGGGACGTCCGCATCGATGAGAGCTCGTGCGGCAGAAGCTAGCTCGGCCCCAGATCTAATATCCTCTGCCATTGCTCGGAAAAGCGGGCTGTCGAGCGTGTCGCCCTTGGCGAAACCGGCCGCCCGCATCCTACGGCAACTTCCCAGACCGAAGCACCCAAGTAGCGCTAAGGGTTTCAGGAAGCAGGTGCCCGATGGGCGCGACTATCATGCTCATAATAGATCACTCGGTGACCGTTACGGCTCAATCTCAGATCGCGTTCAGCATCATGCTCGTGACCTTGCCTGCTCTTTCTTGAATCGGCTCGGGCCAAAGCAGGCTCGAGGAGCTGCGGGCTAGGGCTGAGCAGGTCACACGACAGCTGCTAGCTTTGACGTGCTCGGACCCAAGCCCGGCGCTCAAGCCGACCCTGTGGGCTTCCGCAAGGGTGAAATCGTCAACCCAAACGTCTCGATTTACTGCCTCCTCGAATTGCAACCACGTAGCCGCAAAACTCTGCGTCGATCTCGGGTATCGGGCTGCTAGGCCTTCGCGCCCGGATTCGGCGGCCTCCGGAGTGGTTTGCTCCGACCCGTGAACGTCGGGAGCGGAGTTCAGTCTCCGGGTCGGCGGTGAACGCCCCCGGGTGGCGCAGCCGGCGCGGGAGGAACACCAAACCGGTGCGCTTCGGCCAGGAGCCCCGGCCGCGATTAACCCTACCTGAGTGGGCGCCGCTCCCGGGGTAAGCGTGTAGGTTTGCCCGTATTGCTCAGCGCCCTCCATTACACCGCGACGTCTGCAACTCACCCTCAAGCAGGCGGATATCCAGTTTTCTCCTGAGATGACGGGTCCAACAGTGCCCGACCAACGCGACTCATGCCGTTGTCGAGGCCACAAGCTCCAGTACGAAGGGCCGGCTTTCCGGTGACCGGCTCGAGATGGGATCCGCGCGGAGAGTCAGGCGGGGAACGTGTCTGGGCCGCGCGACAGGGTCCTTTCGGCTTCAACCTCATTGCGTCTGGGTTGGAACCGGAGCCGGTCGACCAGGACGCTTGTTCGGCTTCCTCTTGAGACTGGATCTGCGTGCGAGTGATCGCCTCAAGCGCTCAAGGTTGGCAGCACAACAGCGCGCCTGAACTCGAACCTGCTCGAGCTCTTCTGCAGTTGGCGTTCAATGCTTGCTGAAGGCACTTATCTAGACTGATGCTTCTTCCGCAATTTTGCGACGAGAAGAGCCGGCGGTCCATTCGACTGCGGCAGCCATCAGCTCCAAGTCTCCGGCACCCGTCTCGGGACCCGGCCACGTAATGCGTCGTGATCTGGCGAAAAGCCCACCCTTAGAGCCGCCAAAAGCTCAGGTAGAATCCCGGCATGCGTGCGATGATCCTCGAGCGGCCTACCTAATCCTCGGCGGCTTCAAGCTAGGACCGGGGGCCCCCGCTCATGATTTTGGCACTACGACTTGGTCGCCAGCCCTTAGCTCAGGATTTTGACTTCGGACCGCGGCATGCCGTGTTGGATCAGCGAGGCACGGCCTTTCACCACACAAGCATGAAATTTCGAAAGAGATTTAGATGTAACCTGAGCGCACCCGGGCCTCAGTTGGCGCTTCAGAGATACTCCACCCCGAGCGCTCCCATCTTCCACGACGAGCCGAGCGGGCCTACGAAGACTTCTTGGGTGATTGAGTATTCGGACGGTCCCCTGCGGTTTCGGCTGGCCGGAGAATGATTTGGCTGAGAAGGGCGAACCTCGTTCCTCTGCGGCAATGTCCTACACTACCGACGGGCTCAGGTGGTGAAGTGATCGGCCTACCTCCAAGGTCTCCAAGATAGCTCGGCCCTTGTCCGTAACCATGTACTCGTCAGGATCGAGCGGATACCGTTCGTGCCCGGACCGGCGCAGCTTGATTACGAAACGCAGCTCCAGACTGCGCAGAAGAACGACGTCGCGCTTCGTCAGGTTCTCCGCACGTCGAATTCTCTCAAGCAGTCCGACTTGAGAGGGGCTAAGTTTCAACCGTGGTCCGGTCACGATCCGAGGCATAGCCCTTGCTAGCACTCTCAGCTTGCGCAGGAGTTAACTACTTTTACCCGAGCTTGTGGCGTCCCTGGACCGCCTCCGAGGTCCAGCATCATATCCAGGAACCGCGATCCGATGAAACGCGTTTCCGAGCGCAATGGGCGACTATGTGCCCGTCCGTCTGGTACCGGGACTCGTTTGGTCGCAGTTGCGGAGGTCGGTCCAGTATCTGCAAGTGTGACACTGGCCCAAGCCTCGGCACAGGAGATTGTGATGCCGAGGCCTCTCGCTGCAGCCGTGCTCGGTGCACCGTGCCGGCCTCCGTGCTCCGGACAATAGAGTAGCTACCTCGTATCCGGCTCAGGGTTGAACTCGTGGGCAGGAGGGACGGCTGCGCCGGTTCCGTTCTCTGAGCTTTTCGACCCCTGAATCCTCGGTGGCGAGGATCTCTGACCGTTTACGATCGAGGTCCGGCGCGAGCGCCTGGCCGAGCTCGTCGGCGCGTTGGGTCAGAATGGGATCGCGTTCTCCCATCAAGAAGAAAGCGGAGGGCGCCGAGCTCTTGCAGCCGGCTGCCGGATGAACCTTGACGCACCGTCCCGAAGCGGAAGGGCTCACGCTACCAATCTGGTAGGAATCGGCACTGCTGAAGCTCAAGAACCTGGACGGGCCCGCACATGAGTTGGCTCACCTACGAGAGAAGCCACTCACGTGCCACATAGAGCTGTCGGCCGAGTCCAACGGTGATCCCGCTGGCGATGGTAACTAACAGCTTGTCTCCACCGCCCTGCGGACCATTGCTGCGCCCCAGCCTTTCCGGCTTCCTGCTTAATGACCTCAGTGTAGGTACAGTCGTTTTCGTTGGCACAAGCTACCGATACCCACACAATCACAGCTAGGGAGCAGCATGCCCCGCTTTGGAGGGGTGCAACCATGGAGGCGAGCGCTTTTTGGGACCCTTGCGGCAGTTTCAATCTTTGGGGTAGTTGCAAGCTACTTAGCAGCCCCGTCGCGAATTCGTCTGAGGCGACGTGAGCGATAGGGTGCAGCGCTACGCCAGGCGAGGCTAGCGACGGAAGCTAGCGCAGCACATGTCCGGCCAGAGCGGCGCCGTCGACCTGCTGCTTACCAACTCGGTAAGGGTCGCGGCGTCGCCGCTTGGCGCGACACGGGACTCCGGGAGAACCCAAGCTCCGATTGATGTCCGTGATCGTCTTCACACGAGCTTCAGCTGGTAACGAGTGACAGGACAGCACTAGCATGTAGGCTCAACCGAGAAATCGTCTTGGGGTGATCTGACTGGCTGCTTCGATATAGGGCGTGTGACTCCTGGCCCTTGCTAGCTGAAGCGGCCGTTGCCAGACAGCTCGCTTCCGAGCGTAGTCCGCTCGAAGAAGGCGAGCCGCCCGTTCTTGCGGCTTGTGGCAAAGTTTGGTGATTTGAACCCGCACGATTGCCCGATCTCAGACTAGGAGAACGCGAATGAAGGCCGGTGCAGCACTGATCGTGGCTTCCATCATCGCGCTGTTTGGATCGCCCGTATGGGCGCAAAGTCGACTTCCGCGATGCGGAGGTTGGCCGCACCATCCCGGCCAGCCCGGTCTTGTGGTCGCTCCGGGCGGAGGTCCTTGCCGAGGTAGCCTTTTCAAAACGAGGTACCGGCCCGGGACAATCGTGGATGTGCATGTCACGCAGCCGATATCGCGAGGGGGAACCTTCCGGATGCTGGATCTCTCAGACTTCGTATACGAACCAGCGCCCGGCCAGACGAGCTACGAGCGGATCGTTCTGGAGGTCACGGGCGAATTCCAGGGCCGGCAAAGAACGGTACCTGTGGTTTACCTTGCGACGACCGAAGCAGGGTTTCGAGCCAGCGGAGGGAGCAACAACACGCCCCCGCCTGGCTTTACTGAGTCTCCCTACCACCGCCGCCAACTGCTGATGCGTTGACGTTCGGCCATCCTCGCTGCCTCTTCGGCGCCTCGAGAACAGACTGAGAGCATCAGAGCAGGTTGAGTCAACGCGATGGTCGTTGCTGGGCGCGGAGAGGCTACATTGGGATGCATGGGCTTCCGCAGCCCAAGTCGGAGTTCGGCGCAACAGCTGGTGCGAGTGCCGAGGGCTTTATCTGGGCCCCGCTCATCCCTGCCTGTACGCTGGCCCGAGTGCCCGACGCCATCGCCGCCGTCGGCATTAGGGGGACCGCTATTCGGCCGGGAGGGCCTCTACTCGGACCGGCCGGAGGGCGTCAGGCGATGCTCTTCGAGGTGGAGACGATGGCCGGGAGCGGACGCGAGTCGATGAACAGCGTTAAGGCTGCTGCCGATAACGTTTCCGCCGTTGAGACCAACTCGATTGCTTTCCCCCGGCCTATGTGAGGGTTTCCGCGCGACCGCAGACCCGCGTGACCGCCGGTAGATCGGGAGGGGAAGCCACGCGGGTGCAACCTGAGCGCTTGGTCGTCGTTGCACTCATGTCCGATTAACGCCGGTTGGGCCACCTTTCAGGCCACGGAATCTTTGCGGTTGAGAGAACAGGAGGCGCGCATGGGCGACCTCTCTCGCTGGTCGCAGCCACCAGACCGATACCGGCGCAGTGCGGGCAATCCGCTCAGCCGCAGCCATTCGAGCTGGTCAAGAAACCTGCTCTTGCCGTGATGGAACTAATGGCGCTGCTCGGCCCCGAGCTTTGCCCCATCTCGTCCGATCCGCCCTTGGATCCGGACCGCGACGGAGTTGGCGTGATCGCGACTGCCTGGCACAAGGCAGGAGAGGATCCGTCTCGCGCGGCGGTGCTCATCTATGGCAGCCCAGAGCGAGTATGGGTGTCTGGCAACCGCCGGCTGGCGCTCTCGGTCGAAGGCCTTGCGCCAGGCGAATATGCCTTGGCCACCTTCCGCCTCGACGACGAGCACGGCTGTGCCTTCGATCTCTGGGACGAATGGGAAGGGCCGGACAGGCTCGACGGGCGCCAGTTCGCCGACTTGCGAGCTGCGCAGGAGGCCCAGTTGCTTGGGCCCGTGCAGCGCGTCCGCGTCGATGCAGGCCAGAGGATCGCTCATGAGCTTGCCTTCGCCGTTCCCTCCGTCACGCTCCTGATACTCGAGCGCTGGGGCGCAAGGCCGCCCCCGCCTCCGACGCAGCTCGCCGCCGTATACCAGCCAAGTCTCACGGACCTGAACAACGTGCTCCTCACGTGGACGCCCGGCAGCGCCGAAGGGGTACAGCTGTTCGACGTCCTGTTTGGCCCATCCGCGGTGGGCCCATTCGCTCGGGTCAACCCAGCGCCCCTCCTCTCCGCCGCTTATCTGCATGCCCGCTCGTCCGGCGAGGGTATCTACATGGTCGAAACGCGCCGGCTCGATGCGCATCCTCGCGATCCTCATTCATCTCGCTTTGAGCGTGCAGGGGCCGGCTCATCGGTGGGTTTGGGCTGCTGAAGCAAAGGGCAGCTCAGCCCTTCGGTAGAGATCCGAAGGCGGCCTCCAATTCCACTTTTCGTCCGAAAAGACAGAGACATGTCAGATCACGCCTTTGCCGCTTCCGAAACTGAAGACCCCTCGCCACGGTCGTAAAGAGCATGGTCGGGGACAACTACCGTGAGGATCAGGTGAAGAGGCCGTTCAGATTGTTGAGCCCTGCCGTTCACCCGGACAGAGCTGCTGGGGCGCAAACGGCGAATCAGTCCGGATCGCCCCAGTCGCAACCATGATCGCGGTGTGGCGGAGCGCCCACGAGCTGCTGCCCCCCGATTGGATGGCTGATCGTATTCAACCGAATGGTGGATATGACCTCACCTCCCTCATCCGTGATATGTAAGTTCCATCCGTTCCAGTCTCGCTGGAGCCCCGGGTCGTCACGGCGCAGCTCAGCAAGTGCTTTGAGCGCCTCCGCGCGGGCTTCGTTCAGGGATAGGACCTCGACGCCCTCCTCGTCGCGCAACTCCTCGTCCGGACCGACTAGGTGGAAATAGCATTTCAAACCCATCCCTCCCCAGAGAGAATCTCCCGTAGGCCGCCCATGCAAGCCAAGCAGCGAAACTTCAAGCCTAAAACAATCCATCCGAAAAAATCGATGACCCGGTCGACGCTAGGCCTCAGTTACAAACCGGCACCCATGACCTGCAGCTGACGGATGCGGGGGAGGTTCGGGCAGTTTCCCGTATTCAAAGCTGCGCCTCAGCTGAGTGTGGCCCGATCGGCAATCAGTCCGAAACTGCCGCGCGTCACGGCCGAGGATCCAGGAATGCTTTGAGGGGCTCAACTTGACCGCGATAGGTCCGGGGGAAAGTCACAGGACATCATGTTACCGTTTCCCCAGGGTTCCGCGTCACTCGGGGGTAGCCGGGTCGGTCCGGTCACTCTGTTTGTCGTCTCGGGTACGAGTGGAAGCGTTTGATCGAATTTGCCGTTTATAGTACGAGAAAGCAGCGGTTCCGGTGCTAGTGAGATACCTTGAGACCCGAGCAGGATTCCGATGAGCGTATCTACGAAGCGGCAGTGGTTCCGGAGCTATGGCCCGACATCCTAGATAGGATAGCTGATCAATGCGGCGCGGCTGGGGGCTTGATTTTCACCGGATACCCTGATGACGTTCGATGGACTTCGTCATCTTCTCTACGTGTACTGATGACTACGGGTCTTGCCGGCGGCTGGATGCGTATCAATAGCCGTGCTCCGAAGGCTGCATCGTTGGACTATTCGGGGTTCATTGGAGATCTAGACCTTTTTTCAACAGCGGAACTTGAGTCCGATCCCTTCTACGGATTTCTTCGTTCTCAAGGTTTTGGCTGGTGCACGGGCACTGTTATCTCAGACCCAGGCGGATCGTTAACAGTATTCAATTGGGAGCGAAGAACTCAGGACGGGCCAGTGGACCCGGCCACCATGCGATCACTGGACCGCCTGCGTCCTCATCTTGCGAGGGCAGCACTTATAGCAACAAGGCTTGGTTTAGAGAGAGCGAAGACGGGGGCCGAAACACTGAGCGACCTGGGTCTTGCAGCGGCTATCCTGTCCAAGAACGGTCGCGTGCTCGCTATGAATAAGCTTCTGGAAAATCAAATCCCTGCGGTCTTACAGGATCGTCGCGAGCGACTCCGTCTTGTGAACGCGCGAGCTGATGCTCTTCTAGCTCGAGCGCTGACGTGGAGAGGCTCAGCACTACATCGCCCGGAGGCAATGTCGATACCAGTAGCTCAGGGTGCTGATCACCAGCCGATGATCGTTCACATGGTACCGATCGTACGGCACGCGACCGATCTGTTCGGGGGGGCATCATGGATCGCCGTGCTAACAACCGTTAGGCCGACGGCTTCTCCAGGCCATGCCATCGTGCGGGGGCTTTACGATCTTACCCCAGCGGAGGCCCGTGTCGCGTGCGGAGTCGCCGAGGCTTCCTCGATCGGAGACATAGCTAAATCAGCAGGTGTTTCGCAGGAGACGGTCCGGTCTCAGCTGAAGAGCGTCTTCGAAAAGACGGGGACTGCTCGTCAGGCAGAGCTTGTCAACTTACTGAGTGGTCTGGTCCTGCCCGTACGCTAAGAGTTCGCGCGCGCATGCCTCAGCCAGCTTGGGATCACCCAAACGGGGGTTGTTGGCCTGCCCTGAACGATGTTCGATCGGCCAGGGTATTCCAGGAGCTTCTCTTTGCGGGACAGGTCTTCTTCCTGTGGCATCGTTCATGATGACAAACGGCGAAGAGCCATCAGAGAGCATCTGAAACGGGTGGTACGCCGAATCCGTCAGCTTGATTGTCGTGCGGATCCCGAAAACATGCGAACTCGGCCTAACGGATGATCGGCCCTAATTCACCGATCGACTTGCAGAGAGGCGTCTAGCGAGCCGCCCTGGCCCGCCTACTGCGCTTTCGACCACTCCGTCCAGCACAAGGTGGAATAGAACTTCACCGGACTCGTCCACGCAACGAAGTTGCCACCCGTTCCAATCCCGCTCGGCCCCGGGAAACTCGTGCCAGAGCTCGGTCAGAGCCTTCAAGGCTTCGGTGCGGGCCTCCTCAAGGGTGCGGGCCTCAACACCGACTTCGTCGCGAAGCTCTTCACAGGCGTCCTGGAGGTGAAAGAAGCAGCGCACGCGTGTTGCCGACGGTAGGTTGGTCGTCACCTATCCTAGCGTCCTCCCCACGCGAAAGGTGCAGCTTTTTTGCCTCAATCCGCCGCCATCGCACCTTATCCCAAGCCCGAGCAGCTCCGTAGTCAAGGCTCTCGCAATCTTCCAGCTCTTCGGAACAGCCCCTCGTTCCGGGTGGCGCGGGAACGCCAATTGAGGCGATCTAGAGCGGAGGCCGGCGCCTGCGTCGCACCGGTTGCTGCGCAGGCTTGGCGTCAGCGCCGCGAGGGGCCAGAACGGCCGTCCACGACGTCGGACGCGGTCAGGCCGCTTCGGGCAGCCCCAGCAGGAAGTTCCCTCGGCGCGGCCGCAAGTAGCTCACGGCCGGTTGCGTGGCGTCCGCGTAGCGGGTGTTTTGGAGGGGCGTTCTGCACAACGTGGCGGCGGCACGCGGCGAGTTTGCCGGAAGCCAGCGCGGGCTCGCCAGCAGCGGCGGCAAAGGTCCGCGGCGCATCGTTTTCCGACCACCGGCGCACGCAGTAGGTACCACTTACTAGATGCCCAACGTCAGCCCGACCTCAAGGCCATACTAGGTGCATACGTATAAGCTTTAGCCGTTGGCACGGGGACGACACCTTGTCAGACTTATCGGTGTGCCAGTGCGGTGGCGGGGCGCCATAGTCAAGAAGTGCAATAGGCGATGATCGGGACAAGGAAGGCACTGAAATGACTTCGAACTGAACGCCTAACAGCTTGGAAGCGCCGCCGCTTCTTTCTGGGCGTTGGTCTCAGCACCACGACTTCGATGCGCTCGGAGGCGACGATCGGCTGAAACGGCCGGTGAGCGGCGTCGCCGAGGACGAGCTGGAGCGTGTGCCGGCCTGGCGGGAGGTCCAGACGGGTCTCCGTCTGGCCGCCGCCGAAATGGATATGGTTCTTGTCGGCCGGGATCGGCTCGTTCGGGTCGAGCGCCGTTTTGACGTCGACGAGCAGGTGGTGGTGGCCGGTATTAGGGGTGGTGACCCCGGCCTGTGTCACGCCCATTCCGCGCAATCCGAACTGCACGACGAAGGGTCCACGAATCCGCGCGCCATTCAGGGGCGAAATGAAGTAGAGCTTCACGTCTGCTGGCGCGGGGGTCGGCGGTGCCCCGGGCGCGGCAT